>Ga0315281_10002264_pt1 | contig 28560 bp, 23 predicted proteins | sample YL17G07_0_MG_FD_204540 | JGI IMG/M metagenome (GOLD analysis project Ga0315281, IMG submission 204540) | Sediment microbial communities from Yellowstone Lake, YNP, Wyoming, USA - YL17G07_0 | ecosystem: Environmental > Aquatic > Freshwater > Lake > Sediment | place: USA: Wyoming | collected...
GCCGGCACGGTTTCGATCGACAGCGACGAACGCGTCGGCAAGCTGCGCCAGGACCAATTCGCCTTTGAAGACTACACGGTGCTCGACACGGTGATCATGGGCCATGCTGAACTGTGGCGCGTGAAGTCCGAGCGCGACCGCATTTATGCCCTGCCGCACATGAGTGAAGACGACGGCATGAAAGTGGCCGAACTGGAAGTCGAGTTCGCCGAACTGGATGGTTACACCGCCGAGGCGCGCGCCGGAGAGCTGTTGCTCGGTATCGGTATCCCGCTCGAGCAGCATGCCGGCCCGATGAGCGCCGTGGCACCGGGCTGGAAGCTGCGCGTGTTGCTGGCGCAGGCGCTGTTCGCCAATCCCGACATCATGCTGTTGGACGAGCCCACCAACAACCTCGATATAAACACCATACGCTGGCTGGAAGAAGTGCTGAACGCGCGCAACAGCACCATGGTCATTATTTCGCACGATCGCCACTTTCTGAACAGCGTGTGCACGCACATGGCCGATCTGGATTACGGCGAGTTGCGCGTTTATCCGGGCAACTACGACGACTACATGACTGCCGCCACCCAGGTGCGCGAGCAGCTGTTGTCCGGCAATGCCAAGAAAAAGGCACAGATCGCCGAGCTGCAAACGTTCGTCAGCCGTTTCTCGGCAAACGCCTCGAAGGCCAAGCAGGCCACATCGCGCGCGCGCCAGATCGAAAAGATCAAGCTGGATGAAGTAAAGCTGTCGAGCCGCGTGAGTCCGTTCATCCGTTTCGATCAGGACAAAAAGCTTTATCGTCAGGCGCTGGAAGCCGAGGGCCTGAGCAAGGGCTATGGCGACAAACCATTATTCAGCAATCTCAACCTGATGGTCGAGGTTGGCGAGCGCGTCGCCGTGATCGGCCCGAACGGCATTGGCAAGTCCACCCTGTTGCGTACGCTGGTTGGCGACCTGAAGCCGGACAACGGCCGGGTCAAGATGTCGGAAAACGCTAACATCGGTTACTTTGCCCAAGACCACGCGGCGGATTTCGCGCACAAAACGAATCTGTTCGACTGGATGAGCCTGTGGGCGAAACCGGAAGACAATGAGCAGTCAATCCGCGCGGTACTCGGCCGCATGCTGTTCTCGCGCGACGAGAGCAGCAAGTCCGTCAAAATCATTTCCGGTGGCGAGCAGGGCCGCATGCTGTTCGGCAAGCTGATGCTACAGCGCCCGAATGTACTGGTGATGGACGAGCCCACCAACCATCTGGACATGGAGTCCATCGAGGCGCTCAATCTGGCGCTGGAAAATTATCCCGGCACGCTTATTTTTGTCAGCCACGATCGTGAATTTGTTTCGTCGCTCGCGACCCGTATCATCGAGCTCACCCCGCAGGGCGTGGTGAACTTCGGCGGCAGCTACGATGACTACCTGCGCAGCCAGGGCGTGGAGCTGGCCAATCTGGCAACTGCTTAAGCACGAGAGGTGCTCAAAACCTGTTGACGTGTGTTAGGGTGTTAACTTGCCCCAGCGCACAAGAAGTAAATACTACCAAAACATCGGCGCACTCCGGTCTGCGCCCGATTCTTCGCGGCAAACCCCTGTGGCCAGCCTCGATACTTTTAACCCATTGGAAGCGTGACCGGAAAGCACGCTTGCACAAAATAGTCATTCTAAGACCAGCCCACGACCTGAGTGTTGCGGGTAGGCCAATCCAGGAGCAACTTACATAATGTCATTTACTACACTCGGCCTCTCGGCCGAAATTCTGCGCGCTGTCACCGACAAGGGCTATGGCGAGCCGACCCCCATTCAGCTCAAGGCCATCCCCGTTATTCTTGAAGGGCGCGACATACTCGCGGGCGCGCAAACCGGCACCGGCAAGACCGCCGGGTTTACCCTGCCGCTGTTGCAGCGCCTCAGCGCCCAGGCACCGAACGCAGAACGTCGCGTGCTGCGCGCGCTCATCCTCACTCCGACGCGTGAACTCGCGGCGCAGGTGGAGGAGAGCGTGCGTACCTACGGCAAACATCTGCCGTTGAAATCCACCGTGGTGTTCGGCGGCGTCGGCTTCAATCCGCAGGCCGATACGTTGCGCCGTGGTGTCGATATACTGGTGGCGACACCGGGGCGCCTGCTCGACCACGTACAGCAAAAAACCGTGGACCTGTCGAAGGTCGAAATCCTGGTGCTGGACGAGGCCGACCGCATGCTGGACATGGGTTTTATCCGTGACATCCGCAAGATACTGGCGCTGCTGCCGAAGCAGCGTCAGAACCTGTTGTTCTCGGCCACCTTCTCGGACGAGATCAAGCAGCTGTCCGATGGCCTGCTGAATGCGCCGGTGCTGATCGAGGTAGCGCGCCGTAACACCGCCGCCGAACTCGTGACCCAGGTAGTGCATCCGGTGGATCGTGAGCGCAAGCGCGAACTGCTGTCTTCCCTGATCAGCAGCAACGACTGGAAGCAGGTGCTGGTATTCATGCGCACCAAGCATGGCTGTAACCGCCTGGCTGAACAACTTGGCAAAGACGGCATCAGCGCCTCCGCCATTCACGGCAACAAGAGCCAGGGTGCGCGCACCAAGGCATTGGCTGATTTCAAGAAAGGCGCAGTGCGGGTGCTGGTGGCCACCGACATCGCCGCGCGCGGGCTGGACATCGATCAGCTGCCGCACGTGGTGAACTTCGAACTACCGAATATTCCTGAAGATTATGTGCACCGTATCGGTCGTACCGGCCGTGCCGGCAACGAGGGTGAGGCGCTGTCGCTGGTATGCGTGGATGAGCGCGATTACCTGCGCGACATCGAACGCGTCCTGCACCGCGAAATTCCCAAGGTCGTGATTCCGGGCTTCGAGCCGGATCCGGCGATCAAGGCTGAGCCGATTTCCCGCGGTGGACGCGGCGGACAGCGCAACGCTGGCGGTGGCCGACCGCAGGCAGCACGTAACGGAGCAGAGCGAGGCCGCAGTGATCGCGGTCGCGGCCAGAGTCAGGGTCGTGATGGTGATCGTAGCCGGGATCAGCGCCCGCGTGCACAGCCGCATGCGCCAGCCCGTGCCGGTGGCCGTCCGCAGCCGCATGCATCCGCCCGCACGGGTGTGCGCACGCCGCCGCATGTACATGTACGTGTGTCCGCCGATCCGCAGTCATTCAGTAATTCCGAGCGGGACGAGGTGGATGGTAACCGGCTTCCGGCAGCGCCGAGCGGCAATGATCATGGCCGTGGCGCACCGGCCAGGGCGCATCAACCGCAGACCCAGGCCCGTCCCAGCACGCCACGGTCGAAGCCCCGCCCGCATCGCGGCCAGGAAGTACCGGCCTTGCTGGATGGCAACAAGCGCGACGATTGAATCGAACGAAGAGAGATGTTTCCCTTCTCCCTTCGGGAGAAGGGAAACAGCGCGTAGTATTTTTCAGCTGGGCCGGTAACTGCCCGAAATAAAAAACGGGGCCGGTGTGGCCTGCCAGAAAGCGGCAGATCCACACCGGCCCCGTCGTTGTTACGGCTTACTTGCCGAGCTTGGCCTTGATCGCGGCGATCACGGCATCGCTGGAGGTGGCGTTCACGCGCACAAACATGCCTTCCTTCTCGTAGAAGCCGATGAGCGGCGCGGTCTTCTGGTTGTACGTTTCGAGGCGATGGCTGATGGCCGCTTCGGTTTCATCTTCGCGCTGCACCACCGGGCTGCCGCACTTGTCGCAGATGCCTTCTTTCTTCGGCGGATTGCTTTTCACGTTGTAGATCGCCTGGCACTTGCCGTTCGAGCAGGTGCGGCGCGTGCTGAGGCGGTCGAGGATCACATCGCGCGGCACTTCGATGCTCACCACCATGTCGAGCTTGATGCCGAGCTTGGCCAGCAGCACTTTGAGCGCATCGGCCTGCGGAATGGTGCGCGGGAAGCCATCGAGCAGAAAGCCCTTGGCGCAGTCCGGCTCCTGCAGGCGATTTTCCATGATGCCCATGATGAGGTCATCGGAGACCAGGTCGCCGCGCTTCATGGCGGCCTCGGCCTTTTTGCCGAGCTCGGTGCCGGCCGCGACCGCACCGCGCAGAATGTCGCCGGTGGAGATCTGCACGGAACCGTCCATCTGTGTCAGCAGCTTGGCAACCGTGCCCTTGCCAGCGCCCGGGGCGCCCAACAGAATCAATTTCATCGTATTTCCTCTTTTCCAGGTAAAAAACCGTTATTGGCCGGCCTATGCCGCCGGCCGATCGAATCAAAGGGGCGCATTGTGACCTGTGGCCACTGGGTCAATCAACCAGAATCTGGAATGTTCCTGTATAGCCTTTTTCAGCGGCACAGGGCAGGGCCGAAACCGCCGGCCGGCGCAATCGATATGGGTTCCCACAGTGAATCCGGTCACAGGCGCCACAAGTACGGACGCCTCCTTGTTTATTGGTAGAATTGCCGGCAATTCATTTCCGACAAGGACACCCGCCAGATGCAGGAACCGGAAGAAGTGTTCGATGAGGCGTTTAAGCGTGTCGTCGAAATTGGCAATCAACTGGTCAAAGATGAAAAAGAGACCGAAGCCGATGCCTGGGATGTTGCCGACGGCTTGCTGGCGGGCGCCATTCAGTTCTGGCTGTTCTCACGCCAGCCGTGCGGCGATCCGCGTTGCGAGGACTGTGAACCGGTCAGCACATCACACGGGCGCATGCTGGCGTTACAGCAGTTGGTGCGCGAGTTCGCCGAGGAGAGTGAGTACTTCCACTCGCCGACTGACAGTAATGTCGGCAGGGCTTAGTGCGTATTTTCAGCTTCATTTCGTTTCAGCCCGCCTGGAACAGCGTATTTCCCCGGGACAGGCAGCTAACATACATCAATGCCGTGGAATCGTGTTTGTGGTGAGATGGGTATAGGTCAACAGAGGGAACGTGCCATGACCATGATGACGGCGTTGGTTGTATTTGCCTTAGTAGCAACAGTGGCTGCTTTAATTACCGGTGTTTTTTCCATGGCGCACGGTGGCGACTTCGATCAGCGCCATAGTCACCAGATTATGTTTGCCCGAGTCGGGTTACAGGGTTTAACGCTGGTGGTACTACTCATCGCGCTATTCTTGGCGGCCCGCTAGCAACAACGCCTTGCGGCGCTGTCTTTCATGCGCAAGCTCCGTGTGTACGACGGGAGTGGATGTATGATTCTCAGGATATCAGTCACGCCTGCACCTCGTCGCTGTTTCAGACCGCGTTCAGATCACTGAGCCAGATTTCGGAACGATTGCCGCTCCCGCACCTCCATCTGTATGCTGAGCGCCGCAATGACGAACGCCCTTGTTTGCTGGAAGTGTGGTGCCGCGCTGACCGATCAGCCGTTGCCGCTCAGCCGTTTGGCCGTGTGCACAAAGTGTCGAGCCTATCTGCATGCCTGCCGTTTGTGCGTTTCCTATGACCCAAACCTGACACGCAGATGCCGCGAGCAGGACGCAGAGGAGGTCGCCGATAAGGAGCGGGCCAATTTCTGCGCTTACTTCCAGGCCAAACCCGGCGCCTATCGTCCGGGCGGGGAAGCTCGAACACTGGCCGCACGCGCCAAGCTGGGGGATCTGTTTGGCCCCGTCGACAAGCCCAATCAGGATCCGGATTCCTGAGTTCAAGCTGGCCATTTTCTCTGAAATTTCCGGAACTTATGTTTCTACGGCTGGTATACTCTTAGTGGGAGTCGGCTAGACAGTCGCTGCGCGCAAGCGTGGAGGAAAGTCCGGGCTCCATAGGGCAGGGTGCCAGGTAACGCCTGGGCGGCGCGAGCCGACGGAAAGTGCCACAGAAAATATACCGCCGATGGCCGGGCAACCGGATCAGGTAAGGTTGAAATGGTGCGGTAAGAGCGCACCGCGCCCCTGGCAACAGGGGTGGCAGGGCAAACCCCACCCGGAGCAAGACCAAATAGGGGAGCTATGGTGTGGCCCGCACCGCTCCCGGGTTGGTTGCTCGAGGCGTCTGGCGACAGACGTCCCAGAGGAATGACTGTCCACGACAGAACCCGGCTTACCGGCCGACTCCCACTTTTCTACTTTAAGTGTTATCTGTAATTTACTGTTTTATCAGAGTTTATATCATCGTTTTTTCGCTGTTTCTGACCCCAAAAACACTTCATTCTGGCCACGTACAGCGGATGCTGTCGTTGGCGCCCGCTTGTGTTAGCTAACTCTATGTACGGTAAAGGAGAAATCCTGTGCCAGTAATCACTTATCTCTTGACAGGGTGGGATTTCGCTATCTATAGTGTTGCCAAGTGGGAGAAAGTGGTAAACGGTGGAATTCAGCGGGAGAAAGAGGGAATAAATGTTCCGCGGTGTCAACGCACTCAATCTGGACAACAAAGGCCGGCTCGCGATTCCAACGCGCTACCGGGATGAGCTCGTGCGCCTGGCGAATGGCCAGATGGTGATCACGGTCGATCGCGACCACTCGCTGCTGCTCTATCCGCTACCCGAGTGGGAAGAAATCGAACGCAAGCTCGTGAAGCTGCCGAGTTTCAATATGCAGGCGCGTCGCCTGCAACGCCTGCTCATCGGACATGCGACCGAAGTGGAGCTCGACGGCAACGGCCGCATTCTGTTGCCGCCGTTGTTGCGCGATTTCGCCAGTCTCGACAAGGCCGTGGTGATGATCGGCCAGGGCAACAAATTCGAAATCTGGGACGAGGCGACGTGGAATGTGCGTCGTGCCGAGTGGCTGACCGCAGCCGAAGGTGATGGCGAGCTGCCCGACGAGCTCGGTTCGCTGTCGCTGTAGGCACGCGCGTGACGGAGCGTGCGCATGAACCGGTTCTGCGAAACGAGGCGGTGGCGGCGCTGAACATCAGACCGGATGGAATTTATGTAGACGCCACCTTCGGACGTGGCGGGCACGCGCGGGCCATCCTCGAACAGCTGGGGCCGGATGGCCGGTTGCTCGCGCTGGACCGCGATCCGCAGGCGGTGGCTTCAGCAAAACAGCAGTTTGCCGATGAGGTGCGCTTGACGATTGTGCATGGGCCATTCTCGATGCTGGGAAGCGCCGTCGCCGAGCGTGGCTGGCACGGGCGCGTGAACGGCATTCTCTTCGACCTCGGCGTTTCCTCTCCGCAACTCGACGATCCGGCACGCGGGTTCAGCTTCCGCACTGAAGGCCCGCTCGATATGCGCATGGACACCACGCGCGGCGAATCGGCCGCGGACTGGCTGCAGCGCGCCGAAGAACAGGAAATCGCCGATGTCCTGTACCGGCTGGGCGAAGAGCGTTACGCGCGCCGTATTGCGCGCATCATTGTGCGCACTCGCGAGGCAGCACCGATAACGACGACCAAGCAGCTGGCCGAAATCGTGACCGGCGCCGTACCGACGCGCGAGCGCAGCAAAGATCCCGCCACCCGCAGCTTCCAGGCGATACGCCTGCACATCAATCGCGAGCTCGATGAACTGCGTGAAACCCTGCCGCAGGCACTGGACGTGCTCGCCCCGCACGGACGGCTGGTGGTGATCAGTTTTCATTCGCTCGAAGATCGCATCGTCAAGCAGTTCATGCGCGCGCAGGAGAAAGGCAAGGAGTTGCCGCTCGACCTGCCGGTGCGGCATGTCGAAATCCAGTCGCGCCTGAAGGTGATCGGCAAGCCAGTGCGCGCCGGTGATGAAGAGGTACGACGCAACCCGCGGGCGCGCAGCGCTGTGCTGCGCATTGCCGAGGTTCCGGAGGCAGCGCATGCGTAAACAGCTTGCGCTCCTGACGGTGGGTGTGATGGCGTGCGCGTTGACGGTCATTGAGCTGCGTCACCGCAATCGCTTGCTGTTTGCCGAATTGCAGACCGTGACACATGAACGTGACGCACTCAACACAGAATGGGGCCAGCTGTTGCTTGAGCAGGGTGCCTGGTCCGAGCAGCGGCGCGTGGAGGAAACCGCGCGCGCCCGGCTTGGGATGGCGCTGCCTTCAGGCGATCAAGTGGTGGTTGTGCGTGTCGACAAGGCAGCGCCCAAGGTGAAGCCATGAATCGCGCCGCTCGCACCAGCGCCTACCCGGTACGTGCTGCCGTAGTGCTCGCCTTTCTGTTTGGCGGCATGGCGTTGCTTGCGGCGCGCGCCCTCTGGTTGCAGGTAGTGACTTCGGATTACCTGCAGGAGCAAGGCAATGCCCGCCACCTGCGCGTGATTCAGGATAATTCGCATCGCGGGATGATCTTTGACCGGCATGGCGAGCCGCTGGCCATCAGCACTCCGGTCGCGTCGGTGTGGGCCGAACCGGGCGAGCTCGACGAAGCGCGCACGCAATGGCCGGCGCTCGCCAAGGTGCTGGGTCTGTCAGCACGTGAAATTGCCCAAGCCGTGCGCCACTATCAGGGCCGTGAGTTCATGTACCTCAAGCGGCATGTAACGCCCGAACAAGCCGAGCAGGTGAAGGCGCTGAATATTGCCGGCGTCGGACTCACGCGCGAATATCGTCGTTACTATCCATCGGGCACGGTCGCCGGGCACGTGGTCGGTTTCACCGATGTGGACGATCAGGGCCTGGAAGGTATCGAGCTCGCTCACGACAAACAGTTGCGCGCTATACCGGGCCGCAAACGCGTGCTCAAGGACCGTTACGGCAACATTGTCGAAAGTGTTGAGAGTGTGACGCTGCCGGTGCCAGGCAAGGACGTCACGCTGAGTCTCGATCGTCGTCTCCAGTATCTCGTCTATCGTGAACTCAAGGCGGCGGTTGCCACGCATCACGCGCGTGGTGCCAGCGCCATTGTGCTCGATGCGCGCAGCGGCGAAGTATTGGCAATGGTCAATGAGCCGGGCTTCAACCCGAACAACCGCGCGAGCCTGCGCAGCTCGGTGTTCCGCAACCGCGCCGTGACCGACGTGTTCGAGCCGGGTTCGACGGTCAAACCATTCACCGTGGCAGCCGCGCTCGAGAGCGGAAAATTCTTCCCGCACACGATGATCGACACAGCGCCCGGTCAGCTTGCCGTGGGGCGCAGCACCATCCGTGACACGCACAACTACGGTCTGCTCACGGTGGCGCAGGTTATCGAGAAATCGAGCAACGTCGGCGCGGCGCGCATCGCGCTCGCGCTCAATGGCCGCAGCTTGCGTGAGATGTTCGTCAAAGCAGGCTTTGGTACAGCCACCGGAATCACTTTGCCGGGCGAGGTGGCCGGGCGCATGAATCCACCGTCGAACGTGCCGATCGAGCTCGCGACACTCAGCTACGGCTATGGCATTTCAGTTACGCCACTACAGCTCGCGCGCGCCTATTCGGTTCTGGCAAATGGTGGCCGGGTTGTGCCGGTATCGCTGCTCAGGCGCGACACGCCGCCGGAGGGCGAACAGGTGATGTCTGAACAGACGGCGCGCCAGGTGCGCGGCATGCTGGAGCAGGCAGTAAGTCACGACGGTACTGGTACGGCAGCGCAGGTTGCGTACTACCGCGTTGGCGGCAAAACCGGCACGGCGCACAAACTGGTGAACGGCGAGTATGCGAAGAACAGCTACATCGCTTCGTTTGCCGGCTTCGCACCGGCGAGCAATCCGCGACTGGTCATGATCATTACGGTGGACGAGCCGCAAGGCAGTTCCTACTTCGGAGGTCAGGTGGCTGCGCCGGTATTCAGCAAGGTGATGGCCGGTGCGCTGCGCCTGCTCAACATTCCACCCGATAACCTTAATGCACCGGCGCGCCGGACCGCAGAGCTTGGCCGGGGAGGTGTCACGTGATGCCAGTCTCGTCCACGCACGGAATACGATTGAGCACGTTGCTTGCCGGTTTGCTTGAGTCGCCGCTCGTTCATGATCCGGAGATATTTGGCATTACGCTCGACAGCCGCGCGGTGCAACAGGGCTGGCTGTTTATTGCCGTGCCCGGGGCGCGCACCGACGGACGCGCCTACATCGCCGGCGCTTACTCGCGCGGCGCGGCGTCAGTCGTGTACGAGGTCAATGGTTTCGAGTCGGATGCGCGCAGCGCCAGTGCCATCGGCGTGCGCGCATTACGCCGGCATGTTGGCGACATTGCGGATCGATTCTATGGGGCGCCATCGCGCAAGCTAAAAGTGGTTGGCGTTACCGGCACGAATGGCAAGACCACTACCACACACCTGCTGGCGCAGGTGCTCGACCGGCCGGATGCGCGTTGCGGTCTCATCGGCACTCTCGGCAGCGGGTTTCCCGGGCAGCTCGACCCGTCTGCTCACACTACGCCGGATGCCGTGAGTGTGCAGCGCCTGCTGGCTGAATTCGTAGTGGCCGGCGCCAAGGCGGTGTGCATGGAGGTCTCGTCGCACGCGCTCGATCAGGCGCGCGTCGTCGGAGTGGTGTTCGACATCGCTGTCTTCACCAACCTGACGCGCGATCATCTCGACTATCACGGTGACATGGATGCGTATGCCGAAGCCAAGGCGCGGCTGTTTGACGCGCCGCATCTCAAGGCCGCGGTGATCAACCAGGACGATGCCTTCGGGCGCGCGCTCATTGAGCGTTTGCGCGGCCGCACCCCGGTGCTGAGTTTCGGCCTGCAGGGTGGCGATGTGCAGGCAAGCGTCGTGGAAACGTCACCGGACGGCCTCACGCTCACCGTCGTCACGCCGCAGGGTGAAGTGCAACTGCGCAGTGCGCTGCTTGGACGTTTCAATGCCGCGAACCTGCTCGCGGTGCTGGCGGTGCTGTTGGCTGCTGGTGTGCCGCTCGCAGAGGCGGCCAATGCGCTGGCGCACGCGCAGCCAGTGGCAGGACGCATGGAACGTTTCGGCGGCAAAGATGTCCAGCCACTGGTGGTGGTGGACTATGCGCACACGCCGGATGCTCTCGAAAAGGCTTTGCAGGCGCTGCGCGAACACACACCGGGAAAGCTCATGTGTGTGTTTGGTTGCGGTGGTGATCGAGATCGCGGCAAGCGCGCGCAGATGGGGCGCATCGCCGAGCAGCTCGCCGATATCGTGATTCTCACCAACGATAACCCGCGGCATGAGGATCCGGCGCTCATTATTCGTGAAATCAGCGCCGGCATGCAGACGGTGCCAAGCATCGTGCCGGACAGAGTGCATGCGATTCGTGCGGCACTCTCCGAGGCCCGTATCGGCGACACCGTGCTTGTGGCCGGCAAAGGACATGAGGACTATCAGCAGGTCGGCGACCAGCGTCTGGCGTACAGCGATCGCGACACCGTGCGGGCACTGATGGGGGAGGCAGCGTGATGTCGCTCATGGCCGCTGCCTCGGTACTTCAGGGAACGCTGCGCGGACCCGACGCGGAATTTATTGGTGTCAGCACCGACACGCGTACGCTGGCACGCGGAGACCTGTTTGTGGCGCTGGTCGGCCCGAACTTCGATGGCCATGGCTTCGTAAACGAAGCGGCTGGCAAGGGTGCGATCGGTGCACTGGTGTCACGTGCGCTCGAAGCAGACATTGCCACCGTGCAGGTTGCGGATACGCGCCTGAGCCTCGGCCGGCTGGCCGCGCATTGGCGCCAGCTGTTCCAGATTCCGGTTATCGCGGTCACCGGCAGCAATGGCAAGACTACGGTAAAGAACATGATTGCCGCGATCCTGAATGTGGCGGGTCCAGCTCTCGCCACGCAGGGAAATCTCAACAACGACATCGGCGTGCCATTGACGCTCCTGCGTTTACGGCGGGGCGATCGGCATGCGGTGATCGAGATGGGCATGAACCACCCGGGCGAGATCGATTACCTCACCAGGCTGACGCGCCCGACCATCGCGCTGATCAACAATGCCGCCGCCGCACATCTTGCCGGTCTCGGCAGTGTCGAGGCCGTGGCGCGCGCCAAGGGCGAGATCTATGCCGGCCTCGCCGCGGACGGCATCGCGGTGATCAACGCCGATGATGCCTACGCCGGCCTGTGGCGTGAACTGGCCGCTCCACATCGCGTCATCACATTCGGACTTGATCGGCCGGCGGATGTCAGCGCCGAGTGTGAACTCGATGCCGACGGCAGCACCATCCATCTCAAAACCCTTTATGGAGGGATCAGCATGCGACTGTCTCTGCTTGGCCGTCACAATGTCATGAACGCGCTGGCTGCCAGCAGCGCAACACTTGCCGCGGGCGTCAGCCTGGCCGATATCCAGGCCGGACTGGAGAAACTGAAAAGCGTCTCCGGGCGGCTTGAAGTGAAGCGCGGCCGTAACGGTGCGCGCGTGCTGGATGATACCTACAATGCCAACCCCGGGTCGCTGGCGGCCGGCGTCGAGGTTCTGAAAGCAGCCTCTGGCGAGCGCATGCTGGTGCTGGGTGACATGGGTGAGCTCGGCGATGCGGCGCTGGATATTCATCGGCGCGTCGGGTTGCTCGCCAAGAGTCTCGGTATCGAACACCTGTATGCGGTCGGTGAGCTCACGCAGGGCGCCGTTGAAGCCTTCGGCAAGGGTGCGCAACACTTTGCCAGTCACGAGGCTCTCATCGAAAGTTTGCGCGAACGTCTGCACGCGGGCATGACCGTGCTGGTCAAAGGTTCACGCCTCATGAAAATGGAGCGCGTGGTGGCTGGCATTGTTGCGGACGATTCCAGTGGAGGCAAAGCCTAAGTGCTCTATTCCCTCTTCGACTGGCTGGCGCACGACATCTCGGCGTTCAACGTCTTCCGTTACCTGACGTTGCGCGCCATTCTCGGCGTGCTCACGGCGCTGTCTATCTGCTTCCTGATCGGCCCGGCGCTGATCCGCAAGTTGACCCACTACAAGGTCGGGCAAGTGGTGCGCAGCGATGGTCCGCAAACTCACCTCGCGAAGGCCGGCACCCCGACCATGGGCGGTGCGCTCATTCTCATCGCCGTTTTCATCTCCACGCTGTTGTGGGCCAACCTGCACAACCGTTTCGTGTGGGTGGTGCTGTTTACCACCCTGTTCTTCGGTGCGATCGGCTGGGTAGACGACTACCGCAAGCTGGTGCGCAAGAACCCCAAGGGCCTGAGCGCGCGCGAGAAATATTTCTGGCAGACCGTGGGCGGTTTCCTGGTGGCGGTGTTCCTGTACACGACGGCCAGGGTGCCAGCCGAGACACAATTGATTGTCCCGGTGTTCAAGAACGTGGTGATCGACATCGGCCCTTGGTTCATTCTGCTGACCTATTTCGTGATCGTGGGCACGAGCAACGCCGTGAACCTGACTGATGGTCTCGATGGCCTGGCCATCATGCCGACGGTGATGGTGGCCAGCGCGCTCGGTGTGTTCGCCTACCTGACCGGCAATGCCAACTTCTCGAGTTACCTCGGCATCCCGTTCATCCCGGGCGCAGGTGAGGTGCTGATTTTCTGCGCGGCGATAATCGGCGCGGGTCTCGGATTCCTGTGGTTCAACACCTATCCGGCGATGGTGTTCATGGGCGACGTCGGCGCGCTTGGTCTGGGTGCGGCACTTGGCGCGATTGCGGTGGTTGTGCGCCAGGAGATTGTTCTGTTCATCATGGGCGGGTTGTTCGTGATGGAAACGGTGTCGGTGATTCTGCAGGTGACGTCGTTCAAGCTCACCGGCAAGCGCATTTTCCGCATGGCGCCACTGCATCATCACTTCGAATTGAAGGGCTGGCCGGAGCCGCGCGTGATCGTGCGCTTCTGGATTATCTCGCTGATTCTGGTACTGATCGGTTTGGCGACGCTGAAAGTCCGATAGAAATAGAGATTATCACCTACTCCCCCTCTCCCTAGTGAATGGGGCTTCATTCACTAGGGCAAGGGGTGAGGGAAACGAGGTAAGAGAGAAAATACGTGGCGATGGTGACAATGACCAAGCAGGTAAACGAGAAACGTGCGCTGGTGGTGGGCCTGGGCCTGAGCGGCCTGTCCAGTGCGCGTTATCTCGTGCGCCAGGGCTATGTTGTCACCATTGTCGACAGCCGCGTGCAACCACCAGGCCTTGGCGCGTTGCATGCGGAGTTGCCGGCGGTGCACGTGCACACTGGAAGCTTCGATGCGGCACTGTTTCGCGACCCCGGGTTGCTGGTGGTGAGTCCGGGTATTTCGCTCATGGAACCGGTAATCGCCGCCGCATGCGTGCGCGGCATCGAAGCGGTGGGCGATATTGAATTGTTCGCCCGCGTTGCTCGCGCTCCGGTTCTGGCGATTACCGGTGCGAACGGGAAGAGCACGGTTACAAGTCTGGTTGGCGAGATGTGCCGGGAGGCGGGTTTCGATACCGCGGTCGGCGGCAACATCGGTGTTCCGGCGCTCGATCTTTTGCGCACACCGGAGCCCGAGGTGTATGTGCTGGAACTGTCGAGCTTCCAGCTCGAGACTGTCACGAGCCTGAATGCGCGCGCCGCGGCCGTGCTCAATATTACGCCCGATCACATGGATCGTTATGCAAGTCTGGCCGACTATGCCGCTGTCAAGGCGCGCATCTTCCGCGGTGACGGCACCATGATTCTGAACGCCGACGATCCGGTCGTGATGGCCATGAGCCAGCCGAACCGTGGCACGGTGCGCTTCGGCGCGCATCCACCGGCGAGCGATATTGATTACGGCCTGGTGTCGCATGGTGGTGAAACCTGGCTGGCACGCGGCGCGCGCCAGCTGCTGCCGGCTTCTGCTGTTCCGCTTCCCGGCCGGCACAACTTGCTGAATGTGCTCGCGGCCATGGCGGTGGCCGAAACTGTGCACGTACCGCTTGATGCCATGAAGCGCGCAGTGGCCAGATTTCACGGCCTGCATCATCGTACCGAGCTGGTCCTTGAGCGCGATGGCGTGCGCTGGATCGACGACTCCAAGGGCACCAACGTCGGGGCTACGGCGGCGGCTCTGAACGGCATGGGTGCGCCAGTGATTCTGATTGCCGGTGGTGATGGCAAGGGCGCGGATTTCAGCGAGTTGCGCGCATCCGTAGCGCGCTGCGCGCGCGCCGTGGTGTTGATTGGCCGCGATGCGCCATTGATAGAGAAGGCGCTCGATGGTGTGGTGCCGTTGGTGAATGCCAAGGACATGCACATGGCCGTGCGCGAGGCCGCGCGTCTCGCACAGCCCGGTGATGTCGTACTGCTGTCACCGGCATGCGCGAGCTTCGATATGTTTCGCAATTACGAGCACCGCGGCCAGGTGTTTGCGCAGGCGGTGAAGGAGGTGGTGGCATGAGCGCGGTTGCCGGTCTCCTCAATCTGCGCGCGCGCTTGCCGCTCGGCATGCCCGGACGAGTCGCTGGCCGCAGTGCGCCGACCTGGGATCCGTGGTTGCTGGGCAGCATCGCGGCATTGCTGGTGCTGGGCACCATCATGGTGCATTCGGCGTCGGTCTCGATTGCCGAACGCCTTACCGGTAACAGCATGCATTATCTGCTGCGTCATCTGTTCAGCATCGGGCTTGGCGTGAGCGGCATGTTCATTGTCATGCACACGCGTATCCGCCTGTGGGAATACCTGGGCCCCTACCTGCTGCTGATCGGCATTGCGCTGCTCGTGGTGGTGTTGCTGCCCGGTATCGGCGTGCACGTGAACGGCAGCTCACGCTGGCTGCCGCTTGGCATCGTTAACCTGCAACCGTCCGAACTCGTGAAGCTGTTCATGATTGTGTATGCCGCAGGTTACCTGGTGCGCAAGCAGGAGGAGCTCAAGTTCTTTACCCAGGGCATCGTCATGATCAGCATCGTGCTGGCGGTGATCGGCATGTTGCTGCTGCAAGAGCCGGACCTCGGCAGCGTCGTGGTGATCTCGCTGACGGTGTTTGCCATGCTGTTTCTCGGCGGCGTGCGCTTCTGGCACTTTCTGGCGGTGGTCAGCGCCGGACTCGGCGGCATGGCGTTGCTGACGTTTATTTCGCCGTATCGCATGGCGCGCATCACCGGGTTCATGGATCCGTGGGCAGATCCGTTCAACACCGGTTTCCAGCTGACCCAGGCACTCATCGCCTTTGGGCGCGGCGAGTGGCTGGGTGTGGGTCTTGGCGCCAGCATCCAGAAAATGTTTTACCTGCCCGCGGCACACACTGATTTTCTGTTCGCCGTACTGGCCGAGGAGCTCGGACTGGTTGGCGTGCTTGCCTGCATGGCGCTATTCGTCGTGATTGTGTGGCGCGCCTTCCAGATTGCGCGCAGCGCCGAGGTGCATGGACAGATCTACGCGGCGCGCCTGGCTCAGGGCATCGGCCTGCTGTTCGGCATGCAGGCGATGATCAACATGGGCGTCAACATGGGCGCCTTGCCGACCAAGGGGCTGACGCTGCCATTCGTGAGTTATGGCGGCTCGAGCATGATTGTGTGCTGCCTCGCCGCCGGCTTGTTGCTACGGGTCGGGCGAGAGCAGGGCCGGCAGCAGGTGGGCGTTTCATGACTACGATCATGATCATGGCGGGTGGCACCGGTGGCCACGTGTTCCCGGCGCTGGCCGTGGCACGCGCCTTGCGCGATCAGGGTGTGCGCATCGTGTGGCTGGGAACGCGCGAAGGCATTGAGGCACGCGTGGTGCCGACCGCCGGCTTTGAGCTTGAAACCATCACGATCCGCGGTTTGCGCGGCGGCGGTTTGCTGCGCTGGCTGCTGTTGCCCATGCGCTTGAATATCGCCATGTTCCAGGCACTGCGTATATTGCGTCGCTGCAAGCCGGATGCGGTGCTGGCGATGGGCGGTTTTGCCTCCGGTCCTGGCAGCCTGATGGCAAGCGCATTACGTATTCCGTTGCTGATCCATGAACAGAATGCGATCGCCGGACTCACCAATCGCTGGCTGGTTCAGATATCCGATGTGGCAATGGCCGGGTTTCCCACAGCATTCGGTGAACGACACGGGGTACGCGTGGTCGGCAATCCGGTGCGCCGGGAAATCATCGAGCTGTCTTCTCCGGTGGCGCGTTTTGCTGAGCGTGTCGGTCGCTTGCGCTTGTTAATTATTGGCGGCAGCCAAGGCGCTCAGGTGTTTAACAAGGTAGTGCCCGAGGCCGTGCGTGCACTGCCCGAGGCAAGCCGTCCGCAGGTTTGGCATCAAACCGGCAAGCGTGACGAAGCCGCTGTGACCGCGACCTATCGTGCCTTCCTGCCGGATGCCAAGGTAGCCGCCTTTATCGAAGACATGGCCGCTGCCTATGCCTGGGCGGATGTGGTGGTGTGCCGCGCCGGCGCCATGACCATCGCCGAACTTGCCGCGGCCGGTGTCGCCGCGATCCTCGTGCCATTCCCGCAGGCTGCGGACGATCACCAGACCGCGAATGCACGCTTCCTGGCGACACGCGATGCCGCGGTGCTGTTGCCGCAACCGGACTTCACGGCCACGCGTCTCGCCGAGCTGTTGACAAGCCTGGGCGCGAACCGGGCGTTGTTGCAGCGTCTTGCCGTGAATGCGCGCGCCTGCGCCACCACTGATGCCACCGAGACCGTGGCGCAACTTTGCCTGGAGGCGAGCCATGCGTAACTGGGTGAAGCGCGTGCACTTTGTCGGTATTGGCGGTGTCGGCATGTGCGGCATCGCCGAGGTGCTGCACAACCTCGAATTCAGCGTTTCCGGTTCGGACACTGCCGAGAACGCCAACACCAGACGCCTGGCCGGTCTCGGTATCCGCGTGACCATCGGCCATGACGCGGCGCATATTGCCGGCGCGGACGTGGTGGTGATTTCCTCGGCGGTGAAAGACACGAACCCTGAGGTGCAGGCAGCGCGCGCCGCAAAAGTTCCGGTGATCCCGCGCGCCGAGATGCTGGCCGAACTCATGCGCCTGCAACATGGTATTGCCATTGCCGGCACACACGGCAAGACCACGACCACGAGCCTGACGGCGAGCGTACTGGCGCAAGGCGGCATCGATCCGACGTTTGTAATCGGCGGGCGCCTCAACAGTGCCGGCACCAATGCGCGCCTCGGGCGCGGCGAGTATCTGGTGGCCGAAGCCGACGAGAGCGATGCCTCGTTTCTGCATCTGCAGCCGTTCATGGCAGTGGTGACGAATATCGACGCCGATCACATGGAGACCTACGGCGGCGACTTCAACCGCCTGAAGCAGGCCTTCATCGATTTCCTGCACAACCTGCCGTTCTACGGACTCGCGATACTGTGCACCGATGACTCGAACGTGCGCGAGATTCTGCCCTACGTGCACAAGCCGGTACGCACCTATGGCACCGGCGCGGATGCCGATGTGCGCGCCACGGACATCACGCAAGACGGCATGCAGATGCACTTTAACGTGACCATCCGCCAGCGCGGCACACCGATGCGCATCAGCTTGAACCAACCGGGCCGGCACAACGTGCTGAATGCGCTGGCGGCGATCACGGTGGCAATCGAGCTGAATGTTCCGGAAGCGGCGATTCGTGAGGGGCTGGCCAGTTTTGGAGGCATCGGTCGGCGTTTCCAGGTGAACGGCCGCATGCAGGTTGCGGGCGGCGATGTCTTGCTGGTGGATGACTACGGCCACCACCCGCGTGAATTGGCGGCCACCATCCTGGCGGCGCGCGAAGGTTGGCCGCAGCGTCGCCTGGTGGTCGCGTTCCAGCCCCATCGCTACACACGCACACGCGACCTGATCGACGACTTCAGCGCCGTGCTGGCGGGCTGCGATACGTTGTTCATCACAGAAGTGTATGCCGCCGGTGAGACGCCGATCAGTGGCGCCGACGGACGCGCTCTGTGCCGCGCTATCCGGGCGCGGGGCGGGAATCCGGTGTTTGTGGAAAACGTGCAGGAGTTGCCGGCAATGCTTGCCGACAGCCTGCGCGCCAACGACCTGTTGCTCACGCTCGGAGCCGGTAACATCGGCCAGGTGGCAGCGGGGATCGCGCAGAGTATGGGGGAGAAGCAATGATGGCCGCGAGCAAGAATGACAGCGGCCCGCGCGGCGTGCTCAGGTGTCACGAACCGCTCAGTCAGCACACCAGCTGGCGTGTGGGTGGACCGGCGGATCGTTTTTACGAACCGGCGGGCGTTGAGGATTTGTCCGACTTTCTCAAGACGCTGCCGGAGAACGAACCGCTCTACTGGGTCGGTCTGGGCAGTAATCTGCTGGTGCGCGACGGCGGCGTGCGCGGCACGGTGATCATGTTGAGTGGAAAACTGAACAGGCTGGATCGTATCGGCGAGCACACGGTGCGTGCCGAGGCCGGCGTCGCCAGCGCCAAGCTGGCGCGCTTCAGCGTGCAACAGGGTTTGCGCGGCGCGGAGTTTCTGGCCGGTGTGCCGGGAACGATAGGTGGGGCGCTGGCCATGAATGCGGGTGCGTTCGGTGGCGAGACCTGGAGCATCGTAACGGCCGTCGAGACCATGGACCATGCGGGCCGCATTCGCACACGTCAGCCTACCGATTTCCAGATTGGGTATCGCTCGGTGCGGGGGCCGGTGAGTGAATGGTTTGTTGCCGCGCATTTCGGGCTCATGCCCGGTAACGAAGTGGAAGGTCAGGCATTGATCAAATCGTTACTTGCCAAGCGCGGCGCCACCCAGCCCACGCAACTGCCAAACGCCGGATCGGTATTCCGTAATCCGCCCGGCGACTACAGCGCACGCCTCATCGAGCGCACCGGACTCAAGGGTTTTTGTATCGGTGGGGCCTGTGTGTCCGAGTTGCATGCCAATTTCATTATCAATACCGGCGGCGCGTCGGCTGCGGACATCGAGGCGCTGATTGAAGCGGTGCGGGACAGGGTGTACACGGCGCAGGGAATCAAGTTGGAGGCGGAAGTGCGCATCATCGGAGACAAGGCGTGACCACGAAACATTTCGGCAAGGTGGCGGTGCTCATGGGTGGACGTTCCGCCGAGCGCGAGATCTCATTGCTGAGCGGTAATGCTGTGCTGGCAGCACTTCAGCGCCAGGGCGTGGATGCGCACGCCTTCGACCCGGCCGCACATCCGCTCGAAGATCTCAAGCGCGATGGTTTCGCGCGCGCCCACATCGCCCTGCACGGCCGCTACGGCGAGGACGGCACGGTGCAAGGCGCGCTCGAGCTGATCGGTATTCCGTATACCGGCAGCGGCGTGATGGCCTCGGCGATCGCCATGGACAAGTGGCGCACCAAGCTGATCTGGCAGGCGGTCGGCATTCCGACGCCGCGCTATGCGTTGCTGGAAGCGGGCAGCGATTATATGGCAGTGGCGAAGGATCTCGGTTTGCCGCTGATTGTGAAACCGGGTCGCGAGGGTTCGACGATCGGCTTGAGCAAGGTGACGGAGGCGAAGCGCCTGCCAGAGGCCTTTGCGCTGGCCGTGAAGAGTGATGCGCTGGTGCTGGCCGAGGAATTTATCGAAGGCACGGAACTTACTGCGGCGATTCTCGGCAACACGCCACTGCCGCTGGTGCGCATTCAGCCGCCCGGATTGTACGACTATCAGGCCAAGTATTTTTCCGACGAGACGCAATACTTCTGCCCGTGCGGTTTGCCAGTGGCGCAGGAAGAGATGATTCAGGAACTGGCCCTCAAGGCCTATCGCATCATCGGCTGTTATGGGTGGGGACGTGTGGATGTGATGTTGTCGAAGGACGGCCGGCCGTCATTCCTTGAGGTGAATACCTCGCCGGGTATGACGGGCCACAGCCTAGTACCAATGGCGGCCAAGCAGGCGGGTATGAGCTTTGACGAACTCTGCCTGCAAATTCTGGAAACCAGCCGGGAGCGCAACGATGTCGTCGCTTGAGGCGCTGCAGCAGCACTTGATCGAGCGTCCATGGCGTGCCGGGCTGTACGCCTTCGGTGCACTCGCGCTCGCCACGCTCGTGTTGCTTGCTGCAGACACGGTCTTGCGGCCGGAAAGTTTCGCGGTGCGCAGTGTGAGCTTCGAAGGTGAGTTTCGGCAAGTGGATCAACAGACGCTGACAGCAGCGGTCATGGAGTCGGTGCGCGGCAATTTCTTTCTGCTTGATTTGGACGCCATTCGCCAACACGCCCGCTCGGTGCCTTGGGTGCATGAAGTGACGGTGCGTCGTCGCTGGCCGGACGGCGTGCATATCCGTTTCAGCGAGCAACAGCTCGTGGCGCGCTGGGGGAAGAGTGGCTGGGTGAATGCGCAGGGTGAGTATGTGAATCTGCAGCGGCGCGAGGGCCCCGCCGGCGTGCCGTTGCTCGCGGGCCCCGATGGAATGCAGCAGCGTGTACTGGAGCATTACCGCAGTCTGAATGACATCCTCGCGCCGGTGCAGTTGCAGGTGGCTACATTGACGCTGACCGACCGGCATTCCTGGAACATTGTGCTGCACAACGGATTGGTTCTGACGCTCGGTCGCGAAGAGCCCGAACCAAAGGTGGAACGATTTGCGCGCGTCTATCAGCGCGCGCTGGCTGCGCAGGCAGCAAGGGCGAAGCGCGTTGATTTGCGCTACACCAATGGGTTCTCCGTGGAATGGGCGAATCGCACGGGTGCACCGCGCGCATCGGAAATCATGGCAACCGGATCGAATGAGGGCTGACGCATGTCAAAGAAAGGTGATGAAAATCTGGTTGTAGGTCTCGATATCGGTACCTCCAAGGTTCTGGCGATCGTGGGCGAGGTCACCGCCACCGGCGAAGTCGAAATCATCGGTGTCGGGCACCATCCGTCGCGCGGCATGAAGAAGGGGGTTGTGGTCAACATCGAATCCACGGTGCAATCCATCCAGCGCGCCGTGGAGGAGGCCGAACTCATGGCCGGATGCCAGATCCGTTCGGTGTATGCCGGTATCGCCGGCTCGCACATCCGCTCCATCAATTCGCACGGCACGGTCGCCATCAAGGACAAGGAGGTCGGTCCGAACGATATCGACCGTGTGATCGAGTCGGCACGAGCGCTCGCCATTCCTGCTGACCAGAAGGTGCTGCACGTCTTGCCGCAGGAATTCATTATCGACGGCCAGGAAGGCATCCGTGAGCCGATCGGCATGAGCGGCGTGCGCCTGGAAGCGAAGGTGCATATCGTCACCGGCGCCGTGAGCGCGGCGCAGAATATCGTTAAGTGTGTGCGCCGTTGCGGTCTGGAAGTGGACGACATCATTCTGGAACAGCTGGCCTCCAGCCTGTCGGTGCTCACCGAGGACGAGAAGGAACTGGGTGTGTGCATGGTGGACATTGGCGGCGGCACCACCGACATCTCGGTGTTCACCGAGGGCGCGATCCGTCACACCAGCGTGATCCCGATTGCCGGCGACCAGGTGACCAACGATATTGCCGTGGCTCTGCGCACGCCCACGGCCAATGCCGAGGAGATCAAGAAAAAATATGGCTGTGCGCTCACCCAGCTTGCCACCAGCGACGAAAGTATCGAGGTGCCGAGTGTCGGTGACCGTCCGCCGCGCAAACTCGCACGCCAGACGCTCGCCGAAGTGATCGAGCCGCGTATCGAGGAACTGTATGGTCTGGTGCTCGCGGAGTTGCGGCGCAGCGGGTTCGAGGACGTGATCGGCAGCGGCATCGTGCTCACCGGCGGCAGCGCCAAGATGGAAGGCATGATCGATCTGGCAGAGGAAGTGTTCCACATGCCGGTGCGGCTTGGCATCCCGCAGGGCGTGGGCGGTTTAAGTGGCGTGGTGCACAACCCGATCTATGCCACGGGTGTGGGGCTGGTGCTGTTCGGGGCCAAGGCGCGCGGTGGCAGCCACTATGGGCTCGCGCCGCAATCCACGTCGATCGGTATCAAGGGCGTATTGGGCAAGATGAAGGGCTGGTTTCAGGGGAATTTCTAGCAGGGCGGAAGATAAAAAGACAACCTATTACACATAAAGGAGACACCACCATGTTTGAACTAATGGATAGCTACGGTGAACAGGCCGTGATCAAGGTGATCGGTGTTGGCGGCGGCGGCGGCAATGCTGTTGAGCATATGGTCAGCGCCAAACTCGAAGGTGTGGAGTTCATCGTCGCCAATACCGACGCGCAGGCCCTCAAGAAGACGGGTGCGCGCACCATTCTGCAGTTGGGCGCAAACCTCACCAAGGGGCTCGGCGCCGGTGCCGATCCGGCAGTCGGCCGGCAGGCGGCGGTCGAGGATCGTGAGCGTATTGCCGAGGCACTGCAAGGTGCGGACATGGTGTTCATCACCGCCGGCATGGGTGGCGGTACCGGCACCGGTGCCGCGCCGATCGTGGCGCAGGTGGCCAGGGACCTCGGCATTCTCACCGTGGCGGTGGTCACCAAGCCGTTTCCGTTCGAGGGCAAGAAGCGTCTGGCCATTGCCGAGCAGGGGATCAAGGAGTTGGGCGAGTTCGTTGATTCGATTATTACGATACCGAACGAGAAGTTGCTCAGCGTGGTTGGCAAGGGCGCGAGCCTGTTGGACGCTTTCAGCAAAGCCAACGAGGTATTACAGGGAGCGGTACAGGGTATTGCCGAGCTGATCACCCGCCCGGGCCTTATTAATGTGGACTTCGCCGACGTGCGCACCGTCATGTCCGAGATGGGCATGGCCGTGATGGGCTCGGCCACCGCCAGCGGCGAGAATCGAGCTATGGATGCGGCGCGTGCCGCGGTTTCGAGTCCGCTGCTCGAAGACATTAATATCTCCGGCGCGCGTGGCATCCTGGTGAATGTCACGGCAGGCCGGGATCTCTCAATTGGTGAATTTGAGGAAGTTGGCAACACAGTTAAGGAATATGCAGCAGAAGACGCTACAGTTGTCATTGGCACGGTGATCGACCCGGATATGCACAATGAGATGCGTGTCACCGTCGTGGCCACTGGCCTCGGCATCCGCGAAAAGCGTCAACAGCCCTACAAGATTATTAAAACAGGTACCGGAACAACAGATTACGAGCAGCTGGATACTCCGACCGTGATCCGGAATCGGCGTGTCACCGCTGATTTACGCGGGGCATCAGATGGCGGAATTGAATACCTCGATATTCCGGCTTTTTTGCGTAAACAGGCAGATTAACATACTAATCTAATCAGTTATTTAAGTTGATAGTGATGGGTGCGCAGATTGGTGGTCAATGTAATCAGCCGTTCGTCGGTCCTCAGAGGCCGATAATGCCGATATTTCAGGCCATAAACTGGACAGGGGTCGTCAATTAACCTTTAATATAGGCAATCTGTGGTATCAATGCAGCCCCGGGCGCTAAGGGAGTGGATTTCTTGCCCCGGGATTTGGTGTTGTGCAAAGAATTTTAAGCCATTAATTGAATTTCGGATTCGCATGATCAAGCAAAGGACTCTCAAGAATGCTATCCGCGCTACAGGTGTGGGTCTGCATACTGGCGAGAAAGTCTATTTGACTTTGCGTCCGGCATCGGTGGGAAGCGGCATTGTATTTCGGCGCGTGGATCTTGATATCCCCGTCGAGATCAAAGCGGACCCCGAAAATGTTACCGATACGCGCATGTCCACCACCCTCGAGAAGGATGGCACCAAGATTTCAACCGTCGAACACCTCATGGCGGCATTCGCCGGCTTGGGTATTGATAATGCCTATGTCGATGTGACGGCGCCAGAAGTACCGATCATGGATGGCAGTGCCGGCCCCTTCGTGTTTCTGCTGCAGTCCGCCGGCATTGAGGAGCAGGTTTCGCCCAAGCAGTTTATTCGCATCAAGAAGCCGGTGCGCGTCGAAGATGGCGACAAGTGGGTACAGTTCGAGCCGTGGGACGGGTTCAAGGTGTCCTTCGGTATCGATTTCGATCATCCCAGTCTGCGCCGTTCCACGCAGACGGCCTGCGTTGATTTTTCCACTACCTCATTTGTGAAGGAAGTGAGCCGGGCCCGCACGTTCGGCTTTATGCGCGATCTCGAGATGTTGCGTTCGGCAGGTCTGGCGCGCGGCGGCGGGATGGACAATGCCATTGTCATGGACAATTTCCGCGTTCTGAATGACGACGGGTTGCGCTATGAAGATGAATTCGTCAAACACAAGGTGCTAGACGCGATCGGCGATCTGTATCTGCTCGGCCACCCGTTAATTGGGGCGTTCAGCGGCCACAAGTCCGGACATGCGTTGAACAACCGTATTTTGCGCACCCTGATGGTCGACAAGGATGCCTGGGAACTTGTTTCCTATGAGGAGTCTGACAAGGCTGCAATCTCCTTCATGCGCGCGGTGCCGACGGTATGAACATCATTCTGGTTCCGCACAGCGCCGGCCGCGGCCGCAATATCAGCCTCAGTCCTGCCCAACTTTTGGTGTTGGCGCTGGTGGTGCTGGTGGGGTTGCCGGTTTTAATCGGGGCAGTGTCCTTCAAGATATCGGCTTATCTCGACCCGACAGCCGGAATACGTGAACCTGAGTATATTCAACGGCAGGCAGCACTGCTCACAAATGAGCGTCAGGTCATCGAACAAACCCGGCGTGACGCGGAGTTGCATCTCAACGCGCTGGCCCAGCGTCTCGGACATATGCAGGCGGAATTGCTGAGACTGAACGCCCTCGGTCAGAGACTGGCGCGTATGGGCGGCCTCGACAAACGTGAGTTCGACTTCACGGAAGGACCTGCGTTGGGTGGTCCGGAACTGACCTCAGGATCGTCATCGATGTCGGTACCGGATTTTCTCAAGTCTCTCGAGAAGGTATCCGGTCAAATCGAAAGGAAATCTGAACGCCTTGCAGCGCTGGAAAGTTCACTTCTCGATAAACAGCTGAAAGCGGCTGTCTTTCCAACTGGCTGGCCTACTGAAGGTGGCTGGGTATCCTCCGGTTTCGGACAACGATCTGATCCGTTTACCGGCCATACCGCTGTCCATGAAGGCGTGGATATCGCCAGCCGTTTCGGCTCGACCATCAAGGCCATGGGTGGCGGCGTGGTGAGTTATGCCGGTGACAAGGAAGGCTACGGTTGCACCGTCGAAATCAACCACGGAAATGGCTACTCCACACGCTACGCGCACTGCAAATCCGCGCTGGTACGTGTCGGCGACCGCGTGACCAAGGGCCAAGGTGTGGCGCTGGTGGGCACAACCGGGCGCTCAACGGGCCCACACCTGCATTTTGAGGTCCTGCGTGACGGAAAGGCAGTCAATCCCAGTTCCTACCTGCAGTCTTCGTTGTAATCATTCCCGGCGCGGCCGGTCTGTCTATTCAAGTCGCGGCGCTTTTCATCCATAATTACGCCTTTGTTGGGCCTTAAGCCCTGCTTTTGGAGCGGGCGGCTGGTTTGCGGTCATCATATTGCCTCGGGACTGATCCTATTATCATGGTAGTAAACATACTCAAGAAGTTTATCGGTGACCGGAATACACGCCTGATCCGGCAGTTGCGCGGCGTAGTCACTCGAGTCAATGACTTGGAACCGCAGATGGCGGTGCTCACCGATACGGCGCTCGGCGCCAAGACCATCGAGTTTCGTCAGCGCCTGGAGCGCGGCGAAACGCTGGACGCGTTGCTGCCCGAGTCGTTTGCCGTGGTGCGCGAGGCCGCCAAACGCACGCTTGGCATGCGCCACTTCGACGTGCAGCTGATCGGCGGCATGGTGTTGAATTCAGGTCGCATCTCCGAGATGCGCACGGGCGAAGGCAAAACACTGGTAGCGACACTGGCGGTGTACCTGAATGCGCTGACCGGCAAAGGTGTGCACGTGGTGACGGTTAACGACTATCTGGCGCGCCGCGACGCGGCCTGGATGGGTAAGGTCTACAACTTTCTCGGGCTGACCGTTGGCGTTGTCGTGTCCGGCCAGGATAACGAGACCAAGCGCGCTGCTTATGCCGCCGACATTACCTACGGAACGAACAACGAATACGGTTTTGACTACCTGCGCGACAACATGGCGTTCCGTGCCACGGATCGTGTGCAGCGCGGCCTCAACTTTGCTGTAGTGGATGAAGTCGACTCGATTCTGGTCGATGAAGCACGCACGCCACTTATTATTTCCGGACCAACCGAGGAGAACACCGACCTCTATTACAAGATCAACGCCATCATTCCCAGCCTTTCGCGACAAGAAAAAGAGGAAGGGCCAGGCGACTACAGCGTGGACGAAAAAAGCCGCCAGGCTTTTTTGACCGAGGCTGGGCACGAAACGGCGGAGAAGCTGTTGATGCGCGCCGGCCTTCTGGAAACGGGCAGCAATTTGTACGATATCGCCAACATCAGTCTGCTGCATCATCTGAACGCCGCACTGCGCGCGCATGCGCTTTTCAGGCGCGAAGTCGACTACATCGTCAAGGACAATGAAGTCATCATTGTTGATGAATTTACCGGACGCATGATGACGGGACGACGCTGGTCGGATGGATTGCATCAGGCCGTCGAGGCGAAAGAGGGCGTGCATATTCAGAACGAGAACCAGACACTCGCCTCGATCACCTTCCAGAACTATTTTCGTCTGTACAAGAAACTCTCCGGCATGACCGGAACCGCAGATACCGAGGCCTACGAGTTCCAGCACATCTACGGACTGGAGGTTGTGGTGATCCCTACGCACCGGCCGATGGTCCGTCAGGATATGGGCGACCAGGTATATCGTACCGGCGCCGAGAAACACGCCGCAATACTTGCCGACGTCCGCGATTGCCACAAGCGGGGCCAGCCGGTGCTGGTCGGAACAACTTCTATTGAGGCATCTGAGTCTCTGGCCAGGCTACTGCAGAAGGAGAAGATCGCGCACCAGGTGTTGAATGCCAAGCACCATGAGCGCGAGGCCCAGATCGTGGCCGAGGCCGGGCGTCCGGGCGGCGTGACCATCGCTACCAACATGGCAGGTCGCGGTACCGATATTGTGCTGGGCGGCAACCTTGAAATGGAACTTGCCGACGCCGAGAGCGACAAGACAATAGAACAAAAAATACGTGACGACTGGAAGCAACGACACGATCAGGTGATCGCCGCAGGCGGCCTGCATGTGATCGGCACCGAGCGCCACGAATCACGCCGTATTGACAACCAGTTACGCGGGCGCTCCGGCCGTCAGGGCGATCCGGGCTCGACACGTTTTTATTTATCACTTGAAGACAGCTTGTTGCGTATCTTCGGTTCAGAACGCCTGTCCGGTCTCATGCAGCGATTGGGCATGCAGGAAGGCGAGGCGATCGAGCACCCATGGGTAACGCGTGCCATCGAAAATGCCCAGCGCAAGGTCGAGGGTCGAAACTTTGACATTCGTAAACAATTGCTCGAATACGACGACGTTGCCAACGATCAGCGCAAGGTGATCTACGAACAGCGCAATCGCCTGATGGAGGTTGATGATATCTCCGAGAGTGTTCAGGCAATTCGTGCGGGTGTCGTGGACAGCGTTATCAATGTGTTCATTCCACCGGAGAGCATTGCAGAGCAGTGGGATGTCCGCGGGCTTGAAGAAAATATCGAACGTGAATTCGGGCTCAAGTTGCCCATACAGCGTTGGTTGAGCGATGATACCAGCATGGATGAGGCAGGGCTGCGCACGCGTGTGCTCGCTGAATTTGAGCAGGCACATATTGCCAAGGCCAGCCATACGGGGGCTGACGTCATGCGCCACTTCGAGAAGGCGGTGATGTTGCAGGTGCTCGACTCCCAATGGAAAGACCATCTGGCGGCCATGGACCATTTGCGCCAGGGCATACACCTGCGCGGGTATGCACAAAAGACTCCGAAGGAGGAGTACAAGCGCGAGGCCTTTCAGTTGTTTTCCGATATGCTTGATCGCATCAAGCATGAGGTGATCAGTCTTATCACGCGCGTTCAGATCCGCGAGGAGCAAGATATCGAGGCTTTGGAGGCGCAACGACAGACGCCATCGAGCGTGCGGTATGAGCATCCCTCAACAACTGGCAGCGATTCCGATGCTGAAACAGACTCAGCGGAAACCCAGACCA
>Ga0315281_10002265_pt1 | contig 28556 bp, 29 predicted proteins | sample YL17G07_0_MG_FD_204540 | JGI IMG/M metagenome (GOLD analysis project Ga0315281, IMG submission 204540) | Sediment microbial communities from Yellowstone Lake, YNP, Wyoming, USA - YL17G07_0 | ecosystem: Environmental > Aquatic > Freshwater > Lake > Sediment | place: USA: Wyoming | collected...
TGAGACTGTGGGCGTGGAATCAATCATCTAGTGGCCCCAGCACGCCGGACGAAGAAAAGGCCTGGGAATCACCAGGCCTTTGTGAGAAGTGGGTCCGAGGGTTTGGACCTCAGGCTTCTCCGCTGTGATGTGTATCACGACGAGTGTGCCCCGACAAGCATAGGAGCGAACCGTTGACGCGCGTCTGGAGCCCGCCGTGGCGACCGGGACTCGTCGCTTGCGACCTCGACGGCACGCTGCTGGGGCCGGAGCTGGTCTTCGCCGACGCTACCAGAGCCGGTGTCGGCGCGCTGCGGGCGGCCGGCGTCAAGATCGTCATCTGCACCGGCCGCATGTTCCAGAGCGCCCGTCCTCACGCCGCGGAGCTGGGCCTGCGGGACGGGCCGATCGTCTGCTACGGAGGCGCCCTCGTCGCGGACCTCGAGACGGGGGAGTGGCTTCGTCACCAGCCCATCGACGGGGCGACGGCGGCCGCGCTGGTGCGCTTCGCGCGGCAGCGCGGCCTCCACGTCAACGCCTACGTCGACGACGAGCTTCACGTCGAGGTGGACGACCGCTGGACGGCGTGGACGACCGGCTACGCCAAGGTGGGGGTGACGCTGGTCGACGACCTGCTGCCGATCGTCGCGCGGGGTCCCACCAAGCTCGTCGTCGCCGCCGACCCCGATGAAGCCGCGCGCCTGGGGCCCGAGATCGCGCGGCGGTTCGCCGGCAGGCTCCGCGCGGCGACCTCGCTGCCGCACTTCATCGAGATCAACGCCGCCGCCGTGAGCAAGGCCGGGACGCTCGAGTGGTTGCGCGCCGAGGGCCTTCACGTGGCGTCCGAGCGCACCGTCGCCTGCGGCGACGGACTGAACGACGTGGACATGCTCGAATGGGCCGCGCTCGGCGTGGCGATGGCCGAAGGCGCCGAAGGCGCGCGCCGGGTAGCCGGACTCGTCGTGTCGCGGGAGGGCATCGGCGAGCTCTTCGAACGTCTGGCCGCCGCGCCGGACTGAGGAGTCCTCAGGAAGAGCGAAGGCGGCGCCTGGAGGGAGGGCGCCGCCTTCGAGGGGCCGTGGTGGTCGCGGTGGGCTGGCGCCCACCGCGACTGGTCCCCCGGACGGGACACGCGTCGCAGTTTCGTCTACGACAACGCACCAAAAGGATACGGCGAGGCAGGCGCCGGGTCAAGACGCCTGCCCCGCCGTATCCATGAAGAAATGTTGCGTCGGGTCCCGTGCCGCCTCGCGCGGCGCGACGACCGCGCCGTCAGGCTTCGCGCCGTCCCGCGCCGCTCAGACCGAGGCGCTTCTTGACCTCGACGTAGCGCGCCAGGAGGCTGCGCTCGTGGGCCTCCTCGTCCTTCAGGAGCTGGGCGAAGAGGGCGCACGCCTCGGAGTCGATGCAGCGGTCGTGGCCGCGCCGGTACTTGGCCTGGGCGGCGCGCTCGTCGGCGATCGCCGTCTCGAGGATCTCGAGCAGGCCTTCATCGCCGATCGTGCGCGCCTCGTCGGCCGGCTCGCTGAACAGCGGGTTGCCGAGGGGGTCGCCTATCGTGTCGGCCGGCGTCATGGGGCCTCCTTGGTCATCTTCAGGCTGAAGCTGAGAGGGATGTCGGTACGGCCGCCCTTGACGCGCTGCCAGCCATCGGCGCTGGTCTCGAGGAAGGGCTGCGTCAAGCCACGCGTGGAGGGGAACTCATGCAGGTGGTCGAGCCGCAGGCCTCGCTGCAGCAAGGGCGTGATGATCTCGCCGAAGCCGTGCTGCCACTCGTAGGTGACGGACGCCTGCATCGCTGCCTGCGGGTCGGCGTAGGACCCGGGCTCGTCGAAGCGCAGCGGCTCGCGGCCCTGGAAGTACGGGTAGGTCAGGCGCAGTTCGCCGGCGTGTTCCTCGTCGTCGAGCAGGAAGACGACGGGGTGGAACTCGGCGAGGTAGAAGACGCCGCCCGGGCGCACGAAGCCCGCCACGACGTCGGCCCAGCGCTTGAGGTCGTCGAGCCAGATGAGAACGCCCCAGGAGCTGAAGACGATATCGAACTGCTGGTCGAGGACGCCGGGGAGGTCGTAGACGTTGGACTGGACGAAGTGGGCGCGCTCGCTCAAGCCGACCTCGTCGGCCAGGCGGCGCGCCGCCTCGACGGCCTTGCCCGAGAAGTCGACGCCGGTGACGGTGGCTCCGCGGCGCGCCCAGCTGAGGGTGTCGAGGCCGACGTGGCATTGGAGGTGGAGAAGGGTCGTCCCCTCCGCGACCAGCGGCGAGAGCTCGTCGCGCTCGATCGCGGTCAGCGAGTCGGCGCCGCGCCTGAAGCCGTCGACGTCATACAGATCGGTGCCCTGATGCACGCCGACGGCCTCGTCCCACCAGGCCAGGTTGGTCTTGAGGTACTGCTCAAGCATGGCCCGCTTCCACTGCCGGCGTGCGCGCCATGACCGAGTAGCTGAAGGGCAGATCGGCCCTGCGGCCGCCGTGGCCGTCGGGCAGCCAGTGCCAGCGTTGCTCGTCGGCCTCCATCCAGTCGAAGAAGGGCGCGACGCAGAACGGGAACTCGTGGAGGTACTCGAGGCGCAGGCCGGCGCCCGCAAGGGCGGTGAGGATCTCTCCCATGCCGTGCGCCCAGCCGTAGCAGACACGGTTCTCGACGTGTGCCGCGCGGTCGGCGTACGAGCCGTCATAGTCGGAGCGATCGGGCTCGTCCGGTGCAGGCAGGTACCGGAAGGCGAGCCGCACGTTGTGATCCTCGGTCTCGTCCAGGGCGTAGGCGACGGGGTGGATCTCGGCCATGTAGAAGATCCCGCCGGGACGCAGGAACTTCGCGATGATCGCCGCCCAACGGCCGAGATCGGGGATCCACTCTATCGCGCCCCAGCTCACGAACACGACGTCGAAGCGCTGGTCATCCAGATGCGCGTCGACCTCGTACACGTCGGAGGCGATGAAGGTGGCGCGCCCCGACAGGCCGACCTCGTCGGCCAGACGGCGCGCCAGCCCGATCGCCTCGTCGCTCAGGTCGACGCCCGTCACCGCGGCGCCGCGGCGCGCCCAGCTGAGCGTGTCGAGCCCGAAGTGGCACTGGAGGTGGAGGAGCGTCGTCCCCTCGCCGACGTGCGGCCCGAGCTCCTCGAGCTCGAGCGGCCACAACGAGGTCGCGCCGGCCTTGAAGCCTTCGACGTCGTAGAACGCCGACGTCTCGTGGATGCGCGTCCACTCGTCCCAGTGCGCCACGTTGGCGCGGCGGATCTCGTCAGGGATCGGGCTCCCGCCGCCGGCGGGCCCGGCGCCGGCGCCGGAGGCCTCACCAGCGCCGCGCGCGGGGGCCGGCCGTTCGTCGCTCAAGGTCCGAGCCTTTCGAGAGTCCAGTCGCCGCCGTCGGTCAGGCGCAGGGCGAACCTGCCCGGGCACATGCGGCACTTCGCCACGGCGCCCTCCCTCGGTTCGGGCCCGAAGTCGATCTCCCAGCCGCAGAGCGGGCAGAAGAGGACGACCGGGGTCGCCGGGTCCTCGACGCGCTCGATGAGGTGGCGCAGGCCGCGCCGGTGCCCCGACTCGGCGCGGGTCAGCTCGGCAAAGAGCTCTTTGATCGCGGGGTCCTCCGCAGCGCCGGACATGCGGCCGTAGCGCTTGACCGCCTCCTCCTCGAACGCGCGGTCGTCGCGCAGGTGGGTGAGGTCGCGGGCGTGGCCGCGCGCGCTCACTGGCCGCCGCCTTCATCCGTTTCCTCCGGCGGCGGCTCCACGCCGCGTTCGCGCAGCTTCGCGAGCAGCAGCTCGCGGTGCTCGGCCTCGTTGCGGCGCAGGGACTCCCAGTAGGAGACGAGGCGCGGGTCGGACGTCTCGGCGCCGTGCGCGACGTAGCGTCGCACGGCCTCGCGCTCGAGCTGGAGCGCCTCGAGGAGAAGCGCGGTGTCGCCGTCTGGACTCACGAGGTCAGACTCTATAGCACACCGTGCGGATGAGCCCTATAGTCTCGCCGTGCTCGCCGGCCGTCGTCGCGTCGCCGACCGAGAACACCTCGGCCGCCTTCTCGGCGTTCAGGAAGTCGGTGACCTGGGCGTCGAGTTCGCTCAGTTCGCGGACCGTCGCGAAGATCTTGATGGGGGTCATGAACGTCTTGACCTTGACCATGGTGTTCCTTTCGCTCGCGGCACCCGGAGACGCGGCGCGCCGTCAAAGCCGCCGCGTGCCTCCTGTGTTCCGCGAGCGCGGGCGTTCGTAACCCGTCGCGGCGTGCTCGCGAGGCGCCGCCGCTCGCGCATGGCCAAGGCATTGGCCGTCGTGTGCGGATGGAGTAGAGTGCAACCGTGGCCACACTAGCCGACAGCCACGCCGCCCGCCTCGATCGCCTCGGCGACGTCTTCGGCGACGGCACGCGGCGAGGCATGTACCGGCACGTCCTCGACGCTGACCAGCCGCTCTCGGCGGCGGAGGTGGCCGCCGCCTTCGGCCTGCACCGCACCGTCGCCCGCGCCCATCTCGAGCGCATGGTCGAGGTCGGTCTGGTGCAGGTCGGCTTGCGACGCCGGCCCGCCGGAGGCCGGCCGGCGAAGGTCTACAGCCCCGGCGACGAGCGCATCGAGGTGCTCATCCCCGCGCGTCGCTACGAGCCCCTGGCGCGCCTCCTGCTGCGTCTCGTCGCCGAGACGACGCCCGAGCCACGTGCCGTCGAGGCCGCGGTGGAGGCGGGACGTGAGTACGGCGTCGAGGTGACGCGTGCGCTGGTCGGCGAGACGGGCGGCGCGGCGCCGCGCCTGAAGCCCGTCGAGGCCACCACGTGGCTCTCCGAGGCCGGCTATCGCACCCGTCTCGCCGACGGCGGCAACGGGATCGTGACGCTCGATGTGACGAACTGCGTCTACAAGGAGCTGGCGCTCGAGTACCCCGACGTGGTGTGCGCCTTCGACCGCGGCATGTTCTGCGGCATGCTCGGGGCGTCGCCCGAGGGCCACGTGCAGACGCACTCCCTGGTCGCCGGCGACGACTTCTGCCGGCATCAGTTCCGCCTCTAGCCCTCGCTCACCACCCCGGCAACGCTTGCGTTCCCTCGAGCGCGCGGAACCCCGCGACGTCCATGTTTACCTCGAGGATGCCCTTGTAGGCGCCGTCGGCTTCGCGGACGGCCGTGTAGCGCGTGAGCTTGAAGCGGCCCTTCTCCTCGCCCCAGCCTTCGGCCACGTCCCGCGTGCCGGCCTTGAACTCGCGCAGGATCGCCTCGAGAGTCTCGAGGCTTTCCTCGGGGTGGCAGTCGCGGACGTCGCGGCCGATGAAGCGCGCGTCGCACGTCTTGTAGGTCTCACCCGACCAGTAGAGCAACATGTCGTTCTCGTCGGCGAAGCTGATGTCGCAGGGCAGGGACGAGAGGACGAGGTCTGCCTGTTCGGGGGAGAGCGAGCCGCGCTGCCAGAGCATGCCGGGTCCTTTCGCGAGGGGATGGCGTCGCGCCCATCGTACCGGACCGCGTGACGGGAGAGCGCGGGCGGCAGGAGAGCGCCGGCGACGCGGGGAATGAAGCGGCATGCTCGAGGCGGCCCTCTGGGGAATGGTCGCCGGCGCGGCGCTGCTGATCGGGGCCGTCGTCGGCCTGCGGTTTCGCCCGCGCCAGTGGGTCATCGCCCTGGTGATGTCTTTCGGCGTCGGGGCGCTCATCAGCGCCGTAGCCTACGAGCTGACGGCCGAGGCCTACACGCGCGGAGGGGCAGACGCCGTCCTCGTCGGACTGACGCTGGGCGCCGGTCTGTTCTTCGCCGGCGACCTTGCGATCGACCGCCGCGGCGGACAGCATCGCAAGCGCTCCGGCGGCCAGCAGTCGGACGTGGGCGCGGCGATCCTTCTCGGCGCCGTCCTCGACGGCATCCCCGAGTCGATCGTCATCGGCATCAGCCTTCTCGAGGGCGGCGCGGTCGGCTTGGCTTTCGTGATCGCCGTGTTCGTCTCGAACCTGCCCGAGGGCCTGTCGGGCGCCACCGGCATGCGCAGGGCGGGGCACACGCCGCGGGCGATCCTCACCCTGTGGGCCGTCGTCTGCCTCGCGTCTGCCGTCGCGGCCGGGCTCGGCTACGCGGTGGCCGGCGACCTGCCCGACAACGTCGTCGGCATCGTGCAAGCGTTCGCCGCCGGCGGGATCCTCACGATGCTCGCCGACACCATGATGCCGGAGGCGTTCGACGAGGCCGGCCACCGGCCCTGGGTCGGGCTGGTGACCGTCCTCGGGTTCGGCCTCGGGTCCTGGCTGCAGATCGTCGCCTGAAGGACGGCGCCGCGGTCAGGCGAACGCCGTCCGTACTGCCGCCTTCACCAGTCGACGAGCCTCCGCTGCCCCTCGAGGGCGCGGATGTGCGTCGCGTCCTGCACCATCTCGACCGTGCCACGATAGGTCCCGCTCGCGTCGCGCAGGGCGAAGTAGCGGATGTGCAGGAACTTGCCCTGCATCTCGATCCAGAACTCGGCGACGTCCTTGTCGCCGGCGCGGAAGGCGTCGACGATCTCCTGCACCTTGTGTACGCTCGCCGGCGGGTGGCAGTTCTGGACCTTGCGACCGATCACGCCTGCAGAGCGCGGGAAGATGCGCTCGCCCTCGCTGTAGAAGCGCACCTCGTCGTTCTCGTCGACGAAGCTGATGTCGACGGGCAGCGCGGTGAGCATCAGGCCGAGCTGCTCGGCGGTGAGGGCGCCGGTGACGAGCGGGACGGCGTCGGAAGGGCCGGCCGGCACGCTCGGGCCGGCCGCGGCGGCCGCGGTCCCTGCGGCGGCGGCCGCCCCCGCCGGCCACGCCGGCACGTCGCCCAGGAGCGCGTACCCGATCTCGTCCTCGCCGGCGCGGATCTCGCGCCACTCGGCCTCGCTCAGCGTGTCGATCGCCATGGGGTAGAGGACCTTCTCCTCCTTGGTCACCATGTCGTCGGCCATCTTCGCCACCGCCTGGGCGGTGCTCACGGCGAGCGCGGGCTCGTCGTCGGCCAAGGCTGCTCGCGCCTGCTTCATCAGCGCGCGGACGTCGTCGTGGATCGCCCACATGACCTTGCTCGGTCCCTCCACCCCGTGCTTCTCGAGGAACGGAAAGAGCTGGTTCTCCTTGCGCAGGTAGTGCTTGTCGACCTCGAGCAGGCGGTCGAGCGCCCCGGCGAGGGCCGGCTTGAGGCGTTCCCACTCCTCGCGCACCGGGGGTTCGCCGATCTTCTCGGCGACCTTGCGCAAGGACGCCGTGACCTGCAGAAGCGCGCGGTTCTCGCGCTGGAACGTGTCGATCGGGTGGCCGACCGGCGCCTTCACCGGCTCGTGGCCCTCGAGCGCGTCGGCGAACACCTGCACGTGCACGTCGCAGAGGCGCTTCACCTCGGAGTCCGGGACGCCGCCCTCGATGAGCTTCTGCTCCATGGCGGCGATCTCCGTCGCCTCGACGTCGGCGATGAGCTCCTCGAAGCGGGGCTTGACCTCTTCCACCGACTTGCCGGCGTGGAGCTCCTTGACGATCGCGTGGAGCTCCTCGAGGCGGGCGGGGTCGATCGTGTCGACGCCCGGCGTGTCGGCGATGTCGGGCCTGGCGCCAGTCTTGGCCTCGATCTCGGCGGCGATATCGTTCATGAGCTGGTTGAGCGGGACGCTACCCATTTGCGACGCCTTCTCGAGCGTCGCCATGCGGCCCATGGTGCGCCGCAAGACCGGATTGGTCAGCGTCTTGAACTCAGGGTTGTAGCCGATGAGGAAGTCGAGCAGGAAGGGGTGCTCCTTGAGCAGCGTGTGCACCGTCGTCTTGGGTGTGATCGTCATACCCTACTCCATTGGTCGGGATTGAACGCTGACGGCATGGTACCCCGACGGGAGACGGGGCGACCTTGACTTGACTCACGGCGCGGCGGGCCTGCAGGCCGGCAGGTCGCCGGTACGCGCGGCGCCATCACCAGTACGCGGTGACGGGTGGGGCGTCGAGGGCCGCCCGCAGGGCGCGCCGTCCGGCGCGCGTCACGGGCGGCCCGTGCGTCACCAGGACGGACTCGACGTCCACCTCGGCCAGCGGACGCAGCGTCGGCAGGAAGCGGTCGCGGTACCAGACCGGCGTGCCGTCGGCCTGGTCCCAGACGCGCAGGCTGCCGTCGGGCATGCCGACGACGGCGTCGCCGAAGGCGATCGCCTTGAGGGCGGGAAACAGGAGCGGCGTCTCGAGGCGCCTCGGGTTGCCGATGGTGTAGGCGCAGGCGAGGCCTTCGGCGATGTCCACGCCCGTCCCGGTCTTGCCGCGTGGGATCTCGCTCAGCGGCGTGTCCCATACGAAGCGCTTCGCGAGCGCCGCGTTGCCCCAGAGCCGCGTGGCCACGTCTCCCCAGTACCTCTCGAAGAGCACCTCGGCGCTGCGCGTGTGGTACGGGATCGTGATCATGAGCTCGAGGCGCCGCGCCGCGCCGACCAGAACATCGAGGTCGGCGAGGAGCGGCGCCCTCCGCGTATCCTCTTCCGCGGGCAGCAGCGGGTCGACGAGCGCGACCGCATCATCGATCGTCAACGCGTAGCTCACCACCTCTTCGCTCCCAGTACGGTACTCGGGGTGCGGGCAGGTCCAGCGATGGATGCCGGGGACGATCTGCTCGGTCGCGCTCATGGGCCGTCTCCTCTCGCCGTGCGTGCCCTCATTCTGCCCACCGGGCGCTCGCACGATGTGTGTGTGGGCGATAAGGTGACGTTCGACCGGCTCCAGTCGACACTCGGGGAAGCGGCGTGCACCTGACGATCATCAGCGCGACCATCGGCATCGCCATCGCGCTCGCCTGCGCCTGGTACTGCCGCCGGCTCGCCCTCGAGAAGGGCCGCAACGTCGTGGTCTGGACACTGCTTGGCCTGTTCCTCACGATCCTTGCCGCGCCCGTCCTCGTGCTGCTGCCCAGCGCGCACTCGAGAGTCGTCGAGGTCAGTCGGCCGGACGCGGAGAGGTGACGAGGCGGGCGGCGGCGCCTACCGCCGCCGCCCGCCCTTCCGCTTCTTGACCGCGTCGCGCAGCACCCACTCGACCTGCGCGTTGACGCTGCGCAGCTCGTCGGCGGCCCACTTCTCGAGCTCCTTCCAGAGTTCGGGGTCGACGCGCAGCAGGAACTGCTTGCGGGCGGTCATCAACAGGCCGCCCGCAAGCCCGCCGGCAGCCGACCACATCCACGAAACGTCGCGGTCATGGTCGGACTCCCGTCGCCGTTCGCCTCACGGTCTGGCCACCTGGCTCATTGGTAAAGGGTCCCCGCGTTCACGATCGGGTGGACCTCGCTTTCGCCGCAGAGCACGACCATGAGGTTGCTGACCATGGCCGCCTTGCGCTCCTCGTCGAGGGTGACGACGCCCTTCTCGGAGAGCTGCTGCAGAGCCATGTCGACCATGCCGACGGCGCCGGTGACGATCTTGCGTCGCGCGGCGATGACCGCCTCGGCCTGCTGGCGGCGGAGCATCGCCTGGGCGATCTCCGATGCGTAGGCGAGGTGGGTCAGGCGCGTCTCGTCGACCACGACGCCGGCCTTGGCGAGCCGCTCCTCGAGCTCGACCTTGAGGGCCTGCGAGACCTCGGGGATGTTGCTGCGCAGTGTGATCTCTCCGGTGTCCTCGTCCTCACCGTGATCGTAGGCGTAGGCACTGGCCACGTGACGCAGCGCCGACTCGCTCTGCGTCGAGACGTACTGCTCGTAGTCATCGACGTCGAAGACCGCCTGGGCAGTGTCCACGACACGCCAGACGACGACCGCGGCGATATCGACCGGATTACCGCGCTTGTCGTTCACCTTGAGCTTCTCGCCGTTCAGGGTGCGCGCGCGCAGGGATACCTTGTAGCGGCCCAAGGTCCCCGGCTTGCTCTGGCTCTTCTTCTTGCCCAGGAGCTCACGTGCGCCTTTGCCGGCAGGGCCCGAGACCGTACCGTTGGAGAAGAAGGGGTTCCCCCAGCGAAAGCCCGTCTCGCGGCTGGTCCCCTTGTAGTTGCCGCCGAGGACGAGCACGCGCGCCTCGTTGGGCTGCAGGGCGAAGAAGCCGATGGATCCGAGGATGGCGAGGAAGAGGACGACTGAGCCGGCCACGAGCAGCTGCCAAACCGGCTGCATCTTGCCGGCCGCGTTCACCGTCGCCTCCGTGAACGCGAGGATGTACAGGGCGGTCGATCCCGCGTAGAGGGCGATGTCGACGGCCAGCATCGCCCACCCGTTGAGAGTCCTGGCCGCACGTTCCGTGGACATGACCATCACCTCCATGGCTTTCGTCCGCCGGCTTCGGCAGACGCTATGGAAATGATATCAGAAAGAAATCAAGCGTCAAGGCGCCGGTTTCGCCCCGGTCGTCCGCGGCCATAGTGCTCTCGTTCGTGCGCGACGGACTTGCGATGTCGCGCGCCAAGCCACCGAAGGAGACGGACATGGCCAACACCATCGTCTGGGCAGACATCCCCGTCACCGACCTGGGGCGGGCGGTCAAGTTCTACGGCGCCGTGCTTCAGGCCGAGATCCGCACCATGCCCGAGATGGAGGGCGTCGCCCTCTTGCCGGGCGAGCAGGGCGACGTGAGCGCCGACCTCGCCCTGACCGAGAACTCGAAGCCCGGTACCGAGGGCACGACCATCTATCTGAACAGCTACGGCGACCCGGAAGGCATGCTCGAACGCGCCGCCGCCGCCGGAGGGAAGGTCCTCATGGCGGCCAAGGACATGGGGCCGATGATCGGCTCGCTCGGGTTCTTCCTCGACTCCGAGGGCAACAGGATCGGCGTGCACAAGCCGCCGGAAGGCATGAGCTGAGCAGCCTGAGGCTGGCACGGCCCGGGCCGTCGCCGGAGCCGGGACGCGAAAGGGGCCGGGGAGCGAACGCTCCCCGGCCCCTCGTCGATCGTCCTCTTCGCCGACGTCACTTCTCCCAGGTCACGTCCTTGAAGATGAGCTTGTCGCCGTCGATGGTGCCGACATCGGACTCGGTGCCGTCGCCCATCTTGAGCGAGATCTTGTCGCCGTCGACATTGACCGTGCCTTTGAACTCGAGGTCGTCGCCGCCCAGCGGGTTCGGTCCGGCGAGCGTGAACTTGTCGCCGTCCAGCTTGAGCTTGAAGTCCTTCATCGCCTCGTCGCCCTTGGTGAGTTTGTACGTTCCGTCGACGCCGCCACAGGCGGCGACGAGGGTCGTGAGCGCGACCACGGCCAACAAGGCAAGCATGACGAGCGCGGCCCGTCTCGTCCTCCGACGACGACCTGATCCCGTGTGTGCTGAGCGCATGCGCCCTCCCGTTGACGGCCGCCTTCGTCGGCCCCCGAGCGCAGGCACGGCGGCGGCGTGTCCGATGACCACGAGTTCGCTATGGGCAGGCGGGCGACCTGCCGTGAGCGCACCGAGGCTTCTCAGCGCATCGTGTCGATCAGCCCCGGCAGCGGCTCGAGCACAGCGTCCATGTTCGCGAGCCGCGTGTCGAGTTCGGCCTTCTGGCGAGCCTGCTCGGCGAGCAGCCCCGCGAGCGCCGCCGAGTAGTCGCCCGCCTCGATCTGCCAGTACTCGGGCATCACGTCGATGGGCTGCGGGAGGTGGCCCTGACCGGCCCAACTGATGCCCCAGTAGTCCGGGTCGTGGCGGTCGAGCTCGTGGTAGTACACCGCCGGGCTGAAGTTCGTCCCATACCAGGTGTAGCCGACCTCGTCCAAGGCTCTCAGCGCCGAGTCCTGCTGAGGGTTGGGGTGCTGCAGGTTCGCGACCGCCGCGTTCACGCCCTGCAGGTCCCACAGCATCTGCTCGTGCGGATAGGTCGTGTCGTCCCACCAGCTGAGGGCGGTGAAGTTGCCGTTGAGACGCTTCTCGACCTCGAGCAGCGTCTTGCTCGCGGCCGCCTGCGCGGCGGCAGGGATGCTGGCTCGCCGCGCATCGAAGGCCGTGGCCGCCGCGTCGAAGGCGGCGACGGAGCCGGTCAGCCGACCGACGACCGCCGGGTCGGCGCCGGCGGCGACCAACGCTCCCGCGTCGATCACGTTGGCGAGCTCGTCGGCCCGGGCCGCCAGGCTGTACGGCGGCACCGGCCGGTCGACGGCCTGGACCATGCGGTACATGAACTTGACGCAGATGCCGAAGTACGGCCAGTCCATGGTGTCGATCGTGTCGTTCTGGCAGTGCGAGTACCAGGGGTTCCACGAGAGCGGCCGACCCTTGAGGGTCACCGACGGGATGCCGGCGGCGTGGAAGGGCCACTGGTCGAAGCCGCAGTCGGGCGGCGTGAGCAGCGCCGTCTGGTTGGGCCCGCGCAGTTTGGGGTTGTCGTCAATGATCTGCTGCAGGTACGGCACCGACTCCGCGCCGGTGAAGAGCTTGATCTGGCCGTCGACGCAGCCCGGACCTTCCATGTTGAGGAAGCCGGCGACTTTGCCCGGCCAGTCTGTGTGCGTTTGGGTGGCCGAGTACCAGGAGCCGAAACACCAGTCGTACCAGGAGTCGACGATGCCGAACTCCTCGCCGGTGGTCGCCATGAACACCAGCGTGCGTCGCGGCTTGTAGCCGGCCATCTTCATGGCCTTGGCGATGGCGAGCTCTGCCACGCAGGCGGACGTGTTGTCGGCGGCCGTGCGGAAGAAGCCGTCGTGATGACCGCAGAGGACGATGGTCTCACCGCTCTTGCTCGAGCCGGGCAGCTCGCCGACCACGTTGTAGCCGACTCCCCCTTGCTTGGCCAGGCGGATGGTGGCATCGAGCTTCACGGTGGTCACGACGCGGCCGGCGGCGACCCGCGCCTTGAGCCAGTCGCCGTTCGTGCGGCTGATGTGGACCATCGACGGCCAGGCGAGGTCGTGCTCGCCGTCGTTGCTGCCCAGCGTGTTCGGATCGGCGTAGTAGCTCAGGTCGGCCTTCGAGCTGGTGAGGATGATCGCAGTGGCGCCGCGGGTGTAGGCCTCGTGCGACGGCATGTTCGACCACCACGACTCGCTCAAGAAGTCGACGAGGACGACCTTGCCGGTCACGTCGCCGGCCGCGTCGAACTCGGCGGCCGTGCCGCCGCCCACGTACACCAACTCGCCCGTCACTCCACCGGGCGGCGTGCCGGGCACACCGGTGAACGATGACGCCTGGAAGACACGGTCACCGACGGTGACGCTGGCGCTGTGGAACTCCCAGACATCCATCTTCACCGGCTCTAGGCGCACGTTCTTCAAGCCAAGCATCGCCATCTGGTTGGCGAGGTAGTAGGCGGCGGCGTTGTCCGAGGTCGTGCCGCCCACCCTGAAGCCGAGGGGTGACGTCCCGAGGCTGCAAAGGTAGGCCTCGACGGTCTGCGGGTACCCCTGGGCGACGAGCTGGTCGACGGCCTGATCGAAGGTGAGTGTCAACCTCGACCTCGCGGCGGCCGGCGCCGCCGGCAGCAGGAGAAGAACGAGCAGGCCGAGGGTCAAGGCGAGCAGACGTGAGCGTTTCATGGCAGTCCCCCTGGTGGCTCCATGCGGCTGCGGCCGCGGCCGCCACGCGGGGAGAGTCCGGCGCCCCTTGCGCCGGCGCGGGCGGGCCCAAGGCTAGAGTGAGCGGCCCGCAGCTGTCAACTGTTTACCGGGCCTGAAGGGATGCGCCGCGCCGGCCGGTTCCGGTCGCAGCTACCGGAGGTTGCGCGGTCTCTTGGAGCGCCTGGCCTCGACCCGGTGTCAGCGGACCCACCACCAGCGAGGCCGACGCCGTTCAGCGGGCCTGACTCAGGTTCGCGCCCAGGTCACAGAGGATGACCTCACCCCGCATGAGTCCCGGAAACCAACGTCCGATAGGACATCATGAGTGGTACTTTCAAGTCGTGTTCCGACAATCTTCCTCGGGTCCGTCGCGCCGTGCCGATACAATACAAGGTGACGACTGCATGGAGGGGCCGTGGGGGACCGGACAACGGTGGCTTTGGCGTGAGCCTCGGCGAGGCCGACACCTGCCGCAAGTACGTCGTGCCGAAGCTGCAGGCGGCAGGCTGGGAGGACGAGCCGCACCGCCTGCAGGAGCAGGTGACCTTCACGGACGGGCGCATCGTGGTCGCCGGCCAGAAGGCCAAGCGGCGACCGGGCAAGCGCGCCGACTACGTCCTGCGGTACACGCCCGACGTGGCCCTGGCCGTGGTCGAGTCAAAGCCGGCCTTCAAGACCCCGGCCGAGGGTCTCCAGCAGGCGAAGGACTACGCCGAGATCCTCGGTCTCAAGTTCGCCTACTCCACGAACGGACACGGTATCGTCGAGTTCGACTACACGACCGGCATGGAGACGGAGCTCTCCGCCTTCCCCGCACCCATTGAGCTCTGGCAGAGGCTCACCACATCCGAGGAGCTCTCCCAGGACGCGGCCGACAAGCTCGTGACGCCGGGCCATCGTGACCCGGGACGGCAGACGCGCTACTACCAGGAGATCGCCATCAACCGCACCATCGAGGCGATCCTCAAGGGGCGCAAGCGCGTGCTCCTCACGATGGCGACTGGCACGGGCAAGACGTACGTGGCCTTCCAGATCTGCTGGCGCCTCTGGTCGTCGCGCTGGAACGCGCAGGACAAGGAGGGGCGTAAGCCGCGCATCCTCTACCTCGCCGATCGCAACATCCTCATCGACGACCCCAAAGATAAGACCTTCGCGCCCTTTGCCGACGCGCGCCACAAGATCGAGGGCGGCGTGGTCGTGAAGAGCCGCGAGATGTACTTCGCGATCTACCAGGCGATCGCCCGCGATGAGGCGCGTCCTGGCCTCTACCGCGAGTACGCGCCGGACTTCTTCGACCTGGTGATTGTCGACGAGTGTCACCGCGGCAGCGCCAAGGACGAGAGTAACTGGCGCGAGATCCTTGAGTACTTCGCGCCCGCCTACCAGATCGGCATGACGGCGACGCCGAAGCGCAAGGACAACATCGACACCTACGCCTACTTCGGCGCTCCCCTTTACACCTACAGCCTGCGCCAGGGCATCGACGACGGCTTCCTTGCGCCCTACCGCGTGCATCGCGTCATCACCGAGTGGGACGCCGCCGGCTGGCGGCCGAGCAAGGGCGAGCTCGACCGCTACGGCAACGAGATCCCCGACGACGAGTACACCACGGTCGACTTTGAGCGCGTGGTCGCGCTGCGCGCCCGTACCCAGGCGGTGGCGCGCCACCTGTCCGACTACCTGGCGAGCACCGACCGCTACGGCAAGACGATCGTCTTCTGTGTCGACCAGGAACACGCCAGTGAGATGCGCAAGGCGCTCGGCAATCTGAACGCCGATCTCGTGAAGCAGCACTCCGACTACACCTGCCGCGTGACTTCCGACGAGGGCGACATCGGCCGCGGCCACCTGAGCCACTTCCAGGACGTAGAGCGCCAGACGCCGGTGATCCTCACGACGTCACAACTGCTAACGACCGGCGTCGACGCGCCGACCGTGAAGAACGTCGTGCTTGTGCGGGTCGTGAGCTCGATGGTCGAGTTCAAGCAGATGATTGGGCGCGGCACTCGCGTGCGCGACGACTACGACAAGCTCTTCTTCACGATCCTCGACTACACCGGCTCGGCGACGCGGCTGTTCGCCGACCCCGAGTTCGACGGCGACCCGGTGGTGGAGACCCAGGAGACCGTGGACGAGGAAGGGGCGACCGTCGAGGAAGAGGTCATCGAGGAGCAGGAGCTGACACCTGAGGACGAGGAGGCGCTCAGCGAGGAGGTCACCGAGCTCGAGGCGGACGCCGGCGACGAGGTGGAGCGCCGCAAGTACTACGTCGACGGCGGTCACGTCGAGATCGCCACGCACCTGGTCTATGAGCTCGACCCTGACGGCAAGCAGCTCCGCGTCGTTCGCTTCACCGACTACACGCGTGAGAAGGTGCGCACGTTGTGGACGAGCGCGCACGAGCTGCGCGAGCAGTGGGCCGACCCGGTCACGCGCGGCGACGTGCTGGAGGCGCTCGAAGAGCGAGGCATCAGCTACGAGCACCTCGCCGTCGAGGCCGGCCAGCCCGACGCCGACCCGCTGGACCTGCTCTGCCACCTCGCCTTCAACGCGCCCCTGCGCACCCGACGTGAGCGAGCGCAGCGGCTCCGCAGTGAGCGCAGTGACTTCTTCGAGCAGTACGGGCGCGGCGCGCGGCAGGTGCTAGAGCACCTGCTCGACAAGTACACCGAGCACGGTGCCACGCAGTTCGCGGTGCCAGAGGTGCTCGAGGTGCCGCCAATCAGCGCCTTCGGCAACGTGATCGAGATCGGCAAGCTGTTCGGCGGCGCGCAGAAGCTGCGCGCCGCCGTGAACGAGTTGCAGGCGTTGCTGTATGCGGCGTAAGCGGTCAGAAGAGGCTGGTGATGCAACATGACGATGCCCTATGCAGAGGTGCGCGAGCTGACGGACGAGCAGGCGATCGAGCGCTATGACAGAGTGGCCGAGAACACGGTCGATAGTCTGAGCTTCTGGCGCGACGAGCTGTTCCGAAGGGCGGAGGCCGCACAGACCAAGAACATGCTTCGTTTCACGCAGTGGATCGCCGGCATGACGGCCGTGATGACAGCGGCCACGATTGTGAACGTCGTACTCTTCGCCCTCGCTTGACCATGGCACGAGCCAAGAAGACCGAGCTCCCCCTCACCACCACCCAGCAGCTCGGCAGCCTCATCAAGTCGGCGCGCGACATCATGCGTAAGGACAAAGCGCTGAGCACCGACATCGACCGGCTGCCGATGCTCACCTGGGTGATGTTTCTCAAGTTCCTCGACGACATGGAACGGCTAGAAGAGGAGCGCGCCGCGGTATCCGGCCACGCCTACCGTCCCGCAATTGAGCCACCGTATCGCTGGCGCGATTGGGCGGCGCCCAGCGACGGCATCACCGGCGACGAGCTCAACGCCTTCGTGAGCTACGAGGACTGCCTGCGTCCCGACGGCACGCGCGGACCCGGCCTGCTGCCCTACCTGCGCAGCCTGCAGGGCGTGAACGGCGACGGCGCCAAGCGACGCAACGTGATCGGCGCCGTCTTCAAGGACGTCCAGAACCGCATGATGAGCGGCTACCTGCTGCGCGACGTGGCCAACAAGGTGAACGGCATCCACTTCCTCGCCAAAGAGGAGCTCTTCACCCTAGGGCACTTGTACGAGACGATGCTGCGCGAGATGCGCGACGCCGCCGGCCAGAACGGCGAGTTCTACACGCCGCGACCACTGGTGCGCTTCATGGTCGCCGTGACCGATCCGAAGCTCGGCGAAACGGTGCTCGACCCCGCCTGCGGCACCGGAGGTTTCCTCGCCGAGGTCTACCAGCACCTCGAGAAGCAGTGCGAGACGGTGGAGGACCGGCGCACGCTGCAGGAGAAGAGCCTCTTCGGTGGCGAGGCCAAGCCGCTGCCCTACCTGCTCTGCCAGATGAACCTGCTGCTGCATGGCCTCGAGGCGCCGCAGATCGACCCCGGCAACAGCCTGCGCTTCAAGCTCAGCGAGCTCGGCGACAAGGACCGCGTCGACGTGATCCTTACCAACCCGCCCTTCGGCGGGGAGGAGGAGCCGGGCATCAAGGGCAACTTCCCGAGCGATATGCAGACGAGCGAGACGGCGCTGCTCTTCCTGCAGCTAATCATACGGAAGGTGCGGCGCGGCGCCGGCACTACGCGCCCCGGCCGCGCCGCCGCGGTCGTCCCCAACGGCACGCTCTTCGGCGATGGCGTTTGCGCGCGCATCAAGGAGCAGCTCCTCAGCGAGTTCGACCTGCATACGATCGTGCGCCTGCCTAACGGCGTCTTCGCGCCCTACACGAGCATCCCGACGAACCTGCTGTTCTTCGAGCGCGGCGGACCGACCAGGGAGATCTGGTACTACGAGCTACCGCTGCCCGAGGGGCGCAAGAACTACACGAAGACCAAGCCGCTAATCTTCGAGGAGTTCGCCGACCTCATCGCTTGGTGGCCGCGCGACTGCCGCGAGGAGAACGAACACGCCTGGCGCGTGCTGGCGGGTGACGTGCTCAAGTACAGGGAGGACGGGAACGGCCCGGTGTCGGTCAACCTCGACATCAAGAACCCGAACGCCGCTGAGGCGCTTGAGCACCTGCCACCCGAACAGCTCATCGAGGACATCCTTGCCAAGGAGCGCGAGATCATCGCCATCCTGGAGGAGATGAAGGCCGACCTGGCAAGCTGGGACGAGGAGGACGAAGGGGCGCAGGCGTGAGTCGCTGGCCGGAGGTGGTGCTGGGGGAGGTGCTTCGTCGCGCCGACCGCTTCGAGACGAAGGACGACCTCGCCGACTACGTGTTCGCCGGCACCTACAGCTTCGCTCGCGGCATCTTCCGAGGCGAGACGAAGACGGGGTCGACGTTCCGGCTCCCGGCCGTCCAACGCGTCCGCACCGGTGACTTCATCTACTGCAAGATTATGGCCTGGGAGGGCGCGTTCGGCGTGGCGCCACCTGAGGTCGACGGCTGCGTTCTGTCCGGCGCGTTCGTCGTCTACGAGATCGACGAGACGAAGCTCGAGCCCGCCTACCTCGACCGGTACTTCAAGCAGCGCACCGTCTGGCAATCGATCGGCAGCCGCAGCACCGGCACAAACGTCCGCCGCCGCAGCCTTCACCCCGACGTCTTCGAGGCGTTCGAGATGCCGCTTCCGCCCATCGAAGAGCAGCGGCGAGTTGTGAACAAGCTCGACCGCCTCGCCAGTGCCACTGAGCGGGTCGCCACACTGCAGGGGCATGCTGAGGCGAGCGCTAGGGCTCTCGCACGCTCGCTGGCTGGTGATGCCTTCACAGCTCTCGAGCGTGAGTTCGGGACCAGGACGTTGCGGGAGCTCGGAGCCTTCGTCACGAGTGGTCCGCGGAACTGGAGTCAGTACTACTCGTCAGTGGGAGATTGCTTCTATCGTGCTCAGGACATCGGTCCTACTGGAGAGACGCTTGATCAGGCGACGCAGCGCCTGGCTCCGCCTGATGGAGTGGCGGGCCGCCATGCCAGGGTTCGTCCGGGAGATGTCCTTGTTGTGATTACTGGAGCCACGGTCGGTCGAGTCGCACTCCTTCGCGCCAGTCACGAACCGGGGTTCGTAAGCCAGCACGTGGCACTCTGCCGCGTTTCGCAGGACATCCTCTGTCCGGACTACCTTGCCGCCGCGTTGCTTGCCCCTGGCGGTCAGGAGCAGCTACTGGGTTCGCGCTATGGCCAAGGGAAGCCGGGACTGAACCTCGACAACATCCTCGACCTGCACGTTCCCGTCCCAGACCTGGTTCATCAGCGCGATGCGGTCGATCAGCAGACGCGCATTCGACTTCGAAGCGGCAGGCTCACGATGCTCCGGCGCCGCGCAGAAGATGAGGTCTATGCGCTGGTTGCCTCGATTCTCGACGCCGTAGTGCAGTGAGTGTAATCGAACAGATAGTCGAATGGGCGAGCACACTGCCAAGCTGGCAAGCGGATGCACTGCGCAGGCTCATCGCTGGCGGGGGTCTCTCCGCGAAGGATGATGACGAGCTCTTGGCGATGCTGGAGGCTGCGCATGGCTTCCGCGGCGATCGAGAGACGCCTCCACCAGTTCCTATCGCGGCAGATTACATCCCACATCCAACGAGTCGTAAACGAAAGGTCGTTCTGCGCCGCATGTTCGATTTGGCCGGGGTGAACGCACTGGCGCCCAACCAGGCCATCACGTTTCTCTCACTCGGGATAACGGTCATCTACGGCAACAACGCTTCCGGCAAGTCCGGATACTCACGAGTTCTCAAGCGCGCCTGTCGTGCGCGAGACCGGGGCGAGGAGATACTTCCGAACGTCTTCTCCGATGAGTCCGCTGTCGTCTGTTCTGCCTCGTTCGACGTTGAAGTTGACGGTGAGGCAGCGACCGTTCGGTGGGTTGGTGGCGGGCCGCCTCCCGAGGAGTTGTCTACCGTCGCCGTATTCGATGCCCGGTGTGCAAGGCTGTACGTCGACGAAGAAGATCGGGTTGTATACCAGCCATACGGTCTGGACATCCTTCCGCAACTGGTGGACCTGTGCGGTCGGCTGCGCGGCCGACTGGAGCGCGAACGCGACGCCTTTGTTCTGGTCCTTGCTGAGCTTGGCAAGTTGCCCGCAGACACTGCCGGGGGAGGGCTTGTCCGCAACCCCAGCCTAGAGGGTCTGCGAGCGTTTGTGGGGCTCACCGATCGGGAAATCGCGCGTCGCGAACAGGTACGAAGGCTGGTCACCCAGCTCAGGTCGGAGGACTCTCGTGTACAGGTCGCTGAGCGGACCAGGAAACGCGACCGCCTTGCGAAGCTGGAGGCTGAGCTCGGTCGGATCGCTCAAGCTGTCGCGGAGGACAGCGTCGGGCGTCTACGGTCACTGGCGACCGAGCTTGCCGGCTTGAACGAGCTCCGCGAAAAGGCGGCGCAGGCCCTGGCTGGCGAGCCCTTGTCGGGCGTTGGTGGTGATGTCTGGCGGCGTCTGTATGTTGCCGCGCGGGCGTATTCAGAGGAAGTTGCCTACAGCGGCATGGCGTTTCCTGTTGTAGCGGACGAGAGCCTGTGTGTCCTTTGTCAGCAGCCACTCGATGCGGAGGCGCGCGATCGCATGATGCAGTTCCAAGCGTTCGTGTCCTCTACGACAGAAACGAGCATCGGGGAGGTCGAGGCCGCACTCAAGACGGCGCTTGGATACCTTCAGAACCTGACGTTCGACCCGACGAGCGGCGATTCCAGTCTCGGCGAGGAGCTATCCGAGTTGGATGCCACTCTGGCGGCCCATGTGGAAGCGTATGCGCGCGAAGCTGAGGCGCGAGCCGAGGCCATCGTACGCGCGACAAGTGACGGTTCGTGGGACTCCGTGCCGGCGCTCGCCGTGGACGTCGCGTCGAGGGTTACCGCTCTTGTGTCCCTGCTGGGCACCGAGGTCGAAGCTCTCAAGTCGGCGTCTGAACCAGCAGCTATGGCGGCGCTCGAGGCGGAGTTGCGGGAGCTCGATGCGCGGGACGCCCTTCATCAGCGCAGGGACAGCTTGGAGACGGATCTCAAGCTGCAGCAGTGTATGAACCAAGTGAAGACGACCGGAATCAGCAGGAAGCAGAGTGAGCTGACTGACGCTGCTGTCACCGAGGTGCTCCGTGAAGCGTTGCAGAGCGAAACTGCGAGCCTGGGATTCGCGAAGGCCTCCTTCACTCTCAGCACCCGAACGCGGGACGGCAAGTCGTACAGCCAGCTTGAACTCGCGACGCCAATGCAGCGCAAGGTTCCGCTCTCTGCCGTCCTGAGCGAGGGCGAGCAGACGGTTGTGGCCATTGCATCCTTCTTCGCGGAGCTTCGGGCTGGGGCACACACCTGCGGAGTCGTCTTTGATGACCCGGTGTGCTCACTCGACCACCTGTGGCGGGACAGGATCGCGCGGCGGTTTGCTGAGGAGGGCCGCATTCGCCAGGTGATTGTCTTCACTCATGACGTGGGCTTCGTGCTTGCTTTGCAGCGGCAGGCAGCGAAGGCCTCATGTGACTTCCGCGCGGAGTCACTCCATGCCGACGTGGAAGGTACCGGCATATGTGAACCTGGACTTCCCGAACTCGCCATGAGCGTCAGGGAGCGCGTGAGCTATCTTCGGCGGCTTCACGCATCCGCTGTGGATGCAGACAGGTCGGGTGACCAGGAACGCCATCGCGAGCGAGTGCGAGAGTGCTATCGCGTCTTGCGAGGCGCATGGGAGCGTCTTGTGGAGGAGGTCCTCTTGGCGGGGACGGTGGTCCGCTATGGTCACAGTGTGCAGACCCAGCGACTGGCTGACGTATTCGTGAATGATCCGGACTACGAGAAGGTGTATTTCGCGATGGAACTCTGCTCCGAGCGATTCGAGGGTCACGATCGTGGTGCTGACAGAGGTGACGCCATCTGCACTCTGGACGAGGTGCTTGCGGATATCGAGGAGCTGGAGTCGTTTCGGAAGGAGCTGGAGAAGCGTCGGAAGGAGACGGGTTCGCGGCGTCGTGCCAAGGTTAAGCCACCCGTGTCGAACTAGACCCGCCAACCGAGCGGAGTGTGGTGGCGGGCTGAACAGTCTAGTCGAGCACTCGCCGCACCCTCCTATGTCCCAGCGTCCGGCTGAACGATTTGAAGTCGCCGGTCTCGTGTTGCAGGCGCCCCGCCACAACGGCCGGGTGCACTCGGACGGATTGGGCAAAGGCCTCCACGTCGCACGTCGAGTGCGGCGCATCCTTCGCCCACGCGCCCCATTCGGTCTTTGGAATCAGCGCATCGGTGGCCAGGCCGTCGGCCTCGTTCTCGCGTGAGTCCGGTTCACTCGTCGCGTCGAGGTCATCGTAGTAGGCATCGGCGCCCGCGTTGGCGTGCAGCGCGAGATGTGCGAGCTCGTGCATGAGCGTGAACCAGAAGTTGTCGAGGCGGTCATAGCGCAGAGTCAGGCCGATGACGGGACCGTCGCCGAGGATCGCCGCGCCGTCGAGGTAGGTCTTGCGGAGGTGCGGCTCGACGACCAGCGCGATGCCGTGCTTGGCGAGGTAGTCGCGCGCGGCGGCGGGACCGTTGTCGAGGACGCTCAGATGGGCGACTTCCGCCATGAACTGAGCGGTGATCGAGACAGGCTTCGCCTCGGCGCCGCCGCGCTGTACGGCCGCAAGCTGCAGCACACGTGCCGTCCAAGCGGTGAGCGCATAGCGGTCCATCTCGCGCGCCGACCGCGTGTGGCGCGACGTGCGGAATAGCGCCGCCGGCTGCGGCTGCCCGACGCTCGCAAACCAGCGCTGAGCCAAGTCGCCGGCGTGGCATCTGAGCTCTTCGGGTGTCGCCTTCAGCCAGCCGCGCTTCGCCATCTCCCTGACCGGCATGTGGCTCCACTCGAAGCTCTCGGCCTCGGAGTCTGGCTCGGCATCGGGGGATCGCTGAAGCAACACCTCGGCCGGGATGCCAAGCCCCTCATGCAGCGCCCGGATCATCGACAAGGTCAGCGGCCGCTTGCCCGCCAGCACCTCCGAGACCCTGCTCTTGCTGCCCATGAAGGGTACGAGGTCCTTCTGGCTGAGGCCCGCCTGGTCCATGCGAAAGCGGATGGCGTCGACGGGGTCGGGTGGAGCAATGGGGAAGCGCTCTTTCTCGTAGCTCTCGACGATGAGTGCCAGGAGCTCCAGCTCTTCGGCTTCGCGTGTTCCGGGCTCTGGGTCGAGAACAAGCAGGCGGTTGAGGGCCTCCAAGGCCTCCGCGTGCTCTGCATCGGTATGGATGACTCGCGCCATGGTCGCCTCCCTCAGAGCGTCCAGGTGTCGTACTCGGCGTGTGTGCCTACCTTCTGCACACTGACCACGCCGCTGTTGAAGCCGATCTGTGCTACCAACCGGTAGTCGTTGCCCTTGATCCGGAAGACCGCCAGGCCCTTGCGTGGAAAGCTCGCCCGGGGGTACCGGTCGAGCACGTCCTGCTGGGTCCGCCAGGTCGCTGCGCTAACGTCGTCGAGCCACGCTTGGAGAGGACGGCGCGCATCGGCATGGTCCTTCATGCACTGTTCCACGAGCTGCCGACCGACCACCTGCACCGCTTGACCACCTAGCGGTTCCCAAAGAGGTTGACGAGGTCAGTTCCCTTCATGGGAACATTCTACACCAGGAGTCAAGCTACGCGGGCGGTCCGGCGGGCGATTCGGCCTGCGCGAGCCGCCGCAGGTCCTCTCGCAGCTCCGCGAGCGGATCTCGGGCGTCGGCATAGCGAAGAGCCCACGCCAACTCCCACTTCATCATCAGCGTCATCTCTACTGCGACTGGTGATGCGGTCACCGTTCCGGCTGTCTCTTGCACATACGCCCGGATGTCGCGGACAAGGCGCCAGTTCTCGAGCTCGTCGAGCAACTTCTTCGCGCGTTCGTCTTCGGCCCACTGATGCTGCTGACGGGCCCAGCGGCGTTGCTCTTCCTCGATCTGGGCGATGCGCCTGCGCTCTGCCTCTTCGGCCGCCGCGATACGGCGGCGTTCGTCCTCTTCACGCTGCAGCTTCAGCGCCATGGCGACAGTGCTCAGCTGAGTGACGAACTGCGTGAGACGTGTCTCGAGTCGCTGTCGCGTGCCGTCGTTCCATGTCGTCTGCACGGCGATCCGGTCGACTTTGGTGATGGCGACCGACAAACGACCCGTGGGCACGTAGGTGTAGGTGGTCGGGACGTACTCGTCGTAGTAGCGGCCATCCCAGCCGAGCTTGCGTGGTGGCGGGTCAGGCTTGGGATTCCTCTGGCGCTCGACCTTCTCTGCGATGGCGAACTCGAGCCACTCTCCATCACACAGCACGCGCGTCACGCGGACTTCGGGGTCACCCGGCTGCACGCTCTCCCATATCGAACTGCGCGGCGGGCGCTTGGTCCTGGCTTGGACGATGCGCTCCTCGACGCGGAGCCCGGCGGTTTCCATGCTCTTCAGCAGCGCGTCGGCGATCCGCAGGGCGCGGTCGAGCGATGCAGGCGTGACGCTGATGTCCAGGCACGGCTTGTTCGTCCACGGCAGGAGCCCGTCGTGTCCTGGTTGGGCCTGTTCGAGGTGGCGTTTAGTGCGCGTGACGAGGGGATGAGGATCGGTGAGCACCTCAGTGACGATGATCTCGCCATCGACGGGCACCGGGGCGACGCTGTCGAGCTCCGGGGGCCGCGCGGGTCGTTCGGGGCGCTCACGGCGATACGAGACAGCTCGGTCGTGTGCGCCCGGCTTCAGCTTCGGAAGAGCTGTGCGCCGCGCCGTCTTGCCGGCCTTGATCTTGGCCCAGTAACCGCGCGGTGGTAGCGGCACGTCGAGTTTGCGGCACGTCTTGGCGAGGGCCGTGCCAGAGACTCCGTAGTGCTCCGCGACTTTGACGACAGGCTCGGCCCACACCTCTTCGTAGAGCTTGTCGCGCTCGTAGACGACCAAGTCGGGATACATTTCTCCCTCCACGCGTTGACATTGGGCGCAGGATGTTCAACTGCGGCGACGCCCGTCTTACGATCGTCGTTGGGCAGGGACTTCCTCATTGACACCAACATCCTCATTCCGGCTGAGCCGACGTCGGTCGCGGATGTCGAGTCCGGTACCTCGGTGATCACTGAGTTCATTCGTGTGGCTCAGGCGGGAGGTAGTCCTGTGAGACGGCGAAAGGAAAACGGTCCTAGGCCGGCATGCGCCGGAGTCAGACCGTGACCTCAGTGTAGGACGAACCGGGTCGGTCGACAACAGCCGTCAGGTAGGCGTGCTTCAATCCCAGACCGTCCATCGAGTGCGAGCCGGGCTCGGCGCCATGGCTTGCGCTGCCCTCGCGGCTCGCTCGCCGGGGGTCTAAGACCGCGCGGCCCTCATCGGCAGGAACTCGAGGACGAGTCCGAAGTTGGGCATGACGAGTTCGCCGTCGCGAATGACGAGATATGCGGCTTCGAGCGCTGCAAGGTCGCGGGCGACGGTCTTCTCAGAGAGAGCAGCGTAAAGCTCGGCGACCCGCGGGCTGACGTGAGTGATCTCGCGGCGCGGCGTCGGTTCGTTCAGGTCCAGCAGCAGGCGATGCTGACGCGCGGCCGTCTTGCCGGGGAGGTCGTGGAAGCGTCCGTTGACCATGTCGCGCCACGTCACTACGAGCTGCTGCTTGCGGATTTCGATCAGCTGATCACGCAGACCGTCGACGAAACCGCGAATGGCGTACTCGATGAAGGACGCAGCACCGTCCTCCTGCCTCGTGGATCTGTCGAGCTCGTCGTAGTAGTGGCTACGCGTGAGGTTGAAATGGTTGCTGAGCAGATGCGCCGCTGGAGACGACACGAACCCCGAGTGAAGAAGGATCTGCAGTTCCACGAGGCGCGCGGTGCGGCCGTTGCCGTCGCCGAAGGGGTGGATCCAAGCGATGTACAGGTGAGCAAGGATCGCGCGGAAGAGCTGGAGAGCGAATGCCATGTCGGGGTCGTCTGTGGCGAGCGCCGGCCCATTGAGCCAGTCGCACATGCGGCCGAGGAGATACTCACAGTCCTCAGCGGGCGCACCTCGGTAGATGCCCCCGACGAGCACCGAGTGCGAGCGGAACTCGCCAGGCACCACTCCGTCCTTGGGCTCAAGATTGGCGAGAACCTGTCTGTTGAATGCGAGAATACGGTCCGGCTCGAGACGAAACTCGCGCCCAGCGGCAACATCCTTCTTGATCTCGTTGCAGGCCTTGACGATGTTGTCGACTTCTACGCCGAGGTACTCCCGCGATGGGGGCAGGGAAAGCTTGCCGTCGATGCGCTGCCTCACCTCCTCTTCAGTGAGCGTGTTGCCTTCGATCGCCGTGGTCGCCGCCGCTCCTTTGCTGAGGTAGAGGGAGTGGAGACGGCTCGCGACCTCAGGGTGGAGCGGAGCATCATTGATGTGCTCGCACTTGGACCGCGCCTCGCCGATGAGCATCCAGGTCAGATGCGACAGGCGGTCGGCACGGAACTCAAACGCGAGCCAAGAGTGTGTCTGCTCGTATGTCCGCATTATTGTCCACTCGAAATTCGCGCAGAAGGCCAGCAAATAGCATAGATTATCAACGGGAATCAACCATTCTGTCCGGGCTTCTGTCTCATATCATGTCCATGATAGCGCGCAGTCTACGCGCTGTCACGAGTGACATGGACTCACGTGCCCCGGTATGACTGGTGGTCATAGCAGCCAACGCCGCTCATTGGATGTGGATGGCTTGCGAAAGCGGAGGGACCCGGGGAGCGGATGCGCTCCGGGTCCCTCACATGATTGCCTTCCCCTCGCGGGCGAGGGTGGTTTCGGCTAGCCCATCACCGCCGCGACGTCGACCATGTGCTTCTTGAGGCCGAGGCGCGCCGCGTCGATGCCGACGGCGCGCCCGACGAGCTGGCTCAGGTACAGCACGGGCAAACGCTGCCAGGACGGGTCGGCCTTGGCGATGTCGCCCTGACGCGTGTCGAGGTTGACCTGGCAGAGCGGACAGGCGGCGACGATCGCCTCGGCGCCGCAGTCGAGCGCGTTCTGCAGGATCTTCCCGGTCAGGGCGACGACGACGTCCTGCTCGCAGAGCGCCAGGCTGGCGCCGCAGCAGTCGGTCTTGTAGCCCCACTCGGTCGGTTCGCAGCCGAGCGCCGCGACGATGGCGTCCATGTGCGTCGGGTACTCGGGGTCCTCGGCCAGCGTGACCTTGGGCGGGCGGGTGAGCAGGCAGCCGTAGTAGCAGGCGACCTTGAGCCCGCCGAACGGCCTCGTCACCTTCGCCTCGAGAACGTCGACGCCGACACCGTCGTGGTAGACGTCGACCATGTTCCAGACGGTGACGCCGCCGGTGTAGGGCCGGCCGACGACCTCGGCGACGTCGGCTGCGAGGCGCTCGTCCTCGGCGACCTCGTACGTCGCCGTCGTGAAGCGGCTGAAGCAGGCGGCGCAGGGCACCGCTACAGCGTCGAGCTTCATGTCGTCCTTGACCTTGGCGAGCTCGTTGGCCGGCAGGGCGGCCGCCAGCAGGCGGTTCATCGAGTGCGCCGCGGTGTTGCCGCAGCACTCCCAGCCGGGGATCTCGCGCAGCTCCAGGCCGAGCGCCTCGCAGGTGGCCTTGAAGCTCTCGTCCATCTCGGTCGCCGTGCTGTGCAGGGAGCAGCCGGGGTAGTAGGCGAGGGCGGTCATGAGACGCCTCCCGCGTCGGACGGGGCGGAGGAGGCGCCGGCAGGCGCAGCCGAGCCGGCGCGCCGCTGCCTCTCGATGCGCTCCGCGGTCTCGACCATACGCTTCATCTGGGCGCGGTCGCCGCCGGTGCTGGGCAGGAAGCCGATCTTGCCCTTCGCGATCATCTTGGCGCCCAGCAGCAGGTCGTCGGTCATGGTGCTCGGGCGCATGACCTTGTCACGCGCCAGCAGCTCGAGCTCGTACATGCGGCCCCAGCGTTTGAAGGAGTCGGCGTTGTACTTGAGGATGCCGGCGAACGGGGCGTCCTTGCGCACCAGGTCGTGCTCGAAGGCCAGCATGCGCAGCTCGTCCATGATGCCGGCGACGTCGATCTCCTGCGGGCAGCGTGTGCTGCAGGTCTGGCAGCCGGTGCAGAGCCAGATGAACCTGTCGGCCATGATCGACGCCAGGTCGCCCAGCTGGACGGCGCGGACGATCTGGGCCGGGTGAAGGCCGGCGAAGCCGGCCACCGGGCACCCGGCCGTGCAGCGCTTGCACTGGTAGCACTTGTAGGCGTTGACGCCGGCGCCGCGCCGGATCGTGTTGGCCAGGACGGTGTCGGGCGCCGTGAGAGTGGTCGTCATGCCGGCCTCCCTCACGCCACGGCCGGCCGCGGCAGCAGGCCGGCCGTCTCGACGATCTCGGGCACGGCCTCTTCCCACTCCACGGCCATGATGTGGACGCCGGCCACGCCCTCGACCTCGGCGAGCTCCTTGATCATCTCCACGGCGAGCTTCTTGCCCTCGGCGTGCGAGGGCGGGCCCTTCTCGACGCTCGCCATGCGGTCGACGATCTCCTGCGGGACGTCCATGCCGGGGACGAACTTCTGCATGTACCGCGCGGCGCCGACGCCCTTGAGCGGCGTGAGGCCGGCGAGGATCTTGATCTCCTGGTGCAGCCCGAGGGCGCGCACCTCCTTCATCCACTCCTTGAACTTGGGGATGTTGAAGATGCACTGGGTCTGCATGAAGTCGGCGCCGGCCTCGATCTTCTTCTTGAGGCGCAGGGCGCGGAACTCGAACGGGTC
>Ga0315281_10002267_pt1 | contig 28538 bp, 26 predicted proteins | sample YL17G07_0_MG_FD_204540 | JGI IMG/M metagenome (GOLD analysis project Ga0315281, IMG submission 204540) | Sediment microbial communities from Yellowstone Lake, YNP, Wyoming, USA - YL17G07_0 | ecosystem: Environmental > Aquatic > Freshwater > Lake > Sediment | place: USA: Wyoming | collected...
CTTTCAAGCAAACCTACGCCACGCTGTGGATGACCTTCCCCGCGCTGGCCGAACAATCCTATCGCGTCTTCCTCAGCGACAAAGCCGGATACAACGCCGCCGTCGCCGATGCCGCCGTCTCCCCCGACGGGCAGTACGTGGCCTACACTCGCCAATCGCCTGACAGTAACGAAATCATTTTGACCACCGTGAGCGACAGCCAACTCACGATGAACATCCTGCAACTTACCACCTCGTTCAGCAACTCCAACCCGCAGTGGAGTCCCGACAGCCGCTATCTCGTCTTCGTCTCCAAACGCGACGGCAACCCCGAGATTTATCGCATGGACCTCAACGGCGCGAGCCAAACCCGCCTCACCAACGACCCGGCCATTGACCTTAACCCCGTGTGGCAACCTGCCCCCATCCCTTGACCCCCTCTCCCTACGGGAGAGGGGCCGGGGGTGAGGGAGAGCCGCAGTTAAAACAAAAAAATCCCCGCCACGTTTCCACGGCGGGGATTTTGTGTTTGCGGTCGGGTTTAACTTACTGGACTTTGACCACGTCGGCGGCTTGCAGGCCCTTGGGGCCTTGCTGAATGGAGAATTCGACCTTCTCGCCTTCTTCGAGCGAGCGGTAGCCGTCGCCCTTGATGGCGGAGAAGTGAACGAAGACATCTTCGCCGTTCTCGCGGCCGATGAAGCCGTAGCCTTTGGTGTTGTTGAACCATTTGATCGTGCCGATGATGCGCTCAGACATTGGGTTTGCCTCCTTTAGGCAAAAAGAAAAAAGATGGTGTTAGGCGCTGTGTTCCATCGGAGCGGTCAAACAAAACGGCGCGCGAGAGACAACTCTCGTGCGCCGACGTTTCCTGCGTCCAACGAACTTACGAGCATCCTACAGTGCGATACTATAACCGGGAATGGTATAAGAGTCAAGCCCGAATTTTCAAGCAACCATCGCCCTTCTCAGCCTCCCCGTCTCATGGTATCATCTTACCCGCAAGCCGAAAGACCTCGGCCAAGAACGCGCGGGCCGGGGGCTTTTTTATTGAGTAGCCAGTTGTCAGCCGCCGGTCTCCAGACTGCCCTGAATACTGACGACTGACGACGGTTGACTGAATATGTTCACTGAACGCACCGACCTCCGCAACATCGCCATCATCGCCCACGTTGATCACGGCAAGACCACCCTCGTGGACGGCCTGCTTAAGCAATCGCACATCTTTCGCGAGAACCAAAAAGTCGCCGAGCGGGTGATGGATTCCAACGACCTGGAACGCGAGCGCGGCATCACCATCCTCGCCAAGAACACCGCCGTTATCTACCAAGGCGTCAAAATCAATATCGTGGACACGCCCGGCCACGCTGACTTTGGCGGCGAGGTGGAGCGCGTGATGAATATGGTGGACGGCGTGCTCCTCGTGGTGGACGCCGCCGAAGGCCCCATGCCGCAGACGCGCTTCGTCCTCCGCAAAGCGTTGGAGATGGGCCACAAGGCCATCGTCGTCATCAACAAAGTGGATCGCAAGCACGCCGACCCCTCGGGCGCAGTGAACAAGACTTTCGATTTATTCATCGAACTCGGCGCGAAAGACGAGCAAGCCGATTTCCCAATCATCTATTGCAATGCCCTCACCCAGCAGGCCGGACTTACCCCTGACCTCTCCCCCGACTATCAACCGCTGTTTGACGCGATTCTCAGCCATATCCCCACGCCCAAAGTGGACCCCGAAGCCCCGACGCAAATGCTCGTCACGACGCTCTCGTACGACGACTACAAAGGCCTCATGGCCGTCGGGCGGCTCTTCAATGGCAAACTCCGCAAAGGGCAAACTATCGCCCGCATCGAGCGCGACGGTCACGTGACCAACAGCAAGATCAATTATCTCTTCGCCTTTCAAGGCCTGGAACGAGTCGAGATGGAGGAAGTCGCCGCCGGAGACATCGTTTCGATTGCGGGCCTCGACGAAGTCCACATCGGCGAGACGCTGGCCGACCCCGAGAACCCGCTGGCGCTCCCGACGATTCGCGTCGAGGCCCCGACGGTGCGCATGACCTTTGGCGTGAACACCTCCCCCTTGGCGGGCCGCGAAGGGACGTGGGGCACGTCGCGTAAAATCCGCGAACGCTTGTCTAAAGAGTTGGAGCACAACGTCGCCCTCAAAGTTGAGGACACCGCCGCCGCCGATACCTTCATGGTCTCCGGGCGCGGCGAACTCCATCTGGCTATTTTGATTGAAACGATGCGCCGCGAGGGCTACGAGTTTCAAGTCTCCAAGCCCGAAGTGATTTACCGCGACGGCGAGGCGGGCGAAACGCTGGAGCCGTACGAAGAAGTCCACATCGAAGTGGCCGAAGAGAACATGGGCGTGGTCATCGAAATGCTCGGCAAACGGCGCGGGCAAATGACCAATATGCATCAGGGCGGCGACGGCTCGGTGTATCTCACCTACGTCGTGCCCACGCGCGGCCTGCTCGGGTTCCGCTACCAGTTCCTCACCGCCACTAAAGGCACAGGGCAGATGAACACGCTCTTCCACGATTACCTGCCGTTTGGCGGACAGATTGAACAGCGCGATTACGGCAGTCTGGTGGCGTGGGAGCAAGGCCCGGCCACCGCGTATTCCATCAAGAACGCTGAGGCCCGGGGCTTCCTGTTCATCGAGCCGCGCACCGAAGTGTACGAGGGCATGGTCATTGGTCAGCACCAGCGCCCCGGCGATCTGACGGTCAACATCTGCAAAAAGAAGCAGTTGACGAACATCCGCGCCGCCCGCGCCGAAGTGTTGGACAGTCTGGCCCCGCCGCGCCGGATGAGCCTCGACGAGTGTATCGAGTATTTGAGCGACGACGAATTACTGGAAGTGACGCCGGAATCGCTCCGCATCCGCAAGCGTATTTTGAGCACCGACGAGCGCGGCAAACAGACGAAGAAGGCGAAGGAAGAGTTGGTGGAGGCGTAAGTTGCTCGTCAAACCATAGGACGGATTTGGTAAATTAGGATTGATGCTTGATAAGGCCGCTGATTGCTCAGCGGCCTTTCCGTTTTTATCCGCTTGTTCGTTCTCTATCCGTTGACCGCTCTTACGCTATATAATCTTCGCATGGGCTTCCTGCCTTTCCTCCTCGCCTTGCAACTCTCGGTCACGGCTCCGGTCACGGATTCTGCCGGGGTGTTGTGCGTCCCCTCGGTTCAAGTCGAATGGTCGGGGCCATGTCTGCCGCTCGGGCCGGGGGAATACGCGCGGGAGTTCGCCTCCGCGCGGGTCCCCGCATCCATCCCCGAATTGCCTCTCGAAAAACTCCTGCGTTACGATCCGGTCGTCGAATACACCTACGCGCGCGTCACTACGCCCGACGCGCCGTTATTTGCGTCCATCGAAGACGCCGCGGCCGGCACGGTTAAGCGCTCCATCGGCAAGGGCTTCATCTACGTGAATCTGGTCGAGGCGGCGCAGGCGGGCGACCAGGTTGTATACAAGATTCGGAGCGGCGAATTTATTCGCGCCACCGACGTGAGTGTGATTGAGGTGACGAAGTTTCAAGGCGTGGGACTGACTGCTAACGCCTCGTATTCATTTGGGTGGATTGTGGGCAAGGCGCGAGCGAGTCTGCTCCCCGGCGCGATTCCGCCGCGCGAGCGGCCTTTGCTCGTCCGCCGCTCGCTGGCGCAGATTTTTGCGACGCAACGGGTGGGCGAGTGGGACTGGTATTTGATTGGCCCGAATGAATGGATTGAACAACGGATGGTGGCGAAGGTGGACTTCAACCCGCCGCCCGCCGGGGTGAGCGGCAAATGGGTGCAGGTGAATCTGTATGAGCAAACCATGGCGGCGTACGAAGATGGTCGCATGGTGTATGCCACGCTGGTTTCGTCGGGCCTCGATAAGTGGGCCACCGAGCCGGGGCTGTTTCACATCTGGGCGCGGTTGAAAGTGGATCGCATGAGCGGTTCGTATGAAAAAGATGGCTCGGATTATTACGCGCTCGAAGCCGTGCCGTGGGTGATGTATTTCGACGGCTCGCGCGCTTTGCACGGCGAATACTGGCACGACCGCCTCGGCTTCAAGCGCTCGCACGGGTGCGTGAACCTCGCGCCCCTCGACGCGCGCTGGCTGTTCGCTTGGGCGGAGAAAGGCACGCCCGTGTGGGTGTACGACCCCAGCGGGCAAACGGTGGTAGCCGGGCAGGGCGGAAGCGCGCCGTAATGCGGACCGGAAAACCCGGGAGTTGAAAATAATTTCTTTCCGCCGCCGCGCAATGAAAAGATGATCAGATTGTCTCCCCGATTGTTATTCGTTCTTTTCGCGCTGGCCCTCCCCGGGCTTTCTCCCGCGCCCGTAGCCGCTACCCAAGCAGAGGCCGCGTCTTTGGGATTGGGAGTTCGGGATTTTGGATTGGAAGTTTCCCCTGCGGACGACCTCGCTCCCCTCTGCTCGCCTTCATTGCAATTGCAAGGTCTGGCCGATTGTCCGCTCAGCGGCCCCGGCGGTTACGCCCAACGCTTAACGCAAGCGGGCCTGCCATACCCTTTGCCACCGCTTGATCTCCAGCCGCTCCTTCCCTATCGCAGCCTCACGCCCGATGCCTACGGCAAGATCATTACTGACGCCGCGCCCGTTTATCGCCACCCGCTCGAAGCCCTCGCCGGGTTCCCGCCCATCCGCGTCTGGGAAAAAGGTTTTGTGTTCACGAGTCTCATCGGCAAGGTGACGGTGCAAGACCAGACGTTTTATCAAATCAATCGCGGCGAATTCATGCGCGCCGCAGATATCGAAGAAGTGCGCCCCTCCACGTTTGCCGGAGCTTTCTTCTCCACGCCGCCCACCACCGCCGTCGGTTGGGTGATTCACAACGTGCAACTCACCGCCGTGCCCGGCCAGTCGCCCGCGCCCGACGCGCCCTCGGCGGGGCGGTATCAATTCTTTCAGGTTCTCGGCGTGCAATTTATAGACGGCTTCTACTGGTATCTCATCGGGCCGGATATGTGGATTCATCAGCACGATGTCGCCCTCGTCCAACCCGCGCCGCCGCCGGGGGCCGACCCCACGGCGATTGCCGTAGACACCTTCGAGCAGAGCCTCGGCGTTTATCAAAACGGCCAACTCATTTACGCCACGCTCATCTCCAGCGGCTCACGCTACTTCCCCACGCGCCCCGGCACGTTCAAGGTCTGGGCCAAGCTCACGCACGGCAAGATGAGCGGCGCGTACTTCGACGACCGGCGCGATTACTATTTTCTCGAAGACGTGCCCTGGATTCTTTATTACGACGGGCAACGCGCCTTGCACGGCGCGTACTGGCACGACAAGTTCGGCGCGCGCTCCTCGCACGGGTGCGTGAACCTCGCGCCCCTCGACGCGCGCTGGCTGTTTAGCTATGCCTCAACCGGCATGACGGTGGTGATTTTTAGTTCGCAGTGAATTTGGGGAACTGCGTCGTTACGTGCAATTAGCGTGAAGGTCACGCATCGGGCGTCGCCGTCGGCTCTTCGGTGGAGGGCGGTTCGGCGGGCACGGGCGTCTCGACCAGGGGCGCGCCAAAGCGAGTCGTGAGTTGCGTCACGTCGAAGGCAAAGCGCGGTTGCAGGCGGTATTTGGCCGCGGTGTCGCGCGAGGTAGTGTGCTCAATCACCATGCCGGTCACGCGCCAGATTTCGCCGCGCTTCACTTTGGGGCGCTGGAGGCCGGTGGCGGCGCTAAAGAACACGCGCCTCGGGCCCGAGCCATCATCGAGCCAGAAAGCCTGAGATTCGAGTTTGGTCACGCGGCCTTGCACGGTGACGAGATTACCCTCGGTGGCCTCGCCGATTTGGGCCGTGGTAAGGTTGAGCGGCACAGCGGGCGCGAGGCTCTCGGCAGGGCCAATGACGACGTGCCACAGGTTGCGAATATACACCTGGAGTTCGCCACTGCGATGCCGCAAGTAACCGAGAACTGAAACAGTTTGGCCGATAGCTAATGCCGGCCAATCACCGCGACCGAGGTAGAGCACCACGCCGCCGGTCTCGTCTTGAATATAGATGACGCGCTGGCCAAAGAGCGCGGGCGGCACGGTGACGCGACCGGTGACGTTGACCCACGCGCCATCCGGCCACGGGCGAAACATACCGATGGGGATGGCCGAAGCCGCGTCAGGCGCGGTGAGACCACCGGGGGCAGACGCGCCGCTGTCGGCCTGGTTGGAGCCGCCGGGAGTGGGAATCCCGAGGGGGTTCCAGTCGCCGCCATCGGGCACGCGCGCCCACGAAACATTTTCTTTCGGGTCGCGGTCGTACGTCACTTCGTCGGCGATTGAGCCATCGGGATGCAGGAGGCGCACGGAGTCGCCGTCGTCGTTGAGGGCCAGGTCGGTCGTACTCTTGAAGAAGGCCATGAACGCGCCGGGTTGAAGGATTGTGCCGAGCGGGATGAAGTATGGCGAACTACCGCCGGAGGCATCGTCGAGTTGCCAGCCGGAAATATCTATAGCCGCGCCGCCGGTGTTGAAGAGTTCAATAAATTCTTCACTGCCGCTGGCGGGGTGCGGGAGAAATTCGTTGATGAGCACGCCCGAGGAGTAGCCGCCCGGTGGCGGGCCGCTGTAGGAATTCGCACTGCGCGGAGTGCCGCGCAGAGGGTTGCCATCGGCGTCGTGGCCGTTGACAGTGAGACCGGTGTTGCTCTGCCAGTTCGCGTCGGAGTCGGCAGCGGAGGGGTTGATGCGCTCCATCGTCGCGTAGGTCGAGTCGCTCCCGCCGGGCCACGCGCCCTCGTCCGCGTTGGCCGTGTCAATCACGTTCCCCGCCGGGTCGCGCAGAGTCAGCGTCTTGCCGCTGTTGCTGAGGACGCCGGAGTAAATTAAATCGGCGGGGAGGTCGGAGACGGCGTTGTCGTCAGTGCGCTCCAGGAGGAGATAACGGTTCGAGGGAATCACCAGTCCCACCGGGAAGAGGATATTGAGGTCGCCCCCATCAGCAAGCAACCAGCCTGCCAAGGGGATGTCGCTGGCAGTGGGGTTGTAGAGTTCGAGCCACTCGTCGGACGACGAGGCGCTGGTCCCCGCCCACGCGATTTCGTTGACGACGACGGCGAGCGGCGTGAACGTGAGCGGCGGCGTGTCCCCATTGGACGCGCCGAGAGTGACAGCCTGTTTGACGAAGTCGGCGATGTCGTTGCCGGTGTCTCGCCCGTTGGGGACGCGCGCGATGGCCTCGTCCGCCGGGCCGGTGGCGTTCCCATTGGACGGGCCGCCATCGGGCGCGCCACCCGCGCCAATTTGCGCTTCATCTACCACTGCGCCCAAGTTGTCTTTCAGCACAATTAAGAGAGTGTTGTTGAGACTCCCCACGCGCGGGTTGCCGAGGACGAGGTAATCACCCGCCGCCGTATTGTTGAATGTTCCACCACTGCCGATGTAGAGGGAGGTCTGGAACGCGCCGGCTGAGGTGAGGTCGCCGGAGACCGGCGAGGTGTCGAGCAGGTCAATCGTCCAACCGGTGAGGTCGAGGCCGCTCTCTTTGATATAGAGTTCCACAAACTCGTCCACGTCGCTGACTGTTCCGGTGAACGGCACGCCGCTGAAGCCGTTGCCGCTCCAATCCTGTTGCGGGTCGGTGACGATTTCGTTGACGACGACCGCGCCGCTGTGCGCGGAGGGCGGCGGCGTATTGGTGGGCGTGCCGGTGTTCGTGGGGGTCGGTGACGGCCCGGGGGTGTGAGAGGGTGTCGCCGTCGGTGTGTGGCTTGGAGTGAGAGTCGGGAACGTCGTCGAGTTCGCCATCTTCGGCGAGCCGTTGAGCGGGTTGCCGCTCGCGTCGCGGCCAGTGCGATAGACACCGTTGTTGCTCTGCCAGTTGAAGTCCGAGTCGGCGGCGAAAGAAGTGACACGCTCCATGGAGGCGTAGTTTGGACTGGCGCTTCCGGCCGGCCACGCGCCGCCGTTCCCGTTCGCCGAGTCAATCACATAGCCGCCGGGGTCTTTGAGCAATAAGGTCTCGCCACCGTTGCCGAGGACGCCGCTGTAAATTTGGTCGGCGGAAATGTCCGAAACCGGGCTGTCGTCGGTGCGCTCCAGTAAAAAGTAGCCGCCCGCCGGGATGAGGCCCATCAAGGTAATCGCCGGTGAGCCGTCGAGGCTGGCGAGAGTCCAGCCTGCAAGATTTATCGTTGCGCCAGTGGAGTTGTAGAGTTCAATCCACTCGTCGGATGACGAGGCCGCGGTGCCGCTCCACGCCACTTCGTTGATGACGACGGTGAGCGCCGGCACAGTGGTGGGCGTGGGTGTAGGGGTTCCGGTGCTAGTCGCGGTGGGGGCCGGCGTTGGCGTGGGAGTCGGGAAAGTGGTGGAGTTCGCTTGCCGGGGTGTGCCATTGATAGGGTTGCCGCCCACATCGAGGCCGTTGCGATAGACACCGTTATTGCTGGCCCAATTAGAATCTGAATCGGCGGCGAGGGGATTGATACGTTCCATTGAGTAATGATTGGGGCTGGCGCTGCCAGCGGGCCACGCGCCACTATCGCCGTTAGCCGAGTCAATCAAGTTGCCGCCGGGGTCTTTGAGCTGAAGCGTCTCACCGCTGTCGGTGAGGGCGCCGGTGTAAATCTGGTCGGCGAGGACATCGGCAATGGTCGTATCGTTGGTGCGCTCTAGCAGGTAATAGCCATTCGCGGGGATGAAACCGGTGAGGGTGATGGTCGGTGAGCCGTCGAGACTGGCGACTGTCCAACCCGCGAGATTCACGGCCAAGCCAGAAGGATTGTAGAGTTCAATCCATTCGTCGGCGGTGGACGAAATGGTTCCGCCCCAGGCGACTTCGTTGATAACAACAGCAAGCGCGGGGTAAGCTGTAGCAGTGCTTGTTGCCGTCGGCGTGTCGGTTGAGGTCGAGGTCGGCGTTGGGGTGCCGGTGTCCGTTAGAGTCGGCGAGGGCGTGGCCGTGTTGGTTGGGGTCCCAGTGTCGGTCGGAGTCGGGGTATAAGTGGGTGTGTAAGTTGGCGTGGCGGTGGCGGACGAGGCGCTGTTGCGAGGGTTGGGCGTGCCAGTCGAAAAGTCGGCAGAGTTATCGTCGGTGTCGGTCGCGCCGCCGCCCGCGCGAAGGTCGGCAGTGGTGTTGCTTGGGGCAGGCGCGTAGCCTGCGCCTTCGTAGTTATTGGCGGTTGTGCCGTAGCCGACGAAGTCTATGATGGCCGAGTTGGGGAAACAATCGTTGGCCGACGCGCCGCAAGTGAGGAGCGTGGAGGTGTTGACGAGGGCAACTTTGCCAGCAGTGGCGGCCATCGCAATCGTGTCGGTGATGTCGGGCGTGGGGAGGCTCGCTGTGCCACCAGCGCCAGCGGCTTCTTGGATAAGAAAATAACCGCCCGCAGAAATAGTGCCAGTGAGCGCAGTGACTGACCAAGTTGTGCCAGTTGCTGAAGCATATTGCACTGACCATCCATTGACACTGATAGGCGAAGCGCTGAGGTTGTAAATCTCGATGAAGTCGTTACGATACGTCGCGCCAGTATTCCCGCCGCCGCCGTAAATTTGGCTGAGGACGAGAGAGGTGGATGGGGTAAGGGGAGGAAGCGGGGCTAATAATATAGGCTGTGTCTCGGGCGGAACTGGGGGCAGGCCGAAAGCGATGAGCGGTAGAGGGGTGTACGTCGGCGTGAGGGAAGGAGTAGGGGTGGGCGTGTCCGAGGGAGTCGGCGTTGCGGTGTCTATTGCCGTTGCAGTATCCGTTGCCGTTGCAACATCAGTCGCGGTTGCAGTATTTATTGCGGTTGAGGTGTCAGTCGGCGTGGCAGGGTCAGGCGCTGTTGGGGTGGGCGTATCGGCGACCAGGTCAGTGGCCGTCTCGGTCGGCGCGGGCATATTCGTGTCGGTCACCGTCGGGGGCGCGTCACTGGTGCTAGTCTCGGTAGGAGTCCACGTCTCCGGCAGAGTGGGAGTCTCCGAGGGAATCAAAGTGTCGGTTGGAGTGAGCGTGTCGGGGGCGACGGAGGTAGGAGTTTCAGATGAATCGGGTGTCGGCGGCTCGGTGGGGATGGGTGAAGGTTCGGGGGTCGGTGTGTCGCCGTCGGAGATGATGAACGTGGGGTTGGGTTCAAAGGTGGGGGGCGAGGAGTCCGCGCGGGCGGGAACGTCAATGGCCGCAAACAAAAGACCGCCCGCCAGCGCAATCATCAGCGCCAGCGAGGCGGCCCAGCGGGGGAGTCTAGTCCACGTTATCATGCCCGATTGCGAGAAGGATACTACGGGAGCGGGGATTTAGGCAATGGGGGAGGCGACCAATTCCTACTTGCGCTTTCTCTGTCATTCGGTAGATACTTGCTCCATCTGCCTCGACCGACGCCAATAGAAGGATGGAGATATGACCCTCTACGAATTTGAAGGCAAACGCCCCACCATCGGCAAGACCTCCTTCGTCCCCGACACCGCCGACATCATCGGCGACGTGACGATTGGCGAGGGCTGTTTCATCGGCGTGGGCGCGCGCCTCCGCGGCGACTACGGCAAAATCGTCATCGGCGACCGGACGTCGGTGCAAGAGAACGTCGTCATCCACGCCCGCGACGGCGACCAAACGGTGGTCGGCTCCAACGTGCAACTCGGGCACGGGTGCATCCTGCACAACTGCACGGTGAAAGACAACGCGGTGATTGGCCTGGGCGCGATTCTCACCGACTTCAGCGTCGTCGGCGATTGGGCGATTGTGGGCGAGGGCGCGGTCGTGCGCGGCGAAGTGCCGGATGGTAAAATCGCCGTTGGCATCCCGGCCAAAATCATCGGCGACGTGACCGAGAAACACAAAAGCGAGTGGCAATACTATAAAGACAAATACGCCGAACTGGCGAGCGTGCGGTATCCGGCGGGGTTGAAGCGGATTGGGTGAAGTTGGAGGTCAACATGAATGAGATGGAACAGATTCTGGAACGCCTGACGAGTTTAGAGCGGTCGGTCAAAACTTTACGGGATATGATCAGCGCTACCCATGACCGCATCTGGAAAATTGAACACGCCTTGCGGGAAAAGAAGGTGGAGTTGGGTGACCGGACGGTAACTGAATCCGGCACGCCAATTGTCGCTACCGACCACCCCCTGATTGTCAAAATTGAAGGCGTGCGCGGCGGAGCGCCGATTACGCGCCATGCCGGTGTTAGCGTTCACATCATCATTGGTTGTATTCGCCTCGGCGAAAAGCCAGAGCAAATTCGAGAAGGCTATCCTCATCTTTCTACCGCAGAACTGTGCGAGGCTTTAAGTTATTACTTGCATCATAAGGCTGAAATTGATGACATCATCGCCGCCAACGAGGCCGCTTATGCCCGCGCACCGGAAGTTAGCCGCCTCGCGGCCGAACGCAAAAAGACTGGGTACAAAACATGAGCGAACTTCGGTTATATGTGGCGCTCTACGCCGATGCGGATGTGAACAAGAGCATTGTCGAGCAACTCTGCGCGCGGGGCTACGATGCAGTTCATGTCGCTGATTTGGGTCAGGCCGAGTGGCGGGATGATGAGCGGCATCTCATCTATGCGGCTCAAGCTAATCGAGCGCTGTTGACACATAACACCAAAGATTTTCAGCCTCTCTATGATAAATGGTGGGAGGCTGGCCGTGCCCATGCGGGTATCAGTGTTGCTCCGCATTGGGATGTGGGAGAAATGGTGAAACGGCTACTCAAATTGCTGGACACCGTCACCGCCGACGAGATGGTCAACAACTACAAGCACTTGGGCGAGTTTGAGTAGGAACGTAAAAGGAGCAAGTCATGTCAGAGCCCATGCAACTACAGGCCGAACTCCAAAACCTCCGCACGGAAGTGCAGGCCCTCAAAGAGCAGGTCGCCCAATACACCGTTCATCCACCGATGCCGACTGACCACCCGCACATCGTTCGCATTGAAGGCGTGCAAGGCGGCGAGCCGCTCATTCGCGGGGTGTACGTCACTGTGCGCGGCATTGTCGAAATGACGGCCCGCCTGGGCCAGACGCCGGAGCAACTTGCCAAAGAATATTCGCCTCGGCTTTCACTGGCGCAAATCTATGACGCGCTTAGTTACTATTACGACCACCCGCTGGAAATCGAGACTTACATTCGAGAGCATCAAGCAGCATTGAAACGCGTGACTAAATTAAGCCGGGAGATTGCCCGGCAACGCAAGCACCGCAAGTCTGCTGTTCGCCCGAAAGGGGTCAAGGCCAATGCCAAACGCTGAGGACGAATTGTTTGTCAAACTCTACACCGATGCCGATGTGCACGGCGACTTGGCCGAGCAAGTTCGGGAGCATGGTTTCGAGGCTTGGTCGGCCTACGAGAAAAACAAGCAAGGGCTGAACGAATTTTGCGCTTACTGAACACCATTCCAGCCGCTGAAATGCAGGACAATATCAAGAACTTGGCCGAGTTTGCTGAGCGGCGCAACTAGTATTGCGAATTGTGTATTGGAGAACTTATGCCCACTCAAGTCATCATGCCCCAACTGGGCGAGTCAGTCAACGAAGGCACGCTGAGCAAATGGCTCAAGCGGGAAGGCGAGACTGTCCAAGAATACGAGCCGCTGATGGAAGTGAACACCGACAAGGTGGACACCGAAATCCCCGCGCCCGCCAGCGGCGTAATTTTGCAATTACTCGTCGCCGAGGGGACGACGGTGAAAGCGGGGACGCTCCTCGCGGTGATTGGGCAACCCGGCGAGGTCGCTATCTCGGGCGAGAGGCCGCGCCCCACGGAAATATCTGCGCCTGTCGCGCCACCCGCGCTCACACTCTCTGCCCTGCCCGGTGCGCGGCGTGACCTCGGCTTCATCTCGCCCGTCGTCGCCAAGATGGCCGACGAATACCGGATTGACTTGCTCCACGTCACCGGCACCGGCGACAAAGGCCGCATCACCAAGAAAGATATCTTGGACTACATAGAGAAAGCCAAAACTTCCAACTTCCAACCGCAAGCGCCCAAAACCGAAACTGCGCCACCTGCGCCGATCTCCAATAAGGGCGAGTCTGAGACTCGCCCCTACACGCCTGCCCCATCTTCCGCCGACGAATTCATCCCCGTCGTCGGTATGCGGAAACTCATCGCCGAGCACATGGTGCGGAGCAAACACACCTCACCGCACGTCACCACCGTGTTCGAGGTGGATATGTCGAAAGTCTTGGCCCATCGAGCGGCGAACAAAGCCCTCTTCGCGCGCGACGGCGTGGACCTCACGCTGACCGCCTATTTCGTCATGGCCGTGGTCGCCGGGTTGAAAGCCTATCCCATCGTCAACAGCCAGTGGGGCGAGGACAAAATCATCCTCAAGCGCGAAGTCAACGTCGGCATGGCCGCCGCGATTGACGACGGTCTCATTGTCCCCATCATCAAAAACGCCGACGAGAAATCCCTGCTCCGCCTCGCCCGCGAGGTGAACGACCTCGCCCTGCGCGCGCGGGGCAAGGCCCTCAAGCCGGATGAAGTTGCGGGCGGCACGTTCACGATCACCAATCACGGCGTCAGCGGCTCGCTCTTTGCCACGCCGATCATCAACCAGCCCCAAGTCGGCATCCTCGGCGTGGGGATGATGCAAAAACGGGTCGTCGTCACCTCCGGTGACGCCATCGCCATCCGCCCGATGGTGTACATCTCGCTCACCTTCGACCACCGCATTTTGGACGGTGCGACGGCGGATCACTTTTTGGCGAAGGTGAAAGAGACGCTGGAGAATTGGGCATAACTGTGACAAGGTGAACGGGTGACTTGGTGACAAGGTGATTGTAGTGGTTCACCTTGTCACCCCGTCACCTTGTCAGTCTTTCAAACAAAATAGGCTCTTCCGACTTTGACGGGAAAACCTCATCACGAATGAGCCGCTTCGCGTAGTACGAATAACTCTGTGTATTCGTGGCATTCGTCAATTCGTGACATTCGTGATTAAGCCCGTTTCCCGTTAAACCCAGTAGAGCCACAAAATAGGAGCAAACTCTATGACTTACGACGTCATCGTCATCGGCGCGGGACCGGCGGGATACGTGTGCGCCATTCGCGCCGCGCAGTTGGGATTGAAGACCGCCATTGTAGACAAGTTGTGGCTGGGCGGCGTATGCTTGAACGTCGGGTGCATTCCGTCCAAGTCATTGTTGAAAAACGCGGAGGTCGCGGAACTCTTGCGGCATCATGGCGGTGACTTCGGATTCTCGTTTGACAACTTGAAACTGGATTACCCGGCGGCGGTGAAGCGCTCGCGGCAGGTCTCCGGGCGGCTGACTAAAGGCGTTGAGTCGTTGATGAAGAAGAATAAGGTGGACGTACACATGGGCGCGGCGGTGCTCAAGAGCCAGAGCGCCGTCGAGGTCACCGATAAGGACGGGGATGCTTCGCGAAAAACGCTCGAGGGCAAGGCCATCGTCATTGCCACCGGCGCGCGCGCGAGCATGATCCCGGGCGTGACCGCCGACGGCAAACAAGTCTTGACGTATTGGGAAGCCATTTTGCAAGAGTCGCTCCCGAAGTCGGCGATTGTGATCGGGAGCGGGGCGATTGGCGTGGAGTTCGCGACGGTGTGGAATGCCTACGGCGTGAAGGTGACGGTGGTGGAGATGTTGCCCACGCTCGTGCCATTGGAAGATGAAGAGATCGGCAAGGAGTTGGGCAAACAGTTCGGGAAGGCGGGCATCACCGTCAAGGTCGGGACAAAAGTCGAGAGCATCGAGGCCGCTGGGGACGCGGTCAAAGTCAAGGTGAGCGGCGCTGGAGGCGCGGAGATACTTGAGGCCGAGCAAGTGCTCGTCGCCATCGGCACGCGCCCCAATTCCGAAAATCTCGGCCTCGAAGCGCTGGGAGTCAAAATCGAACGCGGCTTCATTCAAGTAGATGACAAGTTGCAGACGACTGTGCCGGGCGTGTATGCGATTGGCGACGTGACGGGCAAGTTGATGTTGGCGCACGTGGGATCGGCGCAAGGGATTGTGTGCGCGGAGAATATCGCCGGGCACAAGACGGTGACGCTGGATTACAACGCCATGCCGCGCGCAACGTATTGCCATCCGCAGGTCGCGTCCTTTGGGCTGACGGAGAAGCAGGCTAAAGAGCAGGGCTACACGGTGAAGGTGGGCAAGTTTCCGTTTCAGGCCAACGGCAAGGCGCTGGGCTTGCACGATTACGCGGGCTTCGTGAAGATTGTGACCGACGCGAAGTACGGCGAGATTTTAGGCGCGCACTTGATCGGGCCGGAGGTGACGGAGTTGTTGCCCGAACTGACACTGGCGCACATGATGGAACTGACCGCCGAGGAAATCGCGCGCAACGTCCACGCGCACCCCTCGCTGTCGGAGACATTGATGGAGACGGCGCACGGATTAGTCGGTGGCTACATTCATATTTGAGTTCGCCCTCCGGCGGGCCACCGCCGGTTAGTTGGTCAACGGATTGAGCGGCTTCCGTTTCAGCCGTTGACTATTTGTGAGGAGACCCCGATGGATATTAAAACGATAGTGGTTATTGGCTTGCGCTTGGTTCATATTTTCAGCGGGGTGTATTGGGTGGGGGCGGCCTGGATGATGGCGTTCTTCATCGAACCGGCCATGAGAGCGACCGGACCCGATGGACAAAAGTTCATGCAGAAAATGATGGAGGGCGGGCGGCTGACTCTGAGTATCACCGTTGCCGCGATACTCACCGTTTTGGCGGGCGGGATCCTCTACTGGTTGAACTGGTGGAGTGTGCTGACCACCCCCAAAGGCCTGGGCTTTGCGGCGGGCGCGATCATCGGCTTCATTGCGCTGGGCGTGGGCGCGGGCGGGACCGGCCCCGCCGCGGCGGGCTTGAGCAAACTGGGCGCGAGTATTGCGGCAGGCGGCCAGCCCCCGACCCCGGAGCAAATGGGACAGATTAAACAGTTCCAATTGCGCCTGCAACAGGCCGGGCGCTGGACTAGCGGCTTGACGGCGGCGGCGCTGTTTATGATGGCGATAGCGCGCTATTTATAGCGCCGGAGGCTTCATGGTTTAAGTCTCCGAAGATCCCCGGCATGAAGGGGGTGGCCGTTAAAGTTTTGCAAAATGCGAACCCCCCACCTATCAGATTCATACTGAAAGACATGGCCTGCAAAACTTTAACGGGCACACTGGCGAAAGTATTGACAAAGGTATTGTACATGACTATACTCGTCAAAGTTGGTAACTTTATGGCTCATGTAGCCTCAGAGGTGCAACTGGCCTTTGGGAGCGTGCTATTTGGGCGTTTGCACCCCAAAGCCGACATGAGCCACTTTATAAGGATGCAATGACCCACCACCTGCAAATGGTTGCTTTCTTGTGGAAACACAAGCAGGGTGTCGGCGAGCAAATAGCAAACCCAACCTTTAACTTCAAAAGGAGTCAATATGTTCAACAGGAAAGTTGTTTCGATAACATTGATCGTCGCGTTCTTTGTTGGAAGCACAATTTCGGCGCAAGCCGCCCCTGTTTCCAATAACTCTGCTCCAATTGGGCCAGTGGAAGTATCTGTTGCAGTTTATTCGGATGTATCAGGGCCAATTAGTGATTTGACGGGTGTAGCTCCAACCGCATCCACCGATAAAGAGAAGAAGGAAAAGCCTTTACGTGTCCTGCCAAATATGGGCAACGCGCTCAACCAGACAGACGGTGCTGAGCAGACGACCGCCGGACCATTGGCTGGAACAACCAGCGGCTTGAACTTTGCCGGTGTTGGCCAAGGAGATTACGGATTCAGTGATCAATACGCTCCGCCCGATACCAATGGCGCAGTTGGCGCAACGCAATACGTGCAGTGGGTCAATACTTATTTTGCAGTATTTAATAAGACCACTGGGGCAATTGTCTCAGGTTTCCCCAAGCCAGGTAACAGCCCGTGGGTTGGCTTTGGCGGCGGATGCGAAACCAATAATGATGGCGATCCGATCGTCCAGTATGACAAGCTTGCCAACCGTTGGATTTTGACACAGTTCTCAGTCTCCACCCTGCCTTACCTGCAGTGCGTAGCTGTATCACAAACCTCGGATGCAACGGGCGCTTACAATCGTTACTCTTTTAGCTATGGCAATACCCAGTTCAACGATTATCCCAAACTGGGCGTATGGCCTGATGGCTATTACATCAGCTACAACATCTTCAACAACGGCCAGACCTTCGCCGGAAGCAAAGTCTGCGCGCTTGATCGAAGCGCGATGTTGACCGGTGCAGCCGCGACACAGCAATGCTTCCAACTCAGCACCAGCTTTGGTGGTTTGCTTCCATCTGACCTCGATGGCGCCACAGCGCCTCCGGCAGGCACGCCGAACTTCTTCATGAACTTCGGCGCCAACTCGCTTAACCTGTGGAAGTTCCATGTTGATTTTGCAAACTCGGCAAACACAACCTTTACAGGTCCAACCAACATTGCAGTGGCTTCGTTTAACGCAGCCTGCTCCGGTGGCGGAGCTTGTATCCCACAGCCCAGCACTTCAACTAAGTTGGACTCTCTCGCAGACCGCTTGATGTATCGTCTGGCGTACCGCAACCGTGGCGGCGTTGAATCGCTTTTGGTCAACCATTCCGTTACAGTTGGCAACAAGCGAACCGGCATCACCAGCGTCCGTTGGTATGAGATTCGCACTCCCAACGGAACGCCTGCTGTCTTCCAGCAAGGCACGCTCGGCACCGGCGATAGCATTCATCGTTGGATGGGCAGTATTGCCATGGATAAACAAGGGAATATCGCGCTTGGCTACAGCGCCTCAAGCGGCTCGGTCTTCCCAAGCATCCGTTACACTGGACGCCTCGTTACAGATGCTGTCGGTACAATGCAGACTGAGAACATCATCCAGGCTGGTGGCGGATCTCAAACCGGAAACCTGCACCGCTGGGGTGATTACAGTGCGATGACCGTTGACCCAGTTGATGACTGCACTTTCTGGTTCACAACTGAATACTTGAAAACTACCGGCTCCTTCAACTGGAGCACCCGCATCGCTTCCTTCAAGTTCCCGGGTTGCCAATAACGGTTTCCAATTGGAACAAATGCTTAACACCAAAATTGGCAGGCTCGTACGAGCCTGCCAATTTTGTGTTAAATGCACCCCTATGTGTCTAGGTGTAACTTTTGCACAATCAGCGCCAGGGTCGTGAAAAACGGCAAAAATAATTTCGCCCAAGCTGGGATAGTAACGCTTGAATCAGTGAAATAATTTTGGCATTGGGCATTTCCCAGTTGTCATTTAGAATCTGAGTCATGTCCACCTTCCACTTCTCCCTCTCCATTCCCGTCCGTTACTCCGACCTCGACCCGCAAGGCCACATGAACCATGCCGGCTATCTCTCGTTCATGGAAGAAGCCCGCTTCAAATACATCGTCGCCGTCGGCCTGTGGACGGAGACCTCCAACTTCAACGCCGTCGGGCAAGTCGTCGCCGAAGCGACGTGCAGTTACAAGAAACCGGTGCTCATCAACCAGACCGTGCTGGTCGAGGTCCGCACGGTGCGCCTCGGCCACAAAAGCCTCGACATGGAGTATCGCCTCACCGTGAATGGCGAGGAAGTGGCGACGGGGCGCACGGTGCAAGTCTGCTACGACTACGCCGCGCACAAATCGGCGGTGATCCCCGGCGAGTGGCGGGAGAAGATCAAAGCGTTTGAAGCGTTTGACGGGGTTGATGGTTGAAACCTACGCAGACCTCCCTCCCCTCATCCTTCTTGGAAGGATAGTATTCCTCCGAGTTCCATGCTTGCCCGCTTCTCGGAGTCCCTCATGCCCCTCAGCCTCAAACGTTTCCAACTCGGCCTCCTCCACGTCGCCGTCGCCATGACACTCGTGCCGATTCAAAGCACGCTCAACCGCGTCATGATCAAAGAGCTCGCCCTCTCGGCCACGCTCGTCGCCCTCTTCGCTTCACTGCCCTATCTGTTCTCGCCCATCCAGGTCGCCCTCGGCTCGTTCTCCGATACGCATCCGCTCTTCGGCTACCGGCGCACGCCGTATATCGCGCTCGGCCTATTGCTCTGCGTCCTCGGCGTCGGCCTCGCGCCCTACGCCGCCTTCGCCCTCGCCGCGCGGCCCTTCGTCGGCGACCTCCTTTCCCTCCTCGCCTTCGGCGCGTGGGGCATGGGCTACAACTTCTCCACCGTCTCCTATTTCTCCCTCGCCGCCGAACTCTCCGGCGAGCAAGGCCGCTCGCGCGCCATCGCCATCATGTTCTTCATGATGATTCTCAGCATCATCTTCACTGCCATCGGCCTCGGTCGTTTGCTCGAACACTACTCGCCCGCCGTTCTCATCCGCGCTTTTTGGGTGGTGGGCGGTGCGGCCCTTGCGTTGGGCGCGCTCGGATTGGCGGGCCTCGAACCCCGCGCGACTATCCCGTCCCAACCGCTGGAGGCGCGGCCCTCGTGGAAGGCGTTGGCCCGCACGTTGGTGGCCAACCCGCAGGCCCGCCTCTTCTTCCTCTATCTTGTGTTATTGCTGGCCGCTATCCTCGGCCAGGATCTCCTCCTCGAACCCTACGCCGCGCAGGCATTTAATCTCACTGTCAAAGCCACCACGCGCATCACCTCCCTCTGGGGCACTTGCACCCTCCTCTGTCTGCTCGTCGCCGGATTTCTCGAAGGCCGCGTCAATAAACGCCTCGTCGTTCAAATTGGCTCGTGGGGTGCGGTGCTGGCCTTTGGCCTCATCGTCGTCAGCGGCCTAAGCCTCAACAAAAGCGTCTTCTACCTGGCCGTCGTCATCCTCGGCCTCGCCACCGGCCTCTCGACCGTGTCCAATCTCTCCCTCATGCTCGACATGACCACGGCCACCGGCGTCGGCGTTTTCATTGGCGCGTGGGGGATGGCCGACGCTTTTGCGCGTCTCGTCGGCAACGTCCTCAGCGGCCTCGTGCGCGACCTCGTGGCGCAGGCCTCGCGTAATCCGGTCAGGGGCTACCTCGTCGTCTTCGGCCTCGAAGCCCTCCTCCTCGTCGCCTCTCTCGGGCTCCTCCGCCAGATCAACGTGGCCGCTTTCCGCCGCCAAACCGATCAGCCCTCCGTGGTTGAAAGAATGGCGCTGCGGTAGGCGACTTTGATTTATTCGGGAGGCGCGTGAGGCGGGAGGTCGAGGAGGCCGTAGTGCTTCACGGTTTTCTGCAACAGATGGAATAGATTGGGGTGACGAGGATCATACCCGTAGAAAGCAGAAACCCGACTGGTGGAGAGTCGGGTTTAATGTTTGGGAGTTCAATTGGCTGTTGCGCGCGGCAGGCGGCTCACGGTCAGGCGGGGGACAAATGTTATCTTAGGCACGAGTTCGATGCGCACCAGCACCACTTTCTTGCCCTGCTTTTTGGCGCGCTCCGCTAGTTTGCGGTTGGCCGCGCATAGCTCAGGGTCGTTATCCGGCAAAAAGAAAACGCTCGCGCCTTTGGGAATGCGACGGGCGAAGCGCTCATCATCCAAGACTTCTTTAGTGAAGAGCTCCACGTATTCAAAGTTGCGGCGGGCCATTTCATTCTTCGTCATCCGTGGCCATCCAATTCTCGATTTGCAGGCCGGGCACCCGATTGTAGGACCGGTGTTGTTAGTCACAAGCACGTAATTGTTTGCCAGCGCGATGCCCGCAATCAAAATATCACCTTCGCTAATCAATTTTCCGTGTGTTCGCAGAGCGGCATACACCTCAGCGGCTTTTTGAACCGCGTTGATGTCGAGCGGCACAATCTCATTATCGGCCACAAAACTTTCAAGGGCTTGTAATTGTTTTTCGACGTTCACGTACCGCAAGCCGCGTAAGACCTCATAGTAAGTCACGATGGCAATGCTGAGTTGTTCGTGTTCTTGCAAATACTCCGCCGTGCGGCTGACCACGGCCGGGTTCTTGCGAAAGAATTCTATGAGCGTGTCGGTGTCGAGAAGCCGTTTAGTCACCAGACCATGTTCCTAGCCGGAAAAAAGTCGGGGCGGCGTTCCACGACCTCGCGCAACGTAGCCCAAGTCTCAGCCGGCAAGTCCAACCACATTCCGGCGCAACTCAAAATCCGTTCTCGTCGCCGCGCTTTTTCGAGTTCGTCCGGCTTCACGGCTTCGCGCAGAGTCACCTCAACCCAATACGGCCGCTCTAAGTTGAGCGGTTCTAACAACTTGAGTGTCTTGCCATCGTAAATGCCTTTGACCACAACCATTTTTCACCTCCCGGCCTGCGGTTTCCTGAAAAACATTATAACGGAAATAGAGCAGGAAGTTTCACCTGAATTATTCTGCCGGAAACCGTAAGCAGTGAAGCGGTTGCTTCAGTGCAAAATCTGGCTCAAGAACAACCGCGTCCGCTCTTCGTGCGGACTCTTGAAAAAATTATCAGGCGTGTCGCGCTCGACGATGACGCCCTGATCCATGAAGATGACTTCGTCGGCGGCGTTGCGGGCAAAGCCCATCTCGTGGGTGACGGCCACCATCGTCATGCCCTCTTTGGCCAGACTCAGCATCACGTCCAGCACTTCTTTAATCATCTCCGGGTCAAGCGCCGAGGTCGGTTCGTCGAAGAGCATGATCTTGGGATTCATGGCTAAGGCGCGGGCGATGGCGACGCGCTGTTGCTGGCCGCCGGACAACTGGCCGGGGTACACGTCCGCTTTCTCCGGGATGCCCACGCGCTCCAACTGTTGGCGGGCCACCCGCTCGGCTTCCTCCCCCGCGCGTTTACGGACAATCCGCTGGGCGAGCATGACGTTTTCGAGCGCGGTCAGGTGCGGGAACAAATTAAATTGCTGGAACACCATGCCCACCTCGGCGCGAATGGCGTTGATGTTCTTGTGGTCGTGGGTGAGTTGAATGCCGTCCACCCAGATTTCGCCCCCGGTGGGCGTCTCCAGATGATTGATGCACCGCAGGACGGTGGACTTGCCCGACCCGCTGGGGCCGATGACGACGACGACCTTGCCGTGCCCGACCGTCAAGTCTACGCCGTTCACCGCGCGCACCCGGCCAAAATGCTTGACTAGATGGCGGATGACGATCATTTCGCCGACCTTAGGAACTGCGACCATGTTCACCCATCCGATTCTCAATGGCCTTCACGATTAGCGAGAGCACGAGAGTCATGCTCAAGTAGATGAAGACTAACGTGTTGTACGTTTCCAGATAGCGGAAGGAGGCGGCGGCATAGAGGCGCGCCTCCTGCGTCACGTCGCGCACCCCCAACACCGACACCAACGACGAGTCTTTGAGCATGGAGATGAAGTCGTTGCCGAGCGGCGGCAAGATACGGCGGACGGCTTGCGGCAGGATAATGTAGCGCATGGCTTGCGGGTAACTCATGCCCAGCGAACGCGCCGCTTCCATCTGGCCCCGGCCAATGGATTCGATGCCCGCCCGGAAAGTCTCGGCCTCGAACCCGCCGTAAGCGACCGCCAGGGCGAAGATCACCCGCGCCGTCATGGGCACGTTCTGGCTGGTGAATTGGAGCAAGGCATTCTCCGCGCCGAACACCGGAGTGAGCAGAGCGCCCAGCCCGTGCAAGACCGCCAGCGCGCCGGGGGTGACCACGAAGGCGACGTAAATAATCTGCACCAACATCGGCACGCCCCGAATGATTTGCACGTAGAGCGTCGCCAGATTGAAGATGGCGGGGTTCTTGGACACGCGCCCCAACCCGGCCAACAATCCCAGCAGGATCGCGATGAAGTAGGCGATCACGGCCGTGGAGACCGTGACGAAAATGCCATTGGACAATTTGCCGAGGATGGCAGAGTACAACTCATCGGTGATGATCTTGTAAAACAGAAAAACTCCGGTGAACAGGATGAGCAACAGCCACCACGGCAATTTCGACAGGCGGCCTATGAATTGGCTTTGAGTGGAGAATTCCAAACTAGAGGCAGGGGCAGGAGCAGAGGGTTGAGTCATAGTCAGCGGCCCGGCAGGAAAGAAACGCGCAGGGCTTACGCCCTGCGCGAGTAAGACTACAGTATTCGGTTACGGCTAGGGCGTCGGGGTAGCGGCATACGCGCCCGGGCCGATCTCATCGTACGAGATCTGCTTGCCGCCAAACCATTTCTTGGCCAGCGTCGTCAGCGTGCCGTCCTCACGCATGGCCTTGAGCGCGGCGTTGACCGGCGCGACCAGCGTCGAGCCTTTGGGGAAGACAAAGCCCAACTGCTGGCCGACCAGCGAGCCGGGGATGAGCTTGATCTTGTCGGCGTTGACGCCCACGTAACCCACGCCTGCCGTGTCATCAATGACGACGGCGTCCACGTCGCCCGCCATCAGCGCTTGCACCGCATCGCCGAAGGTGTCGAAGCCCGTCACGCGCGCTTCGGTCACCAACTTCACGCCCTCGTCGTAGTTAGTCGTGCCCTTCTGCGTGCCGACCTTGTAATCGCCGGCCTTGAGCGCGTCCACGCTATCGAAGCGCGTCTCATCTATGCGCACCATCACGCGCTGGTCCACCGAGATGTAGCCGTCGGAGAAGTCTACCACTTTGGCGCGCTCGTCGGTGATGGTGATGCCGTCGGCGGCCATATCAAACTGGCCTTGCGAGACGGCGGTGATCATCGGGTCCCAACCGATCTCCTTGAAAACCGGCTTGCAGTTCAGGCGCTTGCAGATTTCCGCCACTGCGTCGTAGTCCCAGCCTTCCGCTTTTCCGTTGTCCAGGCGGACGTAATTGAACGGGATGTAAGCGTTCTCGATGGCAATGGTGACTGCCTTGCCGCCGAGATCGGGCAGGCCGCTGGTCGAGGCCTGAGTGGCGGCCGGGGCTTGAGTGGCCGTCGGGGCGGCGCAGGCCGCCAACACAAAAGTCGCGGCCAGCATCACACTAAAAAACTTCTTCATCTTTGCAATCTCCTTTCAAGAGAGAACTAAGTCGAGCTTGCGCTCGCGGCGTGACGAGTATTCTAAACTAGCCCCCTCTGTTTTGGAAGAGGCGCGTCAGGCGCGCAACACTTCCACCGGGTCGCCGACTTTGGCCTTGAGTTTTTCGGCGGCGTTGCCGTTGACGACGGCCAGCATGAGTTCGCCATGACTGCTCACGCGCGCGATCAACTCGCCGGGGGGCCGCTCCCCGAACGTTTTCACCAACCCGCGCGTTTCGGCCCCGCCCGCGCTCACGCGCACCTCGCCGAGCGCGGCCAGATCGTCGGCATCAATGTTGGTGGCTAAGTTGCCGAAGCGGTCAATGTGCCTGATTTCGCCTTTCAGCCCCGTGGCCGTTTTGGTGGGCCCGGTCAGCGGCAACAGCACCGGGTCGGTGATGGGCGAGCCAACGGCCGTGAAGAAGGTCCCGGCGGCAAGGTGCGCGGCGACCGGGGCAAAGACATCGCGCCCGTGAAAGACGCGGTTGAGGTCCTGCCGCCAAAAACGCGGCTGGTCGAGGTGGAGAATCTCCGTCGGCCAGCCCGCGCGTTGAGCGCGGCGGAGGAGGAGCGTGAGGAAGCCATTGTCCGGCCCGAGGAACCGCTGAGTCCCGATGAGCGCGGCGATGGGCCGCCGGGGCGTCTCTGCGCCTGGGTCCACGAGGACGAGGTGAATGGTCCCTTCCGGGAAATACGGAGCCGCGCGGTCGAGCAGGATGGCGGCTTCCTGCACGTTTTGCGGAGCGATGGTATGCGTCAAATCCACAATGCGCGCGTCGGGGGCGATGCGGAGGATGACCCCTTTCATGACACTTACGTAGCCATCGCTTAAGCCACAGTCGGTCGAAAGAGTGATGATGGGAAGCATAAGCGTCCTCCCGCGGCGTTGCGTCAGCGGCATAAGGATGTTCTCGTTGAGGGTTGCTCACAGTATAAGGCGGGATGGGCGAGTCGCCAAACGGGAAAATCCGAAGAATAAAAAGCCCGCCAGCGCCTAACGGCTCTTGGAGATTTGACCGGGAGGCTCTTATAATCAGCGTAGCCGACAGACCTTATCCGCATTGCGCGTGAACCCAGAATAGGAGTCCCGTATGACCGCGAAAGATCTCCCCGCCGTCGAAGACCGCCCCATGGATCAAGAAGCCGACCTGTTCACGATTAACGCCGTGGACCACGTCGAGTTCTGGGTGGGCAACGCCAAGCAAGCCGTGTTTTACTGGAAGTATTGGGGCTTCAAGCCGGTGGCCTACAGCGGCCTCGAAACCGGCAACCGCCGGTATGCTTCGTACGTCCTGGAGCAGGGCAAAATCCGCTTCGTCCTCAGCACCCCGTATTCGCCGCAAGACGAGATGGCCGCGCATCATCTTTTGCACGGCGACGGCGTGAAGGCGATTGCGCTGGAAGTGGACAGCGTGGAGGCGGCCTACCGCGAGACGACGACGCGCGGCGCGAAGGGCGTGCAAGCGCCCGCGGAGACCAAAGACGACACCGGCCTCATCCGCACGGCGAGCATTCAGGGCTACGGCCACACGCTCTTCAAATTCGTCGAGCGCGCGGATTATTCGGGCGCGTTCCTGCCCGGCTACAAAACCTTGGCCGAGGACAAAACGGTGAAACCGGTGGGCCTCGCGGCGATAGATCACATCGTGGGCAACGTGGAACTGGGCAAGATGAATTATTGGGTGAACTGGTTTCACAAGACGATGGGCTTCCGGCAAATCGTGCATTACGACGACAAGGTGATTCACACCGAATACTCCGCGCTCATGAGCAAAGTGATGGGCAACGGCAACGGGCGCATCAAGTTCCCCATCAACGAACCGGCGGAAGGCAAGAAGAAGAGCCAGATTGAAGAGTATTTGGATTACTACGTCGGCCCGGGCGTTCAGCACGTCGCGCTCATCACCGGCGACATCATCGCCACCGTGCGCGAATTGCGTGACCGGGGCCTGGAGTTCTTGCGCGTGCCGAAATCTTATTACGACTCCCTGCCCGGGCGCATCGGCGAGATCAAAGAGAAATACGAAGACATCGCCGACCTCGGCATCCTGGCCGACCGCGACGACGAGGGCTATCTCCTGCAAATCTTCTCGCGCCCGATCCAGGACCGCCCGACGGTGTTCCTCGAAGTCATCCAGCGGCGCGGGGCGCGCGGGTTCGGCGTGGGGAATTTCAAGGCGCTGTTCGAGAGCATTGAGATTGAGCAGGCGAAGCGCGGCAATTTGTGATTGCAAGATTGAGTGATTGGAGATTGAAGTGTTTGATAAACTGAGCGAGGAGAAAAGGATTGAGGTTGAGGCTCAACAACAGGCACTGTTGGATGATTTCCTGCGGCGCATGGTCGCAGCCAACCCGCCGAAAAGCGCGATTGAAATTGCGCGTGAATATGGCGTGGATATTGAGCAGTTGCAATGGCTCCGCACACTGACGCCCCTCAAACGCTTGCGCCTGATGCAATCTGTGGCGCAATTTATTCTGAAGGCGCGTGCGCCAAGCACGCATTGAGAACAGGGCAGATATGGACGACCAACCAAACTTTGAGAATTTGTTAGGCCTGCTCGTTAAGCATCAAGTGGCTATCGCCGTGGTCGGCGCTGTCGCTATGAATTTGCGGATGGCCGACAACGTCACGCTTGACTTGGATATTTGCTACGAGCGCTCTCAGGAAAATTGCGAACGTTTATGCCGTGCCTTAGCCCCGCATTGTTCCCTGATTCGCTCTGCCTTTATGGATATGGTGAATCTTCTAATGGCAAATGCGCGGAGTGAAGTTTTACAGACTGATTTTGGAAAGTTAGACCTGCTTGGCGAGGTTGCAGGTTTGGGCGATTATGCGGCGGTTCGTCAGTTTGCAACCCCGGTCCCTTTGGGCGATTTGCAAGTGGAGGCTTTAACTCTCGATGGGTTGATTAAAGCTAAAGAAGCCGCTAACCGCCCTAAAGACCAACAGCATCTCATTACCCTCCGCGCTCTTAAAGAGATGGAAGAGCGCGGAGATGCGTAGCTACTGCCGCCGGTAAATCAGGCGATGGTCTTTGGCCATTCGCCCCTTGCCTAACTCCAGTGTGAGTTGTTGCGGCTCAATGTCGCCGTGTGCGGTGTGGTGCGGCGGCTTGTAGTTGGCAATCAGCACCTCCCGATTCAAAACGCGCGAGTTGTCGTCCTTCTTCACCTTCATGCCGGAGGCCGATTGGACTGCAATGATGTACTGCTTGCCGAAGAGTTCGCGGATTTCCGGGATGTCGTAGGACGAAAGAATCCATTTGCACTTGGCCTTGTTCAACCGCTCGGCGAGAGCGTGATGCGATTCCCAATCGCGCATATTGTGGGCGTAGTTGCACCCGTTGCCGGGATACGGCGGGTCGAGATACATCACCGTGCCGGGGCGGTCGTAGCGGTCGAGGCATTCGCGCCATTCCAGATTTTCAATGATGACGGTGCGCAAGCGCTCATGTACCGGTCGGAGACGGTCTTTCAAGGTTTCGAGCGCGCCGATGAGCCGGTTGCCATGCCCGCCGTCGGTGATGCTGGTGGCAAAGCGCGGGTAGTTGAGTTCGCCGCCCCAGCCGGCCATAATGAGATAGTAGAAGCGGTGCGCGCGTTGAACGGCGGTGAGTTGCGCGGGGTCGAGGCCCGCCAGCCGCTCGAACTCGGCGCGGGCGACCAACTCCCACTCGAAAGACGCGATAAGTTCTTCCGGCTTCTCTTTGACGACGCGGAAGAACGTGATAAGGTCTTGGTCCAAGTCGTTGATGACTTCGACTTCGCTGGGCGGCTTGCCGAACAACACCCACGCCGCGCCGCAGAACGGCTCGACGTAGCAGGTATGCTCCGGCAATAAATCAATGATGGGCTTGCGGAGGCGCGATTTGCCGCCGACCCATTTGAAGGGGCTGTTGAGCATAGAATGACTCCTCATATAAACAAAGGTTATCACAGATGACTGCTAAGAAAAATTCAGTTGCCGAAACGCGAAAATATTTGGTTACAACTGTTGCTCAAGCCAGAGACATTATTAACGGCTGGCTGAGTGAGATTGACCTGTCGCAAGCCACGAAATTAGGTTTGCCGGAAGTTGATGACCGCTATCACATCTGGCGCGTGCCAATTTGCAATAAGCGCGGCGAAAAAGTGGGCGAGGCCGTCATTGACGCGTATACTACGGCGATTGTATCCGAAAAGACCACACGCCCCGAAATGCTCGAAGCGCGGTTGCTCCAAAAAGGGAATGGCTCATCCGTCTCCCCGCGCCGCGCACCCCCACCCGATTATAAGATTTCTCCGTTGCGGAACACCGTCGGCTTGGGCGATTGCCTGGAGTTGATGGACGAAATGCCCGCCGAGTCAGTAGACCTGATTTTTACTTCCCCGCCTTATTTCAACGCCCGCCCCGAGTATAGTGAATACGAGGAGTACGAAGCTTATCTCTTCAAAATGCGGCAAGTCATTCGCCGGGCGCATCGCGTATTGAGCGAAGGGCGTTTTTTTGTAATGAACACTGCGCCCGTTTTAGTTAGGCGAGCCAGCCGGAGCGAGTCGTCCAAGCGCATTGCTGTCCCGTTTGATTTGCACCGGGTTTTTATCGAGGAAGGCTACGATTTTATTGACGACATTATTTGGGTCAAGCCAGAGGGCGCCGGTTGGGCTACGAGCCGAGGCCGCCGCTTTGCGGCTGACCGCAACCCGCTTCAATACAAAGCCGTGCCAGTGACCGAGTATGTACTGGTCTATCGTAAACACACCGACCTGCTTATTGATTGGCACATCCGCAATCACCCTGACCGCCAAACCGT
>Ga0315281_10002268_pt1 | contig 28532 bp, 27 predicted proteins | sample YL17G07_0_MG_FD_204540 | JGI IMG/M metagenome (GOLD analysis project Ga0315281, IMG submission 204540) | Sediment microbial communities from Yellowstone Lake, YNP, Wyoming, USA - YL17G07_0 | ecosystem: Environmental > Aquatic > Freshwater > Lake > Sediment | place: USA: Wyoming | collected...
CCGGCGTCGGAACCATGGCGGACGTCCTCGCCGCGGCCGTCAAGATCGGCGCGTTCAAGGCGTTCGGCAAGGCGGCCCGCTGCCGCGCGGACACCTTCGGCTACCTCCAGCGCTGCCACGCGAGCGAACCCTCGCCGGTGGACGCGAAAGAGGCGGAGATGGTCGGCCGCAAGGCCGTCGGCTACGCCGTCAAGAAGAACGCGAGCGGCTCCGTGGCGCTGTGCGCCGAGCGGACCGGGGGCAAGTATCGCGCGCGGGCGAAATGGATTCCGCTCGAAGCGGTCGCCGGCAAAGAGCGCCGGCTGCCCGACGAATTCATCAACGCGGAAGGGAACGGGGTGACGCCGGCGTTCGTGCAGTACGCGACGCCGCTCGTCGGCGAGCTGCTGAGATAAGAAGCTGTCAGTTGTCAGCTCTCAGCTCTCAGCTCTCAACGGATAGCTGACAGTTGACATTATTGTCATTCCCGCGAAAGCGGGAATCCAGAGTTGCACGCCGGACACGTGGATTCCCGCTTTCGCGGGAATGACGCAGAGGAGCGGATAACTGAGACATGGCGAACCTTGCGAAGGTTCGTACCAACCTTCGCAAGGTTGGCTTCCGATGGCTGATAGCTGAAAGCTGAGTTATGGCGAAGCTCGAGCCGGACGCGATGATTGACCTGCACACGCACTCGCTGCTCTCGGACGGCGAACTGCTGCCCGAAGAGCTGGTGCGGCGCTGCGAGGTGCGCGGATACCGGATGCTCGCGATCAGCGACCACGTCGGGATCAGCACGATCGAGACGGTCGTGCCGCAACTCGTGCGCATGTGCCGGTCGCTCCGCGGCAAAGGGGCGATCTCGGTCCTGCCGGGCGCCGAGGTGACGCACGTCCGGCCGGATCTCATCCGCCGCGCGGTCTCGCTGGCGCGCGAGTCCGGCGCCGCGATCGTCGTCGGCCACGGCGAGACCATCGCCGAGCCGGTGGCCGCCGGCACGAACCGCGCGCTGATCGAGGCGGGCGTGGACATCCTGGCGCATCCGGGCCTGATTGACAAGGCGGACGCGGCGCTCGCGGCCCGGCGCGGCGTGGCCCTTGAAATCTCCGGGCGGAAGGGGCACAGCTTCACCAACGGCTACGTGCTCAGGATCGCGCGGCTGACCGGCGCGAAGCTCGTCTTCGACAGCGACGGGCACGCCGCCGGAGATTTGCCGGACCGCCGGAAGGCCGAATGCATCGCCTTCGGCGCCGGAATGACGGCCGAGGAAGTGGACCAGCTTTTCATCAACGCGGAAGGGATCTTCCGCGCCGCCGGCCGAAAGAGATTCCCGCGTCCGCGGGAGACCTGACGGCGCGGCGCTAAAGAAATGGACTCTTCCACCACGACGACACGATGATAATCCGTGGTGTTGACGTTCGTTGTGCCCGTGGCGTCGTCGCGGTTTATCCTTAGACCGAAAGGACCGATTTGTGAAGGCAGCGGAACGCCAGAAACTGAAGCATGACAAGTACGCCGAGACCGTCGTGTCGGGCCTGCAGTGGGCGAAGGAGCACCAGGCGAAGGTGATCGCCGTCGTTGCGTCCCTTCTGATCCTCGCCGGGGCCGTCGTGTGGACCCTGCACTCACGGATGCAGGCGCAGCAGGATGCGCAGGCCCAGTTCAACGAATACCGGACGATGGCGGACCGCGCCCTGGGGATGAAAGACGAGGCGCGGACTGAAGCGGTCCAGGATGCGCTCACCCATCTCGACGGCCTCGTCAAGTCGTATCCCGACTCGGGCGTGGCGCCGCAGGCGCTCCTCCAGGCGGCGGAGTTGCTGACCGCCACCGGGCGGCCGGCGAAGGCGGCCGGGTACTTCGAGCGTCTCCTGGGGATGTCCGGCGCGCCGGAGGGGATGAAGGCGCTGGCGCGGCGCGGCCTGGCGGCCTCGCTCGAGCAGAGCGGCGAGGCGGAGAAGGCGATCGTGCAGTACAAGGCGCTGGCGGCGTCGAGCGCCCCGCAGGAAGCCGTCGAAGCGGATTGGGACATCGGACGATGCTACGAGCTTCTCAAGGACCCGGAGAACGCGAAGAGCTTCTACCGGAAGGCCATCGAGTTGGGCGGCGAAAGCAAGTGGGCGGAATTGGCCCGCTTCCGCGTCGAAAGCCTCGAGCGCGGCCCGACGCCGCCGGAGAGCGCCGCGACGTCCGCGCCTGCGACTGCCTCGTCCGCGCCGGCGACGACTGCGCCCGCCGCGGCCGCCGCCTCGCCGGACGCTGCGGGGGAAACGGCGCCGAAATAGATTTCGGCGCCCAAAAGGATCGCATGTTCATACAGCGAATTAGAACGCGATTTCAGAAGAGCGGCGACCTGGCGGCCATCTCCCATCTTGACCTCATGCGCGCATTCGAACGGGCGCTTCGGAGGGCTGAATTGCCTCTGCGGATGTCGGAAGGCTTCAATCCGCGGCCGCGCATGTCATTCCCTGCGGCCCTGGGCGTGGGCATCGAAGGGCTCGACGAGGTGATGGAGTTCGACCTGGCCGACTGGGCGGCGCCCGCGGAAATCGAACGGAGGCTCCGCGCCCAGTTGCCGTCGGGACTGAACCTGGTCTCGGTCGGGCTCGCCGAGCCGCACCAGGCGGCGCTGGCTCGGGAAGTGACCTACCGCATCACGCCGCGGCCGAGCCTGAAAGACGACGCGCGGATCGCCGCGCCGGCGCTGGCCGAGTTTCTGGCGCGCGCGGAGATTTCCGTCGAGCGCCTCCGCAAAGCCAAGCGCAAGACGGTCAACATGCGCCCGCTGATCCTCTCGTTGGATCGGCAGGGCGAGGACATCGTGGCCCGGTTGAAGGCCGGGCCGGAGGGCAGCGCGCATCCGGAAGAAATCCTCGGCGCACTGGGTTTCGATCTGGAGACCCGCCGCGGCGGGTTCCGAATCGTCCGGACGCAGGTCCTTCTGGCGAATTGAAATGAACCGCGAAGGCGCGAAAAACGACCGGAATCTTTTCCTTTCGCGCTTTCGCGGTTAGAAAATCCGAGAGGACACCTATGAGCAAGATCATGCTCGTGAACGTGACCGAGGGCGAGGAGAGCCGGATCGCCATTCTCGACGAAGGCTCGCTCGACAACCTGTTCATCGAGCGCGCCGGGCAGGAGCAGATCGTCGGGAACATCTACAAGGCCCGGGTCGTCGCCGTGGAGCAGAGCCTGCAGGCGGCGTTCGTGGCCTTCGGCGGCGAGCGGCAGGGGTTCCTGCACGTCAGCGACATCGCGCCGGCGTGGTATCACGACTTGGAAGCGGCGCGGCGCGCGGACAAGCAGGACGTGCCCATCGCCAGCGCGCTCCAGCGCGGCCAGGAAATCCTCGTGCAGGTCACGAAAGAGGGGATCCGCCACAAGGCGCCGGCCGTGACGACGTACCTGAGCATTCCCGGGCGCTATCTGGTCCTCATGCCGTACATCAAGCGCCACGGCATCTCCAAGAAGATCGCCGACGAGGAGGAGCGCGAGCAGCTCCACAACGTCCTAGCCGCGCTCAACCCCCCGAAGAACATGGGCATCATCGTCCGCACCGCCGCGGCCAACCGCAGCCGCCGCGACCTCCACCGCGACATGAACTACCTGCTCCGCCTCTGGATCGGCATCCAGAAACAGGCCAAGACCGCCTCCGCGCCGGCGGTGCTGTACGAGGAGAGCGATCTGGTCATCCGCGTCGTCCGCGACGTGTTCTCCAGCGAGATCGAGAAAATCCTCGTGGACTCGAAGGCCGGCTATGACAAGATTCTCGAATTCATGGCCATGACCATGCCGACCAGCAAGAAGCCGGTCGAGCTCTACCAGGATGCGGAGCCGCTCTTCACGAAGTACAAAGTCGAGGAGCAGATCGAGCGCATCCACCGCAACCGGGTGCCGCTGCCCGCCGGCGGCTCGATCGTGATCGAGCAGACCGAGGCGCTCGTGGCGATTGACGTGAACTCCGGCCGTTTCAAGCAGGAAGCCAACGCCGAGGCGACCGCGTACCAGATCAACCTCCAGGCCGCCGCCGAGATCGGCCGGCAAATCCGGCTGCGCGACCTCGGGGGGCTGATCCTGAGCGACTTCATTGACATGCGCGATGAAAGCCACAAGCGCGACGTGGAGCGGAAGCTCTGGGAGACCCTCAAGAATGACCGCGCGCGGATGAAGATGCTGCGCATGTCGCGCTTCGGCATTATCGAGATGACCCGCCAGCGCATGCGCCGGAACATCGAGTTCACCGATTACCAGACCTGCCCGACCTGCAAGGGCCTCGGCCAGATCCGCAACCCCGAGAGCACCATTCTCGAAACGCTCCGCCGCGTCCGCAGCATGGCCGTTCCCGGCAAGGCCAAGCGCATCGTCGTGCGGCTCCATCCGCAGAACCTCATCCGCCTCCAGAACGAGCGGCGCCAGGAGATCGTGGACATCGAGAAAAACTGGGGCGGGCGCATCGTCCTCGAGGCGGGCGGCGAAGACCTGATTGACAACGTTGATATAAAATGCTATAAACATTAGTCTTTGCCGGTTTTATCCGGGCTCGAAGGGAAAGCCATGTACGCAATCATCGAAGACAGCGGGCGGCAGTTCAAGGTCGCCGAGGGCGAGCGCATTGACGTGGACCTGCGCGTTGCGAAGGCCGGCGACACGCTCGAGTTCAACCGCGTGCTCTTCCTGGGCGGCGAGACGCCGAAGGTCGGCGCGCCCTATGTCGAGAACGCCCGCGTGAAGGGCGAGGTCGAAGCCGAGGTGAAGGCGAAGAAGCTCATTTCCTACAAGTACACCCGGCGCGAGCAGTATCACCGGAAGGTGGGCCATCGGCAGCGCCACCTCCGCGTCCGCATTACCGAGATCGTCACGGGAAAATGAAGCTTTCAGCTGTCAGCTCTCAGCTGTCAGCCACGGAGCGGCCGAAGTCGTTCGTAACTGATAGCTGACAGCTGATAGCTTCTGTTGGAGAAATCTTTCATGGCGCATAAAAAGGGCGGCGGCACCAGCCGCAACAACCGCGACAGCAACGCGCAACGTCGCGGCGTCAAGGCGTACGGCGGCGAGGCCGTCACGGCCGGCTCGATCATCATCCGGCAGTGCGGCACGAAGTTTCACGCCGGGCACAACGTGGGCGTCGGCAAGGACTATACCCTGTTCGCGCTAAAGGACGGCGTCGTTAAGTTCGAGGGCCGGAAGGTGCACATAGTGCCCAGCCGGAACTGATCGCCACAGAGAGACACTCGAAGGCCTTTCCCTGGTCGTGGATCCCCGCCGCAAGAAGCTCATGGCAGCAGGCCCGATTCCCGCGGCCTGATTACTCGCGGGCCGTTCCATCGGCTAAAATCCGCCGGGTTGACTTTGACCGGAAGGCGCTGCTACAATCGCAATTGGTGGGCGCGGACGCGGCCTGCTTTCGGTGGAAGAGCAGCCCTCGCGGTTCATCGTCCAGGCCGTCCAGGACTATTCCCATGTACGAGCTCGTCGTCGAGTCCGAATTCTCCGCCGCTCACCGGCTGCGCGAATATCGCGGCGCGTGCGAGAGGCTGCACGGGCACAATTACCGCGTCGAGCTGGTCGTCGCGTCCGAAAAGCTTGACGCTTTGGGCATGGTCGCGGACTTCCGCGAGCTGAAGCGCCTGCTGCAGGAAGCGGCCGAGCATTACGATCACGCGTTCCTCAATGACCTCGCCGAGTTCCGAAAGCAGAACCCGACGGCCGAGAACGTGGCGCGCGCGCTGTTCGAGGAATGCTCGCGGCGGATGCCGCGCGGCGTCCGCGCGCGGAGCGTCACCGTGTGGGAATCGCCGAGATGCGGAGCGCGGTACTCGGGCCCAGCGAGAGAATCGTCTTCAAAACGACATCCGTCTTCAACACGGAGGCACGGAGGACACGAAGAAACACGGAGAAAAAGTTAGGATTTTAGAATCCTGGAAAAATTCCTCAGTGCTTCTCCGCGCGCTCCGTGTCTCCGTGTTGAAGAAGGACTTTAATAGGAATCAGCGATGGAACCGGTCCTTCAAGTGGCGCTGGATTTCGCCGACCTGGAGCGCGCGCTGCGGCTGGGGCGCGAGGCGGTCGGCGGCGGCGCGGACTGGCTCGAGATCGGCACGCCGCTCATCAAGAGCGAAGGGCTCGACGCGGTCCGGCGCTTCCGCGCCGAGTTTCCGCGCCGGACCCTCGTCGCGGACATGAAAACGATGGACGCCGGGCGCGCCGAGATGGAGATGGCGGCGAAGGCCGGCGCGAACGTCGCCATCGTCCTGGGCGTGGCCGATGACGGCACGATCCGCGAGTGCATCGAGGCGGGGCGCAATCAGGGGCTGCGCGTCGGCGTGGACCTGATCCGCACGGCCGACCCCGCGCGGCGCGCCGGGCAGGCGCGCGAGTGGGGCGCCGACCACGTCGTCGTCCATTGCGGCATTGACGAGCAGATGCGCGGCGGCACGCCCTTCGACATGCTGCGGAAGATCGCCGGCGTCGTGGACCTGCCGCTGGCGGCCGCCGGCGGGCTGAATTCGGAGACCGTGGTGGATGCGGTCGAGGCCGGCGCCGGCATCCTCATCGTCGGCGGCGCGATCACCAAATCGCCGGACGCTCAGGCGGCGACGCGGAAAATCCGCGAGGCGATGCGCTCGCGCTCGCGCGTCGCCACCGAGCATTTCCGCCGCGCCTCGCCCGAGACGCTGCGCGAGATGCTCCTGAAAGTCTCGACGGCGAACCTCTCCGACGGGGCGCATCGCCTCCCGTGCATGGAAGGCATCCGCCCCATCCTGAGCGGATTGAAGATGATCGGCTCCGCCGTGACCGTCCGGGGATTTCCGGGCGACTGGTCCAAGCCGGTCCAGGCGATTGACGCCGCTTCGCCCGGCGACGTGATTGTGATTGATGCCGGCGGCCGCGGCCCGGCTGTGTGGGGAGAACTGGCCACGCACAGCGCCATTCAGATGAAGGTGGCCGGCGTGGTCATTGACGGCGCCATCCGCGACACGGCGGAAATCCACAAGCTGAAGTTCCCGGCGTTCTCGCGGCTCATCCTCTCGAATGCCGGCGAGCCGCAGGGCTCCGGCGAGATCAATGTGCCGATCATCGTCGGCGGCGTCCGCGTCGAGCCGGGCGACTGGATCGTCGGCGACGACGACGGCGTCGTGGCGCTGCCCAGGGCCCGCGCCGTCGAGATGGCCAATTACGCCCTGGATGTCATGGAGGCGGAGAACCGCATGCGCCAGGAGATCGAGAGCGGCCGCACGACGCTCGGACAGGTGAGCGACCTGCTGCGGTGGGACAAGAAGACAGGATAGGCTTTGGAGGAAGGGGCCCATGCTCTGGATCATGCCGGGGGGGTCTGGTACTGATCGCCGCTTTTGGCTGGTGGTTGCGGCGGTGAACTGAACCTTGCGAATCCGACGCGGCGGATTCGCGAGGTTGGAGCAAGGAAAAGGAGCCGGACGGATGATCGTCATCGCGGAACGGATCAACGCAACGCGCAAGCGCATCGGCAAGGCCGTGGCCGAGCGGGACGCCGATTTCATCGCCCGCGAGGCGAAGCTCCAGGCCGACGCCGGGGCGACGCACATTGACTGCAACGCCGGTCGCAACCCGGCGGAAGAGGTCGAGGACCTCCAATGGATGATCGGCATCGTGCAGGATTCCGTGGACCTGCCGATCTGCATTGACAGCCCGAGCGCGCAGGCGATTGCGGCGGCGCTCAAACTCGTCCGCAAGACGCCGATAATTAACTCGGTGACGGCCGAGAAGGCCAAGCTCGAGCAGATTCTGCCGCTGGCCCGCGATCACCATGCGCTCCTGGTCGGCCTGTGCATGGGCGATTCGGGCATGCCCGACGGCGCCGCCGACCGCATCCGCGCGGCGGAGCAGGTCCGCGACGCGGCCGCCCAATTCGGCATCGGCGTGGACCGGCTCTACTTCGATCCGGTCATCGTCCCCGCGAGCACGAAGGCCGGCGAGGCGCTCGCCGCGATCGAGGCGGTGCGGCATATCATGAAGGAGTTCGGCGGCGCGCACACGACCTGCGGCCTGAGCAACATCTCCTTCGGGCTGCCGAGCCGCAACACGCTCAATCGCACGTTCCTCGCGATGCTCATGGCGGCCGGCCTCGACGGCGTCATTATGGACCCGACCGAGCCGCACATGATGTCCACCGTCCTCGCCGGCCGGGCCATCCTCGGCCGGGACGAGTGGTGCATGGATTACATCCGCGCGGGACGGGCCGAGAAGCTGGATTAGAAAATCGCCCTCGTCGTCGTCCTCGTCCTCGAATGGCCGTAATGAACGGCCGAGGACGAGATCGAGGAGGAGGACGAGGGAACGATTCCGATGAAATGCGAAAGCTGCAACGAACGCGAGGCGACGGTGCACTACACGGAGATCGAGGGCGCCGAGAAGAAGGAGATCCATCTCTGCGAGGAGTGCTACCGGCAGAAGGCCGCGCCGGTGCAGAAGGTGGTGGACTTCGCGGAGTTGCTCAAAGGGCTGCTGCACGGCGCGCTGAAGGAACACGGCGCGGCGGCCCAGGCGATCTGCCCGACGTGCGGCATCAGCCTGGCCGAGTTCCGCGCCGCCGGCCGCTTCGGCTGTCCGAACGACTATCAGGTCTTCCAGGAGGCGATCCGCCCGCTCCTGGAGAAAATCCAGCACGGCGCGCGGCACGTCGGCTCGGTGCCCTCGCGCGCCGGGGCCGAACTGCAGCGCGAGAACGAACTGATCCGTCTGCGCCGCGCGCTCGAACGCGCGGTCCAGCGCGAGGAATACGAGGAGGCCGCCAGGCTGCGGGACCGCATCCGCTTGCTGGCCGGGAACCCGGATGCATCGAACGGAACTCTATGAGCGCGTCGGGCAGTGGATGACGGGCCTCGGCCACGAGAGCGACGTCGTGATCTCCTCTCGCGTCCGCCTGGCCCGCAACGCCGCGGGCCATCGCTTCATGAGCCGCGCCAGCCTCGAGGAGCGCCGCGAGATCCTCGAGAAGCTCCGCGCCGCCGCCGAGCGCTGCCGCGCAATCCCCGACCTGGAGTACTTCGACCTTGAACCGCTCCCCGAAACGGACCGGCAGCTGCTGGTCGAGCGGCACCTGATCAGCCGCGAGCTCGCCGAGGCCGAAGGGCCGCGCGGCGTGGCGATCTCCGGCGACGAGATCATCAGCGTGATGATGAATGAAGAGGACCACCTGCGCATGCAGGTGCTCCACGGCGGGTTCGAGCTCGAGGAGACCTGGGCGCTGATGAGCCGCCTCGACGCGGCGATGGAGAAAGAGGTCCCGTTCGTCTTCGATCCGGCCTACGGTTATCTGACCGCGTGCCCGACGAACGTCGGCACCGGCCTGCGCGTCAGCGTGATGCTCCACCTGCCGGCGCTGGCGATGACGCGCGAGCTGCAGCGCGTCTTCACCGCCGCGGCCAAGATTGACTTCATCGTCCGCGGCCTCTACGGCGAGGGCACGCAGGCGCACGGCGACTTCTTCCAGATCTCGAACCAGAAGACGCTCGGCCGGTCGGAGAAGGAAATCCTCGAGAGTCTCAACGTCGTCATCCCGCAGATTGTCCGCTACGAGCGGAAGGTGCGCGAGGCGATGTCCGCCGAACACCGGCGGCAGGTCGAGGACCGCATCTGGCGCGCGTACGGCATCCTGCGCAACGCGCGCGTCATCTCCTCCGAGGAAGCGCTGCATCTGCTGAGCCAGCTCCGGCTCGGCGTGAACCTCGGCATCGTCAAGGACCTCGACGTGCCGATGATCCACAAGCTGTTCGTTCTCACCCGGCCCGCGCACCTCCAGAAGATGGAAGGGCGCGCGCTGGAGGCGCAGGAGCGGGACGCCGCGCGCGCCGATTTTCTGCGGAAATGCTTCGCCGCGCCGGGAGTTTCCCCGCACGGCCTGCGACAGGGATAGGAGAAACCGCATGCTCTACGACCGTTTCACCGACCGCGCTCGAAAAGTCATGGCTTACGCGCGCCAGGAGGCGCAGCGGTTCAACCACGACTACATCGGCACGGAGCACATCCTGCTCGGCCTGATCAAGGAAGGCAGCGGCGTCGCCGCCAACGTGCTCCGCAACCTCGACGTGGACATCAAGAAGATCCGCCTCGAGGTCGAGAAGATGGTGCAGAGCAGCCCGGACGTGCAGACCAAGGGCCAGCCGCCGTTCACGCCGCGCGCGAAGAAGGTCATCGAGTTCTCGCTCGAGGAAGCGCGCGCGCTCGGCCACAACTACATCGGCACCGAACACGTCCTGCTCGGGCTGCTGCGCGAGAACGAGGGCGTGGCCGCCCACGTGCTGATGAACCTCGGCGTCAAGCTCGAGGACGTGCGCGAGGAAGTGCTCGGCCTGCTCGGCGCCGACGCCCAGGCCCAGGCCGGCCGCGAGGCGGAAGCCCCCGGCGAGCCGCCCGGCGCCGACGCCCGCAGCAAGGCCAAGTCGAAGACGCCCGCGCTCGATTCGTTCGGCCGCGACCTGACCGCGCTCGCGCGCGAGCAGAAGCTCGACCCGGTCATCGGCCGCCAGAAGGAAATCGAGCGCGTGATGACCGTCCTCAGCCGCCGCACGAAGAACAACCCCGTCCTGCTCGGCGAGGCCGGCGTCGGCAAGACCGCCATCGTCGAGGGCCTCGCCCAGTCCATCGTCAGCAACAACGTGCCGGAGCTCCTGCGCGACCGGCGGATCGTCGTGCTCGACCTGGCGCTCATGGTCGCGGGCACGAAATATCGCGGGCAGTTCGAGGAGCGGATCAAGGCCGTGCTCAGCGAGGTGCGGCGCGCCCGGAACATCATCCTCTTCATTGACGAGCTGCACACGCTCGTCGGCGCCGGCGGCGCGGAAGGCGCCATTGACGCCAGTAACGTCCTCAAGCCCGCGCTCTCGCGCGGCGAAATCCAGTGCATCGGCGCGACCACGCTCGACGAGTACCGCAAGTACGTCGAGAAAGACGCCGCGCTCGAACGCCGGTTCCAGACGATCATCGTGGACGCGGCGACGAAGGCGGAGACGATCGAGATCCTCAAAGGCCTGCGCGACCGCTACGAGGCGCACCACCGCGTCCGCATCACCGACGGCGCCATCGAGGCCTCCGTCGAGCTGGCCAACCGCTACATCACCGGCCGCTTCCTGCCGGACAAGGCGATTGACGTGATTGACGAGGCGGGCGCGCGCGTGCGGCTCAGCTCGATGACCGCGCCGCCGGACCTGAAGGAACTCGAGGCGGAGATCAACCGGCTCGGCAAGGAGAAGGACGAGGCGGTCGCGCTCCAGGATTTCGAGCGCGCCGCGTCCCTGCGCGACAAGGCCGAGAAGCTCAAGAAGAAGATGGAACAGACGCAGAAGGAATGGCGCGAGTCCATGCAGGAGACCGACGGCGTCGTGGACGAGGAAGTCGTCGCCGACGTGGTCAGCCGGATGACCGGCGTGCCGCTGACGCGGCTGGAATCGCACGAGGCGGAGCGGCTGCTCAAGATGGAAGACGAGCTGCACCACATGGTCGTCAGCCAGCACGAGGCGATCCACGCCATCTCGCGCGCCGTGCGCCGCTCGCGCGCCGGCCTTAAGAACCCGAACCGCCCGGTCGGCTGCTTCATCTTCCTCGGCCCGACCGGCGTCGGCAAAACCCTCCTTGCCCGCGCGCTGGCCAAATACATGTTCGGCACCGAGGACGCCCTCGTCCAGATCGACATGTCCGAGTACATGGAAAAGCACAACATCAGCCGGCTCGTCGGCGCGCCGCCGGGCTACGTCGGCTACGAGGAGGGCGGCCAGCTCACCGAGAAAATCCGCCGCCGCCCGTACAGCGTGGTCCTGCTCGACGAGATCGAGAAGGCCCACAGCGACGTGTTCAACATGCTCCTCCAGATCATGGAGGACGGCCGCCTGACCGATTCGTTCGGCCGCAAAGTGGACTTCCGCAACACGATCCTCATCATGACGAGCAACATCGGCGCGGACGTCATCAAGAACCAGTCCGGCCTGGGGTTCCGCCGCTCGACCGACGAGCAGACGTACGACAACATGAAGAAGCAGTTGATGGAGGAGATCGAGAAGCACTTCCGGCCGGAGTTCCTCAACCGGCTCGACGACATGATCGTCTTCCGCGCGCTGACCAAGGAAGACCTGCGCACGATCGTCACCTACGAGTTCGAGATGGTCCGCGCGCGCGCGCTGGAGAAATCCGTGGACCTGCGGCTCTCTCCGGCGGCGGCGGAATACCTCATCGAGAAGGGCTACAGCCCCGACTTCGGCGCGCGGCCGCTGCGCCGCGTGATCGAGCGCGAGATCGAGGACCCGCTGAGCGAGGACCTGCTGCGCGGCGTTTTCCTCGGCGCGGCCACCGTGACCGTCGGCGTGAAGGACAACCACCTGTCCTTCGAGGCCGAAGCCGTTCCCGTTGCGGGCGACGTCGAAAAGAGCCGGCCGGCGAGCTGAACAAGATAACGACGGCAAGGAGGGATTAGCAGATGGTTTTTCACGTAACACTTGAACACGCGGAGGACGGCTGGACCGTCGCCGAATGTCCGGCGCTCCCGGGCTGCGTTTCCCAAGGCAAAGACGAGAAGGAGGCCTTGGAGAATATCAAAGAAGCCATCACCGCGTGGCTCTGGGCTGAGGACCAGAAAGCCGCATCGGCCCTCCCGAAAAAGGCGGCCCGATCAGCGCCGCGCGACACGCCGACAGCGGCCGCCGCGCCGGCCAACTGTGAAGCGTCGAAATACGCCCGTGCCGAACATTCTTCTCATGGGCCAAGTTCAGAGAAGCCTGCGTCAGCGGGAAGGCGTGTTCGATGAGTCGGGAAAAGTCTGTCATGGGGCTTTGATCCCAGCCTTCTTGGCGATTTTCTGAGCTACGGACTTGAAGTCACTGTAGGCCTCGGCGACGGCGTGGGCGTGGGCGCCCAGAGCGCCGTCTGCCGCTTTGAGGAAAAACATGGGCGTGCGCGCCTCCTGAGCCAGCGGCATGAGACTGCGGTAGTCCTTGAGTTTGGCGATGCAGTTGGGGTCAGTGTCAACCGTAATAGAATTGTCAATCTCCTGCTGAATCACAGCCTCGGCATACGTTGAAGGCATACGCGCGATCCAGCGCTCGAACGCTTTGACGGGCCGATCCAGGCGAATCGAGTGTCGGAGGACCATGTAACCAATGGGTTCGATGCGGCCTGGAGGCAAGTCGAGATCCTGAACAGGGTTCTTCGTAAGACGTTCCTTCCACTCCCTGCGCCAGTCGCGCAGCCTGGGACCGAGATTTTGCAAGCCCTGAAGCGAGAACAGATCGGGACCCAGAGGAATTACGACGAAATCCGAGGCGATAAGGGCGGCGCGATTTATTGCGCCCAAGTTCGGACCGAGGTCGATCAGAACGACGTCTGCATCGCGCTGAGTGGCGGCTCTCTGGAGGATGCGCCAGAAGGCGGAGATGACGCGGAAGGATCGTTCGTCGCTATCCATGCATTTGGGCCAAACTTCGGAGAGTTGGTCCTCGAATGTCGAAAGTGCCATGTCGCCGAGGATGAGACCGAGGCGGTCGTTAATGATCTCGATGTGAGGGTCGGCTATATCTCCAATCCCTCGCTTGAGGGGATGCAGCGCGCCGAACACCGTCAGCGGATGGTCATTAGGAGATGCAATCTCTTCCAAGCGATCATCGTCGAGAAAAGCGGCGGTGAGGTTGCCCTGCGGGTCAAGGTCGGCCGCGATCACGCGCAGGCCGCAGTCGGCGAACATCCAGGAGAGGTGATAGACCATTGTAGTCTTGCCCACACCCCCCTTATTGTTAAAGAACGCGATGACGGGAATGCTCATGGTCTGCTCCTTAGAATGACTGCGACATGGGAATCCTCGACCTGGAACTCCGGCGGAGGATTCCCATTGTTCGCCATTTCTCGGCGAGCCATAGCGATGCCGAACCCAAAACGCTGAACGTAGCCGAGTTCCTTCATGACCGCCGCGAGGTTAGGGTTGCGATAGTCGTTTGCTCCGGGTTGTCCGAAGTTCTCCTTATTCACCTGCCCGTAGGGCCCACCAGGGTTCTGTATCTCGACGCGATCCTTGAACCAATAAAGTCGAACAGGAGCGTTCGTGTTCTCATAGGAGCGGTGCAGAAGGGCATTACGAAGGATCTGCTGAAGCGCAACGAGCGGATAGTCCGGTTTCTGGACCTCCACCGGGCCGGAAGTGAAGTTCACCGACGTGCGTATATTGAGCTTGAGCAGGCCTTCCAAGGCGTTGAGCAAGTTTGGCAGCGGCTCGCGAAATTCACGGGAATCTTGTACGGCGGGGCCGACCAACTCGGTTCCGTCAATTCTCAAGAACTGAACATAGGCCCCGGGAACCCAGTCAGAGGGCGCCTTTCCGACAGTAATGATTCCCAACAATGTGGGCCGGACCGGCGGCCCCGGATGCGCAAACTTGGCCGCGATCACTTGGTGCTCGAATCCACGTTCGTTCTGTTCAAGCGCCTCGGTCGAGACAGACGCCGGAAGGTACACGCTGCGAAAAAGTCCTTCGTCAAGTGTGTCAAGACCGGCGGATGGCACCGGCCTGATATCCGCAGGCAGATCACGGTAGCGGCGCTTCTCATTGAGTCGGCGCTCCTCGTCGGGGGTCGCGATTCCGCGACGAGGTCCCACGCGAACCCAGACGGTTCCCTTGAATCGCACGGGCGGCGAATCTGCCGGATGGACGAGGACAACCGCGACGTCCCTGCCCTTCAAGCATCGCTTCTGAACTGTAAGGGAAGGAAAAGGCAGAATATTGCCGTCATTCCGCATCGAGGCGAGGTTTTGCAGCAACTGGTCAGTGATTGGCAACCCGGTCGGCTGTCCTTTGTCGTTTACTCCGACAAACAACACCCCCTCCCGACCGTGATCCGGAAGGTCATTCGCAAATGCGCAGACCGCCTGGCGGACTTTGTCGCCATCGGTCATGGATTCTTTTCTTTCTGTGTGGTCTGACTCAAGCTCTTCTAGAAGTTGCTCAAGTTCTGCGTCGGTCATGGCTGGCTTCCTCCTCAAGCTGAGGCATCTGATGCCTCTTGTATCTGGCTCGCGCCGATTAGCACACTGCCCTTGGCGCTGGCCAGTAGTCTACCAAATGGGTCCGGCACACGCAGCAGTCGTGGGTTGGCCGTGGCGCAGTCTAAGACAGCGTAGAAAGCCAATCGTGGTGTCGGTCCAGCCTCGTGTCCCGAAAATGACACCAACATCTCTGACTCCTCTGACGATCCCTCGACGCGAGATTTGAACGCGCGGCGATCACCCGCCGCGCCCCGCGACGCTGAGGGATTCAAAGCAGACGTACGGCAGTTCCGCCGAGCCGTGCCATTCGGTCTCGGCGGAGATGTCGCGGATGCGGTTGAAGGCGTCGAACGCGTTGCCCGCGAGCATGCAGTCCTTGACCCGGCCGACGATCTCGCCGTTCTCGATCAGGAACCCCAGTTCGACGTTGACGGAGAACGCGCCGGCGAGGACGTTAGACTGCCCCGCGCCGAGCGCCGCTTCGATCAGCAGCCCGCGCTTGAGGCCGGAGAGGATTTTCCGCCAGGGCGTCGAGCCTCCGGCGAGCCGCACGTTCGCGTTCCCGGGCGCCGGGGCGCTCGAGTAGCCGCGCACGCCGTTGCCGGTGGACCGCGCGCCCATGTGGCCGGCCGTCTGGAGGTCGTAGAGGAATTCCTTCAGCACGCCGTTCTCGAAGATCGGCTTGCGCCGCGCCGGCACGCCCTCGTCGTCCACGGCCATCGAGCCGGGCCGATAGTCCGCGAGCGGATCGTCCCACAGCGTCACGCGCGGGTCGAGCACGCGCTCGCCCAGCCGCTTCGCCAGGACCGACGCGCCCTTCTGCACCACCTTGCCGTTCGTGTTCGTCTCGAACGTGGCCAGCAGAAAATCCAGCGCGTTCGGCGTGAACAGCACCGGCATCTCCTCCGCGCCGAGCTTGACCTCCCGCTCGGACAGCCGCATCCACTCGACGACTTTGTCGGCGTGGCGCATGAGGTCGGCGGAGAAACGGCAGGAGTCCTCGCCTTCGTCCACCCAGAGGAAGCTCTCGCCGCGCACGAGGAAGGCCGAGACGCCCATCGCGAAATGGGTGGACGGCTCCTCGTGGTGAAGTCCCGCCGAGTTGCAGAGCACGCCGCGTCCGAACTCGCGGCCGACTCCGCCGCCGCAGTGCGCGTCCGGGCAGCGCTCGAGCACGCGCGCGACGGCGCCCTTCATCATCTTCACGGCGCGCTCCATCGGCAGCTCCGCCGCGGCCGCGTCGTACACCTTCACCGCCGGCGCGCCGGTCACGGCGCCGGGAAACTGGAATAGCGCCTCCTGGCCGAACGCCGCGCTGTCGAGCGCGTTCGCGATCAGCCGGTCCACGCCGTTCGGCCCTGAGCCATTCGACAGGCTCATGGCCGTGAGCGGAGTCGAACGGCTCGCGGCCGAAGGGCTGTCCAGGTCGTTCGTGCAGGAAAACCCCAGCCGGCCGCGATGGATCACGCGCAGGCCCACGCCGCTGGCCGAACTGCCGGACACCGTCTTGAGATGGTTATCCTGGAACCGCGCCCCGGCGCTCTCCGCCTCGTCGTAGAGCACTTCGGCGGCGTCGGCCTTTTTTCGCGCCTGTTCGAGGATTCTCTGAGCGATATCGCCGGCGTTGTCGGACAAATTAATCTCCTTTGACAGAAGAGCTATCAGCTGTCAGCTATCAGCTAGTAAAGGAAGTGGACAATCAGTTATCAGCTTCGATCTTCCTGATCAGGGATGCAAGCATCCGCTTCAGCTCGGTGGCTGAACCGGCCAGTGCGTCGGCGCTTCTCGCATTCATCAAGTTCAGGTCGCGGCTGAGGACTATCAGGTAATCGAGTTCGCTTGCGGACCCCATTGCGATGCTCAGGAAGCGAGCAAAATCGGCGTCGGACCGCCGTCCGCACCCTTCCGCTATATTCGTTGGCACTGACGCTGCAGCCCGTCGAATTTGGCTGGTCATTCCATAGAGTTCGTCCTTCGGGAAGCCGCGCGTGACCCGGTAAACCTCAAGCGTCAGGTGATGAGCCTTTTGCCAGACGGCCAACTTTCTGAAGTCCTGCAAGGCGCGCTCCTTTCCTAAGCTGATAGCTGAAAGCTGACAGCTGACAGCTGACAGCTTACTTCCCCCCGATTACGACGTCGCGGATGCGAACATGCGGCCCGCCGTCGGCGACGCGCAGCGGCGACTGTCCGCCCTTGCCGCAGCCGCCGAGGCCGCCGTACATCTTCAGATCGTTTCCGATCGCGTCAATGTGTTCGAGCGTGTAGAACACGTTGCCGGTCAGCACCACGTCGCGCACGCGCTCGGCCAGCTTGCCGTTGCGGATGCGGAACGCCTCCTCGGAGGAGAAGCTGAACATCTCCATGTCGGTCTGGCCGCCGAGGAACCCTTTGGCGTAGAGGCCGTCGGGCGTCTCGGCGAGCATGCGCTCGAACGGGCAGTCGCGCGGCTCCATGTAGGTGTTGCTCATGCGGACGATCGGCTCGTGGCCGTAGCTGATCGCGCGCGCGTTGCCGGTGGGCGCTTCGCCCATGAGCGCGGCGGTCTCGCGCGAGTGCAGCCGCCCGGTGAGCTTGCCCTCGCGGAGCAGCCAGGTCTTGCGGCTCGGGACGCCCTCGCTGTCGAACCGGTAGCTGCCCGCCTCGGACGGCATTGTCGCGTCGTCCACGATCGAGAGCTGCTCGCCGCCGAACCTGCGTCCGAGCTTCATCATCTCCTTGAGCCGCTCGTGCTCGTAGATGAAATCCGCCTCGCTCAGGTGGCCGAACGCCTCGTGCACGAACACGCCGGTGAGGTGCGGGTCGCAGAGGACGGTGTATTTGCCGGCCTCGACCGGCTTCGCGGTCAGGAGTTCCACCGCCTGGCGCGCGGCCGCCTCGCATTTCTCCTCGAGGTTGCGGCAGATCTGGAATCCGCGAAGGTCGCCGACGCCGTAGCGGCCGGTCTGGACGTTCGAGCCTTCCATCGCGATCGCGCTGAGCGACACGCCGCAGAACGACACTTCCTGCTCGATCGCCGCGCCTTCGGAATTCACGAAGATCACCGAGCCGGCCGAATCCATGTAGCGCGCGGAGGCGGTCTGGATTTTCGGCGAGGCGGCGCGCAGGATCTCGTTGTAACGACGGCAGAGCGCCTCCTTCTCGGCGAGCGAGACCTTTGCCGGGTCCTCCACCGGCGAGGCGGCGAAATGTCCGGACTGCGGCGGCGCCGGCGCGAGGCGCGCGCTGCCGCCGCCGATCAGCCTGGCCTGGTCGCGCGCCATCCGCACGAAGCGCGCCATCTCGGCGACGTTATTGAACGAGCAGAACCCCCACGCGCCGTTCACGAGCGCGCGCACGCACCCGCCGAGCGCGGTGCTCTCGCCGATCGTCTCGAGTTCCTTGCCGACGTAGCTGACGCTCGTCCCGCGCCCGCGATGCACGCGCGCCTCGGCGTAGTCCATTCCCGGGACACTGGCGAGCGCCTTGCGAATCATCTCTTCCATCATCGGCTCCTGCTTGAAGGATCGTCCTCGTAATCGTAATCCTAATCGTAATCGCCGTGCGGGCTGGAACAGAAAACGGCGATTACGATTACGATTAGGATCTCCGCCCAAGACACTTCAGCCTATGAGCTTATCAAATTCCTCTTCGCTGATCACTTTCACGCCCAGCACCTTCGCCTTGCCGAGTTTCGACCCCGGGTCTTCGCCCGCGACGACGTAATCGGTCTTCTTGCTGACCGACGAGGCCGCGCGACCGCCGAGCGACGCGATCTTCTCCTCAATCTCCGATCTCGAGTAATTCTTCAGTGTTCCGGTGACGACGAGCGTCTTGCCCGCGAGCGTTCCGCCGCCGCGCGGCGGTTCGGCGAGCGACTTCATGCCGTTCGGCCCTGAGCTCACGGCCGAAGGGTTGACGCCGGCGTCCGCGAGGCGCTTCAGGACTTTTTTCGTCTCGGGCCTTGCGAAGAACTCGGCGATGTTCTTCGCCGTGATCTCGCCGACCTCGGGGATGCGCGTCAACTCCTCGACGCCCGCGGCCGCCAGCTTCTCCATTGTCCCGAAATGCCGCGCGAGGACTCCGGCCGCGTGCGTCCCGACCTGCCGGATGCCCAGCGCGGCGATCAGCCGGTTCAGGTCGCGCTCCTTGCTCTTGGCGACCTCGCGGCAGATATTCTCGGCGGACTTGATGCCCATCCGTTCCAGCTCGGCCAACTTCTCCGCCTTCAGCGAGTACAGGTCCGCGATGTCCTTCACCAGCCCGGCGCCCACGAGTTGCTCCACGAGCGCCGGGCCGAGGCCCTCGACATCCATCGCCGAGCGCGTGGCGAAGTGCCGGATCCGCTGCTTGATCTGCGCCGGGCAGAGCGGGTACTGACAGCGATAGTAGACGCCGCCGGCGTCTTTTTCCACCGGCCCGTTGCAGACCGGGCACTTCTTTGGCGGCTGCGGAGGCTTGCCGCCGCCGTGTTTCTTCACGCGGACCACCTGCGGGATGATCTCGCCGGCCTTCTCGATGACGACGTCGTCCCCTTCGCGGATGTCCTTTCGGGCGATCTCGTCGAAGTTGTGCAGCGTGGCGTTCTGGACGGTCGTCCCCGCGAGCTTCACGGGCGTCAGCCGCGCCACCGGCGTCAGCACGCCGGTCTTGCCGACCTGAAGGTCAATCCGCAGCAGCTTGGTCACGGCCTCCTCGGGCTGGAACTTGAACGCGACCATCCCGCGCGGCGCCTTGCTCGTCGCGCCGAGGCGGCGCTGCTGGTCGAGCGAGTTCACCTTGATCACCATGCCGTCGAGCTGATACGGCAGCTTGTGCATCAGCCCCGCCCACTCCTTCGTGAGCGCGATGACCTCGTCCATGGAGTTGCAGAGCTTGCGGTGCGGGTTCACCGGGAAGCCGAGCTTCGCGAGGGATTCGAGCAGCCCGAACTGCGTCTCGAAGCCCATCCCTTCGTGGACACCGACGGCGTATCCGAAGAACCGCAGTCCGCGCGTCGCCGTGATCCGCGGATCGAGCAGCTTCAGCGATCCGGCCGCCGCGTTGCGCGGGTTGGCGAACTGCGGCTCGCCCGCTTCCTCGCGCTCCTCGTTGCAGCGCCGGAAGGACTCGAACGACATGTAAACTTCCCCGCGGACTTCCAGCCGAGCCGGCGGCCCCTTCGACGACTGCTCAGGGCCGCCCTGAGAATGTCGAATGGGCGGCTTTGCGGCATCGAGGCGCGAAGGGATTGAGCGCAGCGTTCTGAGGTTCGCCGTCACGTCCTCGCCGACGGTCCCGTCGCCGCGCGTCGCGCCCTGGACGAACCGGCCGCCCTCGTACATGAGCGCCACCGCGAGGCCGTCAATCTTCAACTCGGCGACATACTCGATCTTCTCGCCCGGCAGCAACTTGCGCACGCGAGCGTCGAAGTCTTCCAACTCCTTGTGCGAGTAAGTATTGGAGATGCTCGTCATCGGGATTTCGTGCCGGACTTGGACGAACGCCTTCAACGGCTCGCCGCCGATGCGCTGCGTCGGGGAATCTGATGTGACGAGGTCCGGATGCTTCTTCTCAACCTCTTCGAGCTCCTTCATCAGGAGATCGTACTCGTGGTCGGAGATCTCCGGCGCGTCCTCGACGTAGTACTTGCGGTCGTGGTGGCGGATGGTCTCGCGCAGCTTCTCGATCTGTTGCGCGGCATCGCGCGGCGCGGATTTTTCTTTGCCCATGGTTATGACGCTTGTTTCTCGTCGCTTTGAATTTTCAGATTACTCAATGATTCTTGCATCCGACTAGCTTTCTTGAAATAGACAATGGCTTGCCAAACGCAGAATGGCACGCTGATGATGCTTTGGACGAGAAGCACCCAGCACAAGACGCCTCCTGTTTTGCTGACGAACAGCGCGTATAACAAGAAGGCGGCCAGCGCGGCGGAGGCAATGGCCGCATAAACGAATCCCGACGCTCTTTTTCTGAATCGGGCTAGCGCCACCCGCACAACTTTTAGCTTATCGGTCGGCACTGCCGGCAGGTACTCCTGGCCAGATCCGCTAACGATAATCGCGTTGCGGCATTTCTGCTGAAGCAGCTTCACACATTCCGCGCGATCCGAATGGTTTATTCGAACGCAGATGCGCTTCCCACCGCTGGTGATCTCAATGGCCGTTGAGGACTGTCTTTGATCAAAGGCCCCGACATAGAAGGTTACTTGATCCACATCCCCATACTTGATGCAGAGCGGCCAGGCTTGAACGTGAGTTTCCTCAAGCGCAAGAACGAACCGGCATCGGGACCGGCTCCAGAGATAGCCGACGATCAGCGAAACGCCCAGTGGCACGCCCACGATCATCAGCCACCGGGAAGTCGTGAACCCCCATTTAATAACCACCGACAAGAAACCTGCCATGCCGAGAGTTAGCAAGAGGAGGAAGGAATAGATGATCACCGACGCCCATTCGGAACGTCGGGTTGCCGGGCTTGCTTCGAAGACTCGCTTGAATTCCGCATCGCCCATCTGTGGCCCCTTCGTGCTCAATGCGGCTCCGTCACCCGTAATACGGCTTCTTCCCCGGTCCAGGATGCCCGGCCTTTCGCGCGAGGGTGTTGGCCACGCGATAGCCGTTTCCCGGCGTGCCTACGGCACGCCCGTTTGGCAGCCCTTCGGTCTTCGTGACAGGCAGTGAACTGCCTGCCTATTATCCCGATGTCCCTGCGGGACATCCTTCGCGGTCGAACGGTGGCCGAGGTCCCGGCAGGGACCATAGGATAATAGCCCGGCGTTTCAACGCCGGGAACGGGGGATTGGTTCCTAAAGTTCTGTTTCGTCCCGTAGGGACGAAGGGAAACCTTCACCCCCAAACATATCGTTCATCGTATGGTATTTCATTCTTCCGCAAGAACGCAAGGTACTCCGTCTGGAACGACACCCTTCGATGGTGCTCCAACTGGCCCTGGATGTACGCGCGGGTAGCTGGGATTTGCGAAACGCCGATGCTGAACGCTCCGTAACCCTTCTGCCAGGCAAAGCCGCGCATTTTCGGGAATGTTTCATGCGTCCAGCGCGAGGAGGCGCCTTTGATCAATTGCGCCATTCGGCTGACTGATAGGTCCGGCGGCATTGAGACCAACATGTGGACATGTTCGGCGGTTCCGCCAATACACAGGAGAACGCCTTGGTTGTCTCGGACAATCCCGCCCATGTACGGAAATAGACGCTCGCGGATTCCGGGCTTCAGCCACGGCTCACGGTCTTTGCAACTGAAGACAAGATGGATGAGAAGATTCGTATAGGTGTTGCCCATGAGACAGCCGCTTCCCGGCGTGCCTGCGGCACGCCCCTTGGGTAATCCTGTCGGTCTTCGTTTCAGGCAGTGAACTGCCCGCCTATTATCCCGATGTCCCTGCGGGACATCCTTCGCCTCGAAAACCGAATTACGCCTCCGGGAACATCATCGCGTTGGTGAATTCCTGCTGGAAATCGGCGCGGCCGGCGAGTTCGAGGTGCTCGGTGCAATCGGAGATGCGGTTGGCCTCTTCCTTGCAGCGCTGCGATTGCAGCGCCATGCGCGCGCCGGCCCCGGCGGCGTTGCCGATGTAGAGGATGCGGTCGGTCGGCACGTCCGGCAGCAGGCCGATGCGCTTGGCCATTTTGCGCCGGATGAAGTTCCCGAACGCGCCGGCGAGCAGCACGTGGCCGAGGTCCTTCGGTTCGAGGCCGAACTCCTTCAGCAGAATGGCCGCGCCGGCGGCGATGGCGCCTTTGGCCAGTTGCAGCTCGCGGATGTCGCGCTGGGTCAGGCAGAGCGCGCCGCCGGTGCTGGTCTCTTTCTTTCGGGCGATGATGAATTCGAGCGCGGTTTCGCCCCGGACGACGCGGCGGCGGATCGGATCGGGGACGGAGGAGGGCATTTCGTCGGGCGGCAGGAGCCGTCCGGTCGGATTCACCGCGCCCACGCGGAGCAACTCGGCCACGAGGTCAATCAGGGCGGTGCCGCAGAGGCCGCGCGGCGGGAGGTTGCCGATGACGTTGAACTGCACGTCGTGGTTGATGATGAGCTTGTCAATCGCGCCGTCGGCGGCGCGCATGCCGAAGCGGATGCGCGCGCCCTCGAAGGCCGGGCCGGCCGCGGTCGAACAACTGACCAGCCGGTCCCTGTTGCCGATGACCAGTTCGCCGTTCGTGCCGATGTCAATCGCCAGCGCGCGCTCGTCGGAGCTGTGCATCCCGGCGGCAAGGATCACGCCGACCGTGTCGGAGCCGACGAACCCGGCGATGTTCGGCAGGAGGTGCACCATGCCGTGCGGATGGATATGCAGCCCGACGTCGCGGCCGAGGACGTTGACCGAGCGGCGGAACCCGGCGACGTACGGCGCCTGCGCCACGAATTCGGGGTCCACGCCGAGAAAGAGGTGGCTCATCGTGGTATTGCCGACGACGGTGGCTTCGTAGAGGTGCTCGCGGCCGACGCCGGAGGCCTGACAGCATTCCGCGATGATGTCGTTGAGGCAGCCGACGATTTTCCCCTGCAGTTCACGCAGGCCGTTCGGGTTGGTCGTGGCGTAGCGGATGCGGTTGACGACGTCGTCGCCGAACGGGATTTGCGGGTTCGTGCGCGCCGCGACGGCCAGTTCGCGGCCGTTGACGAGGTCCATCAGGAACCCGACGACCGTCGTCGTGCCGATGTCGAACGCGACCCCGTAGTTGTGAGCGGTCGTGTCGCCCGGTTCGAGCGCGACGAGCCGCCCTTCGGCCGAGACCGCCGTCACGTCGAAATCCCGGCTCCGGATGACGGACGGCAGGGTCCGCAGCGAGCCGAGGTCGAGATCCACTTTCGTCCGGCCGAGCGCGTCGAGCAGCCGGTCCGCGTCCGCGCGCTGATCGTTCAGTGCCGGCGGCGGGAGCTTCACGTGCTGCTTGGTGACCGTCGGATGGAGCGTTACCGCCCGGCCGCGCCCGTCGGTGAGAATCTTGTGCTCGAAGAAGCGCGTCGTGATCGGCACGTGCACGCAGAGTTCCTGCGCCACGTGGATTCGGCAGGCCAGGCGCGTCCCGCGCTCGAGATCGGCTTTCGTGAGCATGCGGCGGTCCGCCTCGCACGGCTCGGGCGCGTTGCGGGCGATCTCGACGCGGCACTTGCCGCAGACGCCCTGGCCTCCGCAGGGCGTCTCCAGGACGATGCCGGCCTTGCCCGCCGCCTCGATCAGGAGCGTTCCGGGCAGGACGAACACCGTCCGCCCTTCGGGCTCGAACGTCACGCGGATCGGATCTCTGGCCGCGGCGGGCATGGTCTCTCGACTACTGCTGGACTTTGATCGCGTCCACTGGGCAAGCCTCGATGCAGGTCTTGCACTTCGTGCATTTTTCCTGGTCAATGACGGCCTTGTCGCCGGTCATCAAAATGGCTTCGGCCGGGCACTCGGGCACGCACGTCTCGCAACCTACGCACTCGTCGGCGTCAACCTTGATGATTTCCTTGTCGGCCATGATTCTTCCTTTTTCCAACGGGGGCTTTGCGGTTCCGGACAATCGGAGACCTGCCGATTCTATTTTTACATGAAGCGGGGCTTTAACACAAGTCTTGGCAACGGGCGGCGAATTGGGGTATGATGCGGGGAGCATGGGAGCGGATTTTTCGCGGGAGGGGGCCGTGCCGCAGGACGTGGGCGGATTGCTGAAGGTCCTCGACGGATCGCGCCGGCTGCTGGTGGTGATTCACGACAACCCGGACCCCGACGCGCTCGCGAGCGCGTGCGCCTTGCAGCGGCTGACCGAGGAGAAGGCCGGGATCCACTCCCGCATCTGCTGCGAGCCCATCGCCGGACGCGCCGAGAACCAAGCGATGATCCGCGAACTGCGGCTGAACCTGCTGCCGGTCTCGCGCGTGAACTGGGGCCAATGGCCGCTGATCGCCCTGCTCGATACGCAGCCCGGCGCAGGCAACAATTCGTTTCCGCCGTGGCGCGCGCCGGACATTGTGATTGATCACCATCCGCTGCGGCCGAAGACCAAGGCGCGGTTCCTCGACGTGCGGAACGACTACGGCGCCTGCGCGACGATCCTCGCCGAGCATCTCTTCGCCGCGTCCGTCGCTCCGCCGGCGGACCTGGCCGCCGCGATGTGCTACGCGATCGGCGCCGAGACGCAGGACCTGATCCGCCCGGGCGCCGAGGCGGACACGCGCGCCTACGTGCAGCTCTACCCCCTGGCGGACAAGCGCATGCTCGGCCGCATCCTTCACCCGCGGCTGATGCACAGCTATTTCGCCACGCTCGCCCGCGCGGCGCTCTGCGCCTTCACGTATGGGAATATCATCGGCTGCCACCTGGGCGACATTCCGCACCCGGACTCGGTCAGCCTGGTCGCCGGCCTGCTGCTGCGGCACGAGCGGATGGGCTGGTGCATCGTCACGGGGGTCTGGCAGGGCAATCTCTACGTCTCGCTGAGGGCGATGCCCGGCCGGGCGCACGCGGGCGTCGTGCTGGCGCGCATCCTGCGCAAGATCGGGCGCGCGGGCGGCCACGGGACGATGGCCGCCGGCCGAGTCCCGTTGAAAAGCCCGGAACCGGGCGAGCGAGAGCACCTCGAAAAGGACATCGTCCGCCATCTCGTCCACGCCCTGCGCCACCGGACCGAGGTCACGCTGCGGCCGCTGATCAGCCCCGATGAGCTCGGCGACCCGCGCAACATCTTATTCGACACGGAGACGCGGAGTTCACGGAGAGCGGCAAGGCTTTGACGACAGGATAATCGGACCCCAGACTTTCCTTCTCCGTGTCTGCGTGTTGAGAATCACTCGCCACGGCTTCCGGGTTGCAAACCTTCGCCTGGCTGCGTATGATCCTGAACAGCTTTTCGCTGCGTCTTTGCACCCCTTCGACTTCGCTCAGGGCAGGCTTTGCATGACGATCGTTTTCGGATGGAGGGATCGATGCGGCACCTGATCACCGGCGGCGCGGGATTCATCGGCTCGCACTTGTGCGAGCAACTCATCGCGGCGGGCGACGACGTGCTCGTGCTCGACGACCTGAGCACGGGGCGCTATGAGAACGTCGCCGCGCTCGACGGCGGCGGACGCTTCCGCTTCATCCTCGGCAGCGTCAACGACGCCGGCCTCGTGACCGAATGCGTGCGTCAGTGCGACGCCGTCATGCACCTGGCCTCCGCCGTCGGCGTCCGGCTCATCATTGACCAGCCGGTCCGCACGATCGAGACGATCGTCTCGGGCACGGACACGGTCCTGCGCACCTGCGCGCGATACCGCAAGCCCGTGCTCATCACCTCGACCTCCGAAGTCTACGGCAAGAGCGAGAAGCTGCCGTTCCGCGAGGAGGACGACCGCGTCATGGGGCCGACCACGCAGCGGCGCTGGAGCTACGCGTGCGCCAAGGCGCTCGACGAGTTCCTGGCGCTGGCGCACTGGTACGAGTATCGGCTGCCGGTGGTGATCGCGCGCCTGTTCAACACCGTCGGCCCGCGGCAGACCGGGCAATACGGCATGGTCGTCCCGCGGTTCGTGCGGCAGGGGCTCTGCGGCGAGCCGATCACCGTGTACGGCGACGGGAAGCAGACGCGCTGCTTCGCGCACGTTCTCGACGTGGTCGAGGCGCTGCCGAAGCTCATGCAGCTCCCGGCCGCGCGCGGGCAGATTTACAACATCGGCAGCACCGAGGAAATCACCATGCTCGACTTGGCGCAGCGCGTGAAAGCCGCCACCGGCGGGCGCTCGGAGATCGCGCTGATCCCGTACGAGGAGGCGTACGTCGAGGGGTTCGAGGACATGCGCCGCCGGGTGCCGGACCTGGCGAAAATCCAGAAAGCCATCGGCTATCGCCCGAAACGCGGGCTCGACCAGATCCTGAAAGACGTCATCGCCGACGTGCAGGCGAGACCGACAGCGGGCACGTAAACGGTCGTGATATATCCCTGAGCATAACATGCCGTGGGGAGCTCGCCCGTATGAGTGAACCGGCCACTCCCAAACGAGATCCGCTGCAGCCATTCTTGCCGCGCTGCTGGCCCGACCGGCTTTTGGCTTTGGTGGTGATACTCCTAGTTCTCATCTTCGGAGCGGCCCTGGCCTTAGGCGGCTGGGGTTGGTACGCCGTTGACGGGGCGGATCGCATCACAAAGCATGCCTTACTCCATGGCGGCGTTGCCATTATCCTATTCTGCCTCCTCGAGATCGTCTGGCTACTCTTCACTCCTCCCTGGGTTGAACGCCTTCTCCGTCGCCACACCCTCATGGCATTGCTCGCACTTGCGCTGTTTCTCCCAGCTATCGTCACCTACCTCATCTATTACATGTTTCTCGCTTAACGTGAAATCCGTGGCAAAAATTCCGTCGTTGTAATCAATCGAAGAACCGGAACCTGAAGATGTGCCAGAGCGCGCTGAGGCCGTCGCGCCAGGTGATTTTTTTGCCCTGGGCGTAGTCGCGGCCGCTGTAGGAAATCGGGGTCTCGTAAATCCGCGCCTTCATCCGCGCCAGCTTCGCGGTCATCTCCGGCTCCACGGCGAAACGGTCGCTCTTGATCCGCAGGCTCCGGACCAGGTCGCCGCGGAAAACCTTGTAGCCGGTCTCCATGTCGGACAGGTCCAGGTTCGTCATCATGTTGCTCAGCGTCGTCAGCATTGCGTTCCCCAGGCGATGCCAGAAGAGCAGCACGCGATGCGGCCCGCCGAGAAAGCGCGATCCGAACACCGCGTCGGCCCGCCCGTCCAGGATCGGCTGCAAGAGGGTCGGATAATCCGCCGGGTTGTACTCCAGATCGGCGTCCTGGATGATGACGATGTCGCCCTTCGTCTGCGCGAAGCCGGTCCGCAGCGCCGCGCCCTTGCCCCGGTTGCGCTCGTGGTGGAAGACGCGCACGTTATCGCCCTGGAGCCGGTCCACGACCTCGCGCGTGCCGTCGGTCGAGGCGTCGTCCACGATGATGATTTCCTTGCGGTACGGCGTGGCCTGGACCTGCCGGACGACCTGGGCGACGAAGTCCTTCTCGTTGTAAACGGGGATGACGACGGAGAGCAACCCTTCGACATGCTCAGGGCCGGAATTCTCTGTCATGCGGACCTCCGATAGATTGCCCGCCAAAGAACCGTCAACCTTGTGAAGGTTTACGAACCTTCGCAAGGTTCGGTTGGCGCTTTCAGTGGCGCCGCGAGTATATACCAGACCTCGCGCCGGGTTCAAGATGCGGGCTTTGCCGGGCGGCATGTAATCTCCTACGGTCGTTGGCGTCCCATAGGGACACACCGATAATAGGCCGGCACTTCAGAAGCCGTCTCAGTGCCGGCATTCTTGCGCGCACCTCATTCTGTTCGCGTCCCGCAGGGACGCGGGGACAACGCCTGCAAGCGTTTTGCCCTGCGTCCCTACGGGACGCATAAAGAGAAAGACGCGGGTGGCCCCAATCAGGCGCTGAAGCGCCTGACTATTATCTTGCCGTCCCTGCGGGACGAACAACGCAGACACCGCTGGAAGTTACAGTAATGCGTTAGTTATTACGGGGAGCATGATATAGTTTACATTGCGGCATAGCGAACGTGCTCTGCTTGGAAGAAGTTGCGGACGACGTCCGGACGCTTTTGCGTGCTG
>Ga0315281_10002269_pt1 | contig 28532 bp, 22 predicted proteins | sample YL17G07_0_MG_FD_204540 | JGI IMG/M metagenome (GOLD analysis project Ga0315281, IMG submission 204540) | Sediment microbial communities from Yellowstone Lake, YNP, Wyoming, USA - YL17G07_0 | ecosystem: Environmental > Aquatic > Freshwater > Lake > Sediment | place: USA: Wyoming | collected...
CGATATCGGAACTGCTGAAACTGCAAATCCTTAAAAAATTCCTCTATAAATTAGAAGCCAATAATTGATGATTTATTTTGCTTGACAAGTTACCCTTTATAGATGTAGATTAAATTATAAAGATTAAATAATGGCAAAAATAATAACTTTTGGACATGAACCCCCTGAATTAGCAAAAAAACTTAAAAAACAAAGTTTTATCAAACTCTTAATAAACCAATTTAACTCTTTAGACCATTTTACAAAACTTTTTATTTTAACTATTAGCCTATTTGTCATTGTTACTCCTGCTATTATTTCCGGATATCTTATCCTAATTCAACACGCAAACGGAAAATCAACAAAAATAGGCACAGCTGTAACTGCAATGACAGGAACTACAACTACAAACTCAACAAAAAATAGTTTAACTGCTTTGTCAAATTACTGCACTATTACAACAACCTATACCACTACCAATGCTTATTCTCCTGCTTTGCTTATGTTTACTCTTATAAATAATTACCGGATAGCAAATGGTCTTTCTGCACTTACTGCAGATGTAAGTCTTACAAAAGTTGCCACATGGATGGCTAATGATATGGCAACAAATCATTATTTTGGTCATACTGATAGCTTAAGCAGATCTTTTTCAACTCGCATTAAAAGCAGTGATGCAAATTATTATGGAACCTGTTGGTCTTCAGGAGAAAATTTAGCCGTAGACAATTATGGCAATGACTTGAATGAAGCAAATATGGTACTACAGGCATGGAAAAACTCTCCCAATCATAATAGAAATCTTATTGGAGATTGGGGAAAAAGCTATAACGCTATCGGCATATATCGCGCATATGACTCAATTTATAACAACTGGTATTGGGTAACAGACTTTGGCGCAGTTATAAGTAAACCTACCAATTATGTAGGAGTGGTTGTTACTCCAACGCCAACTCCGACTCGAACCCCAGCGCCAACAACAACCCCAGCGCCAACGCCAACCCCGGCGCCAACGCCAACTTCATCCTGCACGTCAGGAACAAATAGCTGTATTAGTTCGTGCCAATATAAAACTTGTGTAAGTGGAAGCTGGGGAACTGCACAAAATTGTAGCGCATTTACCGGTTGTAGCAATAATAGTTGTCAGGTTTCGGCTGCATCAAGTTGCCCAGGAAATGCCGGACTTACCTCCTCAACTTTCTGTCAGGGAACAGCATCAGGAGTAAAATTCAGCTGGACTCAACCATCATGGGCCACAAGTTACAATTTTTACTATACAAGCGGAACCTATACTTCGTCTGTATATACTACCACAACTAATTCATATACGATCCCTTCTACATCCTGCATAACAGGCCCAGGCGGTTGCAGTTTTAACTATGGTATATCGGTCACTTGGTATGTTCGTGCTTGTAATAGTACTGGCACCTGTAGTCCTTACATAAGTTCGTCTGTTACTACAAATAGCTGTTCTTCAACAATTACCCCCACTCCAACACCTGCTCCAACTTCAACATCCGGAAGCTGTGTAAATGGCTATAAAGATAATGATTCAGACGGTTATGGAACAGGAGCATATGGCTGCTACACAGGCGCTGTTTCTGCAAGTGCTAATGATTGCTGTGACACAGATAGCCGGGCCCATCCAAACGCAGGAGGTTATAGCACTATAGATGCTTGTGGCAGTTTTGATTATAACTGTGACGGATCAATTACCCCAACCAATGCCGGTGGTGGAAGTTATTATGTTTACGGTGGTTTAACTGCTTATTCATATAACAATGGATCGACATGCACAAAGAGTACCTATATTAATAATTTTTATAACTCCATAGGTACTTCTGTAACCTCTGCCAACTGTGGCCAAGCCGTAGCTATTCAACCATGCACTTACAGCTATTATTCAAGTACGAGCTGTACGGGATTAATTGGCTACAATCTATGTGCTTCAAAAACAATAACCTGCAATTAATCTAAAAGTAAAAACTAATTTCATCTATTTTAATCCGCCGATAACTTTGACTCTTTGAAGAAGTGAATCATCCTGCAAAACCTTACCTGTTCCCCTAACTACGCTTGTTAACGGATCTTCACTCCGTAAAACCGGAATATGAATTCTTTCAACTATTAGATGGTCAAAACCGGCAAGGAGAGAGGCTCCGCCTGTTAATAAAACTCCATGCTCCAGAATATCGCTTGTTAATTCAGGAGGAGATTCTTCTAAAACGCCCGCGATTGCGTCAATAATTTTTGATAGAACCGGAGACAAAGCCTCTCTTACTTCAACTTCCGTAACCCTAAGGCTTTTGGGAAGACCTGTTTCAATGTCCCTACCCCTAACAACAGCCATTCGCTCTTGTTTAACTTCTGAATCATGAACCTCAAATCCTGAAGCATTATCTTCTCCCTCCAACTTTTGATTTTTGATTTTTGATTTTTGATTTTGGTAAGCGCTACCTATTTTTATTTTTAAATCCTCCGATGTTTTTTCTCCTAAAATAAGCCCGTGCCTTAATCTTATATAATGAGTAATGGCGCTATCCATCTCGTCTCCTGCAATTTTTAAAGATTTACTAACAACTATTCCCCCCAAAGAAATTACCGCAATTTCGGTTGTGCCTCCGCCTACATCAACCACCATTACTCCGGTGGGTGAAAAAACCGAAATATTCTCGCCAATGGCCGCAGCCATCGGCTCCTCTATTAAAAACGCTTCTCTTGCTCCGGCACTCAATGCCGCTTCCCAGACTGCACGTCTTTCAACCTCGGTAACGGATGAAGGAATTCCAATAACAACCCTTGGCCTTGACCAGGCAACCGGCATAACGTGACCAACTTCATGAACAGCCTGAATATAATGGGCAATCATTGCCGCAGTTGCATCAAAATCCGCAATTACCCCACCGTGCAAAGGTCTGATTGTTTCAATTGTAGAAGGAGTTTTTCCAACCATTCTCTTGGCTTCAGTGCCAATTGCTATCACTTTTTTAGTTTTTTTGTGCATCGCAACAACCGAAGGTTCTCTAATAACAATACCTTTCTCCCTAACCCAAACCAAAGTATTTGCTGTACCAAGATCAATTCCAACATCGTGCGAAAACAAACTAAATAATTTATCAAACATAAGAAATTAAGTCAAAATTCAAAATGCAAAACTCAAAACTGAAGACAAAAACTAATTTTTAAATTTTAACTTGTAATTTTGACCTTTGACTTTTGACTTTTAAGATTTACTAATAATACCATCTTGCGGTAGTTTTTCCAATATGGTAGCATTATATTTAACTTTAGAATCTGATGAAATTATTAAATATCTGCAACAAAATCATTGAATACGGCTTTTACGCGATATTTTTCTTTGTCCCCCTTGCCTTGGTTCCCGACACTTCGGAACTTTTTGAATTCAACAAACTGTGGGTAACTTTTATCCTATCCCTTGTAATTTTAACTGCATGGGTTTCCAAAATGATTATCAAAAGGCAGTTTAAAATCCAACAGACTCCTCTTGATATCCCAATTATTTTGTTTTTATTATCTCAAGTAATTTCAACTGTTTTTAGCCTTGACCGGCACGTTTCTTTATGGGGTTATTACTCACGGTTTAACGGAGGGCTTATTTCTATTATTACTTACATTTTTCTTTACTATGCCTTTGTTTCGAATTTTCGGGAAAATGCAAAAGTTATTGTTAAAAGATTTGTTTACGTAGCTCTCTCTTCTGCCGTAATTGCTTCTTTATGGGGACTTCCTTCACACTTTGGCTATGATCCGACTTGTCTTGTTTTTAGAGGAAGCCTCGATGTAGCCTGTTGGACTTCGGATTTTCAACCTATGGTCCGCATCTTTTCAACCCTGGGACAACCCGACTGGCTGTCCGCTTATCTTTCTATTTTACTTCCGATTACGATTGCATTTTTTATAAAATCAACCTTCTTTAAGGCTATAATCAACAAAAAACCGCAATTTTCCAAAAAATTTGCCGGTTTTGCCGTTCTTTATTTTTTAATGTTTCTTCTTTTTTATGTAGACATTACCTTTACAAGAGCCAAATCGGGATTTTTGGCAACCTGGTTTTCAATAATTTTCTTTGCGGTAAGCTATGCTTTTCTTGAATTAAGAAACCGTAATGTCAAAATTAAAAATCTTTCTTTGGACATTAAATTATTACTTTTAACGCTTGTTTCAATTTTTATTGTTACCTTTTTTATCGGCACTTCTTTTGCCAAAATTGACAGTAATTTTTCTTTTAACGGTTTGAAGAACCATCTTGCAAAGCCTCCTGCTGCAACAAAGACCATTGCAAAACCAATAGCTGCAACACCGAAACCTGCTTTAGTTTCAGGAGAATTGGGAGGGACCGATTCGGGAACAATCAGACTTTTGGTTTGGCATGGAGCAATAGACGCATGGGTTCATAATCCTGTCTTTGGCACGGGAGTTGAAACTTTCGCTTTTGCCTACTATAAATATAGACCAATTGCCCATAACTTAACTTCCGAATGGCGCTATCTCTACAATAAAGCTCACAACGAATATTTAAATTATTTGGCTACAACCGGCGCTTTTGGATTATTAACTTATCTTTCAATGATTGGCCTTTTCCTGTTTCTAAGCTTAAGATACCTTTGGAAAGATAAAAGCGCAGATACAAACAATAGGAAAATTCTGACACTTGCTCTTATTTCGGGATACACTAGCATTCTTATTAGTAATTTCTTCGGATTTTCAGTTGTAATAGTTAATCTCTTTATGTTCTTAATTCCCGCCTTAGTATTTATTTTAACAAACTTAATCGATTATGATAAAAATTTAAGCTTTTCTTTTGCTTCTAAAAATATAGAAAATAAAAAAATACAGACCGAAGAACAATATATAGTTACCAAGCCTATTTGGGCTCTTATCACAGTTGTAATCATCATAAACGGCTATCTTATTTTTACTCTTATTAATTTCTGGAATGCCGACAAAGACTACGCCAAAGGATATAATTATGATCGGGTTAACCAATATCAAACCGCATACCCCCTACTTCACAAAGCCGTAAGCGAAAGGCCCGGTGAACCGGTATTTAAAGACGAATTGAGTATTAACGATGCTGTCTTGGCAATTTCTATTTTAGGACAAAAACCTACAGATCCCACGCAGCAAAAACAAGCTACGGAGCTGGCACAAAAACTTGCTGCAGAGGCAATAGCAACAAGCGACGAAGTTACATCTAAAAATCCAAACAATGTGGTTTTCTGGAAAACAAGAGTTAGAATTTTCTATACTTTGGCTCAAGCTGATCCCCGCTATCTTGCAACAGCCCTAACAGCGATTAAAAAAACATCAGAATTGGCACCAACCGATGCGGATATTTCCTATAATTTAGGCGTTTTATATGGTCAAAACGGAGATGCAAAAAATGCGGTGGAAACTTTAAAAAATACAATAAAATTGAAACAGGATTTTTCAAATGCCTATTATGCACTTGGAATTTTCTACCATCAGCTGGCAATAAACGATAAAGGACAGGTTGTTAATGAAGAGTATTTACAAAAAGCTATTGATACAATGAACTTCATGCTTAAAAATGTCGCTCCCGGAGATTCAAGACCAATAGACGCATTGAAGGCCTGGAAGAAATAAACAATGTTACAAATAGTCTTAGCCCCCAACCCTGTCCTTTCACAAAAGGCAAAACGAATTGTCAAAGTTGACAAAGCTATTTCAAAACTTATTGCGGAAATGATTAACTCCATGGAGTCTGCAACCGACCCCGTAGGAGTCGGCCTGGCTGCTCCCCAGGTAGGAAAATCTCTTCAGCTTTTTATTGCAAAACCAACTCAAAAATCAAAAATTTCGGTTTTTATTAATCCCAAAATAGTAAAAAAAATAAAAAAAGAGAAGAACCCAAAAAAAGAAAATCACAAAAAATTAGAGGGCTGTCTTTCCCTTTTAAACATTTGGGGTGAAGTTGAACGCTTTGATAGTGTTTGGATTTCATACTTAGACGAGACCGGAAAAAAACATAACCGCAGATTCGACGGTTTTTTAGCCACAATTCTTCAGCACGAAATTGACCATCTGGATGGAATTCTCTTTCCTAAAAGAGTACTGGAACAAAAAGGAACACTTTACAAATCGGAAAAAGATGAAAAAGACGAAGACATATTTGAAGAAATAAAAATTTAAATTATGAAAATTGTGTTTTTCGGTACACCTCACTTTGTAATCCCAATTCTCGAAACTCTAGAGAGTAATTTTGAGGTTATAGCAATAGTTACAGCTTTAGATGAAAAATCGGGCAGAAAACAAATTATAACCCCCTCCCCTGTTAAAAGCTACTTTAAAAATAGAGTCTTAACACCAAAAAAACTGGATTTGGATTTTGAAAATGAACTTATTAAGCTATCTCCCGATTTACTTGTTGTTGCCGCATACGGTAAAATAATTCCCTTAAATATTTTAAACATTGCAAAACACGGCGCTTTGAATGTCCACCCCTCTCTTTTACCCAAATACCGCGGGGCCTCACCTATTCAACAGGCAATTTTAAATAATGATAAGAAAACCGGAGTTTCGATTATTAAAATGGATGAAAAAATGGACCACGGACCAGTTATTTTTAACAAAGACTTTGAAATTCTTGAGCAGGATACTTTTGAAACCTTAAGTCTCCGGCTTTTCTACGAAGCCTCAAAATTTTTGCCCGATGTAGTTAAAGACTATGTACTTGGAAAAATAAAGCCGGAGATTCAAAATGACAAATTAGCCACTTTTTGCCATATTATTAAAAAAGAGGACGGCTATTTTGACCTGAGTAAGCTTTTATCTTTGGAAAAACTGGAAAGGATGGAGAAAGCTTATTACCCCTGGCCGGGAGCCTGGACAAAATGGAATGGAAAAATTTTGAAATTTCTTCCGGGAAAAGTAATTCAAATGGAAGGAAAAAAACCGGTCAGTTATAAAGATTTTATTAATGGATATCCGGATTTGAATGAACAACTATTAGCACTTTTAAAGTAATTTACAAAGCTGCAACAGGAACTTCTGTCTTTTCAACTACTTGAGGTTTTACGGCATTTTTCCAAATTCTTAAACATTTTGTGCAAAGCTTCATTGTTTTAGTTATTCCGCCCATTTTAATCCTCGCATTATGCAGGTTTGGTTTAAAGATTTTTCTTGTTCGGTTTTTTGCATGAGACACGTTGTGCCCGTACATTACGCCTTTTCCGCAATTAAAACATTTCATCGCCATAGTATTAGTCATTTATGATATCATAAGTTAGAGCTTTGGACAATATGGGAATTATATTTGGCCTTATAATGCTGGTTATCCTTGTTTTCTCCGCAATCCTGCATGAGGTTGCCCATGGTTTTGTAGCAGACCGCCTTGGTGACCCAACCGCACGGCTATCAGGAAGGCTTACGCTTAACCCAAAAAAACACATTGATCCTTTTATGAGCATTGCCCTACCTCTTATTCTAATTCTTTCCGGTTCTCCGGTTATTTTCGGCGCCGCAAAGCCGGTTCCCGTTGATCCGTTTAATTTAAAAGAGGGACGGAAGGATATTGCCATTGTTTCTCTCGTCGGCCCTTTAACTAATGTTTTAATTGCCGTTTTTGCTTCGCTAATCCTAAAAGGGCTAAAACTATCTACACCCGTGCTTCCGGGAAACTCTGATTTTATATTCTTTATTATTTATCCTATTCTTTTAACAATTACCCAAATAAACCTTCTCCTGGCTATTTTTAATCTTTTGCCCATACCACCGCTTGACGGTTCAAAAATATTTGCTTTGATTTTACCTGAAAAAGAAGCAAGTATTTTTCTTTCTTTAGGTTCAATCGGATTTTTTATACTTTTTTTTCTCTTGATGTTTCCAATCGGCGGATTTTCACTTGGAGGCTTAATCTTTAACCTTCTCTCCTTCTCCGAAAAACTACTCGGACTTTAAAGAATGTACTCTTGCAGCGTGAATTAGATCATCCTCTTGTTTATGAGTAAGACCAAGTCCATTTGATATTTTAAAAGCCGCTGAAAGCGTTGGCTTACTTTTTCCGCTTTCAATTCTTGAAATTGAAGTATGATTTAAACCGGCTTTTTTAGAAAGGGCTGTTTGACTTAGACCAAGCTCTTGCCTATAACCTTTCACTATGTCACCAAAACTATCACCTGGAAAAACCTCTATAGCTTCTCCATTTAATGAATTTGGAATCAAACCATTCTTAACAAGATCTGAAGTTAATTCATTAATCGAACTTGAAGCAATTTCAAATCCTTTTATATCTAATTGTTTTGCTAGTTTTTGTAGCTCTGCTGCCATAACAAGAAAAGATTATAGCAAAAGAAACTAACAATTAAAAGGCTTCGCGAGGTTAGATTAATTTATTGAGGCCTTACTCTTCTTCAATGAAGTGGACTACAAAATTTTCGCCTTTGTATGCAACCGGAGTCAATATTACTTTTACCTTTACTTTAGTTTTGTCTTTTTTTGCAAAGGTTACACTTATCACTGATGCTTCTAAATTATCTGAGGCTTTCATATACGCATTTATAACTTTCTCCTGATCTTCTTCTAAAACATCACTTAGGGCAGCCTCATTGCTTACCCACTCCTGAATAGATGAATATCCAAGCAAATCGGCAAATTTTTGGTTGCAGGTTTTATGCTCATCATCTAAATAAATATACATTGCTTGAGGAGATTTTTCCAAAACAGGTTTAAAAAGTTCTTCTACTTCTTTTACTAAATGTTCGTGGTGTTCATCATGTGCCATAAGATTAATATAAATACTATCAGTTTAAGAAAAATTGTCAAGGTGTAATTTGCAGGGACGCTCAGATTCGAACTGAGAAAAGCAGTTTTGGAGACTGCTGTGATAACCATTTCACCACGTCCCTATACACCTTATTATACTTGTAAATCTTGTTTCAATCAATTATGTAGAACTTTTAAGAGGTTATTTAAGCTTTTCGCTTTCTTTGTGTTCGGTTATCTTACGACAATGCTTACAGAATTTTTTAAATACTAATTTAGCTTCCGTATTTAGCTTATTTTTAGTCGTTATATAATTTCTGTTTTTACAAGCCGGACAAACCAAGCCTATTTTTATTCTGTGCTCACCTTTTTTTGCCATATGCGATATTCTAGCAGAATTTATTCCAAAATTGAAGCCCTAATATTTGAGCCGGCTGTGGGAATCGAACCCACGATCTAGTCATTACCAATGACTTGCTCTACCACTGAGCCAAGCCGGCTTTTAGTCAGTTGGCTGTTAGCTAAACTGTGCTGGGTGAGGGACTCGAACCCCCGCAGCCCTTTCGGACGTCTGGTCTACAGCCAGATGCGATTGCCGCTACGCGAACCCAGCGTTAAATCTATTTTACCAGATTTTTGATTTCAAATACTTACTTCTCCAAAATCTCCCTTTTCCTTTGTTTAAATTTCTAAAATTTGGACTTAGCGAATGACAATTCGGACAAATTAATCTTAAGTTTAATTCAACATTATCATCTGCATTTCCATTTATATGATCAATCTCCAAAGGTATTTTCCCCGTTATTAAGTTTTTTTGTTTCCAACCACAAAGAAAACATTTTTCTCCATATAAATCAGTCAAATATCGTTTAATATGGCTTGAAATATTTTTTGTAATTATACCCCTATTACCGCTTACTAAACCCTGTTTCCATTTCTTTATATACTCTTTATATTGATACGTTCGCTGACACTTATTTGAGCAGTATTTATAAGCTTTTCTCTTAGTCGCTTTATTACAAACTAGACAATGTCCCATTTTAATTTATCATTCAAAATTTAATATTGAGCCGACTCTCGGATTTGAACCGAGGACCTTCACTTTACAAAAGTGTTGCTCTACCACTGAGCTAAGTCGGCACAACACGATTTTAGCAAATTAAAGAGAATATATAAAGAGGCTAGGCTCCATTAGTGGAGAAAAATATTAATAATAAAATAAATACGTCTTCGGCATCGAGTGCAATTGGCGTTTCCCCGAACTTTAACTAGGTGGGCTCAACCTGCTCCTCACGGGAACATTGGTATTCGCCCTGTCGCCTCAAAATCTTGAGGTTACCTAAAATCCAGTGAACTTGTAGAGGAAAATCTGGCAATCACCTCTAATACCAAAGAACAATTAAAGTATATCACTCTAAAACACTTTGTCAAGAACGTTAGTAGCTTCATAACTGTCCAGGACCCGATACATAACGTACAGTTGATAAGTTTTGAAAGGATCATATAATGGCTCGTACATGCGGGCTTACAAAACATTCCCGGTAATTCAAGTATCGGCAAGCAATCTTTCAAAAAAAGCCTTAAGAAGGCTTGAATGGTTTGACTTCTATAATTCCCATGATAAGAATATCTCTTTAACCTGCAGACACTTTGGTATTTCAAGAGCTACCTTTTATCTTTGGAAGAAAAGGTTTAACCCGAGGGTACTGCAAACTTTGGAGTTTGATACTAAAACAAGAAGACCCGATAAGCTAAGGGAAATGACAACTCCTTTATGGATTCAAAAAAGAATCTATGAAATTAGGTTTTTAGATCTTGAAAAGAGTAAATGGGAAATCCATCAAGAATTAAAAAGAGAAGGAATTACTGTTTGTCATAATGTTATTCAAAAGGTAATCAGAAGACACCCGGAGCTTTTAAATACCCAGCATAAGAGATGGTTAAGGAAACATCGTCACTTTAAGATTGCCAGAATTAAAGCAGCAATTGAACTTAAAGAAAAAGATTTAGGTTCTTTAGTACAGGTTGATACCAAGTATTTCTCAATTTTAGGAGATAAGTATTATATATTTTCAGCCATTGACTGTAAATCCCGTTTTGGATTCATCTATGCCTATACAACCATCTCCTCTTCTTCCGGAAGAGATTTCATCAAAAGAGTAAGGGAATATTTTCCATTTCCAATTCAGGCTATTAATACTGATAACGGTTCTGAATATCTTCTTAATTTCCATCAAGAGATAACTTCTTGGGGCATTCCTCATTTCTTTACCGATCCTCATTGTCCTAAACAAAACTCAAGAGTAGAAAGGTTTCATCAAACGGCAGAATATGAATACCTCAACTACCAGGATCTTTATCCTTCCCTGGAACTTTTAAGAGAACACTGTATAAAGTTTAATCTAAAGTACAATACTCAAAGATTACATAAATCCCTCGATTACATAACGCCAAAAGAGTTTGTGTTAGAATATTTTAAACAGAAAGGGGGAACTGTACAGTATCTATAGGTCCCGCACAAAAAATTGACAAATTTTATCTAAAATGCTAGAATATCTAAACATTAAATGACTGTCCAACATTAATCTATAGAAACCTCTGCTTAGAGCTTTATGAACGACTCAAAACCTTTGATTTCTATTTTATTGCCTGTCCACAACTCTGAAAAATATCTTTCGGATTGCCTGGATAGTCTTTTATCGCAAACCTACAAAAATATTGAAATCGTAGCAATTGATGACAAATCCTCTGACAAATCCTACAAGATTTTGAATAGCTTCAAAAAAGCAGACAAAAGAGTAAAAGTATACAAAAACGTAAAAAGATACGGAATTGCCATAACTTTAAACAGACTTTTAAAAAAATCTAAAGGAAGCTATATCGCTTTTATGGATACTAATGATATTTCAAGCCCTAACAGAATTAAAAAACAATATAAATTTTTAATTCAAAACCCGGGAATCGTGGCTGTTGGCTCACAATGCACCTTTATTAATGATCACGACAAAAAAATCGGCAAAAGTGATTTTCCCTCTTACCATGATCTTATCGCTCAAAACCCGCTCCACGGAATTTCAATGCAATTTGAAACCGTTTTAATAAATAAATTAATTCTGCCAAAAGACGTTTTAAAGTTTAATACAAATTCACACCCTTTCATTTACAGTGATATTTTTATGAAACTTTTACCTTTTGGAAAATTTGCCAATATGGAAGATTTTCTACATTTTCATAGAAACGATCCTAAAATTTACCTTTCGGACGTTAAGCGAAACGTAATTTCGCTTGCTAAGCTCTGGCTCCGCTCCACCTCTCTCTACGACAACCAGCTCCCACTTAGAACATTCTTCTCTTCCCTCATCAAAGCTGTATAATAAAAATATGTACAGAATCCTAAAAAACTACTGGCCGATTATTTTTTTGTTGTTTGTTTCACTTTTCCTCTGTTTTCAAAATTATACTCCGGGAACCTGGCTTTCCGGTTGGGATACTTTACATCCTGAATTTAACTTTGGAGAATACTTTTCAAGAATTTTCTTCGGAGCATGGCAGCAACACCAGGGCCTAGGCTCTTTAGCAACCCAGGCACACGCCTCGGAAATACCCAGAATGTTTATTTACTTTCCGATGTCTCTTTTTCTGCCGGAAAATACACTAAGGTATGCTTATTTTTTTATAACTTTAATTTTAGGACCGATTGGCCTTTATTTACTTTTAAAATTATCCTTTTTTAAAGAAGATACTTTTCAAAATAAAGTCGTTTCTTTTTGCGGCGGGCTTTTTTATCTTCTAAACCTGGCTATATTACAGCATTACTATGTTCCATTTGAAATGTTTGCAACTCATTTTGCTAGTCTTCCCTTTATATTCCTTTTTGCACTTAAATTTATTGAAGAAAACAGTAAGAAATATCTAATATTTTATTGCTTAACCATTTTTATGTCGGCATCAATTGCACACACCGCAACTCTCTGGTTTGTTTTCTTTGCTCTTTTTGTTTTATTTATTCTGTCTTTTGCTCTTTTAAATAGAAATAAGAAGATACTTAAAAATACACTAATTCTTTTATTTTTAACGCTATTTATTAATTTTTTCTGGCTTTTACCAAACATCTATTTTATTATTTCCGAGGGGCAGCTAATAAATCAGGCAAAAATAACTTCTCTTTTTTCAGGAGAAGCTTTTGCTCAAAATGTTTCTTTTGGCACACTGCCTGATCTTGTAATTTTTAAAAACTTCCTTTTTAATTGGGGTCAATACGTAGGCAATAACAGTTTTGGTCCTCTGCTTCCCGACTGGTCTGATCATTTAAAGCAACCGTTTGTGCTGTTAATTGGAAATTTATATTTTTTAATAGCTTTAATCGGTATTATTTATTCTCTTTTTAAAAAAAATTTAAAATCTTTTGCATTTTTAAGCATATTCTTAACCTGCATTTTTTTCTGGCTTAATGTTAATCCTCCTTTTGGCTTTATTTTTTCGTATTTACAGAATCATTTGCCTTTTTTTAAAGAAGCTTTACGCTTTCCTTTTACCAAATTCTCCATTTTCTTAGTTTTCGTAGTTAGCATCTACTTTGCTTGGGGTTTAAGTTTTTTTATTGAGATTAGTAAAAAAATTAAACTAGGCAAGATTTTTCCCCCGCTTCTTCTCTTAATAGTATCTGCTTCTTTAATTTATTACATGTTACCTGCATTTCAAGGAAAGTTCTTTGATCCGAATATGAAAGTAAAAATTCCCAATGAATATTTTGCTATGTTTAATTGGTTTAAAAATCAGCCTCAAGGAAGAGTCGCGGAATTTCCAATTCACAGTTTTTGGGGATGGCAATATTATTCATGGAATTACCAAGGTGCAGGATTTTTGTGGTTTGGCATAAAACAACCATTGCTTAACAGAGAATTCGACAGATGGAATCTTAATAACGAGCAGTATTACCGAGAAATGTCTCAAGCCGTTTATGCACAAAATCAAGATCTTTTTAAACAGGTTATTAAAAAGTATGACATAAATTACATTCTTGTCGACAAAAATGTAATTGCCCCCGGACCGGGAATTAATCCAAAAATACTTTTTTTTGACGAAATTAATAAACTTCTGGAAAATGACAAAGAATTCAATTCTGTAAATAAATTCGGAAAAAATCTCTTTGTCTATAGCAAAACTAAAAATACTACTTCTAATAATTGGGTATATCTGCTTAATAAGCCAACATCTGTTTCTCCTATTGATAAAGCATCCTATGAGGACTTTGCTTATTCAAAATATGGAGACTATATAACAATTAAAGATAACAACGATGTGTTTTTTCCATTCAGAAACGCACTTGATAATCAAAATCATTTACTTAGCGCCATAAATATTAAAAATAATGGCTTAAACTTAAATTTTAATTCTGTAAGCGGAAATTTTAATTTTCAAAATTTTCAAAACCTTGAACAACTATTACCGGCAGATCTTTATATTGAGAAAAAATCAAATATCTTAAACATAAAACTTTACCCCGATTTACCCATAAAAAACCTGACTGCTTTACCAATTCCGATCTCTACTAGCGTAACTCTTCCAAAAGAAACTGATGTGATACTAAGCATAAATCAAACAGAAAACTATGTCTTAAGCAAAATAAGCGATAATACACCGCTTTCCGTTGACAAAGTATTGCTAAATACTCAAAAGACTAATGATATTGCTATTTATCCTTTTAATGAGGATGTAAAGATTCTTCCGGATTTTTCAAACGTAAAATATACTTTAGAAACCTGCGGAAAGTCTGACAAAAACCCCATTTTCGGAATAAGTAATATTAATAAGAACAGCTTTTCTATTTTCGGAAAAAATGCGGAAATCTGTATGGTTATTCCAATTATTAATATTTTTCCGAATTTAAATCAACAGTTTCATAACAATATAAAAGAACTACTAATGAGCTTAAGCGTTAACTATCAGGGAGATAATAATTCTAACATCTGCATAGCAAAATTGAACAAGTCAGGCTGTTTATATTATTTATCACAAAATCTCAAGCCTAATGCTGTCAATTCCCAAAATACATTGCAATATTTTGGAATAAAAAAGGATGAAATCAATAACTTAGTCATTAGGATTTATCTTGATACAACCAAAAACACAAATTTAAAAAAAGTGAGCTATAGCGGATTTGCTATTGGTTTTACAAAACCGATATCTTCTCTAAGTATTTTACCCAATACATTAACCGATTCCTTGGCCAATGTAAAAACCGATAAATTAAATAATTATCAGCTTTCTATTCCCTTTTCCGGAATTCAGGATTTAAGTAAGGATATTACAAAACTTCCGCGGACGGCCGGAGACTGCCCGGCTCCCAATCCTAAAGGCGCAAATCCATCAAATAAACAAATTGTAAAAGATGAAACGAATCAATATATACGCTACTCTTCCGAGGGAAGTTCTTTCTGCGATCATTTTTCATATACAAATCTTCCGCATAATCAAGCGTATTTAATTTCAATCGTCTCGCGAAACATAAAGGGCTTACCGATAAGGCTTTGCATTACCAATAACTATTCAAGCCGGTGCGATATTTATACTCAACTTTCAAGTTCTGCTGATTTTAGCCAAGACCTGTTCCTTTTACCTGATATGGGACAAGGAAACGGATACGACATTAATATTAATAATTTTTCAATAGAAAGAGCTCCCAGTGTAAATGATTTAAAATCAATAAACATTATTCCCTTTCCTTATCAATGGCTATCCCATGCAGAAGTTGAAAATAATGGTTTTATAAATCAACTGCCGCCACAAAGAATAGAGCCAAATATGGTTTCTCATCCAAATCAAAGTCTTTATCTAATAGAATTATCCGAAAATGAGCTGAATAAAGGAAGTAATGTTTTAGTTTTATCACAATCATTCGAAAAGGGCTGGACTGCGTATGGCGTTAAGAACTTTGGAATTTTAGATCAGCTTTTTCCATTTATATTTGGTAAGAAAATATCAGATCATATTGAAATAAACAATTGGAGCAACGGTTGGATGCTTAATGGAGCTGATAAGAAAATTGTGATTGTATTTCTACCACAATACTTGGAATATTTGGGTCTTGCGATTCTTATACTAGTGCTTATCTTTTTCTTAAAAAAACCGTTTGGAAAAAAACATTAAAGACTAGTTTTCTCTTTCCCCCAAGTTTTCCACATTATTTAGTCGCAGTATGAAAAGCTTGCTATAACAATCTAAATTGAGCACTGATTACTACAGGTTATACTGTTTTTTGCTCTTTTTTTGCTATAGGTTTGACAGACTTGACAGGGTGTGGTAAAATCCGAATAGGTATGAGATTTCAATTTTTTAGAAGCGCAGATAAAGCTAAAAAGACACTACTTGATGCTAAGCAGGAGATCTTGGTAAAACAAGGTCGCGAGCAGTTTAAAAAACTGTTGGAAAAAGGGATTGGCATACCGGTAGCTTTTCTATAAAAAAGAGCATCGCTTTCGTTACTTGAATTAATAAGCTCTTGTACGATAAGCAATGCTCTTGGAAAAAGGGCATTTAGTCCTCTAGGCAGGAAATAAAACTAATTGCCTTATGTGTTTTTCTATCAAAGAAAAACTAAAATGTCAAGGAAAATTGACGAGGCTAAAAATAGAAGTTTTTCTTGATATAGTCTGATATTTTTAGAAAATTTTTTGTTCGCGATTTAAAATGGAGATACGATTATTGGGCAGGTAATCGTATCTCCTTTTTAGTTGAATAAAATTTGAGAGTGGACAATAGAAGCTGGATGTTGGATCTTGAGGTTAGAATTTAGAAGATAGATTAAGCTTCCATTTTCCAGCTTCAAAATCTAGCTTCTAGCATCTACTATCTATCATCAAATATCTATATTTTCTTTGCAAAAAGAATCCTGCCTGCTGTTGTTTGAATTACACGGGAGACAATCACATCAACTGCTTTACCTACATCAAAATTAGCATTTTCAACCACAATCATTGTTCCGTCATCTAAATACCCCACTCCTTGGGTGACATCTTTACCGATATGCTGTATGTTTATATGCAAAGATTCACCGGGAACAGCTGTAATTTTTAAGACGTTTGCTAGCGTATTAACGTTTATTGCCGTGAGTCCTGAAATACTGGCTTTTTTCTCCAAATTATAGTCGCAAGTTATAATTCTTGCCTTGTTAAGTTTTGCCGCAGCGATTAATTTATCGTCAACCTCTTTAACTCTATCTAATCTCAAAACTTTTTCTTGCTCTTGAGAAATATGAGAAACTTTTACGCCTTTTTCTTTTCTTAATTTTTCTAAAAGCGCCAATCCCTTTCTTCCCCTCTCTCTTTTCACAATATCTTGAGAATCGGCAATGTGTTTTAACTCCAAAAGTATACTTTCCAGAATTACAAAAGTAGCCTTAACAAGACCCAAGTGAATTACGTCAAAAATTCTCCCGTCAATAATAGCCGATGTATCCAAAAATACTGGGTATTCCATTTTCTTTGTTTTTTTTCTTTTTTTAGGATGCGGAAGACGCCTGACAACGGTTTTTGCAACTTCATCCGCAATCATACCTATGAGACGCGGAGGAAAAAATATATTTCTATCGCTATGCCCTACATTAGCAAGTTCACGTATTTGTTGAGATTCCAATTCTTTTTTTGATAATTTTGTTTTTACTTTTGCCATATTATAAACTTTCAGCCATTAGCCTCTAGCATCTAGTTTCAACTGATTGCTATTGGCTAGTTGCTAACTCAATGATTTTATCACCTGATCCAAAGATTTGTAATGAGTAGGCGTAACAATCTTTGTAAAACCCAGTTTTTTAGCTTCTTTAGTTCTTTTTTCTAAAGACGAGACGTTTCTTAATTCTCCTAAAAGTCCAACTTCTCCAACTGCAACAACTTTTTTTAAAGAAATGTTCTTAAGGCTTGAGAAAATTGCAAGACAAATTCCAAGGTCTGCGGCCGGATCCTGAAGTTTTAATCCTCCGGCAACATTAACAAAAACGTCCATTGTATCAACAGGAAGCCTCGCGTGTTTCTGCAAAACCGCAAGTAAAAGCTCTAAGCGTTTATAGTCAAATCCCGCGGCAACACGCCTTGGCATTGGCAGTTTGGAAAATACTACCAAGGCTTGAATCTCAACTAAAAATGCCCTGCTTCCTTCAAGGGTTATTACAAGAACTGATCCGGGCGCAACTTCCCTATTCTCTGTTAGAAATATTTGCTCGGGGTTCTTGACCTCTGTCATGCCCCCTCCTTGCATAGAGAAGACTCCTACTTCATCTACGGGACCAAAACGATTTTTAAGACTCCTAAGAAGTCTTGTGCCCGTTGTTTTTTCCCCTTCTAGAAAAAGTAAAGTATCCACCATGTGGGACAAAACCATTGGACCGGCAACCATTCCCTCTTTGGTAACATGTCCCACGAGAATTACAGGAATATTTAAAGTTTTTGCAACTCTTATGAATTGCAATGCCGCATATCTTACCTGACCTACGCTTCCGGAAAGCCCCGTTAAATTTTCCGATTCCATAGTTTGAATTGAATCGACAATAACCAAAGACGGCTTTGTTTCTTGTATTGCATTAACCGCTTCATCGGTATTGGTTAGAGACAAAAATAAAAGAGAATTATTTTTATCGTTCTTGGAAATTCTTTGAGCACGAAGTTTTATCTGTTGCTCAGATTCTTCACCACTAAGATAAAGAACAGGATTTTTGGATTTCGGACTTAAGTTTAAAGCCATTTGTAACAGAAGCGTTGATTTTCCAACTCCGGGGTCTCCTGCTAATAAAATTACACTCCCATTAACAATTCCGCCTCCCAAAACCTCATCCATTTCCGAAAAACCGGTTGCTACTCTTTGCCCATCTTCATAATTGATTTCCGATAAGGTTTTGGGCTTCAAATCCGTTGGCTTTCTTAACACATTTCCTGAAGCTTGAGGCTTGAAACCTGAAGTTTTAATTTCTCTTAAAGAATTCCATTCTCCGCATTCAGGACACTTTCCCATAAATTTCGGAGAATCATATCCGCATTCCTGACAAACAAATGAAGTATCAAATTTAGCCATATTTTTAGTTAAATTTTTGCGGGGAGCTTGCAAATTTTTGAGGAACGGATTAGCAAAGCGCACGTACCAGAAAAAATTTTGTAAGCGACCTCAGCAAAAATTTCTTTTTAGCGATAGCCGATTGGTTTTTCCTTTAGAACCGGAACTAAAACCACCCTATGTTTTTTTGAATCAACCTCGGAGACAGTTGCTTCAACAGAGGCGCCTACTTTAAAAGTAACTGTCGGAGGAATTTTTTCTTTTCTGATAAATCCCTCTACTCCTTTTTCTAAATCAATTAATACTCCACTTGAGAGAATTTTTGATATTGTTCCCGTAACTTTTCTGTCGGGAATATATGTTTTAAGTTTTTCGCTGAATGGGTCTACTGCCAAACGTTTTACAGATAAATTAACTCTTTTTGCTTCTTTATCAAAACCTATAATTTGCGCTGTAATTTTATCACCGGATTTATAGTCATTGGCAATGTCTTCGGTTTTTTCCCAAGCAATTTCCGAAATATGAACAAACCCTTCGATGTATTTCTCACCTATTTGTATTGAGGTAAACAGTCCAAAAGGAGCAATATTTGAAACAATAGAGTCAATTTTCTGTTCGGGCTTTAAATCTTTAATCGCTTTTACAAAATCGTCATCTGCCATTGCCGCTTTTTGGGAAAATATTATTTTATGAAGAGGTTTATTAAGTTCTAAAATTATTGCTTTTAAAGTTTGGCCAACCAAATTTTGTCCGGATTCAAGAAACAGAGTATGCGAATTTGGCAAGAATCCGGAAATTCCGTCCTTTGTTGTTACTAGAAAACCGCCCCTTGTTACCTCATTAATCACAACATCTAATATTTCTTTATTTTTTAAAAGACTATCGAGCTTTGTCCAAAGTATATCATCGGTAAACCTTCTAAGAGACACAACCGAATTGCCAAAATCGGATTCAGGATTTAAAACCGAAACTGTTACTTTATCCCCTACCTTTAAACTTGATAAAAGGTTTCGCAAAAGCCTTTTGTCTTTTTCCAAAACCACTGCTTCTGTTTTTGCTCCTATATCAACCAATATTTCCGATGACGTTAGTTTTGTAATTACCCCTTGTAACGCTTCGCCTTTTTTTGGACTAACAAAATTAGAAGAAACCGATTTCATTAAATCGGCCATTGATGTAGCTTTAGATTTTGCAGAAGAAGTCATTCATTAAATTTCCTTTCATATTAGATAGCTACAGTATATCACTAACTAAATTTAATTACCACTGGAAAGATAAACAGCTTTTATCTATAATCTACTCTTATGACAAAAGAAAAGGCTCTAAAAGAAGAAAAAGAATGGGATGAGTATTGGACCAAAAAACAAACATTTTCCCAAACCATTTACCGCGCTATTGCCAGTTTTTACAGGCAATACATTATTAAAAGCTCATTAAATCACTTCATTGAAAGCCAATTTAAACCCGGTGCGAAACTATTACATGCAGGATCAGGTGCGGGGCAAGTTGACGAAGATATTATTAAAAATAATGACATTACTGCTTTAGATATTTCAAGTGAAGCATTAAAACTTTATAAATTCTATAACGGCAAGCAAGCAAAATTGATGTTAACGAGTATTTTTGATATCAAAGCAAAGCCAGCCACTTTTGACGGAATTTACAACCTGGGAGTTATGGAACACTTTACAAAAGATGAAGATATTAAAATATTAAAAGAATTTAACAGAGTACTCAAGCCTAACGGGAAAATTGTACTTTTTTGGCCTCCAAAATTTGGGATCTCCGTAGCGTTTTTAAACACCACGCATTTTATTTTAAATAACATTTTAAAAAGAAATATTAAACTTCACCCCGACGAAATATCGCTTATTGAATCTAAAAAACAAGTCGGCGAAGTTTTAAAAGCAGGAGGATTTAAATTAACAAACTTTTATTTTGGCCCAATGGACTTATTTACTTACTGCGTTGTTGTCGGCAAAAAGGCCTAGGGGTTGGTTATAAAAGTTTCGCAGAATTTCTGTGAAGATTGGCTTTCAATAGCAAAATCATTAATTTTAATATTTTGAGGATACCCGTTTAAATTAAATTTATTGCAAATTTTGTCATTAAATATTTCGTAGCTTTGTCCACCATCGGAAAGTCTTGGAATAGCAATATGTTTGTAATCCTTCCTTAGTGCTCCGCAATTAAAATCATAAATTATTAAACCACTATCTTTGGTTGGATCAATTGTATTATCGCATCCTCTAAATTTAAGCTGCATAAAATCAAATTTATCTGCTTTATAAACAGCTCTTACTTTAAGATATGCATCTTTGTTATAACTATTACTGTAAAAAAGATACTTTTTAAATATGTCCGGCGCACTCGGAGAATAAATTGTAACAGTTTGCCTTTTTTGCTCCGTTAAAGAAACATATTTTGATAAAAGCCTGACATGAAAATCAAAATAACCTCCTAAAGGAAACTGATAGAAATAAATATTAAGAAAATTAAAAACCAAAAATAAATATAAAACTCCAATTACAATCAATGACAAATAAAAATATACTTTGTTCTTTATTAAATTAACTGTTTCCCAGATACCAAATCCAATAAAGATAGGCAGTAAAGCAAAGGTAATAGAAAGATGTATGGAAAAATTATCTGTTCTTGCGGAATAAAGAAGCTGAGGCAAAACCCCGATGAGGGCAAGTGAAGTAAGAAGAAAAAAAACTCTTTTTTTAAATGCATATATTGCTGCAAAGCCGATTAACAAAAAGAACGCGTCCAATACATAAAAAAATCCATGTCTTAAAATAGAATAGAAATTATCTCCGAAAACAAACAGATAATCAAAAGAAAAGGATTTAAAAAGTTTTGTCAGAACAATTCTAGAAAAAATTGTTATTTTATTTTCAAATATACCTGTAAGAGGATTCTGCATGGACACTTTTCGAACATAATCAACTTGACTCGAAATCTGCGGCGCATTTAAATTAATTAATTCCCCGACTCTTGACTGGCCTGAAGTTGTAAAAACCGAAAACGCAAAAAGAATAACTAAAAGAGTGCAGGAAATCAAAACAGCGGCATATTCTTTACCATACTTTCTCTTGTGTATAAATAAATAAGAGAACAAAACGATTAAAAAGACAAACGGAAGAAAACTTACTTTTGTACCAACATAAGAATAGAAGCCCAAGAAAAAAATAGGAATCGTAAGAAGGATTTTTCTTTTTGTTAAAACAAGAAGCAGATAAAATCCTAATAAATAGAAAAAAACGGCAGGTGTATTCTCGTATGTTGTTCTTGCCATATAAATAGACCACGGGTTTATTGCGGTAATAAAAGAAGCAGCAAGTCCGACATTTTTGTTAAATAATTCCTTTGAGATTAGGTATATAAGATAAACATAAAACACACTTAAGAGTACAGAAACTATCCGAACTGAAAAAAGTGAAAATCCAAATAAACCGACAAACGGAGCGAGTAAAAAATAAGGAAGTTCCGCTTGAGGAGTTGTATAAGCCGGATATTGAAAAATAAAACCGGTTAAAGGATTCCAGGTTCCTGAAATATCGGTTCCTGTTAAAAACATCGCTTTTGCATTGACAATATATGTTAACTCGTCTCCCCCTACGGCATTAGGAACCTTATCAAGCCAAATAAATCTTAAAACAAAAGCAAGGGCAATAATTAGAATAAGAGGTAAATAATTTCTTAATGTTTTTATTAACATTAATTGTAATATACCACAATTTTTGTCAAAAAAAATCTCTCGGCATTGACCTATTGTCCCAAACATAGTTTAGTATCGTAGGCGCTGCGACGTTTTACTTCCTTGTTCGGAATGGGTAAGGGTAGTACCATCGCGCTAAAAACACCGAGAGAATTTAATTTTCAATTTAAATTGGCTCTCTCAAAAGCGAAGAGAAGAATTATGTCTATTTATAATCTACCTTTCAACCATTAGTACGGGTAAGCTCAACACTTTGCAGTGCTTACACTGCCCGCCTATCAACCTCGTTATCTACAAGGGGTTTCAGTCGCCTTGCGGTGACATGAGATCTAATCTTGGAGGCTGCTTCCCACTTAGATGCTTTCAGCGGTTATCAGTTGGGAATATAGCTACCCAGCAATGCTCTTATTCAGAAACAACTGGCACACCAGGGATTCCCTCATCCCAGTCCTCTCGTACTAGGGACGACTCTCCTCAAATCTCGACGGTTATACAGGATAGAGACCGAGCTGTCTTACGACGCTCTGAACCCAGCTCGCGTACCGCTTTAATGGGCGAACAGCCCAACCCTTGGGACCTTCTCCAGCCCCAGGATGCGATGAGCCGACATCGCTGTCGTATACTTTTGTTACCAAAAGCCTTGACTATACCTTCATCTTTTCTAATCAAGAAAAGAGCTAGTCTTTTATAGAAGTTATAAATTTTTCTGCAAAGCAGAATTAAACTTCTATCCGAATTTGTTTTAAGGCAAATTCAAGTCGATACGGGGTCCCGTTAGAAATTTTATTTCTAACCGGGATTCCCTCGGTATTGTCCTCCACCACTAGGTAGATAGGAGTTCACCGATTTTGACTAGTATATTTTTATTCTAATACACTCTCTAAATGTATTTTTTAGAATAATCAGACTTACAAATTTCTCTGTAGGCGCCCCAATGTAATTTACAAAAGGTGCCAAACCGCATCGTCGCTGTGGACGCTTGGATGCGATCAGCCTGTTATCCCCGGGGTAGCTTTTATCCGTTAAGCTGTATGCCTACCACTAGGCATTACAGGATCACTAACACCTGGTTTCCCACCTGCTCGACTTGTAGGTCTCGCAGTCAAGCTGGCTTATGCGTTTGCACTATCATTCCGATTTCCATCCGGAATTAGCCAACCTTTGTACGACTCCGTTGCGTTGTAGGAGTCAACCTCCCCAGTTAAACTGCCCGCCAGACAATGTCCCTTAGCCAGATTTTTATGTGGCGATAAGGTAATGGTTGCTTACTTCAAAGAGAGGTATTTCACTGATGACGAATCTCCCTCCTATTCTAAACAGTTAAAATAAACTTCCAAATGCCAAGCTACAGTAAAGCTCCCGGGGTCTTTTTGTCCATGTATAACTAGGCCGCGTCTTCACGGCCATCTCAATTTCGCCGGGTAGATGTTCAAGACAGTTACTCAGTCGTTCTACCTTTCGTGCGGGTCGGAACTCGCCCGACAAGGAACTTCGCTCTATACTTCATATTAATGAAGCTTGGACTATATCTTCACTCAAAAATTTGAGCACCTGACGTATAGTCTCTGAGGATTCTAAACCCCTAATTTTTTGCAGAAAATTTCAAATTGCTGCTGTTTTGTGGTTTTAAATTTGTGTTTTTTGAAAAACGGAACGATTTTTTCTTTCAAATCATCCTGCCTTCTGACACAATATCTTAAGAGATTGTAATTGTGATTATCATAGCGGCGGTTAATATAAATATTTCCGCAACCAAAATAATCTTTTATTGCTTCAAGCGCTTCTTTACTTCTCTCTCCTTGAGTTACAACAAACTCAAATAGAGTTTGATAACCGCTTTTGCACGTTTTATTTTTAAACGTACTTACGGAAAAGCATCCTTCGCCATCGACAAACCCTACAATCCACCACGGGTTTAGTCTTTCCTGCTGATTGTCCCTACTGGCATCATTTTTACTATGTGTCTTATTTACCATAGTAGATCCAGAATACAGGAGTTTCCAGCATATAGTCAAGTTTTCGTGCTTTATTTTACTCGGTGCACGGAGGTTTTTCGCCTCACTATGGCAGCGATTCAATTGAATCTACCATAGAACAGTTATAGTTACTGCTGCCGTTTACTGGAGCTTAAGTAAAAAACTGGCTCTTACGAACTTCATTCTCTACTTTTGACTTACCAGCACTGGGCAGGTGTCAGCCCCTATACTTTGCCTTTCGGCTTTGCAGGGACCTGTGTTTTAGATAAACAGTCGCTAAGTATTCTTTTGCTGTGGCCACGATATGACTCGTGGCAGGGCATCTCCCATAGGTTACGCCCAGCTTTTGTGCCGAGTTCCTTGAACATCTTTCTCCCGATCGCCTTAGTCTTCTCGACCAACCCACCTGTGTCGGTATGCGGTACGGTAAAATATGAATTTGTCATTCTTGCGAACAACGCAATGAGGATTTTCTTGGAAACTGAAAGCTATTAAATCATTCCTTAAGTTATTAAGAAATTTTCATTTGTAGCTCAATTAAACACGATAACGGATTTGCCAATTATCACTATTTTGCTACTTAGACTCCGCGTACGGAGCAAAACTCTTCCAACTTCGTCCCCCCCTTGCATTTTCATACTCTGTAGTCGAATTTCAACGACTTCTCCATCGAGTTAACCCCCTTTAACGAGGAACACTCTTAGGACCGACTAACCCTCCGCTGACTTACATTGCGGAGGAAACCTTGGGTTTTCGGCGGCTCTGTTTCTCACAGAGCTATCGCTACTCATACCGGCATTCTCACTTCTATCCGCTCCACCACGCCTTACAGCACAGCTTCACTGCAAATAGAACGCTCCCCTACCAATCATCCTTCGATTGCTCTTAGGACGAGTTTACGTCTTCGGTAAAAAGCTTAATCCTCGGTGAATTTTCCGCGCCAAATATCATCCTCCAGTGAGCTGTTACGCTTTCTTTAAAAGATGGCTGCTTCTAAGCCAACTTCCTGGTTGTCTATGAAATCTGACTTCGTTCAAAACTTAGCTTTTACTTAGAGACCTTAGACGGTAATGAGGGCTGTTTCCCTCTCGACTGATCAGCTTAGCCCGAACAGTCTGACTAGCTATTTGCTCACGTCTGCATTCGGAGTTTGATAGGTTACTACAACTTGCGTCGCAGAAAACCTTTCAGTGCTCTACCTCAGCGTAATTAATAAATAGCCGCTATACCAAAATATATTTCGGGGAGAACCAGCTATCTCTGGGTTCGTTTGGCATATTGCCCCTAACCTCAAGTCATCCCAACCAATTGCTGCTGATACGGGTTCGGGCCTCCTGTTCACTTTCGTAAACATTCACCCTGCTCAAGGTTAGCTCACCCAGTTTCGGGTCTATTGACTGCAACTAAATCGCCCAGTTAGGGCATGCTTTCACTCTGTCTCCCCAAGCGAACTTGGTTAAACTAACGCTGCAATCAATAACTCACCGGTTCATTCTTCAATAGGCACGACATTATCTTGTTCTCCGCTTGCGCAAAGACTTTGACTCTGTCTGCTTGTTAGCCAATAATTTCAGGTCTATTTCATTCCCCTCCCGGGGTGCTTTTCACCTTTCCCTCACGGTACTAGTTCACTATCGGTAGACTTTGATATTTAGTCTTGGAACGTGGCCGCCCCAGATTCCCACAGGGTTTTATCGTACCCCATGGTACTTAGGAACAGACTATCGGGATTTTTCATTTCGCGTACGAGTCTTTCACTCTCTATGGAAAACCATTCCGGGTTTTTCCGCTACAAAAAATCGCATCGAATATCGTCTGCCCTGCAACCCCACTGTAAACAGTGGTTTAGACTGTTCCGCTTTCGCTCGCCGCTACTGACGGAATCTCATATGATTTCTTTTCCTGGCGTTACTAAGATGTTTCAGTTCACGCCGTGCCCTGCCAAAAGCTATATAAATCCTTGCGGATATATTTTTATTTTTGGCTACCCGTAAACGGGTGGGTTACCCCATTCGGAAACCGCTGGGTCAAAGGTTTATGGCACCTCACCAACGAGTATCGCCGCCGTATGCGTCCTTCCTAGGTCAAAGCCTCCAAGGCATCCATTATTGGCATTATGAGTAGATTATAATTTTAAGACATATACCCTGTATAGCGTATCCGCCAGCTGGCGGGAAAGCGCTGTACAAGGTTCTTCTCCTCACTTGTCAAAGAGCCAAATCATTTTTAGTCACTAATCTCTGGTCTTTGACGACGGAGAACTTCCGCACGAAAGACCAAGGATTAAAGACTAAATTTCGCTGGTGGACCGTGGGAGACTCGAACTCCCTACCTCTTCATTGCAAATGAAGTGTTCTACCAGCTGAACTAACGGCCCGCAGGCAATACGGAACCAGAATACAAATTATTAAACTATGAATTAATTGTGTTTGAGGAAACCATTAAGAGGACACAAAAACCGCTAGGCGGTTGAAAAAATTAATTTTCTAAGTGTCATCATAAATAGATTTCCTCGTAACTCCAAGCTATTGCTTGGGTTAGATTCATTCACGTGATTGATAATACCATAAGGCTAAAATAGTGTCAAGGGTAAGAAAAGAATAAAGCGGGGCTAAATTATTCCTGACTCTGATTAAGCTCTTTCAAGTTCGATTATTTTTTGATTTGTTATAAATTCTATATCATTTGCAGCGCTTTTAGCAGAAGTTCTTTCCAAAGCATCTGTTACCCTTGTTGCTCCAAGTCTCGCTGCTTTGGCATACGCAATATCCATATTCAAAAGCTGTCTCATAAAATTTCTATCTTCCCATTTTCCAGATCTTTGCAATATTAAACTCATATTTCTATGAAGTAATGACCAGAGTTTTTTTGCAGGGGGCTGATCTTTAAAATCATCATCCAAAATCATAGTTTCCCGACTATTTTCAACCCTGGTTCCTCTTCTGCTTGTTCCGTGCGGAACATATTCAAACCCTACTCCACGCTTAACAAGTTCTGCTTGAATTTCATCTGTTCCCTCAATAAATCTTCCAGATTCAATATAAGAAGCTGCTGTTCTTAAGATTCTACTGTTATTAAATGGGCTTTCTTCTAATCTTTTAACAAATTCACCGGGGAAAGCAACTTTTTCCGTAATAAGAGGTTTAAAAGATTCATTATCAAATCCGCTGTCTTGGCTCATTGATTAATATAGTAGCATAAAAAAGGGCTAAATTATTCCCTGTCTTTATTGTGATATATTTAATTTATGTATGATTTAATTAAATTCTGGGCTCCGATTATTATTGTCATAATCATTTTTCTTCTAATAATATCTACCGCAATTAATGCAATAAAAAATAAGCAGTATATGGCTTCAAAAGGAAGAGAAGCTATCTTAATGGGCATCTTGTTTGCTGTGATAGCTTTTTCGCTAGGAATTTTAACAATTAAAGTCTATCTTACCGAAGGCATTTCTGGAATTATAAGCTTAGGAACCCACGTTTTAAATCGAAGGTAAGTTGAGCTAAATTATTTCCCCGCCTTTTTAGCGAGATAAACTCTATAGTCTGAATAAGTAGCAATAACTTCACTAAACTGAACTGAAGTTCTTCGTGCAAATATATCTTTTCTCATTTGTTTGTACAAAGACTCTGGAGTAAGTCTTAAACTTTGGCTAATTGCCTGTTTTGAGACACCATATCCATCTGCAATTTGAGGCATAGACAAACCTTGCACATAATATTTTTGCAATACTTCTTTTCTTCTTGGAGTAAGTTTTGCATAAGCTCCTTCTCTTTCGGCAAGTCTAAATAAAGCTATAACTTCGGGTGCTGCATTAGGCGAAACAACTTCAAAAGCACTTTTAGGTTTTTCTGGAGCAACGCGCTCGGGAGTTAAATCGGGATAACCCATTACATTTTTTGGGCCGTTAAGCTGTGCATCTGTGAACATTTCGTGTGATAATGTCATAAACCGAAAGGAATTGTAGCTAAAACAAGAAAGAAAGTCAAACGGGGCTGAATTATTCTCCAACTGCGGGATCAATAAAGGTTGTTTGAGGTCCTGCGGCAATTCTTTGACTAATT
>Ga0315281_10002270_pt1 | contig 28530 bp, 35 predicted proteins | sample YL17G07_0_MG_FD_204540 | JGI IMG/M metagenome (GOLD analysis project Ga0315281, IMG submission 204540) | Sediment microbial communities from Yellowstone Lake, YNP, Wyoming, USA - YL17G07_0 | ecosystem: Environmental > Aquatic > Freshwater > Lake > Sediment | place: USA: Wyoming | collected...
TATAAAACGTTAATGTTATGGGCACTCGGGACCACCGGTCATAGACCGGTGGTTTTCCATCCCCTCGCGCCCTTTAATTGAGGAAACCTGTAAGCTTCATTTGACCTCGTGGAATCCCCTGATTTTTCACATAAGATTTTTTGTTCTCATAAGTTGAATCACCAAGCGACTCACAAAAATATCCTGGATTCCAAAGTCCACTTCCCCAAAAGTACTGCGCTTTCAGATAAGGAAATTCTCTAAGGAGAAACTTTGCAGATGTTCCTTTCAGCTTCTTCACCACATATGCTTCACTAGCTTCCGGACCAAGCTCAAGAATAGTGTGCACATGATTTCTGTCAAATCCAATTTCATCGATTACAAACTTGTCTTCTCGTACTTCAACTTGTTTGAAAATCTCTTCGCAACGTTTTTGAACTGTTTTGTCATCAAAGACTTCATGGCAGTATTTTATCTTGAAACACATGTGCAAAAGATGCCTGCCACGCCTAGAGCTATAGCTAACAAACTCCATAACTTCACTTCCGGTAGCCACCTTTCATGAAGGTCCTGTGCCGCCGTAAGGCGGCGCGCCGGCTACCGAAGTGATTTTTTTCCGTTCAGATTAAGGGAATGCTGATTAGTTGTGCCTTATTCTGCGACCACCGGTCAAAGACCGGATGGAATTAGGTATTAAATATATAAAGCTTGGCTTTTTATGATAAAAAAAGCAGAGAAAAGGGAAAAAGGGAAAAAAACGCACGCATATCCATTTCCGATTGGGGCTACTGCGTTCCATTGGCAAGTTCTGGACGATTATATAACGATTATAATGGATGCCGTCTGACCTATCGTTTTTCTCATTAACGATATATTTATATATAAGCGTTTTCATAAAAAACGATATGGAAAGCTCATATCTTGCGTTATTAGGAAGGCAGAACGTCTGGTGGGATGGAAAAATAGAGAATGATCCGCATATCCTGCAATGGAAAGAGCATGAGCAAAGGTGGATACCGCACCAACTGGAGATCCTGCCGCATAAGCCATTCTCGCTGAACATTGTCATTGGCCCAAGGCAGGCTGGAAAGACGACATTGATAAAACTCGCTGTGGAGAAGCTGCTGAAATCCGGCATAAACCCGAAATCGATTTTATATGCAAGATGCGATGAAGTCCTTGATGCAAAGCAGCTTCGGGAAGTAATAGAAACATTCTTCGCATATTCTGGTTCAAAAGAATCGTTTATTTTCCTTGATGAAATAACGGATATCGATGGTTGGGAAAAAGTCATGAAGGGCTTTATTGACGATGGTGATTTCAAAAAAACAGTTGTGACAGTGAGCGGATCGAATGCATACCAGCTGCAGAAAGGCGCTGAGCTTTTCCCTGGCAGGCGAGGCAATGGCAAGGATATCTATATGCTTCCGCTGAATTTCAGGGAATATCTTGCGGTTGTCGATAAATCATTGATTGATAAAATCCCTCAATTAACCGAATTAGATTCGATTTCCGTACCAGATATCCGAACAATACTTCCAATGCAAAATGAACTCCAAAAACACCTGCATGATTATTTACAATGCGGCGGTTTCCCTCTGGCTGTTCTGTCATATCTAAAAGAAAGGAAGGTCTCGGAAGAAGCAAAGGAAACATACAAAAGCTGGATCATCGGGGACATTTTGAAGAATGGAAAAAGTGACCAGCTGGCGAGGGAAGTGCTCAAAGTAGTCCTTTCAAAAACACCAACACCAGTGAGTTGGGAGGGGATTGCACAGGAAACCACGATAAAATCACCTCCGACACTTTCATCTTATATCGAACTGTTCGAGAGGCTGTTTTTCATCCTTCCATTATATGCACTAAAGCCGGATAAGGGAACGAAGGAATTCGCTAAAAACAAGAAGCTCCATCTCTTTGACCCGTTTCTATACCACCTATCAGAAGAGTGGTGCATGCAACAGGTCGAGCATAAAGAGGATGTAATCGCTGAAGCTGTTCTTGCAACGCATATCGCCCGTTTCCTTGCCGCAAAATACGGGGCGTATAGAGTAAATGATTATGTAGGGTATTGGAAGAACGGATATGAAATAGATGTTGTGGCACAGACAAAAAAAGGCTTATCTGGATTTGAAATGAAATGGAGCGACCGGAAAGGCGCGTTCGAATTCAAGGCAGGGCCGATAAAAAATCAGGTCTATATATCGAAAAATACCTTCCGGGAGGGAAGGCCTTTGGTCATACCACTCGCAGTGCTTCTTTCAATGCTCTAGCGCCTTGAGAAATAATTATTGGTGAACCCGGTTCGCTTATCCAAAAGGAAAAAGGGAAAAAAACGCACACCCATCCATTTCCGATCGGGGCTACTGCGTTCCATAGCCAGCGTAAAGGTCCTCCATCGTGCAGATGCCCCCTGCGGTCGCGAATTTCTCGTCGCCGAACGAAGCCAGTGTGCAGCTCCATGTCACCTGTGGATCTGTATAAGCGCTCGTGTCGATTGGGGATGTGCTGCTTCCCCCTGAGCTTGTCTGGTTTCCGCTGGTGAGAAGAAGCCAGTCGCAGCTCTTGCCCATTTGTTCGAATGAGGATTTCATCGAGCTGTCAAGCTCCATATATGCATAATCGTTCTTCATGATTACCGTGTAGGACTTACCCGATGATGTTCCGGTGAAGAGCATGCTCTGGCCCTTGATGAATACCGTGGTTGTCTGGCCTTGAGTGGTCACAGTGCATTCCATAGGAAGCCCTGAAGCGACTGCCGCGGTGTAGGTCGCGACTGATGCTGCATCCGCACCGCCAGTTGAGCTGGTTCCACCAGTTGATGCCCCTCCGGTTGTCGTCCCGGTTTGCCCAGTCGTTCCTCCAGTCTGGTTCGTCTCGCCCTGCCCGGTCTGCGGGCAGATGCAGCCTGAGAGAAGGAAACCGAAAACCAATAATCCGAATAATGCTTTCATGCTCATAAGATTACCTCAAATCAAATGTTCCTTTCCATTGACAAACTAATATCATAATGATATTTATAACTGTTTATCTAAACCCATTTCGGTAATCAGATGGCACTTGATATCTCCACTTCGCTTTTCGGAAAGAGAATGAAGAACCCGCTCGTGCTTGCTTCCGGAATCCTCGGAGTGACTAAAGCAGAGCTGGAAGCGGTTGCGCTTAATGGGGCTGGAGCAGTTACCGCAAAATCGCTTTCGATCGAACCCCGAAAAGGCCACGAGAGCCCTATCATCATCGAGACAGGGTGCGGGATGCTGAATGCAGTCGGATATTCGAACCCTGGGATTGAAGATGGGTTAAAGGAATTTTCCGGATGGGACAGGAGCGAACCCCTGATAATAAGCATAACTGGGAAGGATGAGAAAGAGTTCGCCCTTCTCGCTACGCGGATTGAGGAAGCAAAGGCCGACCTGAACTGCACTGCTATCGAGCTTGCGCTCTCCTGCCCGCACACGCCTGGGTATGGATTGATGGCAGGCCAGGCAGACCCGAAAATGACTGGCAGGATAACAGAAGCTGTCTGCAAGAAAACAAGCCTCCCGGTCATCGTGAAATTATCGCCAAGCGTTCCAGGCGAAGTGGAAGCAGCAAAACTCGCGGAAAAAGAAGGGGCTGCAGCAATCAATATGGGAAATTCGCTCGGGCCAGGCATGAAGATAGACATAAACCGCGCAAAACCTATACTCAGCTTCAAGATGGGCGGAATGAGCGGGCCTGCGATAAAACCCATAGCGATCCGATGCGTATATGATATCTATGGAGCAGTGAAGATCCCGATAATCGGGACGGGCGGAGTGAACGACGGCCATGATGCAATCGAGATGATGATGGCTGGCGCGAGCTATGCCGGTGTTGGCACTGCGATATATTTCCGCGGTCCGGACGCGTTCAAAAAAATCGAGAGTGAGATGCGGGTGTGGCTGAAAGAAAGGGAATACACTTCTGTAAATAAAATTATTGGTGTTGCACATGAATGAAGTCTCGGGTTATGTGTCTCGAGTCTTGTTGGTGTTGTTATGAGTGAAACATTTTCCCCGAATATTCCGATCCAGACAGTAAGAGTCGCAAAAGTGAGCGCCGAGAACGAAAAGGTCAAGACCATCGAACTGAACACAAGGTTGGTTGCTCAGCCCGGGCAGTTCATAATGGTATGGGTTCCAGGTGTCGGCGAGAGGCCGATGTCGATTGCAAACAATGACCCATTGACGATATCGGTCGCGAACGTGGGGAAAGTGAGTTCTGAATTGCATAAATTAAAGCCAGGGGGCCTCATTTCATTCAGAGGGCCGCTTGGAAACGGGTTTCGGATCCAGGATAAATGGAAACGGATTCTGGTTGTCGGAGGGGGTTATGGTATAGTCCCCCTCTTCTTCCTGTCCAGGCTCGCTTGCTCGAATAATGTCGAAGTGCTTGGAGTGATTGGAGCAAAAACCGCAAAGGATATTATCTATGAAGAAAAGCTATTCGCTGTGAACAACGAGACTTTTGTAACTACTGATGATGGGTCCAAGGGAAAAAAGGGCACTGTGATGGAAGAAGTATGCTGGATCCTTACAGACAAAAAACTTAAGCCAGACGCAGTCTTCACCTGCGGCCCTGAGAGGATGATGCTTGCTGTTGCAAGGGAATGCCTTAAGCATGAGATTCCCTGCCAGGTATCTTTGGAGCGCCACATGAAATGCGGGCTTGGGGTCTGTGGATCCTGCGACCTGGATGGGAAAACTGTTTGCAGGGACGGGCCTGTGTTTGATGGCCTTGAGGTTTTGGGTTTTGAGTCTTTTGGGAAATCGAAACGGGATGCTAGCGGGAAGAGAATAGAGTTTTGAACCTTATGCAGCAATAATTTTACCCATGAAGCTCATCCACGACAGGGAGTATCGGATGTACAAGATTGAAGACCAGAAGATGCCAGAGAACAGCTTTATCATCTGCTCGGATCATGCGAGCGGGATCTTATACCGCCCCCATATCGCAGGCAAGGAATTGCAGGACCGGATGGAGAAGGTCGCTGAAGTCTTTATGGATGCGACCGGAAGGACCGTGCTCAAAGGGAAGAAAGCGAGCCAGGTCACTGAAGTGATTTTCCTTGCCGGCGGGCTTTACTACCAGATGAACCATGGCTTCAAAGCCAGATACGAGAAAGCGATACCGCAATGCTTCCTTGGGATAAAAAGGCAGCGCGTTGAAGGCACAGAAGGAGGGTTCACAGCAATCGCGACTTATGAGAATTTCGAATCGCTTCCAGATAACGCGACGGTTATTATCGGAGATACGATTGCTACCGGAGCAACGCTCCAGAAAGGGATCTACCACCTGCTCGATTCGTTCGAAGAGCGAGACTACAAACTTGAAAATCTCATAATCTGCTCGCTTGCATGCTCAGTGAACGGAGCGCATCTGATGAAGGAGATCGAGCAGAAAGTGAAGCGCGATTTCCCAAGCGCGAATGTCCATCTTTTTGTCGCTGAAGAATTGTTCCACCTGATGCCTGATGGCACAGACCTGAGGTTCCTCTTCGACGACTGTGTGATGCCAGACGAGACGCGGGAGCGGGTACTCGAGGCTTACGGGGAATATTTGGGCAAGGAGATGAAATGCGCTGTCTTTGACTGGGGCACGCGGTGCAAGAACCCGATAAAGCATTATAACGAGTTTCTGGAGTTCGCAAAAGAGATGCTCGGAAGGGATTTGGACGCTAAAAGCAGGGATGTGATTACGAAGATGAAGAAAGAAACGGAAGCGGCGCTCGGGGAATTAGAGAGGCCGCTATGATAAACGCAAGGCTTACCTATGGCAAAGCTGTTTCACGTAATGCATGGCAACCCCGAAAGGAATAGGTTTGTCTGAAGAAACAGTTTCATCTGCCGCCCTTTTTGCTAGAACCCGCTTAATCCGCCTTTCAAGAACCGCGAAATTTTTTTCATTGGAAATCTCATGGCGGATTCCCTTTCCCATGACATAATAGAGAGATGCCGGATCAAGGCGCTCGTGCTCGATAAGCCGCTTTACGAACCGCTCTCTAGTTCCGATTCGAGACTCAAAATCCTTTCGGCCTTCGATAAGCGAGATGGCGATCATGCAAGAGCGGACATATTCTTCTACACCCGTGCAGTCAGACATAAAATACGATGGCAGAGTTGTGTTGAGACCTCTTCTTTCGAGACCTCTTCTTTCGGAAGAAAAATAATTATACGCTTCGCAAAGTATCGCAAGAGAAAGCTGGCGCAAATCCACTGGAAGACCTGATGGTACGATCATATCCTGAGCGCCAAAATAGACGATTTGTTGATTATCAACACTAACAGAGCAATCAGTCAGACTAATCCCTTTACGATCAATCTTCCTGTAAAACCACATGAGGGGTACTTCAGGAATCGGATTGTCAAAAAGCACCATTTGCTCAGCACAATCGCCTGCACCTTTCAATTGATATATCCCTAAAAGATGCACTGGAAGATTTGAAAAATCGATTTTTATATTGCCGATTGGCATGGACAGGAAATAATCTGAAATGCAGACGGCTTTTCCGGTGAAGTGATCCATACCGGATTGGCTGCCCATGGAAGAAGAATTGCGAAGATCTTCAAGCGTCCTGAAAAGAGGATGGTTTGAATATCCTTCCAGAGAAATTTGATTACTCATATTATCACACTAATATTATTGTGTTTAGAAATATTTAAAAATGGCATAGTGAGGAAAACTAACCCTCGTACGTCAGCTTCCACAGCGCCCTCATCGTCGCCTCGAGCATTCGCTCCTGCGACTCGTTCGCTTTCTTCTCCTCTTCGCTTCCAGGCATGGCGAAAGAGCCGCCTGGAATCGTGCCGACAACAGTGGAAATAAGTCCGTTTTGGACAGTTATCCCGGCTTTGCTAAGTTCATGAGCCAGGAATGCTAAACCGAAATGCTCCATTTCTGTCGATAAAGCAAAATACAATGAACGGAGCGCTTTCACCCGCTCTTCATCGCCCTCCATGTATAATGATTCCTTGGATGAGTTCGCACCGTGATGTACCTTCAGGCCCAGTTCGCTGCTCGCTGATGAGAGCGCATCGATAATCGCTCTTGATGACCTAATGACAGGCCAGTTTCCATCTTCTGTAAATTCGAATCCTTCTTTTATCCAAAGCTCCTGGAACTTACACATATCTTTCTTATCCATCGCGCTCCATACGCCCATTCTCTGCCTTGCAACCGCTCCATCTGCTATGCTTGCGGATGCGATGATTTGGTCTCCAATATCGATAACTGGTGCCTCAGTCTGGCCTCTGCCATGCTCGCTGATGATTATCCCGCCGCATGTGCCTGCGCGGATTACATTTATCGCACTTGCCGGGACAGGTTTCCCGTAAATAATGTACCCATCTTCCCTGGAATTCACAAGCCCTTCCCATGCATTTATGTCCTGCGCAGACATGCCCATCTGCGTTTCCAGGATCGTAAGGGGCAGATCGAGGCCATCGTGTTCATAGATGCCGAGTGCGACATTTACGCGCCCTGCGGATATAGCCATCACTTCACGGACAATCAATTCAAGCTCATCGAATGATTTCTTATCCGATAATGGAGAATCGAACCGGTTGAGCAGCCTGCCGACAAAAACCAGCGGTTGGATTTCCTCGCCCTTCTGCTGGAATGAATATTGCTCAGAAAGGAAACCGGCCAGTTCTGATAATTCCGGATTGCGGCTTATGCGTGAAACGCAGCTTTTAAGCGTCGCTTTCAGCAGCGTGCTTTTTTCCGATTCTCCGATCAGGGAAGGGACCTTGTCAAGAAGCACGTACTCCTTGAGCAATCCGACTGATGCAAGCACTCTTCTCCGGTCACCCACTACGATCAGGTTCGGGGGCATCATGCCTTCATTCTCTTTGAGATAAGGGATGTCTTTCCATTTGCCGCTTTCCTTTGCGATTGATATAGCGGTATGCTGGCCCAAAACGAGTGGGCGCTCCTTCCTGTAGCCTTTGAGTTCTTTGAGCTGTCCTCCATTCATGAATATCACCGAGAACTAGTAATATTATTACTGTGGGGAGAATTAAAAGGTTATGCATTACTAATTTTCTGGTAGATACTTATATAATTGTAGAATGGGAAAAACAGCCATGACAGTCGAAAATGCAATTCAGAAACTGAAAACTGGCAGCATGATCGTCCTATACGATGGAGACGAGCGCGAAGGCGAGGCGGACCTGGTTTTCCATGCGAGCTTCGCGACACCAGAGAATATCAGGAGATTGCGGAAGGATGCGGGCGGGCTGATCTGCCTTTCGCTTGATTCCGGGTTCGCAAAGCGGCTCGAGCTCCCGTTCTATGCGGACATCTTGGCGCAATCGAAATACTCTGTCAAAAAAATGGAATGCAAGAAGGCGGCGTATGGCGACAAGCCCGCATTCGCGATACCGGTCAACCACAAGAAAGTGTATACCGGGATCACTGACATCGACCGCTCGCTCACGATAAAAAGAATGGCAGAGCTTGCTGAAGAAAAAGGCGATGCGAAAAGCGTACACGATAAGTTCGTGCAGGACTTCTACTCTCCTGGCCACGTCTTTCTCCTGATCGGCAGGGGAATCGAGAACCGGCATGGCCATACGGAATTGACACTCGAGCTCGCAAGATTGGCAGGCATGAGCGGGATGATGGTTTTGTGCGAGATGCTCGGTGAGGGAAAGGCATTAAGCAAAGAGGATGCGAGAGGATATGCGAAAAAGAACGGGTTCGCATTCATAGAAGGGAAGGAACTATTTTAGGAGGGGAAATATCTTATGGTAAAGATAGGGATTGTCGATACGATGTTCTCGCGCGTGGACATGGGCGCGATGGCGATTGATGAGATCAGGAAGAATTATCCTGATATCGAGATAGTCCGCAGGACTGTCCCGGGAGTGAAGGACCTTCCGGTTGAGTGCAAAAAGCTTCTTGATGAAGGTTGTGATTCTGCAATGGCTCTTGGCATGGTCGGTGGCGCGCCGATCGATTCTGTCTGCGGCCATGAGGCTTCCTTGGGTATCCAGCAGGCAAAACTCATGACGAACAAGCACATAATCGAGGTGTTCGTGCATGAGAATGAGGCATGGAGCGAAAAGGAGTTTTTGGAGATATGCGAAAACCGGGTCAGGAAACATGCACATAATGCAGTTCTCATCGTTACAAGACCCGAAACCCTAACGCAAAACGCGGGACTCGGAATCCGGCAGGGGAAAGAGGATGAAGGGCCGGTTGAGCAATCAGAACAAAAAGATATCTGGATCGCCCTTGTGGTATCTGAATTCAATCCAGAGATAACAGGGCGTATGGAAGAGAAAGCAACCGAAACCATCAAGACCCAAAACGCTAAACTCAAAACCACCCTTCGTGTGGCTGGAGCTTTTGAGATCCCCCTTGCAGCAAAAAAGCTGTTGATGGACAAATCGATTGATGCGGTCGTTGCGCTCGGGGCGGTAGTGAAAGGGGATACTGCGCACGATGAGGTCATCGTTAAGAATACTGCCCGCGCGCTCCAGGATCTTTCGCTGGAATTCAGGAAGCCAGTTGGGCTGGGGATAATCGGGCATGATGCTGAATATGATGCAGCGAAAGCGCGGGCGCAGGAGTATGCTGAGCGGGCTGTGAAAGCGGCAGTCGATCTTGCGAAGTCGCTGAGGGGTTGACCATGAAAGAATCAGCACAGGCGTTTCTTCCGACAAGGTACGGGATGTTCAGGGTGCATGCTTTTGTCGGAGATGATAAGAAAGAACACGTTGCCCTTGTTCGCTGCGAGCATAAGCCGCATGATGGCATGCCTGTTCGGGTCCATTCAAGATGCCTGACAGGGGATACGCTTACATCATTGCGCTGCGATTGCAGGGACCAGCTTGAAGCAGCGATGAGATTTTTCGAAAAGCAAAAATGCGGAATGCTCATCTACCTTGACCAGGAAGGTAGGGGGATCGGGCTTGCGAACAAGATCAAGGCGTATGCTCTCCAGGACCAGGGGATGGATACTGTGGAAGCGAACGTGCACCTTGGCTTTGGAGGGGACCTGCGGGACTATAAGATTGCAGCAGATATCCTGAAAAGCTTCGGGATAAGCGAGATCAAGCTCCTTACAAACAACCCGAAAAAGATAACCGACCTGGAGCGGCATGGGATCAATGTGGCAAAGAGGATCCCGCTTGTGACAAAGCCTAACAGATATAATAAGAAATACCTTGAGACGAAAAGGGAGAAGATGAACCACATGCTGGAGTGAGAACAGCGAAAAAGAAGTAAAGGTGTATCGAATGACGCAAGAGATTATTGTACCGAAATATAAGTGGAGGAACTTTTGGAACAGGGCAGAACAATTCAACCGCTCGATGCGGAACGCATACGAAAACGGCGACTATGATTCATGCGTCACTAATGCAGTGCATTGCAGCATATCAAGCATATACTCGCTCGGAGTGCTGAAAGTGGGCAGGAAATATCCGTCAGAGGATTGCAGCAACAGCAGATCCATGGGCATCTATTTCGCGGTGTGCCTTTTGGATGAAGTGAAAACAAAGGACAAGGAGGAAAAAAGCAGGGTCAGAAGTAAGCTCAAAGAACTGCTTGAGATGAGAGAGAAAGCAGAATACGAATGTGAGAAGAACATAAGCAATGCGGATGCAAAAAAAGCAATGGATCTGTGCACAAGGATTTTTGAGTTTGTGAAAAAGGAGCTCGGCTGAACGGGGCGAACTCACGATGAAAGATGAAGATTATATGCGCTATGCGATCGAGCTCGCCAAAAAGGGCAGGACTTCTCCGAACCCGAAGGTCGGTTGCGTCATAGTGAAGGATGGGAAGATAATCGGGGAGGGCTACCATAAGAAAGCGGGAAAGCCTCATGCGGAGATTGAAGCGATTCAGGATGCCCGAAACCGGCAACAAGGTCTGGCTCGCAAAATAAATACGCATACTTTACCCGAACAAGGTCTAACTCGCAAAACAAATGCGTATACTTTTCCCGAGTTAGACCTTGTTGAGCCAAACCTTGTTGGGAAACACGAAACTGGAAACGCAACCATGTACCTCACTCTAGAGCCATGCGCTTCGACTTATCCTGGAAAGCGCACACCACCATGCACAGAAGCGGTCTTGAAGTCCAGGGTCTCGCGTGTTGTTGTCGCGATGAAGGACCCGAACCCGGAAGTGAGCGGGCGCGGAATCGAGTTTTTGAGGAAGAATGGCGTGAAGGTAAATGTGGGGCTGATGGGAAAGGAAGCGCAGGAGCTGAATGCTCCATACATAAAATGGATAACGAAACGCATTCCTTACGTCGTAATCAAGATGGCGATGACCGCGGATGGAAAGATCGCGACGAGGACGGGAGATTCGAAATGGGTAAGTGGTGAGAAGTCACGCAAACTCGTCCATAAAATGAGAGATGATTTCGATGCAGTGATGGTCGGTGCAAACACAGTCAAGACTGATAACCCAAGGCTTACTGCCCGCACCAAAGGAGGAAGGGATCCCATACGCATAATCATTGATTCGGATCTCTGTTTGGATCCAAATTCGAAATTCATGAAGAATGGGAAGGGAAAGATCGTTATCGCCACAAGTCCGCTCGCTCCAAAACAAAAAATAAGAAAATTCGAATCGCTCGGAGCGCGGGTTCTGGTTTGCGGGAAGAGAAATGGAGAGAATAGTGGGGAGGTTGAATTGAATAAGTTGATGCGTAAACTAGGTAAGCTCGGTATCCAATCCATTCTCTTGGAAGGCGGAAGCGAGCTGAACGGTTCTGCGATTGAAGCTGGAATTGTTGATAAGATCTATTTTTTCATCGCTCCAAAAATTATTGGAGGAAGGGATGCGAAAGGGCCGATAGGTGGGAAAGGGATTGAAAGGATGAACCAGGCGCTGAAGCTGAAGGATATGAAAATGGAAAAGGTTGGGGAAGACTGGCTGATGAGCGCTGAACTCTGAAATATCTGCATTACGTTTGCTTACAAAGACGTATTGCATGCATTACGTTCGCATAGGAAGACGAAATGTAAGCTGCATACGCTCTTCGGGAAGTTTGTTTTATCCATAGGACAAAAAGTAATGATTTTGTCTTGCAGGGAAGACAAGAAGCGACCTCAAATCATTTCTTTGAAAATGCTTCCGGACCTCGAGGATAAAAAGATTCAAAAAAGGGAGAGGGAATATAATCCTCTCTAATTCGCGGTGACATTCGTATAATTCAATCCGAGCGTATCCAGTTCGCGGAATACCAGCCATCCATCATTCTCGATTGAGCCCAGGTTCTTCCAGGTATCATTTAACCCTGGGTATAAGAGCGCATCCGGAGAAAGGATGATGGTCGGGACTTTCGTTATATTGTATTTCGCCAGATAAGATTTTCCTTCAGTGCTGTTCGTGTAAAGCGTCGTCCTGTTGCCTATCACCATTCCGAAAGACTGGGTAAGGCCATCATAGTGTATGCTCACATTGTAGCAGTTGGTGCATGTCGGATCGACGAGCTCGACGAGCGAGATAAGGCCGACAATTGAATTATTCTTGGTAAGGTCGACATACGGGGGATAGCCTGCCCGATAAACATACCAGCCGTCCGATTCCACTGAGCCATACGTGCTCCATGAATAATTTATGATCGGATACACAGCCGCATCCGGAGAGAGAAGGATACAGGGCACCTGCGTTATATTATATTTCGATATGAGCGCTTTGGCTTCTGAAGAATCCGCTTCATACGAAGTCCTGTTGGTGAAAACGATCGCGACATTCTCGCCAGCAAGATAATCGGAGAAAGACGAGAGGTTGTAGCACTTGCTGCAGTCCGCTTTTATATCGATCAATTCCACAAAACCAACCGATCTGTTTTTCTTCAGATCCACATACGGCGGGTAAACGCTTCTGTACACGAATGCCCCATCGCTCTCCTGCGAGCCGATGTTCGCCCACCCGCTTACAAAGTCAGAGGAGATGTTCGCTTCCCTGGAGACAATCATCGCCGGCAGCTTGGTTATCGAATATTTTGAGATCAGTTGCTCTGCCTGAGAGTCCGATGCGTCGATTGAAGTCACTTTCGAGACCTTGAACCCGAACTGGGAAGCATACGTCTTTATCTGCTCGGCTAGAAGGATTGTGGAGTTGCACTCGGGGCAGCTGGAATCTGCTATCATCGTGATCGTGACGTTCGGGACAATGGCAGTCGTATTGTTTCCTGCAGGCACCGTAACGTTCGATGAAGGGGGCGTGGCCGCCGGCTGCTGGAAGAAAAGAAAAAACACGCCGAAACCCAGGACGATCCCGATTGCGACATAGAGCGCGAGCGGAATGAGCATCGTCTCTTTTTCATTGCCTGGTTTGCTATCTGGCGATTCCGATTTGGCAGATTCCATTTTTTCACTCCCGTATGGTTCTACTCGGCACGAAGCATTTATAAATGTTTAACTACAAAGCTATTCTATCAACGACCAATTATCGAATCTGTGATTTCATGGCGGAAGGGATCGAGGAGCTTGAAAAGATCAACCAGGAAATCAAAACCCTGGAAGAGACCAAGATCGAGATGATAGACCGGGTCAGGTACCTGATGAGAAGGATAAGGTTCAAGAAATTCGAGCAGAAGGCTCTGGAGCCTTATCTTGAGCAGACCCGGGATGTGCAGATCGCCCCTTTGCGGAAAAGGAGGAACCGCATGGAATTCATGATCGCGACCGCCGCATACACTCCTAAGATCGAGCGCGAATGGCTCAAAGAAGTCCGGAAACTCGATGAGGAGCTTGAAAAGGTCAAGGAAGTCGAGCGCGCGAGGCGCAAGATCCGCTTTGTAGAAGACGACATTAAAGATGGAGAGCTGGAGATAGTGGACCTTGAAAACAAGATCAGGGATTCCAAAGACAAGCTCAGGCGCCTCTATGATGAAGCGAAATCAGTGCGCATGTCGGTCCGGAGGACCTCGAGCGCTGCAGCATCCTCTCCGATGATGGAAGAGGACATGGTGACCCTGGGAGACCTTGCGATGATAGAGAGGAAAGAGTGAATCTATCGCAAAAGCTGCACGTATTAATACTTTTTTTATTTAGCATTATTGCCCAATCAGCCCAAGGATGATCACGACAATCCCGAGCAGCCAACAGTAGTATGCGAAAACAGAGAAGCTGTTTTTCCTGATGATTTTGAGAAGGAAATCGATGGATAGGTAGCCGACCACCGCTGCTACTACAACACCTAATAGCATCGGCCCGAAATCTATTGAAGAGAGCACGGCTTTCCGGCCTTCGAGCATCGCAGCTCCCAGGACAGCAGGGACCGAAAGCAGGAAAGAGAACCGCGCCGCTTTCTCTTTATCTATCCCTAGCAGCATGCCCGTGCTTATCGTGGAACCTGAACGGGAGATGCCCGGAGCCACGGCGATCCCCTGGGCGATACCGATTATGAACGCGGATGCCGCATCAGGCTGTTTTTGTTTTTTCTCTTTCGCATAGCGCGTTAAGAACAGCAAGGTTCCAGTGATAATCAGCGCGACTCCGATGAGCGCGATATTTGAAAAAAACGATTCGAAGAAATCCTTGAGCGCAAGGCCGATGATCGCAGTCGGGATTGAAGCGATGATGATATAGAGCAGCATCTTCACATCCTTTTCACGGATAAGTTCGATGATGTCATTCCTGAAGAAAAGCAAAACGGAAATCAGCGTCCCTACATGGAGCGCGATGTCGAAGAAGACCGGCGGGCTTATACCGAAAAGATGCTGGATGATGGCAAGATGGGCTGAGCTTGAGACTGGAAGCCACTCGGTGATGCCCTGCACAAGCGCGAGAATGGATGCCTGAAAGTAATCGACCATGGAAAGACTGGCTAAAAGAACATTTTTAAACTAAGCAGCAGAAGTCATTCTGGGTGGGAAATATGGATATCAAGCAGTTCTTGTTCGCTGCTGTTTTATTTACTATAATCGGGCAGATCGTCCACACGGCAGGCGCGATAGCCACGATGGATTACTATTCTGATTCATCTTATTATAATGTGTGGAGCGTGTTCATGATGCCAAGCGCTGGTCCGCCGCCAGCTTTGTTCTACATCCTTTCATTGGCTTTTGGCCTGATCTCTGCTTTCATCTATGTTTACGCATATAGTGTCCTGAAGAAATCGATCCCAGGGAAGGGATTCATGAAAAAAGGCATATCGTATGGCGCGCTTTTGTTCCTGGTCGGGACATTCCCCGGAAGCCTGATGATGCTTCTGCTCATCAACCTGCCGATAATGCTTATTATTGGCTGGACGATTGAAGGCTTTATCGTTTCACTGGCCGGTTGCGTAGTGATAGCGAAACTGGTGGAATAAGCACAGAAAAAACAAAGAGGAGAGCGAAAGAAGCGAGCCGAAAATCAGTTCTTACACTTGACTTCCCAGATGAACTTGTTCCTTGTCTCGACTGACTTTATGCTAAGGTCCAGCTTGTAGTTGTTCTCTTCAATCAGCTTGAGAAGATTGCGGATGGCGTCCCGGGTTACAGGCTCGTCATTAACCCAGGAGCAGGACCTCCGGGTCACAACGCAATCAGCGAGTACCTTCGCATCGTTCTCCGAAACCCCGGTCTGTTTTATCTTCAGGAGGATCTGTGATTCGTCCATAAAATAACGATGTGCATATGGTTTTTTAAATCGCTTTTTCGAATCACGCTCATGGCAGCCAAAGATATCTTGCTTATCGGGATGGTTTTCCTTTCCCTATCCGGCATCGCATCCGCTGGATGCACTTATGACTCATTCAATGCAGCTTGCAATGACTGCACGTTCGATGCGTATGGGAAGATGGATCAGTCCTGCTGGCAGGGATACCAGAGCAGCGGAACCACGTGCCTTGGAAAGCAATACCCAATAATGAGCGCGAAATATATGATTGGAGATTGTCCGCAGGTTGATGAGTGTGCTGCAAAGCTGACTGCATGCAAGGACGCGAACGACCCTGGTTCGAACCTGAAGGAATGCAAGAACCTTGCAACGCTCAACTGCTTTATTATGGGAGATGAATGTGTTGCTGTAGCCAATGAGATCTGTGCGAATGGAAAAACAGAAGACGAGGCTGGATGGGACAATGTGTTCACCCCACAACCTCTTGACAACCAGACAGGCCTGAATGAGACGCAGAATGTCACCCCGAATGTTACGGATGAACAACCTATGACCAATCGTGATGCGTTTAACACCATAAAGGATTTCCTCTGCCCATGGGATTTCATTATTCTATTTGGAGTAATAGTACTGGCTTACAAAAAAGATTAGGAGTCGAGCGCAGTAGGTTGCGTCTTGTGTTTTGGGTTCTGAAGTCCCGCAGGACTTCGGGACAACCGAAATTGCCCGGCAATTTCGGTGCGCCCTTTTCGGATGTCGTGAACGTCGAAACGTTCACGAGCATGCTCAAGGTCGATGCGTCGACCTTGACATCGCCGAAAAGGTGCGGCTTGAGGCCGAATCGTCGGCCTCATGGTTTTGAGTTTCGTTGAAGAAGAAATACCCATAATGGCTTTCGGAGCAGATGGGATTTTATTGATGCGAGCATAGATCAGACGCTATCGTTTTCTTCATCAATGCATCCCTGGAATAATTGCGGGAAGCATCTCAGCGGTTGTTCACGTCATCATGTGTATATAATTATACTTTAGTAGCTTTTAATACATACAGTTTCTCGAAAAACAGGTCCTCCTTGCCTACGACCTTTGCGTCCATATCAACTGACTTGAACGCTTTGATCGTCTTATTGATATTGTTTAATGAGCTTTGGAGCAGGAGGATTGAACCCCTATGCCTTAGGAACTTTCCAGCCTGGTCGATGAACCTGTCAGTGAATTCGCGCCCCTCTTTCCCTCCAGATAATGCGACCTCTGCAGCTTTATCCTTTGGGCCTGAATCATCATTGAAAGAAATCGTGATCCCTGTCTCCGGATCGAATTCTTCGCACGGAAGGTAGGGAGGGTTGCATGTGATCCCATCGAACTTCCCTTCGACTTTGTCGAATAGGTCGGAAACAAAAAACCTTGCGTTTTTGATGTTGTTCGCTTCCGCATTTTTTGTTGCGCAACGAACGGCTTCGGGATTGATGTCCACTCCGATGACTTCGTTTCCAGGATTCGCTTTCGCGTTCCTTAGCGCAGCAATGCCTGATCCAGTGCACATGTCCAGTATCCTTCCTTTGAGCAGTGGTGCGTGCTTGGCGAGCAAATAGGAGTCTTCTGTCGGCGGATAGACCGAGCCAAAAACCTTAATCTCCACATCTTCGTTTTTTTCTGATAAAGTCAGGGTACTCACCTGTTACAATCCTTTTTAGGGAGCCTGTGGCATCGTTCTTGATCCTGCGGGAAAACCTCGTGCCCCATTCGTCGCTTGAAGCAATGGATGCGAGCCGTTCAAGCGCATGCTTGCATTCCCGCCTGACACATTCCCGGTCTATCTTGCCGCTTTTTTTCCAATAGCGGAAGCCCTTGTGGTTCAGGTTTCCGATAAGCTTTTTTATGGTATAGCTAAGCCCACACACATCATCAGTTTCCGGGCTTAGCCTGCCAGATGAAATGCGCCCGAGCAGATCGTGCATTTGCCCAAGGTCGCGGGTTTCAATCACGGCCTGAAGCTGCGTTGAGAGCCTCAAAACACGGGTTTCTTGGTCTCCTTCCATTATATCCTGGTGTCAGCTACTTTTTTTAATACGTGCGAACACAACCAATGCATGGATGAAATCCTGATCTTCCTCTTAAGGCACGGAGCGCACAATACCCGCCTCAGGATGTCCACTGCCCAGATTGGGCAGGAGCTTGGGATGTCGCAGCAGAATGCCTCAAGAAAACTGATGTGCCTGGAACAGGCAGGCATGGTGAAACGCGACAGGTCCGGGATTTCGCTTACCCAGAAAGCCATGGATGATATCGCTGATCTGAAGGCTTTGCTGAATAATGCGTTCGAGCCGAAGCTGGAGATGCATGGGAGGATTGTGAAGGGGCTTGGTGAGGGGAGATTCTATCTGTCGCAGGATGGCTATATAAAGCAGATGAAAGAGAAGCTCGGTTTCGAGCCATACCCGGGAACATTGAACATCAGGCTTGACAGGGAAGGCATAGATGCAAGGAGGAGGATGCTACAGCTCGAGCCGCTGATCATCGATGGCTTCGAGAAAGATGGAAGAAGATTCGGCGAGCTCTTTGCATATCGGGCAAATGCCGGAAGCATTGATTGTGCAATCGTTGTTCCGCTGCGGACCCACCATGGGAATGACATGATAGAAGTGATGGCGCCTGTGAATCTCAGGAAAACACTCAGGAAAAAAGAAGGCGACATCGTGACACTGAAAATACTTTGAGGATATGGCAGGGCAAAATACATGGAAACCAGTTTGGGAGAGCTTGTATCGATCGATACAAAGCCGATTGTTGAGGACGAGCTCACAAAAAAAATGATGCCGAAAGCCAGGCAGCTCGCAGCGATGCTTAAGGAAGCGAAGGCGAGAGGGCGCTATATATTGTTGCGATTCCACCACGACGCAGATGGCATTTCCGGGGCGTTCGCGCTGTCGGAGGTCTTGAGGTTCTTCTCAGCGCAGCAGAACTCTGCGGTCTATTCTGTGAAGGATGCGATACGGGACCTGAATAATATATCCTATGAGGAGAAGCCGCTGGTTGTGCTTTTGGATTTCGGAATGAACAAGGAGAGTTTAGAGGGGTTGAAGTTGCTGAAGGCAGCTGGGGTCGGCCTTATCCTTATTGACCACCATCCTCCATCTGATGAAGCTACCGGCATCGCTGACTTTTTCCTGACCCCATGGGAATTCGCAGAGGGTAAAGATGCATCGCGATATGTTGCTGGATATCTCGCATCAGAGGTAGCCAGAGAGATGGGTGCGAGCACAGATCGATGCGGAACCTATGCGAAAATAGCATGCACTGGAGATAAAAGTACGGTATTGGAGGCCGGGGACAGGGAACGCAAATCTGCGCTTGTCCTGGATTATCTGGCTGCGCATTCAGGTTACGGCAACAACCTGAGGTTCTACAAGAGCGTGCTGGAGAACAGTGAGCTGTTCGATTCGATTTACCTGCAGGCAGATGAGAAGATCGATGAGGCAGCAGACAAAGTGATGAGGACGATGAAGGAAAGGAAAATGGGCGATGTCTCTATATATGTGCTTGACCTTGAGAAAGCCGTCAAAAAGGGCGAGTTCCCGAACCGCTCGAAGATTGCTTCTAAAGTTTTTGAGAGGCTGAAGCGCGATACGCCTCTGGTCGTGTTCGGTGCCGGGGAGCAGACGGTGATCATGAGGATAAATGACGCTGCCCATGCGAAAGGGATTGTGGCGGGCTCAATCGCACAAAAAATACTCGAAATAATGCCTGATTTCGCAGAGTCCGGGGGTGGGCACGGGAAGGCTGGGGCGATAAGGGTGAAGAAGGGGTTTGTGGGTGCGGTTGTTGAGGAGATAGTGAAGATGATCGGGATGATTTAGAGATCCTTGCTATTGCTATTTTTCAGGTCGACAATTAGTTTGTCAATACGATTTACAAATTCTTGCGCATCTTTCAGCACCCTTGCAGCTGCTTCTTTGCCTGTTTCTTCGGTCACACCATACTGCGCAGTTTCTCTTTGCCTTCTTGCATATCTGAACTTTTCGATGTACTCCTCTTCGAATTCCATGGCTGATTTTAGCTTTTCAAGGAATTCCTTTTCCAAAAGCTGCTTCTTGACAAAGTATACTTCTAGTGCCAAGAGCGTGGTGGTGTGGGTGCTGCTTTTATACCCGATTGAAGCAAGCGCAGCAAGAGCGGAATGGTACATTGAATAGTATGCAGATACAACAACCCAGTCGAACGCAGTGAAATTTTCGGGAAGTTTCAGGATTTTCTTTGCACCCTCATTATCGCCCAGATCGTGTATTGCAGTGCAGAACAATAGATTATGGCGCGCTTTTTCCATGAAGTGCGGGGCTAGCCTGCTGATGAATGGCGTTTTCCCGCAAAGCCCTTTTTCTTCGTATTTTCTCAATTTGCCTTCGCTCATTTGACCGCCTTGAAAATGATTGAGTAATACTTCTCCAAACCAAAAAGGATGATCCCATCAAGAAAAATTTCATGTGCAACCATCGGTTTTTCTGATTTAAGCATTTTTCCAAATTCAACGGGGGTTGTGACCAGAGGGGAAACTGGTTTACCGTATCTCTTTCCCACAAAAGAGGATGTGCGTTCGAGTTCCCCGGAAACGCCAAAAGATGAAACTAAAAAAAGGACGTCGATATCACTGTTCTGCGTTTGGGTTCCTTTTGCATAGCTTCCGTAAAGCACGATTGAAAGGAGTTCGTTCGGTGCGGATCTATTTGATTCCGTGACGAGCTCAACCAGGAGTTTCTTGAGGACAACGTCTTTCTTAAGAAAGTCCTGGGTTTTTTTCATGCTGATTCTTTCAATTATTTTCCTGGCGGATTCACTGTCAAAATTGACGCTGATATTGGAATAAGCGCCGACCTTCTCTTCATTAAGAGAGCCTTCTTTTACCAAAAAATGGACATGCCGGTATGTCGCATCGTAGGATAATTTAGCAAGCTGGGACAGCTTCCTGATTGTGAATTTTCCGCTCAGTCTGGGCAGATACTGTTGAAAAATCCGGTCGATGAATTCAGCGTTAACCATACGTTTTCACGATAATATTATCGTATAAACGTGATTTAAATATATCGGTGCGGATGAATGAAACAATCTTTAGCGGCCTTTCCAGATGGTTTCATCAATCCTTTTTTTCCGGTTCGTTTCGCGCGCGAGCACGAATAATAAGTCGCCTAAGCGGTTCAGGTAGGTTATTATCTGCGGATTGATTTTCTCTTTTTTCGAAAGCGTGACTACGGCCCGCTCTGCCCGTCTGCAGACGGTTCTTGCTAGATGCAGCATGGATGCTGTTTTCGAGCCTCCTGGGAGGATGAAATGATGGAGCGGAGAAAGCTCCTGCTCGATCTTATCTATCTCGAGCTCGATTTCTGAGATTCGGTTAAGGCTGATTGCTTGGGGAGGTTTTTTCGTGCCTGCAGCAGAAAGCCCGGCGCCGATAATGAAGAGGTCTTTCTGGATAGATTCGAGAAGGTGCTTTGGCTTCCCTTCGTCCATGAAAGCGATGCAGATGCCAAGGAGTGCGTTCAGCTCATCCACCTGCCCGCATGCCTCCACGCGCGGGTGGTCTTTCGGGACTGCCTTTCCGCCGAGTGTGATCGTCTCGCCTTTATCGCCGAACCTTGTGTAGATGGGCATGAAAAAGAAATAGACGCAACAGTTTAAAATTCTCCTGCAAGAAAGCCACCCGATAGCTGTCGGAGCGGTAGGAGGATAACCGCACTTCAGCGACGACACTAAGAATGGCTGGTGAAAGAAGTATGCCTAAGTCAGCTATGTAAATAGTAGATATATTTTTGTTAAAAATTGTCTAAAGCAGTCTTAAACACCAAAAGCAACTTTTAAAAACTATTCCATACACAATCATATAATCATGGCGACTAAATTATTTTCGATTCAGGAACAGCCAGGCAAGCCAGCGGCTCCCATGCAGCCCTCATCAGGATTCCTGCTTCGGGCAAAGGATAGTATCGAGTTGAAATGTGTTTATGATACGCCCACAATCTTATCAGAACTCGGGATGCCAAACTACAAGGGATGCATTGCGTTGGCAAATGAGCTTTCAAAATTATACGAAAAGGATCCGGTGCTTGCATCAGCCTATGAAAACTCGCTGAGGGTTTTCCTTTCCACAGCCAATCCTGAGGAATTCAAGAAAAGATGGTCGGCGCACTCCCTTGCGAGGATCGCGAGGGGGATGGCAAGGGAAGCGGTGTATGCACACCTGGATATCAGCATGAAGAGGATAAGCAATGATATTGCGAACAGCCTGGCCAGGGAGGAGATGGCCGGCCGCCAGGAGCTTTTCGATATAATTTTTTATGGAAAGGCCAGGCAGAACATCCTTAAGATGGCACGGGCGGGGCAAGATGCGCATATCGAATTCGAAAAAGTATACGCAGGCATCGGAGTATACCGGGCATGCGCCATTAAGGGGGATATAAGAAAAAACGTCTACATCAAAGAAGCCGGAGGCGAGCCCGACATACTGGCAGGGGAATTGCTTAGAGAAGAGGGGATCATTGCCCCAAAAACCATGAATGCCTGCTTTCAGCTTCCTGATGGGACATTTTCTGAATACAGCATCATGCAGGATATCGCGGATGCGCAAGGCGTGAAGCGTGCGGTTTCACTAAGGGCGCTCGCGAGGGACGCGAAGATGTCTGCGCTCGTGCTGGAGAATCTGGATGATTTCTGGCAAAAGCTCGGCCATGCATTCGAAACCTGCCGGATGCTGGGTATCCAGGACAGGCATGATAGGAATGTCTTTGTTATCGAGAAGGAGGATGGCGCGCTTTCGATCGGTATGATAGACCTGGATATCGTCGCATGCTATTCGCCGATTGAGAGCTACATGCAAGCGTACGCCGGCCAGTTCCACTGGATATCAGCATCGATAGATTTTGCTATGGAATTCGGCAATGATGTCCGCACTATGCCAGAGCAGATAAAAGAGGTGCTTGCCTGGGATCCTCCTGGCAGCACAAGGGAAAGGCGGGTTGGGCTGGGAGAGCAAGGATTCGGCAGATTCCTTGAAGGTGCGGATTTGGCAGGCGCACATTTCAGGAAGAGAGCGACCCAACAGAAGCTGAGGAAGATACTGAAGAGATTCGATGGCAAGCCAGTCGGCTGGGGGTGCAGCGAAAAAAAAATGCATGCGCTGAGGAAGGGAAGGGAACGGGCGATTGCGATAGTCAATGGGAACATCCAGAGTATCATGAGCAAAGGGCCCAACAGGGGCAGGTTCCTGCTTGACAGCCATAATGCATGGGAGCATGGTTTCAAGGTACAGATCAAGGCAAAAAGCCGGAGTTTCTGGACGCAGATGATGGATTATTGGAAAATGCGGTTGCAGGACTGGGTCCCTAACAGCGAGGGGCCGCTCGGCAAAGTTGTGACGATCGCTTATTGATTGGGAAGGTCCTCGGGAAAAGGAATGCGCAGTGGAAAAAGAAGATAGATACCGGCCTTTTCAGGCTGGCCTCTGAGACAATCGCTTAGAGAGGATCAAATTGTTCTTTTTCCGCCTTCTTCGATGTGGATGCAATTCACAGGGCAGCCTTGCGCGGCTTCCTTGTTGCATCCTGCTTCCTTGATCTGGAGAATATCTTTCTTCGCGCCTTTCAGGTCCGACTTGCCATCATCAGCCATCACCCAATAGTCTGGGCACACTGCTGCGCATGCTCCGCACCCAATGCATACGTTGCGGTCATGGATAACTTTCACTGCCATTTAAAATCACCGAAAATGATATCGCCGGATGGTTTTTTATAATTACGGTTTTTGCTTTTTCCGCTAATCCTTTTCAGCATCGGTTGAAAATGCAAAAAAAGGCAGATGACGATTATATCTCTGAATGTGGCTTTCTGATTGAGGTGTATTGGATGAATGCTGCACAAAAGAAAAAACCCATTGGTTTTATTACTGCCGAACAGACGCAAAACTCAAAACCCGTAACCGGAAACCGGCAACAGGAAACCGCAAACCGGAAACTCCCTCCCGAGGGCCCGATGCTCGGCCTGATGAGGATCCGGCTAAACCCAGGCGTGTACAAAAGCATAGCTGGGAGCAATTTCGTGAAGATGAGGCTGAAATCAGGCGATGGGAAGTTCGCGATAGACGTTATTTTGCGGGATAGTGAGTCGCGATTGCAGCTTGTGCCATTGCGCATGCCCACGATATCGCTGCATATGGAACCGGAGGAGATAGGCAACCTAGAGTCACGGACGATGGTCATGTTCGAAGATGGGGCTGGCAATAACAGAGGTTACGCGATAGCCACAATAAGGCAGGTTGAACTTATGAATAACGGGTGGGTCAACAAGAAGCGAATGGTCAGTTAAGCGTAATCCTTATAATACTCAAACCTGAAAACACCTCATGGCCCTGCTCGATGATTTTAAGACGCTGGAAAGGAACGGGTTTAAGCTGATGCCCTATGGGCTTGCTAGGAACGAAGATGAAGCCGTAGCCGCAGCGAAAAAGATGGGGTATCCGGTGGCGCTCAAAGTGGTGTCAGAACAGATAAGCCACAAGAGCGATATCGGCGGAGTGAAGATAAGATTGAGGGATGAGACGTCGCTGAGGCTCGCTTACAAGGAAATTCTGGATAACACAAGGAAGTTCAAGATTGACGGCGTGCTCGTTCAGAAGATGGCGCGCAGGGGGATCGAGCTGATAATCGGCGGGAAGAAAGACCCGCAGTTTGGCCACATGGTGGTGCTGGGGCTCGGCGGGATATATGTCGAGATTTTCAGGGATGTGACTGCGCGTATCTGCCCGGTCACAGATGAGGATGTGGAAGAGATGATAGGCGAGCTCAAATCCCACCCTCTGATAGAAGGCGCACGGGGCCAGAAGGCGATCGACATAAAGGCACTGAAGGCTACGGTGCTCAATGTATGCAGGTTCATCCGAAAGGAAGACATCAAGGAGCTGGACCTGAACCCGGTGATTTTCGATGAGAAGGGCGGGGATATCGTCGATGCGAGATTCACACGATAAGAGGTTGTTGCGATGGATGAAAAGCTCAAGAAGCTGAGCCGTGTTTTCAGGCCACAGAGCGTTGCGATTGTCGGGGGTTCTCCAGTGCCGAACAAGATAGGGAATGTGCTGATGAAGAATTTCCTTGACAGCAGGTTCATGGGAAAAATATACGCAGTGAACCCGAAGTATGAGGATGTGCTTGGGGTCCCATGCTATCCGAGCGTCTTGAAAATTCCCGGGCCAGTGGATTGCGTGATTGTCGCGACACCTGCTGAGACTGTCCCCCAAATCGCGGAGGATTGCGGAAAAAAGAAAGCCAGCGGGGTGATTGTGCTGAGCGGTGGTTTCGAGGAGGTTGGAAGGCAGGACCTCGCTGATGCGTTGAAAAAAATAAGCGAAAAGTATACGCTCCCGATCATTGGTCCGAATTGTTTGGGAATCTTTGACCCATATACGCGGGTGGACAGCGTTTTCCTTCCCATGTTCAAGCTCCAGAGGCCAGGGCCAGGCGACATCGCTTTCATCACGCAATCAGGAGCAGTCGGATCCACAGTGCTCGACCTCTCAGCGCATTACGGCATGGGCGTTTCGAAATTCATCTCTTACGGGAACGGCACTGTGCTCGACGAGTGCGACATGCTCGAGTTCCTGGAGAATGACAAGGAGACGAAGATAATCATACTTTATCTTGAAGGCGTGAAGGATGGCAAGCGGCTTCTTGAATGGATGAAAAGGGTGAACCCGAAAAAACCGATTGTAGTTTTGAAGGCAGGAAAGACGGGCGGGGCTATGGCAGCCGCACGCTCTCACACAGGCAATCTTGCAGGAAATTATATGGCATACAAAGCCGCGTTTAGGCAAGCAAAGGTCACTGAAGCGGACGGGCTCGACGAGCTTTTTGATTTTGTAAAAATATTCAACCAACCGCTACCCAAGGGAAGTAGCGTCGGGGTGATCACAAACGGCGGCGGGATGGGTGTACTCACAGCAGATGCGATCGAAGAGCAGGGGCTGAGCCTCGCCGGATATAGCGAGGAGAGCAAAGCAGCGATCAAGCAGATCCTGCCTTCGTATGGGAATGTAGGGAATCCGCTCGACCTTGTCGCTGATTCCGGCGTAGATGCGTATAAGAAGGCGATTGATGTGATGCAGAATGACCCGAACATCCACTCGCTTGCGATAATCGTGCTCACCCAGACGCCACCGATAGATGAGAGGATAATCGGAGTGCTCACAGAGGCTTCAGATGACCGGAGAAAGCCGGTGGTTACTATTTCAGTTGGCGGCGATTACACTGATAACTATAGAAGGGCGCTTGAGAGCAGGGGAGTCCCGAGCTTCGGCTCGCCGCTCTCTGCGATAAAGGCGCTGAGAAGATTAGTCGATTATGCGCAATGGCATGGGAAGGGGAAGAAAGGCGGAGCATTGAAGGGCAAAACCGGCATACGTGGGGTGAAGAGACGAAAACGATAATGGTAGTCGATGATGAGAAAGAAGTGCTCGATTCAGTCGCCCTGTTGCTGGAGAGCAGAGGATACCGGGTTGTGAAGGCATGCGATGGAAAGGAGTGCCTGGAAAAAGTCGATGCGAAACCGCCTGACCTCATGTTGCTGGACATTATGATGCCTGACATGACCGGGGAGAAAGTAGCCGAGGCCATCCGGAAAAGGCCTGGGGCGAAGAAGACGCGGATAGTGATGCTCAGCGCAGCGACACTGACGAAGGATGAGATGAAAAAGATGGTATGTGGGCAGGTTGTGGATTTCATCGAGAAGCCCTTTGATATATCGGATCTTCTGGCAAGGGTGAAGAAAGCGCTTGGGAAAGGGGTGAAAGCATGACAGCAAAGCTGAAAGAGGAGGATGAACGTTTCCACAAGCTCAGGCATGACATGAAGAATGAGATAGGCGTGATGATGACGAGCATGTTCCTCTTGAAAGAGATGGTGAAGAAAAACGGCGGAAAGAACGGGAAGGCGGCTTATGGGATACTGGACAGAAGCATTAAAAAGCTAAGAATGCTTGTTGAGGATGTACGAGAAAAAAATAAGGATGGTTGATTGCATGGCTGGGAAAAAGGCGAAGGTCATGGTAGTTGATGACAATAGGGATTTCGTGAAGTCGACCAGGATGGTGCTGGAGAAGAGCGGCTATGAGACCGCGGGAGCATATACAGGAAAGCAGTGCATGGATTCCCTAGAAGCAGAGAAACCGGATGTCCTCCTGCTTGACATCATGATGCCCGGCTCAGTGACAGCACGCGGTGTGGTGGATTACATAAAGGGGAATGATGAGGGGAAAAAGATGAAGGTCATCTACCTGACCGGAGTGAAAGCATCCGAGAAACAGATGAAAGAGCTTGTGGAAAGCGGCTATGTGGCGGATTTCATTGAGAAGCCGGTGGAACCTGCTGAACTCATGAAGCGCATAGAGATAGCCATCACAGGAAAAAAGGCAGGTAGACATATTGGATGGCAGGATTCCACTGCTGATGATTTGGGATAAGGTGCATTGATGGAGCTTGATATCGAGGATATAACAGACTCAGTATTCGTCGCTGACCCAAAGACGAGAAGACTTGTCAGCTGCAATAGCGAGGCTGAAAAACTGGTCGGCAAACCAAAGAAAAAAATCCTTGGAATGATCGCTGACCAGCTTCATCCGCCGGACGTGAGGAAGCGGACGATGGATGATTTCCGGCTGCAGGCAGCAGATAAAAAGAAGGTAAGTGAAAGCGAGGTGCTTGCTTCAGGCGGAAAACGCATCCCGGTCAGCATAAAAACCACGCTCACCAGGCTTAACGGAAAAACCGTGCTCGTCGGTATTTTCCGGGACATAACTGAGCAGAAGAATGCAGAAGAAGAAATCAAATATTTAAAAGAGTATAACGAAAACATCCTTGAAAGTGATCCGAATCCAATACTGGTGATGAAAGGAAGCCGGATCGAGTATGTAAACAAATCTTTTATTTCTGCTTTTGGAAAAACCAAAAACCATTACATCTCAAAAAAGCTGAATGAAATAATGCCTCCGGATGTAGTTCCTAATCTGAAAGAAGTGCTATCGGATTATGAGACAACAAAAGAGCTTGAAATCAAAAATAAGCATTTCAGTGTCAGTTCATTCATCGTAAAAAAAGCAGAAGAAGAAGAAGAAGAAGAAGAAGTGAGGGTTGGAATAATAATGCAGGATGTCAGCAAGCGCAAGAAAGCTGAGGAAGAACTGATAAAAAGCAAAGATAGATACAAAACGATATTCAGCTCATCCAGAGACGCACTTATGACATTGGTTTCTGGCGGGAGATTCACCAGCGGCAATCCAGCGACGCTGGAGATGTTCGGATGTAGGGGCGAGAAGGAATTCGCATCAAAGACGCCTGCGGATGTCTCGCCAAAGCTCCAGCCAGATGGTGAGAGCTCGGAATCCAAAGCAAAAAGGATGATGGATACCGCGATGAAGAAGGGTTCGCATTTCTTCGAATGGACGCATAAGAAAATTAACGGGAAGGAGTTCCCTGCAACTGTGCTTCTGACAAGGACTGAACTTGAAGGAGTGCCTTGCCTGCTTGCGACTGTGAGGGATGTCACTGAACAGAAGAAGTCGGAGGAACTGCTCAGAGGCTACGGCGCAAAGCTGGAGCAGGACGTGAAGAGGCGCACCGAGGATCTCATAAAGCAGAATACAGAGGTGGTCAGGAAATCCATAGACCTTGCGGAGGCGAAGAAGGCGCTCGAGGACAGGACGCGGACGCTCGACACGCGGATGCTGGAACTGGAGGAGAAGAACCGCCAGCTTGAGGAATTCAAGGAGTTCGCGCTGCTGAGGGAAAACGAGAGGATGCAGCTGCGCGAGGAAGTGGAGAGGCTCAGGAAGCTGAAGGAGTGATTGGCTTGGGGAAGAGTACCGAAGCGGAGCGGCTCAGGAAGCTGCAGCAATGAGAAAAGAAGGAGAACAAAACCCCTTCGGGGG
>Ga0315281_10002271_pt1 | contig 28529 bp, 29 predicted proteins | sample YL17G07_0_MG_FD_204540 | JGI IMG/M metagenome (GOLD analysis project Ga0315281, IMG submission 204540) | Sediment microbial communities from Yellowstone Lake, YNP, Wyoming, USA - YL17G07_0 | ecosystem: Environmental > Aquatic > Freshwater > Lake > Sediment | place: USA: Wyoming | collected...
TCGCCCGCTACGCCGCCGACCACCTCTTCGATGAGGTCGACGAGATCGGCATCCGCGACGGCTCCAACCTCGAGATCCCGGGCGCCAAGGGCATCAGCTTCGGCTTCAGCATCTGGACGACGATCGAGGAGTGCAACAACCCCGCGATCGTCTTTGAGAACGGCGACGTCCACACCATAGAGCCGTTCGCCGAGCTCGAGAAGTTCTGGCTGCCCGAGGGCATCGGCGAGGTCGAGGTCGGCCACGTCGAGCACGAAGAGGTCATCCAGATCGCCCACAACGCCGACCGGCTCAAGGGCGTCAAGAAGGCGACCTTCAAGTACGCCCTCGGCGACGAGTTCATGCAGGCGATGGAGATCTTCCGCTCCGTGAACATCGACAACAAAGAGAAGATCAAGGTCGGCAACGTCGAGGTCGCCCCGCGCGACGTCGTCGCGGCCGCCGCGCCCGACCCGAACGAGATCGGCAAGCAGTACGTCGGCCAGACCGCGGCCGGCACCTACGTGGTCGGCAAGAAGGACGGCATGGAGCGCAAGGTCTACCTGTACCAGGTCGCCGACAACAAGGCGTGCGTCGACAAGTACGGCACCCAGGTCGTCGTCGCCCAGACCGGCTTCACACCGGTCATCACGATGGAGCTCCTCGCCAAGGGCAGCCTCGGCAGCAAGCCGGGCGACCCGAAGAGCGGCGTTCACAACCCCGAGGCCTTCAACGCCGACGACTACGTGGCGCTGATGCCGGCGTACGAGTTCCCCGGCGGCCTCCTCGAGATCGAGTCCGAGTACAAGATCGCCAAGGACCGTCAAGCCCTGCTCGACCTGGCGAAGTAGAGAGAGTCACACCCGCGCGGCGCCCCGGCAGGCGTCACGCGATGAAAGCCCCTGGTCAGTGGCCCGCCACCCTCCCCGGGTGGCGGGCCACACGTCTTCCGGGGCAACGGATTCCTCCTCGCGATGCCTGAGGCCCCGTCCACCCGGCCGTATACTGGCTGCACTGTCTTCGCTGGGGGAGGCCCGCGATGAGGACGCTGAGGTTGGGGACCGAGCTGGCGCTCGTCCTTCTGGTGATGATGGTCGTCGCGCCGGCGGCGTTCGCCCCGCCGCCACCGCCCGGAGATGGGCTCTGGAGCCTGCGAAGCTCCAGGGCGGGTGACGACGCCGGTCGCGGGGTGGCGGTCAACCCCGATGGCGAGTTCGTCGTCGCGGCCGATCTGAACACCGACGCGGTGGACTCGTCGCTGCTGTGGTTCGACATGACGACCGCCGGCGCAGGCGACGCTTCCGGCGGATACGGCGCCGGTGACGGGCTCGCCGAGACCACGAACGCGCTCGCTCTTGACGCCGGCGGCGCCCCGTTCCTGGCAGGGTCGATCACCGGGACTATGGCGCGGCTCGACTACCTGCTCACACGGTCCAACGCCGACGGCAGCTTCTCGGGCGAGAAGTCGTACGACGGACCGAGCCACGGCAACGACGCCGCCCTAGCGGTCGTCACCGATGCCTCCGGCGCCAGCTACGTGACCGGCTCGAGCCAGTCCAATCGGACGTCGGGCGACCAGGACATCGTGACCATCAAGTACGACGGCGCCGGCCTGAAGAGCTGGACGAAGCGCTTCGACGGCGCCGCCCACGGGCTCGACCGGCCGGCGGCGATCGCCGTCCGCTCCGGCTACGTCTACGTGGCGGGACGCAGCCGGCGCGCGGGTCACGGCGACGATGTGGTGGTGATCAAGTACAAGGCCAACACCGGCGCGCTGGTGTGGACCGCTTACTACGACGGCGCGCAGCATCGCAACGAACGCATCACCGACCTCGTCGTGACATCGAGCGGCATCTACGTCGGCGGCTCCGGACGCAGCACGGGCACGACGGCGGACGCCCTGCTCGTGAAGTTCGCCTTCAGCGGGACGCGCAAGTGGGCCAAGTACACCGGCGGCGCCGCGGGCGGCGACATGTGGAACGACCTCGAGTGGACGGGCTCGGCCGTCGGCGCCGCCGGCGCGATCTACCGGACGGCGACGGGAAGCGACGCCATGACGGCCGCGTGGCGGCCGGACGGCACGGTCGCCTGGCGCAGGACCTTCTCGAGCACCGGCGTCTACGACGACATCGCCGTGGCGCTGACCACCGAGGCGACCGGCGCAGTGTACGTCGCCTGTACGTGTGAGGGCGCGACCGACACCGACATCCGTGCGCTCGGCTACGACGCCGACGGCGACACCCTGTGGGCGAGTACGCCGTTCGGCTACTTCGGCGGCGAAGACGACGTGGCGGTCGACGTCGCGGTCTCGGGCTCGACCGTCGCCGTCGTCGGCGTCAGCCACACCCCCGCCGACGGCGACGACTACCTCGTGCTCGGCATACAGAAGTGACGTAAGGCCCAAGGGCCGGCCGCCCCCACCGGCCGGCCGGCCCTTCTTCTGTGCGAAGATACGCTCTCCGGCGGAGCGGCTCCCGGTCCGGTGACCGGCGCGGTCTTCAAAACCGTCTGCGGGGCAGTGCTCCTGTCCTGGGTGGGTTCGACTCCCATGTCGCTCCGCCAAGCTATTTGCAGGGAGTTTGTGGCACCACGCGGGACGGGCGAGCTTGGTCGGGTCCTGTGCGTTCAACCGATGTGGTGCCCGTTTGGTGCCCATTGTGTCGGTCATCGTTCCTCTCGAGCTCCTGCGTGGTGCGGTTGATCGACTGGCCGCTCGAGCGCGCCGGGCGCGCCGCCTCAACACGGAACTCAGGCGGATAGGGCGGTCGTGTTCTTGGCATGTGGCTCCCTCCTGAAGGCAAGCGCCTCCAGATGCTCAGGTGTCAACGTAAGCGGGTCAACTCCAAGTCCAACTCCACCCAGCGCGAGCGAGAGCGGTAGTTCGAGGGAGGAGTCGCCCGAGCGCGCGCGGTATCATGTCACGAGCGCAGGCAGACGGCGGGCGCCCCGCCGCGAAGTCAGGGGGCGCACCCGAGAGGGAGGAGCAGCACCATCAGCGCGACACCCCCGGCAGGATCAGAGGCTCATCGGAGCGCGGTCCGGCGGCGCCGTGTCGCGCTGCTCGGTGCGCTCCTTCTCCTCGTCGCGGTCGCAGGAGCGCTGGTGCTCGTCGACGGGCTGGGGGCTGAGAAGCAGAAGCAGAAGTCGCAGCCGCAGCCCGCCTGGCAGGACAGCCACCCACGGGTCTGGCCGGCCGCCCTCATCTCTCCCTCCGAGCGCTCGTTCAAGGCCGACCAGCTCGATCACCTCAGCCATGCTCCCCAGGTCGTGTTCTTCGGCGGCTCGCGGAGCATGCGCTTCGAGCCGTCCTACGTGAAAGAGACGACCGGGCTCAGGGCCTTCAACCTCGCCATGGTCGTCGGCAGGCCCGAAGACGCCTGGGTGTTCGCTCACTACATCCATGAGCGGTGGCCGAAGACGAAGCTGCGCTGGATCTGGGGCATCCAGAACTCCACCTTGGGCGAGCGGCCGCTCGAGCCGGGTCTCATCCAGGACCCGCGCCTCAATCGCTACCTGCCCGACGCGCTTCTCAGGGAGCAGGGCGCGCTCTTGCCGCAGACGCCCGACAAAGTCCCCAAGCTCAGCCGGGCGGACGGGATGAGGTACGCGCGCGACGGCGTCGTGCTGTGGAACAAGTACGACAGCGAAGAGGCCAAGGGTCGCACACTGGCACGCTCACTCAAGATCTACATCAAGCGCGCGCTCGAGAAGCAGCAGGGAGAGCCGGGGAGCGCCTTCGAGGCGCCGTCTCGGGGCCGGGAGTACTTCGAGCGCACGATCGGCTACCTCAACGAGATCGGCGTCGAGCCGATCTTCATCAGCATGCCGATCCATCCGACTGTGCTCAAGGCGCTTCTGCCGGGGGGCTGGCAAGAGGGACACGAGCGCTTTCTCGCCTACATTGACTCGCTGCACGGGAGCTTCGACTTCAAGTTCATCGACTTGAGCCACATCGGGTCTTTCGGCGGCGACCCGCACGAATTCTACGACGGCGTGCACATCAAGTTCGCCAACGCCCGCAAGGTGATCGACAAGCTCGAGGAGACGTACCCCGAGCAGTTCGCGAGGTAAGGCGAAGTGGCTGAGCCCTTCGAGCACCGCCGGTCGGTGGCGCACGAGCGCCGGCGCCGGCGGCGAGGCGTCGTGCGCTGGTTGGTCGTCGCGCTCGCTCTGACGGCCGTGGCTGCGGTGGCGGTGTTCGCGTGGAGCATGCTTGGCGGTGAGCCGGAGCAGACGGCGGCGCGACCGGCGTCGTCGCCCTCGATCGCGCCGGTGACGACCGGACTCGAAGATGTACGCACGACCAGCGGCGCCCGCGTGCGCCTGCCCTTCCGCGTGTCGATGGACGGCGCCGAGACGGCGATCGTCACGCTCCTGGTGACGCATCCCGACGGGACGCCGGTCCGCCGCTTGCTTCGCCGCGTGACGCGACCGGTCAACGTGGACCTGGCGTGGACGGGCACACTCGCCCTCAAGGCAGGCTCCTATCGCTACGTCGTGTACGCCACCGTCGACGGTCGCCAGCAGCGCGTCGCCGTGCCGGCCAAGCTGGTCGTGGAGGCGCCGGCCTTCCCCGGCGACGAGGCCGTGGCTGCGGCTATCGCCTGGGCCAAGGGGCGCAGCGGCACGCCCGGCGTCGCCGTGGTCACGACCGACGGCGAGGTCCACGGCCTCCGCCTCACGAAGCAGTACGCGAGCTACAGCCTCTCGAAGGCGATGATGCTCGTGGCATACCTGCGCGCGCACGCGACGGTGAGTGATGCGATGCGCGACACGCTGGAGCGGATGATCGAGCAGTCCGACAACGCCGCCGCGAACGTGCTCTTCAGCGAGATCGGCGGCGCCGCCGGCCTCACGCGCCTGGCGAAGACCGTCGGCATGAAGCGCTTCTCACCGGGCGGCGGCTGGATGTCGGCGCGTGTGACGCCGGCCGACCAGGCGCGGTTCTTCGTCGGCATGGAGAAGTACATCCCGGCTAAGCACCGCGCCCTCGCCCGCGAGCTCCTGTCGGGCGTCACGTCGCGCCAGCGCTGGGGCATCGTCGCGGCCGCCGGGCCGCTCGGCTGGAAGGTCTATTTCAAGGGCGGCTGGTCGAGCGGCAACGTGTACATGACGCAGGCGGCGCGGTTGCAGCGCGGAAAGCGCGTGTTCGCCGTCGCCGTGCTCACCGAGGGCAATCCGGACTGGACCTATGGCTTCGGCACGATCAAGGGCGTTGCCGGGATCCTGCTGGGGCGGCAGCCCACCGGCGCGTACCTCGCGCAGGTGCTCGAGTAGGTCGAGGAATCGCGGGGCTCAGGCGCGGCCCGCGTCGCGCCGCGGCTCAGCGGGCGACGTGACCGTCGTAGGCGATCGCCGTGATCGTGAGCTCGAGGTCGCCGGCCGGCCGGCGCCAGACGACGCGGTCGCCGACGCGGGAGCCGATGAGTGCCTCGGCGAGGGGCGACACGTAGCTCACCTTGAGCGACGCCGCGTCGGCCTCGTCCTCGCCGACGATCGTGAACGTCCGCTTGTCGCCTTCGCCGGTCACCGTCACCGCCGCCCCGAAGGCGACCTCGTCGCCGGGCTGATCGGCAGGGTCGACAGGGATGGCGCTTTCGATACGCGTGGCGTAGTAACGGAAGTCGCGGTCGACGTGGAGCAGCTCCTCCGCCGCCATGGCTTCGTCTTCGCTGGCGAGCAGCTCGAGCCTGCGCGCCTCGAGCTCGCCGGCGCGCTTCCTGAGCTCCGCGAGGCCCGCGGGAGTGACGTAGTTGGGGTGCTCGCTGACAGGCCGCGCCGGGAGGTCCTGGCCGGGCGCGCCGGAGTCCTTTTCCTTGACGAATGCTCTGCTCATGGCGGTTCTCGATGAAGCGGGGACGAACGCGGGAATCGCACACTCCTTTCGTGATGGTGCGCCTCCTTCCTGCGGTGGTCAACCGTGCGTGGAAGCGTCGACAGAAGGCACGGGAGGTGGAAAGATGTGCTCACACCAGCCCGTCGACAGGCAAGGGGGTACGATGAGCGACAGCGTGTACAAGGTAGTCGAGGTGATCGGCACCAGCCCGACGTCCTTCGCCGAGGCCGCGAAGGCGGCCGTCGAGAAGGTGGCCGCCACCGTGCAGGACCTGCGCGTGGCGCGGGTCGTCGAGTTCGACATGAAGATCGAGGACGGCAAAGTGACGGCCTACCGCGCCAGGGTCAAGGTGTCGTTCAAGTACCACGAGGAGCTCTGAGGCGAGGCGGGGCGTGCGCCGCGGCGCACGGCGCCGCGCCGCCGCCCTTTTCAGCTCCCGCCTCGACGCCCGGCGTCCGAGGCCGCCCCGCCCATCCCGTTCCCGCCCTGGTCACCCTTGTCACTCGGGCCGTGCACCGTGTTCCTTCCGCCGGGGGGCGGGTACATTCGGGCTGACCACGACGCCCTGGGTGCGCTCAGGGGCAAGCCACGAAGCAGAGAGGTGCGTCAGCATGCTTGACCCCAAGATGGAGAAGGCGCTCAACGCGCAGATCAACGCCGAGCACTACTCGGCCTTCCTGTACCTGGCGATGTCCGCCCAGTTCGCCGACCTCGGCATGCCCGGCGGTCAGAGCTGGATGACGGCGCAGTTCAAGGAAGAGCTCGTGCACGCCCAGGTCTTCTTCGACTACGTGATCGAGCGCGGCGCTCGCGTGAAGCTCGAGGCGATCGCCAAGCCAGCGGCCAAGTGGGCCTCCGGCCTCAAGATGTTCGAGAGCGCGCTGGCCCACGAGCAGAAGGTGACGGCACTCATCCACGACCTCGCCTCGCTGGCGCTCGAGCTCAAGGACCACGCCACCTACCAGTTCCTGCAGTGGTTCATCGGCGAGCAGGTCGAGGAAGAGGCGACAGCCTCCGACATGGTCCAGAAGTTCAAGATGGCCGGCGATCAACCGGCCGGCCTCTACCAGCTCGACAAGGAGCTGGCGACGCGGGTCTTCGTCTCGCCCACCGTGTACGCCTGGTGAGCGACGGCTGAGGCGGACGTGACGAGGCGGCGGGGCGGCGAACATGCGCCGCCCCGCCGCCTCACAGCTTCTCGAGCATCAGGAGACAGGGGTTCTCGGGCCCCCACAACCCGGGCAACTCCATCAGGGGCACGAACCCCATCGCCGCGTAGAATGCCCGCGTCGCGGCATAGCTCGGGTCGGGGACCGTCGCGCTCAGCGTCTTGACGGTGAGGTAGCCCGCGCCTTGTTCGCGCAGCCAGTTCTCGGCGGCCGCGACGAGGGCGCGTCCGACGCCGCCGCGATGACGGTCCGCAAGCACTCCCATCACGTGGATCTCGGCCGCCTGGGACGAGTGCAGCGTGAGGGCCAGGAGGCCCACGACGCGCTCGCCGTCTACCGCGACGAACGTCGGCAGGTCGTCCACGTCGCGCACGTACTCCCGGATCGACTCTTCGATCCCGAACCAGTCTGGCAGGGCGCGCAGCACCGCTTCGCAGGCCGCGCCCTGCGCCCGCAGCGGCCCGCGGACGCGAGGCTCCGACGTCACGTCGACCCCTCACCCACGGGTGTCTGCGTCACACTCTGCGTCGCCCGCTCACGTGACGTCTCGCCGCATCGACAGGTAGACCGCCGCGACACTCGTCAACGCGATGTACGCGAGGCTCACGAGGAACGCCTCCGGTCTGCTCAAGCCGACGCCGTTCTCGGGGCCCACTCTCAAGGCGCCGCTGACGACCTGCTCGAGCGCGCTGAACGGCAGGTACTGGCCGACCACAGGCTTGAGCCCGAAGACGATGCTTTCGACGACCAGCGCCCAGATGAGCGTGCCGGCGACGGTGACCGGCTGGTTGCGGAAGAGCGCACCGAGTCCGACGCCGAACGACGCCATCAGGCCCGCTGCGAGAAGGATCAAGGCGACCGTCTCGGCGGGATCGTCCCCGGCGATCGAGCCCACGTTCAAGGTCAGCCCGCGGACCCGGTAGCCGATCGCCGCGGTGACGTAGAGCAGAAGCCCGACCAGAGCGAGAACGGCGACGCCGACGACGAAGCAGACGACGAGCTTCCCGGCGATGACCTGCCATCGCCTCGGGGTGACGAGGTAGCTGTACGTGATCGTACCGTGGCGGTACTCGTTGGTCATGCTGAGGATGCCGAACACGAGGCCGAGGAGCGGCACCACGGTCGCCCCGGCGCCGAGCATGCCGGCCACCCCTTCCTCCCGAAAAGTCTGCGCGGGAGCGAGGGACAGCTGGAGGATCGCCGGGATGACGCTGACCGCCACGGCGGCGATGAGAAGGCCCAGCGCCGTGCGCGTGCTCCTAAGCTTGAGGACCTCGGCTCTGAGAAGGTCGATCACTCGGCCGGCCTCCTCGTGCCCGCGATCTGAAGGAAGAGGTCCTCCAGGCTCACCTGCTCGGTGAGCAGCTCGTGCAGGACGATGCCGTGGTCCAGGGCGACCTGCCCGACGTCGGCGGCGCTTGGGCCGCGGATCGCGAGGGCCGCGTCCAGCCGGTTGACCGCGACGCCGCGCTCGAGCAGCAGCTGCTCCAGGCGCTCGGCCTGCGGGGTGCGGCAGCGGACCACGGCGCCTGCACCGGCGGCGAGCTCGCCGATCGGGCCCTGCGCCAGCAGCTTGCCTTTGCTGATGATGAGCACCTCGTCGACGGTCTGCTCGACCTCAGAGAGGACGTGGCTCGACACGAGCACGGTCTTGCCCTCGGCGGTGCGCTGGCGCAGGAAGGTGCGCAGCCAGCGCATGCCCTCGGGGTCGAGACCGTTGCCCGGCTCGTCAAGCAGCAGGACCTCGGGGTCGCCGAGCAGGACGCAGGCCAGAGCGAGGCGCTGGCGCATGCCGCTCGAGTAGCCCTTGACGGCGCGCTTGGCCGCGCCCGTCAGCTCGACCGTCTCGAGGACCTCCTCGACGCGCGTCTCGGCGATGCCCGAAGCGCGAGCCACGACGCGCAGCGCGTTGCGCCCCGAGCGCCCGGGATGGAAGCCCGACGCGTCGAGCAGCGCGCCGACGCGGGTCCACGGCCGCGCCAGATCGCGGTACGGGCCACCGAGCACGCGTGCCGTGCCGCGCGTCGGGCGCACGAGGCCGACGAGCATGCGCAGCGTCGTCGTCTTGCCGGCGCCGTTCGGGCCGAGGAAGCCGGTGATCGTCCCGGGCTGGATCGAGAAGCTGACGTCGTCGACGGCGAGGACCTTGCCGAAACGCTTGGTGAGGTGCTCGACGTCGATGACGGCCACCGCGCCCTCCCCTCGCTCCGGCGTGAACGCACTGCGGACGGGCGCCGCCGGCGGGCGGCGCCCGTCCGCACTCTAGCCGACGCACACGGTCGGCCGCAACGCGACGGGATGGGAAACTCGCGGCGCGCGGCCTTGTCGTTCCGCCGCCGCCGAGCGCCGGCGCTCGGCGGCGCTAGAAGAGCCTGGCAGCGGCGTGCGTCAGGGTGATCGCCCACCCGACCGGGTGAGGCAGCGCCCCTCAGGTACCGCCCTGTGGCGGATCGGTGACGTACGAGATCCAGAGGAAGAGGCTGATCCCCCCCATGACGATGGCGGCCACGGCGTAGTCCAGACGTGCGAAGCGCCTGAACGACGCCCAAACGCCCAAGGCGCCGAAGACGAGCGCGACGAGGTCGGCCACCAGGATCACGTAGCGCGCGGTGGCGTCGCCGATCAGCACCGGCCCGGCAAGCAGGCCGACGACGCCGGCGGCGAGAGCCACCGGCGAGAGGTCCGGGAGTCCCCCGGCGCGGGTCGGCGCCGGCCTGATGGGCGGTGCGCCCTCGCCGGCCGACCCCAGGTCCGCGACGGGCCACGCGCTCGCACCGGTGCCCTCGCCGGGCGGCGCGGCGTCACCGACGCTCTCGCTCGGCGGCGCGGGGCCGGCATTCGGTCTCCGGTAGTCGTCAGGGATCCTGTTCACGGTGTCAGCCGTACCTCCATCGGCGTCCGCTCCGTGACCTGTATCGGCGGGACGACCGGGAGGGTCAAGCGGTGCGGGCGTCGCGGGACGAGCGGCGGGTCAAGCCGAGACGAGGTCGTCGAGCTTGGCCGTCACGTCCGGGTCGAGCGTGAACGGCGCGGGCGCGGCCCGCAGCTCGCGCAGGCGCTCGCGCACCCGCGCGAGCAGAGGCTGCGCGCCCGCCGCCCGCCAACGCTCGTGCGTCTGCTGGTCGATCACGCCGGCCTGCCAGAAGCGGCGGTGGCGCTCACGGGTCATTCGGCGCGCGAGGTGGTCGCCCCCCGGACCCACGGCCATGATCTCGTCGAGGGCGATGGCCTCGTCGTCGACGGGCAGTTCCTCGAGCAGGGCACGGGCGTAGCCCGCGAGCTCGTCGCCGAGCACCATTCCCTCCAGCGAGCTCTGCATGCCCGACTCCAGGTGGCCGATGTCGTGTAGCAGCGTCGCCCGCGACAGGGCGCCGAGGATCGTGGCCACGGCAAGCTCGAGAGCCCACTGCTCGTCCAGCATCTTGCTGTCGGAGTGTCCGGCGTAGGACCAGCTCGGGAGGCCGTACCAGGCGGCGAGGTCGAGCATCCCTTGGTCACCGAGAAACGCGGACGGGGCGTTGTAGACATCGACGAAGGTCCGCATGTTGATCGCTCCACAACCGGCGCCGTACACGAACGGGGCGCCGCGGGTCGAAAGTTGGTGAAGGACGAGGCCGGCGAGCATCTCTGCATTGCCGACGGTGGCGACAGCGGTGACGGAAGCAGGAGCCGAGGTTCCCGCGGACGCCGCTCCGGCGAGGACGAGCGGGACGCCGAGATCCGCGCAGGTCATCACCTTGTCGCAGGCGACCTCGTCGAGCATGAGCGGCGGCGAGCTCATGGCGAGGCAGGCAAGGCTCTGCGCCTCGCCGCAAGCCGCCGCCATCTCCCGCATCACCCTCAGGTGCGCCCCGCCGAACGGGCTCGAGGCGACGATGGGCTTGCGCGTGCACGCGAGCATGGCGGCGAGCTGGGCAAAGTCGAGGACGTCCGCCTCGGCGTCCTCGGGCAGCGTCATCGACATCACGAAGTCGACGTTCGGCAGGCGCTCGGCGAGGTCGGCCGCGGCGGCGACGTCGGCCAGTGTCCCGCGGCGGCGCTCGCCGATGTCCGGGTCGCTGACGTAGAGGCAGTCGGGTCCGGTACCGAAGTACGTCGGCCCTTGGGCGAGCTCGAGCGGCGCGCTGTCGCCGCCGCGCGGCAGCAGCAATGTGCGGCGCGGCGCCGAGTCCAGCGCGCTCGCCACGAGCGCCGCCGGCAGGCGGACACGCGTGCCGTCGACGCGCGCCCCGGCCGCCGCGCATACCTCGCGGGCGCCGGCGTGGTACATCTCGACCCCGGCCTCGGCGAGCACGCGAAGCGTGGCCTCGTGGACGCGCCGGCAAGCGTCGTCGTCCCAGACCCTCAGGATGGCGCGCGGCGTGGCGGCTATGTGGACCCCCTCGTGACCCGAGACCCTTCGATCAGCGCGGCCCTGCGCGCCGTTCGTTCGTCCACCGCACGGCCCGTGGCCGTCCCGCGCCTCAGCCGGCGGTGCGGCTCATTCAATGCCCGCCTCCAGACAGTGTCAACAGGCATCGGTGCGCTCACGGCGACCCGCCGCCGCCGAGCGCGGTATACCATGCGCTCGCAGTCCAGCCCATCGACGACGCCCCCGGAGGCGAGAGATGAGACCGGCCCCGTTCGCGCTCGAGCGCTACTTCGCACGCTACGAGTTCAGCGCTCCGTACCTGCTCTCGAGTTCAGACTGCGACGGATTGCCGATGCGCGAGGTCCTCGCCATGGCGGACGACGAGTGCCGCGCCCACTGGGCCGACCTGCGACTCGGCTACACCGAGTCGCTGGGCCTGCCGCAGCTGCGCGCCGAGATCGCCGGGATGTACGAAGACGCGACGGCGGAGGACGTCATCACCGGGGCGCCCGAGGAGCTCATCTTCGTCGCCATGAACGCGCTGCTGCGGCCCGGCGACCGCGTCGTGTGCACGTACCCCGGGTACCAGTCGCTGTTCGAGATCGCGCGTGCTATCGGCTGCGTGGTGGACCTCTGGCAGCCGCACGAGGAGGGGGCTTGGCGGTTCGACCCGGAGGACCTCGCCGACCTCCTGCGCCCCGGCACGCGTCTCGTCGTCGTCAACTTCCCGCACAACCCGACCGGCGCCCTGCCCTCGCGGGACGAGTTCGTCGCCATCGTCGAGGCGGCCGGTCGCGCCGGGGCGCACGTGTTCTCGGACGAGATGTACCGCCTGCTCGAGAGCGACCCGGGCGAGCGGCTGCCGTCGGCCTGCGAGCTCGCCCCCGACGCCCTGAGCGTGTCGGGCATGTCCAAGGTGTTCGGCATGGCCGGCGCGCGTATCGGCTGGGTGATCGCGCGCGACCCCGAGGTCATGCAGGCGCTCGCCGCCTTCAAGGACTACACGACGATTTGCAGCAGCGCCCCCAGCGAGGTGCTGGCGCTGATCGGGCTGCGCGCGCGGGTGGCGCTCGTCGAGCGCCACCGCGCGCGCATCGCCCGCAATCTGGCGACGCTCCAAGCCTTCGTCGCGCGCCACGACGAGCGGTTCGCGCTCGCGTCGCCGCGCGCCGGCAGCGTCTGCCTGCTGCGCCTGCGCGACGGCCACGCTACCGACTTCTGCCGTCGCGTCGTTGACGAGGCGGGCATCATGCTGCTGCCGTCGAGCGTCTTCCAGTTCGGTGACGACCACGTGCGCATCGGCCTCGGCCGCGAGAGCATGCCCGACGTCCTCGCCCGCCTCGAGGCGTTCCTGATGCGCAGGTAGTCGCCGCGGCGCGTGAACGGATGCCGTTGCCCGCGCCCGCGGCCCGAGTGCGGTTTGCATCATTCTCGTGCCTCGGGCCTTGCCATATGACTCGTCATGAGGCATGGTTGCACCTGCGCAATCCTGTTCAAGCGTACGCCGACAGCTGGCGGCATCAGCCGTGCGGGCAGACCGGCCGTCGCGACCAGCAAGGGGGGCTGATGAACGACAGGGACATCGTCAACCGCGACGAGAAGGACCTCGTGGGTCTCTGCAAGGAGGCCAGCAGGGGCGGCATCACGCGACGCCAGTTCGTCGAGCGCGCCCTGCTGCTGGGGCTTTCGGCCTCGGCCGTCGGCGCCCTGGCCGGCGCCTGCGGCACCAAGGCCGCAAAGACGACCACGGCGACGCTGCCGCCGATGGACGAGACCAAGCCGTCGGAGATCGTCTTCTACAACTGGACCGACTACTTCAACCCGGCCCTGAAGAAAGTGTTCCTCAAGGAGACGGGCATCCAGATCAAAGAGGTCTACTTCTCGTCCAACGAGGAGCTCCTCGCCAAGCTCAAGGCGGGGGCCAAGGGCTACGACATCATCGTGCCCTCCGACTACATGGCCCACATCATGATCAAGAGCGGCATCATCGAGCCGCTCGACATGAAGTACCTGCCGAACTTTCAGTACGTCGGCGAGGAGTTCAAGGCGCCGACTTTCGACAACCCCGACGAGAACAACGGGATGAAGTACACCGTGCCGTACTTCTACGGGACCACCGGCTACTGCCAGCGCACCGACAAGGTGACCACGCCGCAGACCACGTGGGACCCGCTCTGGGACTCGCAGTACAAGGGCAAGATCAACTTGCTGGACGACGAGCGGGAGTGCCTCGGCATGGCGCTCAAGAAGCTAGGCTACTCCTCCAACACACTCGTGCAGTCCGAGCTCGACGAGGCGACACAGAGCCTCATCGACCAGAAGCCGCTGGTCGCGACCTACGACTCGGTCAACATGAAGCGCGCCATGGTGCAGGGTCAGCCGCTGGTCATGTGCTGGGACGGAGACGTGCTCATGGGCATCGACACGATGGGCGGCGACGCCAAGGCAAAGAAGCTGCTCCACTACGTGTGGCCCGAACCGGGCTTCTGCCTGTGGACGGACGCCATGAGCATCCCGGTGGGCGCCAACAGCCGCTTCGGCGCCCACACGTTCCTGAACTGGCTCATGGACCCGAAGATCGCCGGCGAGAACGCCAACTGGGTGTGGTACCTGTCGGCGATCATCCCGGCATCGCACGAGTACACCGATCCGTTCGCGCTGACGCTGGCGCCGACGACCGAGGTGCTCTCGCGCGCCGAAGCGTTCACCGACGTCGGCGAGTTCGCGACCGCCTACTCGGACGCCTGGCGTCAGGTCAAGAGCGCCTGAGGTCCGCTGAGAGAGGCTGACGACGGGGCGCCGGGCGGCGATGCCGCCCGGCGCCCCCGCGTTATTTTAGGCTCTGTGTCGCCCGCAGGCGCTTCGTCCTGCCTGCGCTTGTCGTCGCCACGCCTCTGCGCCAAGCTTGGCCATCATTGTCATGTCCACGCTCCGCTGGAGGGCGAGGTCGACGCCCAGGGCACACGCGGGCTGGAGCCACGAGGGGGAGCACATGCACGAGAGGGATGCGATCCGCAAGAAGGACGAGGCCGTCGTCGCCCGGGACGAGCCGGATCTGGTCGGGCTCTGCAAAGAAGCGCGCCGCGGCGGCATCACCCGCCGGCAGTTCGTGGAGCGGGCCCTGGTCATGGGGCTGTCGGCTTCGGCCGTCGGGGCTCTCGCCGGCGCTTGCGGCAGCAAGACCACGGCCACCGATACGGCGACGCTGCCGCCGATGGACGAGACGAAGCCGTCCGACGTCACGTTCTACAACTGGTCCGACTACCTCGACCCGACCATCAAGAAGGACTTCAAGAAGGTGACCGGCATCACGGTCCGCGAGCCCTACTACTCGAGCAACGAGGAGCTGCTCGCCAAGCTCAAGGCCGGCGCCAAGGGGTACGACGTCACCGTGCCCTCCGACTACATGGTGCACATCATGATCAAGAGCGGGTTGCTGGCCCCGCTCGACATGGACTTCCTGCCCAACTACCAGTACGTCGGGGCCGAGTTCAAGAACCCCCCTTACGACAAGCCCGCAGAGAACAACGGGCAGCAGTACAGCGTGCCCTACTTCTACGGCACCACGGGGTACTGCCGGCGCACCGACAAGGTCCCCGAGGAGCTGACCGACTGGCCGCCGCTCTTCGACCCCAAGTACAAGGGCAAGATCAACATGCTCGACGACGAGCGTGAGTGCCTCGGCGCTTCGCTCAAGTCACTCGGCTACTCGCTGAACTCGCAGAGCCAGGAAGAGCTCGACCAGGCGACGCAGAAGCTCATCGAGCAGAAGCCGCTCGTGAGCGTCTACGACTCGGTCAACATGAAGCGCAACGTCGTCCAGGGCCAGTACCTCGTCCACAGTTGGGACGGGGACTGCCTCATGGCCATCGACGCCTTGGGCGGCGACGCCAAGGCGAAGAAGCTCGTCGCCTTCGTGCGCCCCATTGGGGGCTACATGATCTGGACCGACAACCTCGTCATGCCCGTCGGCTACAACAGCCGCTACGGCGCCCACCTGTGGATGGACTACCTGAGCGACCCGAAGGTAGCCGGCAAGAACGCGAGCTGGGTGTGGTACCTCAACCCCATCGCGCCGGCTTCATGGAAGTACACGGATCCGTTCGCTTTGAGCTTGCGGCCGACCGAAGAGGAGCTGGCCCGGGCCGAGGTCGCCGACGACGTGGGCGAGTTCGCCACCGCGTACTCGGACGCGTGGCGCCAGGTGAAGAGCGCCTGACCTGAGTCAGAGTGCCGCCGCGGGGCGGGCGGCGGCGAGAGCCGCCGCCCGCCCCGCTTCGTATCGGGACGGCGTCGCCTACGTGAGGGGGCCATGGACGATCGGATCGTCGTTCGCCGGAGCGAGAAGGATCTCGTCGGTCTGTGCCGCGAAGCCAGGCGCGGCGGCATCACGCGCCGGCAGTTCATCGAGCGCGCGCTCGTGCTGGGACTGTCGGCGACGGCGGTGGGGGCCCTCGCCGGCGCCTGCGGCGACGAGGGCCCGTCACCCGCGCCCTCCACGCCCGGCATCGACCCCATGGACGAGACGAAGCCGGCGGAGGTCGTCTTCTACAACTGGACCGACTACATCGACCCGGCGATCCTGCGCCAGTTCCGCGTCGAGACCGGCATCGCGGTCAAGCAGGTCTACATGGGCATGGGCGAAGAGCTCCTCGCCAAGCTGAAGGCCGGTGCCAAGGGCTACGACGTCTTCGTCCCGAGCGACTACATGGTGAGCATCATGCGCGAGTCCGGTCTGCTCGAACCGCTCGACATGAGCTACCTGCCGAACTTCCGTCACGTCGGCGAGCCGTTCCGCGACCCCGTCTACGACGACCCGGCGGGGCAGGAAGGTCTGCGCTACTCGGTGCCCTACTTCTACGGCACGACCGGCTACTGCCAGCGCCTCGACAAGGTGCCGGAGCCGCAGACGAGCTGGGATGCCCTCTGGGACAAGCGCCACAAGGGCGAGATCAACCTCCTCGACGACGAGCGCGAGGTCCTGGGCATGGCGCTCAAGCGGCGCGGCTATTCGGTGAACACGACGAGCCAGGAGGAGCTCGATCAGGCGACTGAGGACCTCATCGAGCAGAAGCCTCTCGTGGCGACGTACGACTCGGTGAACATGAAGCGCGCCATCATCCAAGGTCAGTCCTTCGTGATGGCTTGGGACGGCGACGTTGTCATGGCGCTCGACGCGCTCGGCGACGACGTCGAGACGAAGCGTCAGCTGCAGTGGGTTCTGCCAGAGGAAGGCTTCGCGCGCTGGACCGACGCTCTCTCCGTGCCAGTTGGCAACAACAGCCGCTACGGCGCCCATCTGTGGATGGACTACCTGATGCGGCCCGAGATCGCCGGCCAGAACGCGAGCTGGGTCAAGTACCTCTCGCCGATCGTCCCGGCGTCCTGGGAGTACACCGACCCCTTCGCCCTGACGCTGAAGCCGACCGACGAGGAGCTGGCGCGCTCGGAGCAATTCACCGACGTCGGCGAGTTCGCGACTGCCTACTCCGATGCCTGGCGGCAGGTGAAGAGCGCCTGAAGCGGGCCGGCGGGCGAAGCCGGACCGGCCCCCTTCTCAGCGGTTGTGGCGGATCTCCATGACGTCGCCGTCCCGGACGACGTACTCCTTGCCCTCGGTGCGCGCCTTAGCGTGCTCGCGGGCGGCGGCGAAGGAACCGAGCTCGATCAGGTCCTCGATCCTGACCACTTCGGCGCGTATGAAGCCGTGCTCGAGGTCGGAATGGATGCGCCCGGCGGCCTGCTTCGCCGTCCAGCCGCGCGGCAGCTGCCAAGCGCGCGACTCGCTGGAGCGGAAGTCGCCGGTGAAGAACGAGATGTAGCCGAGGACCTCGTAGGCGGCGCGGATGAAGACGTCGAGGGCGCCGCGGGCCTCGAGCCCCAGCTCCGCGCGGAACGCGGCCGCCTCGTCGGGCTCGAGGTCGGCGAGCTCCGTCTCGAGCCGCGCCGGCACGGCGACGACCTGGTCGCCGCGCGCCTTGGCCCAGGTGACGAAGTCGGCGTGGGCCGACAGCGCCTCGTCCGGCGCCTGCTCGTCGTCGGTGTTCAGCACGAAGAGCACCGGCCTGTCGCTCACGAGGGCGAGGTCGCGGTAGAGCGGCGCCTCGTCCGGCACGCGCTCGACGGCGCGCGCGAGCCTACCCTCGCGTAGCGCCGCGATTAGCCGGTCGACGGTCTCAAGCTCGCGCTGCATCGCCTTGTCGCCGCTGCGCGCCGCCTTGACCGTCTTCTCGCGGCGGCGCTCGACGAGCTCGAGGTCGCCGAGCACGAGCTCGGTCTCGACGAGCTCGACGTCGGCCTGCGGGTCGGCGGCGTCGCGCACGTGGGCGACGTCGGCGTTGGCGAACGTGCGGATCACGTGGGCGACGGCGTCCACGCCGCGGATGTCGGCGAGGAAGCGATTGCCCAGGCCCTCGCCACGACTCGCGCCTTCGGCGAGGCCGGCGATGTCGACGACGTCGATCGTCGCGAGGACCTTCTTCGGCGTCTCGAGCACCTCGTGCAGGCGGTCGAGCCGCTCGTCGGGGACGGGGACGACGCCGCGGTTCGACTCGGCCGAGGTATAGGCGTAGGCCGTCGCCGCCGCGTCGGCGTGCGTCAAGGCGTTGAAGAGCGTGGTCTTGCCCACGTTGGGCAGGCCCACGATGCCGAGCTTCACTGCAGTCCTCCCGTCGTCGGGGCTCGTTCGCCGGCGCGCCGCGCGGTCACTTCTTCGCCAGCTTGCTCGTGAGCACCACGTCCAGCACCCGGACGACGTCGCGCAGCTGGAGCTGCCCGAGCCCCGGGTGCTCCTTCTTCATGGTCGCCATCGTGTCGGCGCGCGTGTTCATCGGCCAGAACGACCCGCGCGCCGCCGTGAGGTGGGCGTCGGCGGCGACGAACCCGGCGACCGGGATGCCATACCCCGAGAACGGGATGTGGTCGCCGGCGACCTCGTAGCCGACGCCGCGCGAGACGGGCGGGGTGACCTGCAGCACGACGTCGGTCTCGAGCGTGACGCCGAGCTCGTCGGCGACGGTGAGGATGTCGCCCTGCAGCCACGAGCCGTCGCCCTCGGCGCCGTAGGTGTAGAGCGTCTCTCCGCCGGCGACGCCGTCAAGGTTGATCATCCCGATGAGTGCCTTGCGCTCGGTGCCGGTCAGCGCCTCGAGGTAGTGCAGCGACCCGTACAGACCCGGCTCCTCGGCGCCGAAGGCGACGAACGCGATCGTGTAAGGGGTGGCGACGTCTTGGAGGCGGGCGGCGAGCTCGATCAGGGCGCCGATACCGGAGGCGTTGTCGCTCGCGGCCTCGGACCCGCGCACCCCGTCGCAGTGGGCGCCGACCACCAGGGTCTCGCCCGAGTCGCCGGGCTTGAGGGCGACGACGTTGCCGGAGTGCACACGGTCGTCGCCCTTGCCGGCGATGAACTCCTGCCAGACCGGCATGTACCCGTACTGCTGCAGGGCGTCGAAGACGAACTCGCGGGCGCGGATCTCGCCCCAGCTGTCGGCCGGGCGCGGCCCGACGGTCTTGCTGAACTGTGCCATGGTCGCGTAGGCGATGGTCCCCGGGTCGGTGTCCGAGGCCGCCTGCGAGGGCAGGCCGGTGTCGGCGCGCTGGCCGCAGGCGGGCGCGCCGACCGCGAGGACGACGAGCAGCAGTGCGACGGCGATGCGGCGCACTGACGAGGGCACGAGACCTCCAGGACCGAGCGGGCACGGCGACTCAGGGCCGCCGAGGACCTCCTCATGCTACCACCCGACCTGGCTGACGGCTGTCGTTCGAAGGGCGCGCGACTCCTTCGCGGGGTCAGAACGGCGCGGGGACGAGCCAGACGTACAGGCCGCCGAAGACCAGACCCAGAGTGAAGCCCGCGACGACGTCGCCGAGATAGTGCACGCCGAGGTACACGCGAGTGAACATGAGTACGAGGGCCGTCACGACGAGGACGGGAAGCCACTGCGGGTAGAGCGTGCCGAGCGTCCAGGTCGCGGTGACCGCCATGCTCGCGTGTGAGGAGGGCATCGACTTGCTGACCGGCAGCGGGATGTGGTTGGGCAGGCTCGGGTCGGCCACCGTCGGGCGGTGGCGGCCGACGAAGTGCTTGACGACGTACCCGAGCGACTCGACGGCGGTGACGGCGACGCCGACGTAGAGCAGCGTCGCCAGGGGCCGCCGCCCGCCCGTGAGCCACGGCAGCAGGGCGACCGCGTACCAGAGGATGCCGTAGTTCCCGGCGAGCGAGAAGGCGCCGAGAGGACGGGCGAGCCAAGGCGGGTGAGGCCAATCGACGGCGACGCGCCGCGAGATACGCCGGTCGGCGGCGTCGAGACGGGCGAGGGTCGAGCCGCGGCGGGCGACGCCGGGTGAGGGTCCGTCTTCGACTGCCATCGGAATCGGGGTCGAGTATACTATCCGCCGGCTCGTGCCCACCTCGACCCAGGACCCGTCCCATGCGCTCCACCGTCATCGTGACCGCCCTCGGCCCCGACAGTCACGGCCTGCTTGCCCGCGTCGCGACCACGATCGCCGATCAGAACGCGAACATCGACGACGTCAGCCAGACGGTGGCGAACGGGATGTTCACGATGATCATGTTCGTGTCGTTCGACCAGAGCGAGACGACGATGGCCGAGCTCAAGGACGCGCTGGCGCGGACCGGTGACGAGGTCGGGCTGCAGATCAGCGTGCAGCACGAGAACATCTTCCGCTTCATGCACCGCATCTAGGCCGGTCGCCGCCGTGGTCTTCATCACCGCCCAGGAGATCCTCGAGACCGTGCACATGATCCGGTCCGAGAACCTCGACGTGCGCGCGATCACGATGGGGATCTCGCTCGACGACTGTTCCGAACGCGACCCCCACCGCACGGCGGAGCGCGTGCACGCGAAGATCGTCCGCCGTGCCGGGCGTCTGGTGGCCGTCGCCGACGAGCTTCAGGAGAAATACGGCGTCCCCATCGTCAACAAGCGCGTCTCGGTCACCCCTGTCTCCGATGCCGCTGGCTGTGGCGACCCCTCCGGCTACGTCGCGATCGCCCACGCGATGGACGCCGCCGCCGAGGAGATCGGGATCGACTTCATCGGCGGCTTCAGCGCCCTCGTGCAGAAGGGCTTCACGAAGAGCGACACCGCGTTGATCGAGGCCATCCCGGAGGCCATCGGCGCGACGCGGCGGGTGTGCTCGTCGGTCAACGTCGCGTCGACGCGCGCCGGCATCAACATGGATGCGGTCGTCCGCATGGCCGACGTCCTGCTTGCGGTGGCGAAGCGCACCGCGGACGACGACTCCATCGGGTGCGCCAAGATCGTCGTCTTCTGCAACGTGCCTGAGGACAACCCCTTCATGGCCGGCGCCCTGCACGGCAGCGGCGAGCCCGAGGTGAGCGTCAACGTCGCGATCTCCGGTCCGGGGGTCGTGCGCAACGTCGTCGCCGCCCACCCGGACGCCTCGCTCATCGAGCTCGCCGACCTGATCAAACGCACGACGTTCAAGATCACGCGCGTCGGCGAGCTCGTCGCCCGCGAGGCCTCCGAGATGCTCGACGCGCAGATGGGCATCATCGACCTCTCGCTCGCGCCCACGCCCGCGGTCGGTGACTCTATCGCCGAGATCCTGCAGGTCATGGGGCTCGAACAACCGGGGGCGCCTGGGACGACGGCGGCGCTGGCGATGCTGAACGACGCCGTCAAGAAGGGCGGCACGATGGCGACGTCGTCCACCGGCGGCCTGTCGGGCGCCTTCATCCCCGTCTGCGAGGACACCGCGATGGCGCGCGCCGCCGCCGACGGCGCCCTCTCCATCGAGAAGCTCGAGGCGATGACCGCCGTGTGCTCGCTCGGTCTCGACATGATCGTCGTGCCCGGCGACACGCCGCGCAACGCGCTCGCCGGCGTGATCGCCGACGTCATGGCGATCGGCATGATCAACGGCAAGTCGACGGGCGCGCGCCTCATCCCCGCCTACGGCAAGAAGGTCGGCGATTGGGTGACCCTGGGTGGCCTGTTCGGTGAGGGCCCCGTCATGGCCGTGAGCACGTCCGGGAACGACGCCTTCGTCGCCCGGGGCGGGCGGATCCCGGCGCCGCTGCAGGGCCTCACGAACTGACGGACCGCTGGACGTCCCGCTGTGGGCGTTCTACGGAGCGGTGGACGTGCGGCGCGCCTGACATGGCGCCGCGCTCGTCTCAGGCCTGAAGCCCCCGCATCATCTCGCGGATCTCGTGCGCCGTGTCGTTCTTGCCGAGCGCACGGCAGATCTTCTCCGCCTCGGTGAGCTGCAGCACCGCGTCGATCGTCTGCCCCTGGTCGCGGAACTGCGTCGCCTGGTCGATCTCGAAGGTGACGAGGTCGGTCAGCATGCGCCTGATCTCGGGGTCCTCGAGGTCGACCATCTTGGTGCTGGTCGTGACGATGATGCTCGAGAGGGGGACGAGGGTGTCGGACGGTCCCGGCGTCGTGACGCCGGCGCCGCTCTCGACCGGCGACGCCTCGACGGCCTCCGGCCCCGCGGCCGGCTCGGTCTCGGTCTGGGCCGGGGACTTGGGAGCGGTCTCGGGTGGTGCTGCCGAGTCGACCTCCGGCGCAGCCGCCGCGACGGCGGGCATCTCGCCGGTCGTCTCCGTCTCATCCCCGGCCGGGATCGGCTCCTCGGGGGCCTTCTGGGCGGAGTTGTCCCAGTCGAGCCCGAGTTCCCCACTGCCGGCGGCGGCCACGCCCGTGGCGGTCATGACGACGGTCGCCGGCGGTGTCGCCGCGGGGACGGCGGGCTCCCAAGCGTCGGACAAGGGCGCCGGGACGTGCTCGGGGCGGCCGAGTCTCGCCAGCGTGTCGCTCGGGGCGGCGTCTAGGAACGAGCCCTGAGCGGCGGCCTCGCGGGCCTCGCTCGCCTCGTCACCCCCGCTCTTCCGGGTCACGACGAGAGCGATGACGAGCAGTACCACGATCACGGCCGCGACCGCGATGCCGACGATCTGTATCGTGGACATGACCTCTCGCTGGATCGTGGGTTGGCACGTGTGCGACTACGTGTTCGCCCGGCCCGGGGCAATCCCTTCGGTCAGCGGCGTAGAATCGCGCCGTGATCGAGCGCGCCGTTATCGAGCAGACCGTCGCTGGACTGGGCGAGCCGCCGTTCAGGGCACGGCAGGTCTACGAGGCGCTGACCCGCGGGCTCGAGACCGAGTTCGCCGCGATGACGATGTTGCCGCGCCCGCTGCGCGAGGAGCTCGCGGCGCGGCTGCGTCCGGTCAGCCTCGACGAGGTCGAGACGCGAGTGTCACGACGCGGCGACGCGCGCAAGACGCTCTTCGTCACGGCCGACGGGCACCCTGTCGAGGCCGTGCTCATGACGTACGCGCGCCGCGCGACGGTCTGCATCTCGACCCAGGTCGGCTGTGCCGTCGGCTGTCCCTTCTGCGCCTCCGGTCGCCTCGGCCTGCGCCGGGACCTCACGGCCGAAGAGATGGTCGACGAGGTCCTCGCCGCTCAGCGGGTCCTGCGGCCGGACGGACGGCGCATCACCAACGTGGTCGTCATGGGGATGGGCGAGCCGTTCCATAACTACGACGAGACGCTGCGCGCGTGCCGGCTGCTCAATGACCCTGAGGGTTTCGGCCTGGCGGCGCGCGCCATCTCGGTGTCGACGGCAGGCGTCGTCCCGGGGATCGACCGCTTTGCCGGCGAGTCGTTGCAGCTCAACCTCGCCGTCAGCCTGCACGCCGCGACCGACGCGCTCCGGGACGCGCTGGTCCCCTTGAACCGCCGCTACCCGCTCGACGTGCTCTTCGCCGCCTGCGACAGATACGTCGTGCGCACGCACCGCAAGCTCCTCTTCGAGTATGTGGTGCTGGCCGGGGTCAACGACAGCCAGGAGCAGGCGACCGCGCTGGTGACGCGGCTGCGCCGCCCGCGCTATCACCTCAATCTGATCGCCTACAACCGGGCCGGGGGGCGCTTCGCGCGCCCGGCCAAGGCGGCCCTGGAGGCGTTTCGCTCGAGGCTCGAGGTCGGCGGGGTGAAATGTACCTTGCGCCGCTCACCCGGCGAGGACATCGAGGCGGCCTGCGGCCAGCTCGCGCTGCGCCGCGTCGAAGGTCAGGGGTAGGACCTGCGGCTCAGTAGCCGGCAGCGTCGTCCACGTCGATCGCGCTGACGACCTTCTTGACCCCGGGCACGTGGAGGGCGGTCTGCTCCGCGAGCTCGCGCTGCGCCTTCGTGCGGACCCTGCCGCCCAGGTAGACGACCCGGTTGGTGACCGTGACAGTGATCGCGAAGCCCTTGAGGCCTGGCGTCTGGGCGATGCGCGCCAGGATCTCCCTCTTGATGGCCTTGTCGGTGAAGTGCGTCGGGGTGGGCGACGGCGTCGCGGACGGTGCGGTCGTGGCGGTCCCGGTCGCCGACGGCGAGGCCGATGCCCCATGCTTGGAGCCGCTCGGACTGGCTACGGGGGCGAGCGTGCGGGTCACGGGGGTAGCTTCAGAGCCGTCACCGCAGGCAGCTGCTGTCAGGAGGGCCGCCGCCAGGGTGACGGCAAGCAGGGCCGCCGCTATGAGGCGCCTGCGGTCGCACGTGGGATGTTCTTTCATGGTCGTTCTCCGTGGGTAGCGCCGGCCTCGCGCCGGCGTCTTGGTGGACCAGATTGTACCGCAGGAAGGAAGCTCGGCGACCTTGCGCCGCTACGGGGCTGCCTTCGCGGGGGTCGTCTTGCGACGACGGGCGACTCAGCCGGGCCCCGCGGCGCGGAGCGCCGCGGCCGCATTCGCCGGGTCGACGGTGACGATGGCGATGTCGCTGCCGAGCTCGAAACCGGCGATCCCCGAGAGGCGCGGCGCGATCTCGACGTGCCAGTGGAACGGACCTCTGAGATCGGCCGGCGCGGTATGGATCCACAAGTCGAGGGGCGCGCCGCCGGTCGCGGTCCTGACCGCGAGCAGGGCGCGCCGCAGCGCCTCTCCCAGCGCTGCCGGATCGGCTGTGCGTACGTCGGCGGCGTGATCCGCCGGCGCCAACCAGAGTTCATACTGAAAGCGTGACGCCGCCGGCGCCCACGCGACGTACCCCCCGCCCTCGAAGACGAGCCGTTCGCCGGCGTCCGCCGTGTCGTCGCAGAGCACGCAGGTGCCGTAGCGGTTGCGGTGGCGTTCGAACTCCATGATCTCGTCCTGGAGCAGCGGCGGCAGAACGCGGGTAGCGAAGACCTGCGCATGCGGATGCTCCAACGAAGCGCCACCGGCGAGGCCCCGGTTCATGACGAGGATCGCCGCCGTGGCGCCGGCGGTCAGCTGGGCGTCGATGCGCCGCTGGTAGCAGGCGACCGCCGCCGTCAAATCGTCGGGCCCGAGGTCTTCGAGCTCGGCGACGTGGTCGGGTGAATGCACGATGACTTCATGCAGACCGGCGAGCGCGGGGTACGTGTTCGGCACCACACGCAGGCTCCACCCCGGCGTGTCAGGCGCGCCACCCTTTGGGCGGCGCGCCTCGATCTCGGGCGGTGTCCACGCCTCATGGCCCGGGCAGAAGGGGCACGGTGTGGGCCTCGCGGCGTCGTCGTGCGGGCGCGCCGCGCGCCCGGGTGCGACGATCGTGAGCTTGCCCGAGACCGGGTTGCGGCGCAGCTCGCCGCCGGGGCTGGTGGGGTCTGTGCCGGGCTGGTCCATCGCGTCTCGGCCGCGACCCGTCGGGCCGCTCCGCAGGCCCAGCTTACTCGGCGTCCAGGGAGGCGTCGAGGACGGACCGCGCGTCCTCGTCCTTCGAGCGGTACAGCGAGCGCGCGTCGCGCACCTTGTCGTAACTCTCGTCGAGGACCGCGCCCATCTCGCGCCACAGGCAGACGTCCTTCTTGAGGTACTTGCGCTGGATGCCCGGGGAGCAGTCGTCGACCAGGGGGCAGGCGTAGCAGACCTCGCTGTCCAGCTCGAGCTGCTGCTTGCGCGCCTTTTCGCCCTCGTCGATGCGCCGGTAGGCGTCGAGCAGGAACTCCTGCACGTTGCCCTGGATCGCCACCTGGAAGTGCGGCATCTGCTCGGGCTCGTCGTAGACGAACACGCCGTTCTCCCAGTGCGCCAGCTCGAACACCTGGTCCATCGTCTGGCGCTCCATGACGGCGCGGATCGTGGTCTCGTCCGTGTAGCCCATCTCGACGAGCCGCTGACCCAGCGGCATTGCCTTCTTCTCCTCGCGCGTGCGCGTCGAGTCCTCCATGAGGGCCTCGGCGAGCTGCTGCTCGGTGAGGCAGCCGGCCTTCACGAGGCGGGCGCCGAGCTTCTCGTCGGTGATCGGCAGCGAGATGCCCTCGACGCGCCCCTCGACCAGGTAGATGAAGCCGAACTCCTCGAAGTCGCGGACCTCGAGCACGCCGGTGGCCGTGTCCTGCGCCAGGAACTGCAGGACGGTCGCCAGGCTGAAACGGAAGATCGATCCTTCTAGCAGCATCTTCGCCAATGTCGGACGGTCGCTGTCGCCTCCTATGTCGGCACCGGCGCGGCTTTGCGTTAGCGTGGAGGCACGGCTATACTCCCCCTTCCGGGTAGTGGACGACGAGCGAGGACGCCGTGAAGAGGACGTACCAACCGAACACCCGCAAGCGCAAGAAGACGCACGGATTCCGCAAGCGCATGAGCACGCGGGCTGGTCGGGCGGTCATCAAGCGGCGGCGGCAGAAGGGGCGCAAGCGGCTGTCGGCCTGATCGGCCCCGATGACCAGCAAGCGTTCCCGCCTTTCGCGCTCCTCCGACTTCCAGCGCATCTACCGCCAGGGCAGTTCGACGGCCTCGCGGTTCCTCGTGCTGTATTCGTTCCGCCGCCCCGCCGAAGTGAACGCCGACGGACCGCGGCTCGGTCTGTCCGTGTCGAAGAAGATCGGTGGCGCGGTCGTGCGCAATCGCGTCAAACGTCTGCTCCGCGAGGCCTTCGGGTCGGCGCGAGGGCAGCTGGCTGAGGACCACGATTTCGTCTTGATCGCACGTCCGCCCCTGCTGGAACTCATGGCTCGCGAGAGCGAGGGCGAGAAGGGCCTCGTGAGCGCGGCCGTCCGCGACCTTCTCGGCCGCGCCGGGTTCGTGCCCGTCGACTCCGCGGAGCAGTCGTGAGCAGGGTCTTCATCGCCATCATCCGCGTCTATCAGTTCGCGCTGTCGCCGATGTTCGGGCGGCGCTGCAAGTTCTACCCGTCGTGCTCGAACTACGCCATCGAGGCGTTGCGCGTCCACGGCGTCGTCCGCGGCGCGTGGCTGGCGACGTGGCGCGTGATGCGCTGCAACCCGTTCAGCAACGGCGGCGTCGATCCCGTCCCGCCGCGACGGGCCTGACCGAGATCCTTATCCCCCGGAGCCAGGGGTCGTCACATGAGTAGCATCCTCAAGCCGCTGGTCGAGCTCCTCCACTGGGTGCTCGTGGCCATCCACGACGCCCTGGCGTCCATCGGCCTCTCCGAGCACTGGACGTGGGGGCTCGCGATCATCGGCATCACGGTGATCGTGCGGCTGATCATGTTCCCGCTCACCTGGAAGCAGTACAAGTCGTCGCGCGCCATGCAGGCGCTGGCGCCGCACATCAAGGAGCTGCAGAAGAAGCACAAGGGGGACCGTGCCAAGCTTCAGCAGGAGACGATGAAGCTGTACCAGGAGCACCGGGTGAACCCGTTCGCCTCGTGCCTGCCGCTGATCCTGCAGCTGCCCGTCTTCTTCGCCCTCTACTGGACCATACGCGGCACCAGCTACCTGCCAGTGGAAGAGACGAAGGCCCTGTACAACGCGTCCTTCCTGTGGCTGCCCAAGCTCGGCGAGCCCGACCCCTACTACATCCTGCTGATCATCTACATCGCCACGCAGATGATCTCGACCGAGCTCATGCTGACGCCGCAGACCGACCGCTCGCAGAAGATGATGATGCGCGCCATGCCGCTGATCTTCGTCTTCATCCTCAAGAACTTCCCGTCCGGTCTCTTCGTCTACTGGGTGACGACGAACCTGTGGACCGTCGGCCAGCAGCTCCTCATCCGCAGGACGATGCCGATCGTTCCCCTGGAGGCGGTGGCCGGGAGCGGCGGCGGCGGAAAGGGCGGCAAGGCCGCACCGCCGCCGCCGAAGAAGCGCGGCCGCTTCATGGAGGCGATGATGGCCGCCCAGGAGCAGCGTCAGGCGCAGGTCGAGGAGCGCCGCAAGGGCGGCTCAGGCGGCAGCGCGGGTGGCGGCTCGGGCGCCAAGAAGGGCGCCGCCAAGGGCGGCTCGGCCGGCAAGCCGAGCGGCAAGCAGGGCGGCAAGAAGGGTGGCAAGCGCCCGCCGCCGGGCAAGGGGGCAAGCGCGCGGCCGAAGCCGAGCGCGCCCGCCGCGGAGATCGACGAGGACAAGCCGCCGTACCGCTGACCAGCGGCCGGCTGACGTGACACCGAGAGCTATCGGAGGCACCGATGGACGACTCCGACCTTCAGCCCATCGACGACGCCGAGTCTGACGACATGGCGGGCGACGACGTGGCGAGCGACGCCCCGCAAGACGTCGACGAGGCCGACACGGAGCTGGAAGACGACGCCGAGGCCCGGGAGCGCCCGGACGGTGAGTCTGACGAAGACGACCTCGACGAGCCCGGCGACGACCTCGACGACGAGGCGACCGAGGACGACGACGTGGAGGCCGAGCACGCGACGGTCGCCAGCGCCGGGACGGTGGAGACGGCGAAGCGCCTTGCCCTGGACCGGCTACGGAAGATCGTGCCGGTCGTCAACGAGGCCGACGTCGAGTTCATCGTGCTCGAAGAGGGCGCCAGGGGAGGCTTCTTCGGCCGCGGCAAGATCGAAGCCCAGGTCGAGGCGCGCCTGCGGCCCAGTGGAACGGCGCCGTCATTCCCCGACGAGGGTCCCCCTCCCGGCGCCGAGACGCTTCGCGCCTTCGTTCAGGGAGTGGTAGATCGGATGGGCATCGAGGCGAGCGTCGAGGCGTTCGACACGCCCGAGGCGGTCCGTGCCGAGATCAGCGGCGACGACCTGGGCATCTTGATCGGCCGCCACGGGACGACGATCGATGCGCTGCAGTACATCGCCGCGATCGCCGTCAACGGAGATCGGCGGCGCAGACGACAGGTCGTGGTCGACGCCGAAGGCTATCGCACGCGCCGCGAGGTCTCCCTCAAGGCGCTCGCCGACCGCTCGGCGCAGAAGGTGGCGCGCGATTCGAGCAGCATGCAGCTCAAGCCGATGACGGCCGCCGAACGCAAGGT
>Ga0315281_10002272_pt1 | contig 28521 bp, 34 predicted proteins | sample YL17G07_0_MG_FD_204540 | JGI IMG/M metagenome (GOLD analysis project Ga0315281, IMG submission 204540) | Sediment microbial communities from Yellowstone Lake, YNP, Wyoming, USA - YL17G07_0 | ecosystem: Environmental > Aquatic > Freshwater > Lake > Sediment | place: USA: Wyoming | collected...
CGCCCTCCTTAAAACAAGCCTTGCTGCCCTATCCCAGTTATGTAGCCACCATACGGCAACCGCCCAACAGGGTCTTACGCAAGGCCGCTCAAAAAAAATGCCTGCGACCGTGGTAGCGTCGTAGTTATCCGGCGTCCCCAAGTGCAGGCTCTATCCCTCTCGTGGAGGGATTAGGGTTATTATACTCAAGTCTTTTCAAAAGTCAATCCCTCGTTCTTAATTTTTTTTCCCTCATAGTCACTTTTTTTTCCTGTCATATATACAGGAAAAGTATTGTAACTTGAGGTCTCAAAGTCGTTTATGACAGTGAGGAGGTGAAAAAGTCCCTTTCGGGCGAAAACACCGTGACCCTCTAATCCGTTATCCCCCGGCGGGTAAATATGAGCTTCCGATTTCCTCCGCCATGCCTGATAATAATAAGGCCGACTGCCGAGTTCAAGAAGTTGAAATATAAAAAGCCCCAAGCCTATTTTTTGCGTTAGAGGGTCAAGGTCTTAAGCAAAACACGGTCGGCTTGGGGCTTTGCTTCCGTTACCGGAAGTTAAAAGCGTATATTTAACCGTGCTTTATAATTTAAGACCAATCAGACCCTCACTACGATAAGTAAATCATAATTCTGTTTCATTGTCAAGCGGTATCTTTGGCTGCCCATAAGTCAAGGATGAAAAAGACCTTTGAGATACGCTACTGCGAACGCTACGCCACCCGCGATACCTGCCATTTTTATACGATGGCCGTTGAGATTTTCCCGCAGGAGTCTCAGTTCCTGATTGTGCTCGCTCTGCTTGTCCTCTATGCCTTTGAGCCGCCCTTCCAGACTGCCGATAACGCGGCTTATTTCGTCAAACTCCGTCATGTTCCTATATCTCCGTTATTTTAATGAACGACCCTTTTAAGGGTTCGCCGCATCTCCTTGCTCATACACCGTGTAAAACCGCCCGTCACACGTTACGGCAACCATCGTTGCGGGAAATGGCGTCTCAGGGCTGAACATAATGCGCGTAGTCTCCAAGCCCGTATCAGGGTCAATCTCCGTTGTCTGGGTTTCAACGACCGGTATCTTTACCGTGCTGACGCCACCTCCACCGTAACCGCTTCAAGCGTAACGGTATCCCAGAGGGCCGCCGTTATCGTGCCCGTGGCGGGCGTTGCAGGCGTGCCCGTCACCGTGTAATCGAACGTGTTCGTGGTAACGTTGGATATGACGAACGTGCCGTTATATTCGGTCTGGGTTGCGCCCGCCATCAAGACTGAATTCCCGTTTGCGTATCCGTGCGCCGTCACCGTCGCGGTCGCGGTCGAGCCTGCGCGGGTTATTGAGGTTACGGATTTCGTGTTCGTCGGCGTGTTGCATTTTCCGGTGACTATCAACGTTTTGTCAACCGAGGTGTTTATTGTGAAAAAGCTATTCGCAGTGCCCGTAGTGCTATACATATCAACGAATCCCACTCTGAAAAACACCTGTGAACTTTGTGAATTTCTATTACGCAACATCATCCCGGCCTGTGCCGAAACGTAAGTGCTTGCTAATGTGAACCCCGACAAGTTGTTCCCGTCAAAGTTGATATTCCCTGATTTATTGTTTGTGCTACTGGTTATAGACCATAGGGGAATGACATATAAAACCCCGTTAGGCCCCATCGTGCCGCCGGGGATGACTACGGAATAAAGCGTCGTCTCCACGTTCATGCCAGTGATTGACACGGGCGTATGCTGATAGGCAAACTGCTTACGGACTGAAGCCAAAAGAAGTGACTGTCTACTTCTCATAATCTAACCTCCTTAGTTATTTAACCCATTCTTTTTAGCCTACTCTGTGTATTTGTAATGTCCCCGTTCCTGATGCTGTTACAGCACCTATCCTGCAACTCGGCGGAACGTCTACAGGGATAGTATTGTCCGCTAACAAAGGATACCCCGCATTGGCACCTGCGGCTACTGTCACATTATTCGCGGTTGGATTTACCTTGATATAGCAGTCAACATCAGCCTTTATGTCGTAAATTCCTTCACTGAGGACAGCTGTTTGTGCCGCTGTGGTTGATATGGATAGGTCAACCCGATAACTCTCTTTAATCCTTATTGCGTCTATTATTCTCATATACCCCCCTTTTAATTGTTCCTGTTTTCCAACTCATGGTATCTCCTTTTTAAGCCTTTATTTCTTTTATAACAATCGAAGAAGCCATGACTCCGCCAAAGAGACGAGCGGCGCCTCCACCATTGAAACGTGTAGTGCCCGTCCCATCACTCCCCGCCCTGACTTTGAAAGTTATAGAAGATGTAGTCGCGGCAATCATGGTATGAACGAGCACATTCTGAGCGCATTGATTTGATATGCCACCCACCCGCATTGTCGCTGCTATCGCGTTAGCTGTCGTATCCTGAAATAGAGCAATCGATACTATCCCGTTGCCGGAGGTTGCCCCATTCCATAAAACCTCTATGTTCAAGATATTAGTTGCGCTCTTCGGCGTGAACGCTAACGTCATGTATTCGTCCCCCTCGGTATTCTGGGGAATGGTATCATCAGTCGGTATCTGTGTTGACCCTGTCGCTAATGCCCCGGTCTGAAACTTGGCGAATTGAACGATTGCGCCGACGGCAACCTTCGCGTCCGTAACCGCGTTATCCGCTATTTTTGCGGTCGTAACGTTTAAGTCCGCTATTTTTGCCGTTGTTACGCCCAAAGCCGCGAGTTTCGCGGTCGTAACCACCCCGTCCGACACTTGAATGGCATACACCGGATTTATCAACACCCATTTATTCAGGGACAAGTCACAGACCAACTCAATCCAACTATCCGCGCCCGGAATATCTCCCGGACTCAACGGCAGGTTATTTCCTTTAACAATCGTCATTGCGGCGAAAGAGTTCAGCTTAAACGTAGGGGTAGTCGTAGCGTTTGCCGCGCCCGCTTCAATGGAAACCCGTAACCCGTTGGTTAAAACAGAGAAGGAGAGCGATATAGTCGCCGTGATGACATCCGCAGTGCCGCCCGCGACAGCCACGAGGGTAGGGCTTGTTACGCTCAATATCTGCCCGGTAAGAGTGAGAGAGGCATCAATGCCGGTAACGAGGGTTGATATATCGGCGGGTGAGACCGCCTCAATCGCATTTCCGGCGGAGTTCCACCTGAATATTTTTAAGGACGAAGGAATGGGCAAAACAGACGATACGCCAGTCGTTGTTTCAGATAACTTCATCGCCCTATCAATTTCTACCTGCTGGCTCTGGTCTTTCATCACAAGGTCGTCAAAAGCATCCTCGTGAATTTCGGGAAAGAAATCCCCCTGATTTCTTATGTCCGTTCCCTGTGTCAAAGCCCGTATTCTGCGTATTGTGAGCAGGTAGCTTGTTGGCAGGTTGCCTGCGGTGAGGGTTATAGAGCCGCCCGTCGTGTCGCCAACGCCCGATACTGTGAAGTCAGTGTCAACCGCCAGGGTTGTCTCGACATTTGCAGTATCCCGTTTCGTTACCTTCAAGTCCGTCTTCGCAAATATCTTAAAGGTAAAACTGTAAGAGGCCGTCGCTCCATTGCCTACATAATCCATGCGGTTTGTAACTGAACTTATCGTCATTGAATTTCTCCTTTACTTTTTCACTTTCTTCTTAGATACCGCTTTACCGAGAATTTGAGCGGCCTGAGAGCTACCCGGTATCCCGGATAGTGTGCCCACCGCCCCCGCCGCCCTGATAACGCCTTTTACCTTAGTGTTCCGGTCTTGCCCCTTAAACGCCCCCGCCGTCCCTTTGATTATATCTTCAGACGTGTTTATCAGTGGAATTGGATTAGACGAATACGTCAGTGAGCTAACGACCTGTCCAGCAATCGGCACGGCTTGGACAATGTTCAACGCCGCCCCCGTCGCAAAAGAGTCTTCTTCCCGGTCATCGCCGGTGAGCGTGTTGACACCTTTTCTCACGCCTCTTCTAATTCCTTCCTCCAACGCCGCAGCCACTATCACAATCCAAAAAAACGATGATGCAGCTTTCTTATAGTTTTTCTCCTTTATTCCCAGCCGCCATATCTGGCGCTCTATATTATCCCACCGGTGTAACATGAAACTCTGAAAGAGCAGTATGGTTTTATTCAGGGACTTATTGCCGGATAAACCATAACCAGCCGTCATGGCGAGCGGCTGGTCTTTGAAAAATGAAGAGCCTTGACTCTCTCTCATCGCTTTTGTTGCCCCCGCGAGCAACCCCGCATCCGGCTTTGTATAATCGGGGACGACCCCTTTTTCAAAAGCCGCCTTATGATATGCTCCTATCGCGGCGGTCGAGCGCATCAAACCGTCGAGCGCGGTCAGTCCCGTCATGCCGATATGCGTGATATACCCGTCTCCCAATTCCCTAAAAGCTATGTCATCTCCGACCGCCTTCTTGACTTCAGGAAAGTTGTCTATAACGAAATTGCGGGCGGCTTTGGACGTTGCAATTTCATACGCTCCTCTCGTCGCCCATTTTACGCCGATTGTGCCGATGGTATCGGCAAACGTCGATGGCTGAACTAATGCCGACGCTATTCTGAAAGCCAGAACGCCAGACCCCATATTGCGTCTGACGATGTCGAGCGCGGCTATCCGCTTCGCGCCTTCCGAGCCGCCCTTCCTTGCCATTACGTCCAGCCATTGAAGCCATGCGAGAGAGCCTACGTCGCCTAACTTCGCTCTCATCTCAGGCGTGTTCACTATTTCGGAATATTGTTTTATATCTCTTCCGAGCGTCAACATATACGCAACGTCATCTAAATGCCGCTGAAGGATTTTATTCGCGTTCAATTCCAGCTTGATTTTACTTTTCGCCGCTGCCGCTTTCGTAAAACCCTGCTCTACTGTTTTCGTCCTGTATATAGCGTCATCGGGACGCGAACCGAACCGGTCATACATTTCCAACTCGTTCAGCGCGTCATAGTCGCTGTGAAAAGAGACGTAATTATCAATGTCCGGCAAGGCGATATTGTAATTATCTAACATGAATTTCTTTACGTCCGCGTAATGTTCCTCTATTAACGTGCGGAATAATATCGCCGCCTTTTCTTCTTTTGGCGTAAGTTTTACGGCGTTAAGCGCCTCCTGCGTAATGCCGGAATTTGCCAACCGCTGAACGCCGCCCTCGCGTTTCTCCAGAAGTTTCGCGCCGAGCCGCTCGAAAGAGCCATCCTTAAATCCCGCCGTCGCCTCTTGCCAGCGCGACAAGGCGAGGTCGTTAAAGGTAAGGTAATTGCCAAAGCCCAAATCCAATGCCGCCTTCATCGGTTTCATGCCGGTGATATCCGCCAGCCCGTCTATCGGCGTAAGTGCTACACTGTTCTTTTGCATAAAATTACGCAACGCGACGTATCTCTCTACCCACGCCTTCGGCTTTTCGCCTATCGGCGCAACCCCTGCGGCCTTAGTATTTATAGGGGTCGCCGTTTCAAGCAACGTCTTCTGCCGGTCTGCTTTTTCAGCGTCGTATAACGCTTCCTTACTCGACCACTTCGTTTTTCCTAACTTGCCTAAGAGTTCAATTTCCGCTTGTAAGCCCTCGACTTGCGAACGTGTCAATTCATTCTTCGGAACGCGGGAAAGTATTTTAAGTTTTTCAAGCACCCTTCGCGGAAGCTCAATGTTTTCTCCGGCGGCTTCAGATTGTTTCAGGTATTCTTGCGTAGCCTGCAACTCTTCCAGTATGCCGGCTGTATGGCCGGATAATTCATAGCGTCCGATTACGTCCTTGATTTTATTTCTGTAATCGGCGGCTACGGCAGAGCTATCGGAGAGTTTTTCAGCGGTTGTCTTGAGTTTCTTGATTGCCGCGTTCAGTCCCGTCTTTTCCTTCGCCGCATTCAGTATCTCGCTCATCCGCGCTTTTTCGACTGCCGCGCCCTCCTTATTCCCCGCCCTGTATGCCTCACGCGCCGCCCTTGCCGCCTTGATGTAGGCAGCCTTGAGTTGGCCGAGTTCGGATATGGGAGCGGCCATGTCTTTCGTTTGTCCGGTCGCCTCACGGATAAGGGTCTTTACGCCTGTCTTTTTCGCCGGTTCATAAGTCGGCTCTGCCGCCGCCCTTGCCGTCTCCGCCGCTTTCATGGCCGCCCGTTCTTCCGGCGTGGCAAATATACTGTCCATCACCCGCCGCACTTCAGGGGTAAGCTCAACGCCTAATTCAAGAATGGTCTTATATACGCCCCTTAACCATTCTTTTATCTTCGCGAAGATGGTTTCTAATTCTTTTGACGGGGCTTTGCCTTCCATGAAGTAGACTTCAAGCCCACGTGCAAATTTCTCGTGCTGTGTGACGGTGAGAGGCTTGCCTTTTTCCGCCCCCAGCCAGTCGAGAATGGTTTTGTAATTCCCCTTGAGTTCTTCGGTGGCCTTCGGCATGGCGGCCAGCTCGCCCATGAGCTTGAAATACAGATGTCCGGTCTCATGTAAAAAAGTCGAGGGGTCGGCTTTCTCAAGCAGGGTTATGTCTATGCCGTTCTTGCCAAAGGAGATGCGGCCACGGGGGGTTTCGCCCTTCTTCTGGTAGTATTCCTCTATCTTTATAAGCTCCTCATCAAAAATGACAAAGTTATGCTTACCTTCACCCTTGTCCCGACTCACCCCTTCAAGATACTTTATGCCGGGGATGCCGATGGACTTGAGATAGAGAGAAGCATTCTGGTCGCCAACATAACCCCCGTGTATAGTTCTAACAATTGGTTCTTTCCGCCCTTGTTGAAAATCTGAGATTAGCGCGTTATATATGTCTCTACCACTATCTGTGTCGCTTGTGTAGAGTCCTTTAACGCCTTCTGTCTGCCGATACCGCTCACGCAAGGGTTCGAGTGCCTTCTTTATCTTCTCGCTCTGTTCGGAAAGGGGCTTATCCCAATCAAGGAAGTCATCCTTTTCGGGGAGGTTGACTTTATAGAGGCGGCCCGGTTCCTCAAACCTAATATCTTTCTCATCTATTGCCTCAATAGCCTTGATTGCTTTTCTTGCTCTTTCTTTAGTAAATTCTGATGCCCCCTTGTTTTCCAAATGCACCTTTGTTATGAAATTTATAGCCAAGGTCTTGCCACCAAAGGCGCGTATATCGTTAAGGGCAATCTGCGTTATGTCCGAAGCTAACTCTTCGCTTGTCGCAGTAAAAAGTTTTCCTTTGTAGTAAAGTTGTAACCCATGGTCTTTGCTTAATTTATTTTTATACCACGCCGCTACGTCCTTATTCTCTGCAAAGTAAAGCCCCCACCCATAAACCTGCGCTCCTTCACCCTTGCCGATATGCTCAAGAGTAAATTTATCAAACTTGTGAGGCGTGCCGTGATAGGCGGACTGGGAATACCCTTCCCCAGTAAGACCTTCAGCTGGGTTCGCTTCTGCCATCCTCGTGATACTTGGCAGGTTCTCCTGAATAAATGCGTCCGCTTCCTCCGGCGACATCCCGCTGGCATCAATCATGTTCTTCAAGCCGCCATAAGTAGTGGCGTAGATTTTGGCCGATGTCTCATCGTATCCGGCGGCCTTCAACCTGTCTATCATCTCAGGCACAATCCCCGGAGCCTTATCTACTACATGCTGGACTGCCGCTTCAACCATTTTGGCGTGAGCTGCACGTTCTTCCGCCGGAAGCGCGTCAATACCCCCTATTTCGCCGCTTAGGTTGGCGTTCACGCCTTGTTTCGGCTCAGGAGGTAGTTTGGCCTGCCCTTCGGCTACGGAGGGCGCTACGGGGGTTGTAGGAGGTTCTGAGTGGGGGGAAGTTAGCGTCTCACCAATTGCTTTATCAAATGCCTGCGCAAGTTCGGCCTCCGGCACGTCTTGAGTTTGTAAAGTCGTCTCAAGAGCGTCAAGTTTGGCCGTAGCTTCAGGAGGCATGGCAGGCTCAGCGGGAGGTGTTTTGGGTGTAGTTTCACCTGCGGGTAACGCTCCCACCGGTGTCTCAGCTTTGCCGCCGACACGAGACACGCTGATTTTCTCCTGCGAGGGGTCGAGTTTGAATAGGCTTTTGACTTTTACCCACCATGCTTTATCGCGGATAGTCGTTATTTTCTCCGCATCTAAGGTAATATCCAGCCCTTTACCCGTCCGTATGGCTTCTGCCGCTTGCTTTCCGGGGATGCCAGCCTCTTTATAAAATTCCGCAAGGTCATCTGTTTTGAGTCCGTTATGTATATCCGTGAGGTCTTGACCGCTTAAATATACTTTTCGGGGAAGGTTGTATGTGTTTATAACGTCCTTCGTTAAGCGTTCAAATAAACGCGGGGCACTCTCGCGTAATTTCGCGCCCCCTTTTAATACTCCGCCGGTAACTGCGCCTTTTGCGAAGACATCAAACACATCCAGTAAGGCAAGCGTAATATCTGATGTATCTTCAGGCATGAGTTCGGCAAGTCCTTTATTTTGGAACATCTGATATTTTTCGCCCTTAATCAAATTTACCGCCTTGCTTTCAAGTTCAGAGACAGCTTGATATACCCCTAAACCGAGAGCGGTCGCCACCGGCGCGGTAATTAATCCTATGGCGATAGGCGGTATAAATGCTGTTTCCATGAGCAAGCTGACCTTTTCCCTGACAGTGGGGTTTTCGGGCAAGCCGAGACTCTTCCTTCTTTCCGCGACGGCGGGAGATAATCGCGGTTGAAGCAGGTTATAAGCTGTTGGGAGCGGAATATTATATTTATCAGATAAACCGATGGCCTCTATAATTCCCTGATGGTCTAATTCCCCGCTCTTCATTATACTCATGGATGGTTTTTGAAAAGGATATCCCTGTGCTTTGGCATAATTAAGCACATGTTGCGCTTCTGACGGAGATGGAATATTCGCTTGCGCTTCCGCTTGTGGCTGAATAAACGACGCGGCCTCTGGGAACATGGCGGCGGCCTCCGTCATATTCTCCTGCGGGGATAGAGGCGCAGAAGCGGCGGACGATTGGGCAACATTATCCGGCACGAAGCCGAAATTGGTATCGGCATTATCCGGCACGAAGCCGAAGTCCTGCGGCATTACCGCACCTCCTTATATCCGGCCTTTATGGCGGCCTTCAATTTATCGGCGGGAATTAATCCACTTTGCCCTTGTGGGTTCATCACGCGAACCTTCCCTTGCGGGATAGGCGGTTGTGAGGCCTTTTTCTCCTGCGGGGCTTGCGGGGCAGTTTGCGAAGTGGGGGCGGCAGCAGGCGTTTGCTTTAAATTCAACTCCCCAAGCCTTCTTGGATAATCCGGCGTGCCTGACGACCACGAGCCTAACATCTCTTGCACCCATGTTTCCTTATAAGGCGTGGACATAGCATCATAAAACACGGAAGGCGGTTCATCGGGATGTTTCTGCACCCACTGGCGTAAACCCTCCACCACTTTATTAAATACCGCATTCCCCGCAGCCCCATCCCCCATCAGACCATTTTTATGGTCGTTGCTCAGTGATTGAATTACGGCGGTTATCCCCGCTTTCGTTGCAGGGTCGGACTTGGCCGCGTTCTCGGCATCGCTATTTATTGTCCTGCCGGTCGTGGGATTGATTATCCCTCGCTCCACGTTATCCGCCACTTCCATCTTGAACGCGAAGATTTCTCCAGAGGTAGCTGTTGTTGGGAATTTCATAGCTTTAGTAGATAAGTCGCGCACAACCGCAGGGTCTTCCTCTGTGCTTATTTTCTTGCCCCGTTCAGTCATCTTGTCTATAAACGCCATTCGCGCTTTAGGCTTCATATCAGTAAATGCCTGCATCGTCCTTATCTGAGATAGCGACTTGCCTTTTAACACAGCGTCAGTCGCGCTGTTCTCATTTGCATCTTCTATGGCTTTAATTTTGGCATTGTAACCATTGACGCTTTCAGTCAACATCGTAATTCCCGTTTTAATAATATTCGGGTCATTAGTAAGTTCGCGGAGCGCCACTTCGCCGTCGTATCTGTTCAGCTCGGTTTTCCCATCGGTTTCTCCATATATCTCATTAAATGCCTGCTGGCTGAGCCTATCGGCCATGCCCATAGTTGACGCGGTATGTAGAAGTGCCTCTATGTCGGTTTTATTACCGAGCAGATACTTCTGGTTTTCATCATATATTTTAAGAGCCTGCGTATCGTTGCCATTGACTACGGCCTCTTTAATCGCGCCTTCAATGGCTGTATGCCCAAAGGCGGCAGTTCTATCCTGTATCCATTCCGGCGATTTGCCATTCCGCCCCCCGTAAGCTGCAATATGGTTGTATTGCAAGTTCACTATATTTTGTATTGCAGGGATATTATTGTAATTATCCGCTACCGAGCGTATGGCGTTGTTATTGGATGCGTTGGTCGTTTCCATGTCGTATTTGGCAAATTGTTCAATCGCATGTGTTTTTATCGTATGGTCTAAGACCGCCCAATGCCCCTGTGCAAGCTTATCAACCATAAATCTCTGATTATCGTTTGTCGCAGTTTGCCTTAACTTATCAACCCTCTTATCCCAGTTAGATTTATAGTCACCCGTATCAATGGCATCTTTCCCAAGCTTGCGCATAGCGTCATCCCTAAATATAGATGTCGCTTCCGTCAACTGGTTATCCGCGTCAAGTCCAAAAACCTGATTAGCGTGTTGCAACATTTGATTGCCCAACACTTCCACCGCCGCAAATGTTTGATTGGCAGGATTATTGTTTGATGGGGTAATATCAAGCTGTCCGCCGCGCATCGGCGCATCGGTTACTTGTCTTTCGGCCATTGGAACGGTAATCGCCATTTATTGCCCCCCACCATAATTGTAATATGACGCGGCTCTCATACCGCCCGTCAATAGGCTTTGCATGGCCTGCGAATTATCCGCCATCTGTGTAATCCTTCCTTGTGCCGAGGCTTGCAGTCCGCTTATCCGGTAGCCGAACGCCTCTCTGAGCGCGTTGTTTTTAATCGTCAAAGCATCCATTTCGCCTATGTCAGCCGCCTCGTTCTGAACGTCTGCGGCTGAGCCGGTATCCGTGCGAATACCCTGAGCGGCAAGAGATGCCTTTTGAGAACCTATCAACTTCTTTGTCTTCTGACGCATCTGAGCTTCGGCCACCTGTCCGCGCCTCATAGCGTCCTCTGCCGCCAGATTTGCAACATAGGCGTTTGACTTCCCCACCGCCTTTGCAGCCTTGCCGGCCATATAACTGCTATAAGCGCCAATTACGCCCTGAAACATACTCATTGCGGCCAGACCAGTTCCTGCTTCCATATTTGACGCTCCTTAAACTTGAATATACCCCGACGGCGTTATGGCAAGCACCGCTAACGGCAGCGGGTCAATTTGCCGGATAAGCACCTTACCTGTTGTATTCCACTCGCCTGATATGAGCAAGTCAACAATACCGGTAGACAGAGAAACAGGCTCGTCATAATTCTCCAAATTCCGTATTTTCAATTCTGTCAAACGCGTCTCATCCATGCCCGCGAAAATGCCCCTTGAAGACTCAACGAATATCGTCAATTTGTTTATATGTTTTTTCTTGTCCATCATCGATTGCCCTTGAGGGGTATCAATGTTCAAGGTTTCCATATCTGCGGTGATGGGAAGACCTACATGAACGACGGCATGAGGGTCATTAAGAGTCACTGCTCCGTTCGTAACCGTTTTGACGACATACGACGTGTTATTCGGACTTGCCGAAACGAAACCATCCGCAAGGATGCTCACGTTCTTGCCCTCAAGGTGCCACAGCCCGCCCAGTTCGTCAACCATCTTCGCCCATAACGTTATTGCCACATTCCGCATTCCCGTTGGCACAGTCTTATTCGGTTTGACAGTTACCGCCGTGCCACTCGTATAAGCGTTTATTATACACCGGATGACCGTCCCATCCGTTCCCGTAAGCTCAATCCCATTACCTACATCCGCCGAAGTAAAGAAAGACGCGCTGGCCGTGAGCGTCAAATTCTCGTCATAAGTCCAATTCGTGCCGCCCGATAGCGTCATGGTCGTAGCGGTAGAGTTGCGTCCATCGTAAGACAACGAGCAGTCCATGAATACAGAGTCGACAATATCTTTTACCTGCCGCGTCTTCAAATATTCTATGTAGCGCACTGTCTTGCCGTTAATCGTTCTTTTGATAACCAGATAAAGTACGTCCTCCGTGTTTTGCGGAACGACACAAATGTTTTCTACTGTTCCATCGAAGGTATGCCTGTGCCAGCCGAAAACCATGTGTTCGCGCACATAAGTCAATCCGAGTAAAACGCCATCGTTTCGCACACACCAGACAATAGAATGTGGTATCTGCTGATATGCCCAGTCGGCAAGCGTGTAATTATCAAACAGATGCGCGGAAAATATCGTTAATTCGTTTCCCTGATAACTTTGTGCCTGATATTCGGTTAAATCCCGGATGACAGACCCGCGAGCCTGAACGTAAAGCGCAGTATTCCCCACGACCAAAGGAGCAAGATTGCCAGAACCGTTACCCGATATGCGCGACGGGTTGATGTCCGCAGGGCGCAGTATGCCCGCCATATCGCCATTTACCAGCCATTCGCCGCTTGACGTGAATATTATCAGTTTGCCAAGGTCAAGAATATGTTTGATAGCGTTTACCTGTTTGCCTACCAGAGAAAAAGTTATCGCTTGGTCATCCTGCACGGGCGTTGAAATCATAAAATTCTTACGCAAAGCAGAACGACTCGTCCATACCCCTTCAGTATCGGTGTTCGTATTAGCGAAAAGTAGACGTTGCTGAAAATAGGCCACTGTTGAGGGATATTTATTAACCGCGTTGAAAAGTTGTCTGTCCACTGTTGGAGTATCCAACATGTCGGGCGTATAGGTGGCATCCGTAAAAGAATTAGTCCCAGCTACGCCTATCCATCCGTATTGCCCGTTTTTGAGTTGATAGACATTATACTGTTGCGCTCCACTTACGGCATCCCATGTCAGAGTTGATGTGCTTGACGTTGAACCAGCGGCGGCGGAGGGCAGAGACTCCTCAAATGTCTCTGAAGCCACAGCGGTCACCTTATAATATTTCACCGTACCCGGAGTCGAAGACACTAAATTGACCGGAGCGGCGAGAGCCGCGGCAAAAGTCATTGCGGTAAACGTCCACGCGGTATCGCCCGTCCGTGCCAATTCTTTCACGGGATAACTCGGATGCGTGAGAGTTATTATATCAGCGGATTGGATATAATTGAGCGTTGGGAGGTCTGCGGTAGCGTAGGAAGTAACGACAGTATAAACCTTAGCTGCCGTGCCGCCCGATGTGTATGCGCCAAAGGCGGTAGAATCGACTGCCGTGCCGTCCATATACTGAAGGCTGAAAGTGTTTGTCGCAACATTAGCCACCTTGAAGTTACGCCCGTTGAGTTGCGTCATACCGCCTACGCCCGATACTTGCACCTCGCCCCCGTTGCTGTAACCATGCGACGCAGCCGTTATAACGCACGGGTTGGCCTGTGTTGCTCCGGTAATCGTTTTAGCGGTTTCCGTCAATTGCGCGCCATTCTTATGAACGCGCATATACAGGTCGCCAAATTCCAACACATAGGTTTGCGAATTATTGAAAATGAACGGGATAAGCCGGACTGTTTGACTGGAGTCCTTGACCTCTGCGACAAACCTCGTGCCCGGACGGTTTGCAAGACCGCCATGACGCATCACGATAAAATTGAGACACGTCCGCAAACCCGTGGCGTATTTAACTTGGTCTATACGCGCCCACAGCGATGGCGATACTTCACCTCCGCTGAAAGAGAGTTGCCGGACGTTCGGCATTACTTTTTCCCATACAAAATATCAGCGTGATTTTTCATTTCAGCCGCAAGTTCCATATCCGTTATCTGTAATTCAATGCGTCTTTCAGGCGTAGTATCGTCATCCTTCAAGACCTCCGTTGCCGATACGCCTACCACCTTGACCTTCGCCATGAGAGAAAGAGAAATCCCCACTTCGGGCATGGTTGTGATGCCAAGGGTTTCAATCGCCTCGTCATCAAGCGTGAGCCGCAACCCGTAAGGATATTTCGGCTGTTCTACTTCCGCTATATTGTCATTTCCCTTATCCTGCTTATCCATCGTCATCATCATTGATTTCATTTTACTCCCTCCCCCTTATGAATTCGCTTTCTACGTCTTCCTCGGCCTGTTCTTCGTTGAAGGCATCCGCCCTTGCCACGCTTATTTGTAAGCCGTAGAGTTTAAACGCCCTGTCGCCAAGTTTAAACGGGTCGCCACCCGTCAACCTTGGGGCAACAAGATAGGCGATATAATACGAGAGAACAAGCACAAAGTCCGGCGGATATATCTGTGTGGTTACGTTCTTAGTCGTATATTCCATCTGAGCGTCTTCAGCATCGGTGAAAAGCAGCGAGCCGTTATCGTCCCCTGCTATTTTATAAGGTGCCCTCGACTGTCTCGTATCGTTCCGCAGTCCCGAAAGAACACGCCGCACGTATAAACAGTCCGTGGGATACCTGTAAGAATACGCCCATTCCGTATTTGGCTCGCTTGCCACCAGAGCCAAGGCGGCTATTCTGGTGGCAAAAGGCCAAGGGCAATCGCTTAACACGATGCCGAGCGCGACATCATAAAATCGCCGGATTGCGGCGGCTTCCTCGCTCTTTTCGGTATCTATATTGGCTATCTCTTTCCCAATGCCGAGATGCGATAATGCGAGATTGGCTACTTCCACTTTTGAAGACATCGTTTCCCCTTATACGTTTCTTGGCCTGCCCGGTCGCCTTGAGGACGACTGCGGAGAGGTTTGTAAGTCTGCTGGATGAAGTTCCGCCATCTCCGCCGCCGTTGGTTCACCCGGCGCGTTGGTCTTGGGAAGCGTATCCTTTACGTGTTTCATCCATATTGACGAAAAATGCGCCGGACTAACAAGGTCAAATACATCCCCCGCCTTGCGCCGGACAAGGGCGTAATAACCCACATACTTCTTGTCACCTGACGGCAACGCTTCTACTCTCATATAGTCTCCTTTTTTCCAAGTTTATGAACTGCGCCGAGCGGGGTTATCCCCGCCCGGCCTCGTTCATTCCGACCGCCTTACTGTATTGGGTAGTTCTTTGCATACGGGACGTAATTCTGTATGCAGTTCTGGGGCTGAAGGAACGCAGTGACAGTCCCACTCGGCGATGTGCCGCCAAGGGTGTAGTTCAATCTCAGATACCTCCCCGCACTTGTGTCCGCAGGCAACGGGATGACAAACTGTGCACCAACCACTGCCTCCGCATAGGTTATCGTCCTTGTGGCGATTACCGTGGTTGGGGTAGCAGTCGAGCCGGACTGCACTGTAAAAACGTAAGTCTCATCCGTGGTCGTTCCGTCAAAGGCAACGTCCACACCCACGACCACGGCGAGCGGCTCACCAATGCCAATGTTCCTGTCGGAACTAAGGTCAACCACGCTTTCGGATACCGCTGTGACCGTTAGTGCTTGTGCATCGCTGAAACGTAACAACTTGTCTGGAATCATTTCATCCTCCGTTTAAGAGTTTTTGTTTTTTTTACGACACCACAACTTCCGTCTCAAGCAGCTGGTCGCACATCCTGACAGGCACGCCCATGAACGAAAGGCCACTCTGTATGCGTTGACCGAGCTGCCCCAGTCCTTCTTGTATGGAGAGAACATTTATGCTTTTCTCCATTGCGGCAACGCGCAAGTTGGACATAATCGTCTTGTTCGCGTAGAACGCCATATTCCCCATCCCCGGGGCAGGTATGCGGTCGATTGCCCTGCTCATCAACTTGGGCAGAAACGTAGCCGCAGTGGTTGCCTGTGTGGTTGCCAGAGCGAGCAGGTCGGATATGTCTATGTTGGCGATGCGGACTGCATATCTCCAGTCCCTTAGTGCAAGGCCACACTTCCATTGCCACCTATCCATATAAGCGCGGAAGCGGTCATTGTTAGTGTCAAACGCGTCTCCAAGGCCGATGTCCTCGTGGACGAGTCCCGCCTTTGACCCTTTGGGGAAGATGCCATGCACGGTATTCTGCCCCCAGCAGACGAGCCACATGGACGAGTTATCCGAACCCGCACCACCCGCGCTGAGGATGTTCGAACCATTTGCCGCAGAGAGGCTGGCATAACGCGGCGATAAGCCCGTAAACTCCTCCTGCTGGGTCGCCGAATTACCGTAAAACAAGGTCTGCGCCATCTCTTGGTTCATCGACTCGATGAACGCCTGCGCCTCTGTGAGTCTCACGGCGGCAGTATTGCCGTTAAGTTCGGCAATAGCCGTATCCAACTCGCTTCTCGCCTCCAACATGCCGCAAGCTTCGTCAATCTGCGCCGTAGTGGATTTGCTTTTCGGAACGCCTGCATTCAGAAGCCTCCATGTTACCGTAGGCAACCCCGTCCTTACCGTTATCCTATCGCCGGTGGGCAGGTTGCCCTCGCGGAAAAGCATATCCGCCAAGACCTGATTCGTCTGTGCCAACATCTCCACGATGGTCGGCACCTTGCCATCGGGGTCAACCCTCTTTGCCCAATCGGCAAGAGTTAAAGCCGTTGCGTTTAACGTAGCCATTTCCTATTCCTCCTTAAAGGTTATGTATTCGGATAAAATATCTCTTCCATCGTCTTCACGCTCGTCGCGGAAGTGGATTTAGGCACGACCAGCTTGTCGTTTGCCATTAGCTTCCCCAGTCTGACAAAAGCCCGCACTACTTCGGGATGGTTCCCAAATCCCGTATCATCGAGCAGTTTTTTGAAAACAGGGGAGTCTATGCGGTCAACGACGCGCTTAGCAAGCTCAACGTTTTCCTTGAACCCATCGCCGCCGATTTCTTTATCGGCTTTTGCTTCTACGAGCCACGAAGCCCTTGCCTCCTCAACCTGCGACATTTGCGCATCGTGGTAACTGCTCACCGCCTCGTTCTGAACGTCGAGGTATTCCTGAGCTTCGGTGTTGGTTAATCCCAACTCCTTAGCCTTGGTCTTTAACCTGTCAACGTCAGCCGTCTGAAGTAAAGACTTCTCCGGCACTTTCAGGTCGTAACTCTCAGGCGCACCCTCTGGTTCTTTACTGCCCGGCTCCTCCGGTGTTTTCCCGCCCTCTGCTTTCACTTCCTCACCAGTCGTTGCAGGTGTCACCGGTTCGTCCGTTTGTATGCCCGCTTCGGGGTTCGCCTGCGCGGGGTTTGTCGCTAAGTCTGTCATTTACTTCCTCCTTTTTTGAGCTTCATTAACGTTTGCGCCAACTGCTTTCTTTTCTTCATCAGAGGCGAGTCAGACTCCTTCACCTCCATCTTGCCTGCCGGTATTTTTTCACCGGCCTTGACATGAAGAGCCTTATGAAGCGCGCCCTTCTTTCCCACTGCCTTGGTAATCCAGTTTTTCCCCATACCATTCTCCACAAATAAAAAGGGCGAACCAGACGCTTGCCGCGTCCAATCCGCCCTGAGTGCTTCAGTAGCGTGTAAGGCTATATTTAAGGCTTTATACTCTCCGTTCTCCTGATAATAACAACCTTCCCCGCTTCGAGTTTGATAAGCACGTCTCCATAGAACCGCTCTACTTCCAAACTCTTTAATAACGCAAGGAGCTTATCCATTTTTCGCCTCGCTCATCATCTTCAACAACACCGCCTCGTCTGCCGCCACTACCTCAGCCATGAGAAAATGACCAACATCCTGCCGTCCCGCGTTATGGTGTATCTTCGCGCTGGGTTCCCATATACTTTCAAATACCTTACAGTGCTCAAGCAACCGCCACATAAACCGCCGACCGGCAACGGATGACGTTATCTCACGAATGTCGTCAAGCTCCTGTTTGCGTCTGTCCTGAACCTTCCGGCCTGCCTCTTTGACCTGTTCCGCATCTGCGGCATTCTTGACGTATGAGTGATTTTCCTTTCTCATTATTGAGGCACCGTAGGCGGCAACATGGAGCCGCCAGCAGCAGCTTGATTTGCCAATGCCGATAAAGCGTTATTCCCGCTAAGGTCTGCCGCAGATAAATCCTTGGCCGTTTTTGCGGTTTGCGCTATCTGCGCCTGCTGCGCCTGCTGCGCCTGCGCCTGTTGTCTCTGCGCCCTCACCTGCATCACTTGGTCGTCTGAAACTATTATCCTTGGCGGAGTGCCTATGATGTCCGCATATTCATCAACCATCTGGTCGCCATCTATTTTATCGAGAACTTCCGGCTTGAATTGCGCTACCTGTCCGGCAAACTGCGCTAATTTTTCAATGCCCACCAGCCCAGCCAACTTCTGTGCTTGGTGCATTATAGAAATATACTCCACTTTTAAAACATGTCCGTTTAATTCGGGCGGCGGCGGCGGGATAAATCCCTGCTTCGCCATAATATTAAAAGAAATGTCAATTAATGGGTCGAGTAGGTCTTGGTTCAGCTGCTCTAATACCGGCCCCAACGCCAGTAATTTCTCCTCATGCCTCTCATCAATCTCACGCGCCGTTATCATGCGCCGGTCGCTGTTGGTGAGCGTCAAAAACAAGTCCTCGTAGTACGTCCTGCGGATACGTTGCTGAATCTCTTGAATATCCGCCGTCAATGCCTCTATTCTGAAGTTCACTTCATGCGCTGGGCGGAAACCCTTCTGCCCTTCACGTTCATCTACATACGTAATATCCCCCGGCAGTATAGAAGCCTTCTGAGTCCTCAGCGTCGAGGGGCCTATCATCGGCGGATTAACCATCTTTTCAATGGCCTGCGCCTTGCGTTTCTGCATGATTTGCAAGGCTTTAATGTCGCCTATGGCAATATTACCCGGACACTCCGTTCCGTAAACATCCTCGCCCGTGACCTCCCAGCGCGGAGCTAACACGGGAAAATAATCAAACCCACTATCCCGCAAATAGGTCTCCGCACCCATAGCGGTTGCCGACCCCTGCCCCTTTTCGTAATAAACGCTCTCGTATTTTTTGCTCGTCAAGGACTTCTGGTTATAATCAAGGTTCGGCTGTATGACATGGCAAACAGTTATCCAGATGTCCATCTGTTTGTTATCATAGTGGTTTTTTACTGTTACCGAGAATTTAGACCAGTCTATCTTTCCGTCCGGCCCCATTCCGAACTTCTGAACTAATTGGCGGACTGTATAACGAAATTCTCTAAAGAAAACGTCTACCTTCTGTCTGTCATCCGTGGCAATGCAATACGAGCCGATGGGAAAGGGATAACAGCGGATAACATTTTCAAAATCTTCCTCTATTGCCATCGCCGCCGTCCCAAACGTCCCCATATCTCCGTAAACTATCGGCAAAGCGTTATAAAGGTTCGACCGCAGAAAAACCGTTGTCATCCTCGTCGTTACAATATCCAGCCAAATCTTAGCGGCACTTGACTCCGCCAATGCGGGGTCGGGCGTAGATAGTCTGAACCACGGCCGGGCAGGCGACGTAATGCCGCCCATCATTCCCGACCGGAGGGTTCTTGCCGCCAGTGTTGCCGTGGCATCTATTATTTTTTGGTTCCGCCGTTCCCCTCGGTTGCTATCGGTAACTGTGAACTGCGGACGGCGTGGCAGAATATAGTCGGCATTATCCCGCCACTGCGGGAGAAATGTAGACCGCTCATTCTCCAGCATCCCCCTGAGTACCTCTATTTTCTGACGACGGTTTTCATACATAATCACGTCCCTAATAGAGTTTTTTGGCTACCTGTCTGCCCTGTCCCCGTCACGCCGAGCGGCGACGTTAAAATGGTATCCCGCGTCCCCGGCTCTCCTATCGCGCCGCGTCTTGCTTGTAAACGCATAGCAGCCTGTTCCGTGTTACGTTTCTGCGTGGCTGCCAGTATATTCGCCTGCGTCTTCTGCTCCTCCGCCGCCGCCGTAATAGCCTGTCGCTGCCTATTCGCGGAATATGCTTGGTAGCCACCGCCGGCAAGAGCGACAGTTCCTAACACTATTGCTGATACAGGGTCGAACATAGTGGCCTCCTTAGCATTGTCCTGACTGGTTTATATCCTTTATTCAACCACGAGCTTTTTTGCTCGTCAAAACAAAAAAACTCCAGCACGGATGCCTGCCGCGCATGTGCAAATCTTATAGCTTCGCGGTAGAGCCGTGCCGCAATAGACGTTTGCCGGTAGTCGGGCAATACGTAAAAATGCTGACCTACGGCATGTAACTGACCTGTCGATGGCTCAGGGTATAAAAACCCGTCAATGAACCCGACCAAGTGGCCGTCAACTTGCGCCGTACATAGATGGTAAATATCGGTTTTTAGCAACGCCACCGCCATATCTTCCCACCAGTCGCGCCGAGGTGTATAGTCAGGAGCAAGTTCTTTCACCATCCGCACCCAGAGTGCGGCTATCTCAGGGACATCATCTGGTTTAGCATAGCTGATTATCATACTCTCTCCACGAACGGGTCATACTCGTGCAGACATTTGCCCCGCTCACCTGCCCGCTCAATTATCCTTTCCACCGCGTCCCACTGTATATGCCCACCCATCGCAAACGTCCGCAACGCATCGGCGGCATGGCTATGCACGTCATGCACAGGGTCTCTACTCTGACTATCGCCTTTATCCTCAAAACGGTAATGCCGGAGAGCCTGTAACCCATCCGCGCATTTCTCAGCGTCAAACCACAACGCAGGGAATACCATGCGGAGCGCATTAATCCCGTCTCCGATACTGGAGCGTGGGACTATATCTACGCGCCGACCGCCCGCCGTCAATAACTCCTCGGCGGAGCGTCCGCTCAGACCCGCATGGGACGACCCGTCATGCGGCAGGTAATCAGTCCCATAGACATAGCCCCTGTTCTGTAACTCTTTCAGGTAGTAGTCGCTGTCGCGTAACCTGTCCTGAAAAAAATCAATGACGTGATATTCAAACCCGAATTTTTGGACAAACCAGATTGACGTATTATCGCTATACCCCAAATCCCAAAACGTGCATACCGGCACGCCCTTGACATACGGAACGGACGTTATGCGCCCGGCCTCACGGGCAGCGGCCAACTCACGCGCATATACTGCACCCTCTACGGCCTGCCGGCACTGCCCACCCCAGATATTGAGATAGTCCGCCTCGCTCCTGCGTTGGCAGTCCTCCATCTCGCGCCGGAGCACGTCGGGGAACCACGGATTGTCCTGCCATGAGGATTTAATGACTACCGCACCGGTCGGAGGATTGATAACGAACCGCTGATATGTCTCGTCCTCCTCAAGCTCAGGATTGAGGCTCATCCATATTTCGGAGTCCGGCTTACGAATGGTGGGGATGAGATAATCCCAGCTGGACTTACTGACTGACGTTGCCTCCTCCACCCAGACGCGGTCAACGCCCTCATAGGATTTTATCTGCGCGGCATTGTGGCGTAATCCCTCAAAGAAAAACTCCGTCCCGTTTTTTCCTTTGATTGTCGCGGCTTGAATGTTGTAATAGGATTGGAGGTTATATTGGGTTATTAGGTCGGAGAGAAGGCGGTGGACAGAGTCCTTGATGGACTTCATAAGCTCACGGGCGCATAATATACGCAGAGGTTCTTTAGCCCCCTGAACCAATAATGCACGGGCGATTGAATGGCTTTTAATCCCACCCCGCCCGCCGTGCAAAACCTTATACCGCGCCGGGGAAAGAAGCGGTAACATCTTGCGGGGGAATTCTATTTGAGCGACGCCTTCGGCCAATTATAAACTCCTCAGCCTATAATCTTTATCTCTATGCTCCTGACATCAATCGCGCCGCTAACGTCCACTTTCTCATTCGGATAATAACTGCCGAGCTTGAACGCCGTATCTAAATATTTATGTCGCGTAGCGTAGTCAGGCACGTCAATAAAATCCTTAGTCATGCCATTCGCGTCCGACATGCCTTCACCGTTCGGCGCGATGACATTCGCGGAAATGACCTTCGTAGACTCCAACCCCTCATCAAGTTTGCTCAAAAGTTTTTCAGACGTAAGCCCTTGTTTCTCCATTAATTCCTGAATGGTGGCCTGTATCTTGCTTTCTCTTGCCTTCGCCCCGGCCTTACTCGTCGCCGTGTAATGAGTATACCCAGCCTGTCTCATAGCAGTCGTAGGCGGAAGCCCTGCCGCCAGACCCTTGACAAACTTGCGCTCGCGGATATTGAGCGTTTCCTTTTTTTTCTTTTTTTCTTTCACACTTCCTCTATACCACAGCCGGTTGCGGTTGTCAATAATAATTACACAATGGCATCAGTCTTGCTAAGATGCAAGAGTTATGCCATTTTATTTTTAAATAACTGAAAACAACACTTGACATCTATATCGGTATGTGATAATATCATAATCATAGAGAGATTATCCGCAATAGGGCGGCAAAAGAACGGAGGCAGAGATAGGCGCGTAATCACCGCAATCACGCGGCCAAAAACCGGGAGGTAGAGAAATGGTCTATATTTTCAAAATCTTAAATGACGCCTCTGATGTAGGCTTCGATTGGGGGACTGACCGGACGCACGAATTATCAATCGGAAAAAATCTCGCAGAGGCCGAGAAAATGGAGGAGGAACAAAGTGAATGGGACTCTACAGACGACCGTGTGGTCGTAGAGGCAGAAACTCCGGAAGAAGCATTCGTTGAGGCCCCTTCCGCGGGAAGCGCCGACTGCTGGAAAGACGACGTCTGGCTGGGGGTCGCGGACTATCTATCGAATAAGACGTGGGCGGAACTCCTGAACGTGAAATTCGAATACACCCTGCCGTCGGTGGAAGAATGGCAGGAAATCGCCAATATCCAAGGCGAAGATGCAGTTAAAAAAGCAAAGTTATATTTATAGTGCGCGGCAAAAAAACCGGAGAAGGGGGTAGAAAATGAATAAAGTATCGGAAGACACAAAGTACGCCATTTTGTGCGCAAAAGAAGTGTATAACGAGCCCAGTTGGGGTGCTTGGGCTGAGAACTGGTTGAGTGAAAACAACCGGACAGAGGCGGCGGCACGGGCAGCAGAGGCCGCAGCAGAGGCGGTGGCCTCTGCTGTGGCGGAGGCGGAGGGAGAGGAGGAGGAAGTGGAGGTGGAGAAGGAGTGGGCTACTGCGGAGGCAGAGGCTGTGGGGTGGGCAAAAGAGGAGGCGGAGGCGGTGGGGTGGGCGGCAGAGTCCGCAGCGTGGGCGGCGGAAGCCGCGGCGTGGGAGGCGATGGGGGAGTCGACGAAGGCCGCACGGGCGGCTGGGGAGGCGGTGAGGACTGCGAAGGCGGCGGCGAGGACGTCGCAGGCGGTGAGGGAAGCGATGGCGGAAAGAGGTAGAAAATGAAAAAAATAGCTCTCACAACCGACCACCCCTCCTCGTCCTACGGGCTACCGGTGCTCGTCATAGATGGGCAGGCATACGGCCCGGGCGACATGACACCGCTCGGGCCTGCGGCGGAAGTCGCGGCACATCCCAGTGCTGATAATGACAAAAATCTTCTTGACCGGTTTCTCGCTCAGCTTCCGCCGCCGAGTATCTGGACAGTAACATGTTACCGGTGCGGGCACGTTTGGAGTCCTGACAGGGTAGTGCCGCCTAAGTCGTGTCCCGCCTGCCGGTCGCCATACTGGGACAGGCCGCGCAAGACACAAAAACGGTAAGCGTCTATCTGGGGCGGAGATATTACTTCGCCCCCAGATACTCCTCAATCACCTTTACTGCCTCTTGCCAGCCGTAGCAGACCTCAACGCGATTGCCGAAAGCACGCAAGCGTTCATGCCATGCGCATTGTGCTGGTGTGGGTTTATTCTTGCCGACTTTCATCTCGATATAAAGGCCGTGATATGGGTCACGTGGAACAGGCAAACCGATATCTGGAAAACCTGCGCGCAACCCTTCGGCCTTCATCCACGCGCCCTGAAACGGCGACCGGCGTGCCGCGTTCGGGATGGCGTAAAGCGCACTCAATTCAGGATATGTTTTTAAGTTAAGCGCAGCCCACTTTACAAGCGCAACCTGATTTTCGTGCTCCGTCCCTTCCGGCTTCCATTTCTTGACGGCTGTCATATCTATCTCCTTAGTCGTTCCTGTTGTTCTAAATAAAGAGAGGCCTTTCCTTTCTGTTCTGCCGCTTTAACAGCGAGTGCTCTCGCTTTCATATTCATATCCGCTAACTCCTGTTCAAGGGCATTTATCATCCGGCTCAAACAGGCGGCTGTGTTTATGAAAATGTTCATAATTTCTCCTATCTATCCTCTTGGCATCTCACTTCGACATAAGCAAATCCTGCCAGCGCCAACTTCGCAGTCATCCATGCACGAATACGTGGACTATTAGGCGAAGCTTCGGACAGTATCACGCGCGAGATGCAGGAAAAATCGCCCCAGTTTATGGATTCACCTTTAAATGCGTCTTTTGTGTGGTAGGCTTCTTCACACATTTTTATTGCGCATTCGCGCAAAGACACCAATTTTTTCATAACATCAAGATGCTCAGTCATATTTCCTCCTATGGTCTTACGCTTGCTTCCAGTGGGTGTCTCGTCGTTCATGGCTCGCTTGTGTTTTGTGGTTGTCTTTCGCTTAGTGGCTCGCTTGGCAACAGTGGGTGTTTTATGATTTATGGCTCGCTTCACGCTCGTGGTTGTCTTGGCTATCATGGCTCGCTTGCCTTCAATGGTTGTCTCATGCCTAATGGCTCGCTACAATGCAATGGGTAACTTTAATCTCGTGGCTCGCTTGCCTTCAGTGGGCATCTCGTAAAACGTGGCTCGCTTGTTGTCTTTGGGTGTCTGCATAATCTTGGCTTATCTCAAATAAACCCACCCCCTCTCCTCCGGTCTTATTACCCGATGATTTTCACCGAGCATCGCCTCTACATAAAGTGCGTCTGTCGGCAGTCCCCTTAGCATCCTTCCGACAAACCAGTAATCCGCGAGGAAGTGCTTCATTATCGCCCTTATCCCCGCCCCGTGTCTATGGCAGGGCTTAGCGTCCTTCCACGCCACCTCAACTAACTTACCTTGAGTGTTGCGGCTCATCACCAGTTTATCACTGCATGACAGACGATGCTTAACCGCGTCATAAACGGCACGATAGGGGCCGCGCCCTTTTATCTGACTGTCGGCCATAGTGTAGAGGGCAGTTCTCAAGGTCTTGTTGCCGCCGCCCGCCGTTCCCTTTTCGTAACGCGAATGTGAGGGCTTGTCAAGTCCGGCATACGCCCACAGGCTGGAGGCATGACGGGCTTTTTCAAGGTCTATGTATATCAGACAATTTGCAACCGTCATGGGGCCGATGGACTTTACCCCGATGGCAGCTTTTACAAGCGGGTCTGTTTTTACCATCTCCTTTACCGTCTTGCTCACCGCCGTGTCTATCGTTACGAGCTTGCCCGCAATAGCGTCAAGGTGAGAATTGAGAAACTCCTTTGTGTCCGCATCGAGGAAGTCCGTCCCCCGCTCCATCGCTAACAGCTGATTGTTTATTTTATTGCGAAGTTGCATGACGTGCCGCCGGCTGTCCATCTGCCCCTTGAGTATTTCAAAAAGTTCCTCACGTTCCCGCAACGTCCCCTGCTTCTTCATACGAGGGCGCGGCAGGACTGCCTGAACGTTCGGAAACGATAACCGCCCGCCCCGCGACTTAGGAATTTTCCGGTTCGCGTCATACAGCGGAACGGGGAGAGGCAATACCCCGCCCGATATGGCGCACAAGCCGTTCTGTGTCTTCTTGGTGGCAATCTTGATAGCTGTTTTCATCGGTTTTTCTCCTTATTTTCAGTTAGTAAAAACCAAACTCTTTATAAATCGCCTACTTAGCGTTATTACCCTTAGCCTACCCTTGGCAGACCCCTTTTTGTTGGATTTAGACCGCTAAACCCCTCCATGAGTGGCCTTCTTTTTGATAATATTGGTGCCCAAGTTGTCTATTTTACCCATCCCGCGCCGTTTAGGGTTCGTGCCAAACCTGTAATCCCACAGAGAGCATTTATGGGGCGCCGGGGCCAAGACCTCACCCATGCACTCCTTGACCTGTGGTGAGCTACCTACACAATCGAGACAATGAACACGTATCTTTTTTAAAGAAGATAAATCGCGGTCATTTAGTTTACAAAATATACTCCCGCAATCAAATTGCTGTCCGTTCTTGCAATAGCGGCATTGAATCTTGATTGACTTCTTCGGTGTCATAACTTCCTCCTTTTTTCGCTCAACCGTCAAGTTTTCCTTTACGGTTGCCCCGCCAAACCCAGCCGCCAGTCCTTCTGCCCCATGTTTATAACTGCACCCATCTCGCAGATGCGTGAGGCGATGCGGGCATCAAACTGTTCCGCTAACTGACCTTGCGTTAGATTACTCGTAATTATCGTCTGCCGGCAATCACGATAACGGCGGTCTATCAACAGGTATAAAACCGTGCGTGACCAGTCGCTTACTTTTTCTGCGCCTAAATCGTCTAACGTTAGAAGTGGACACCGTGAGTATTTTTCAAGGATAGCCCTTTCCTGTTCTGTTTCTCCCTGCCATGAGTTTTTTATTTCAAGGAGCAATTCAACCACTGGTAAAAATCGTGGTGTGCCCTTCGCCGGATAAATGCCGCTCTCTGCCACATCAAGGTTGTCCGCCAGCCAATTTCCCATGAGCGCGGAGGCAAGATGCGTTTTACCAGAGCCGTGCCCGCCGGTTAAAAATAAGCTCTCGCCTTTTCGTAAAATCTCCAATGCCCGCTCTGACTGTTTGTTTTGCAACAGGCCTTTTCCACGATAGCGGAGCGGTATGCGCATATCGGCAGTCGCCCTGATAGACCGCCCCGCCCTAACCGCTTCCTTCGTCTTCGTCAAATCGCTCTGTGACGGCATCGTAAGCTGCGCCGTCAGCCCAGACTCCACCTGCGGGCGTTCTGGCATTTTGATTATTGCGCTGATTTTTTCCATAGCACTCATTGCAAACATACCCCCTGACTGTTTTTGTTAAAGTTGCCCAACCCGGCTTATCACGCGTAGACGGCAGCGCGCCACAGGTGATGCATTGGTTAGGGTTGGGCTTATTGTCGCTGACGCATAGCTCGTCTTTCCACCTTTCGCCTCGTATCCACGTAGCGGCCAATGGGATATATTGTCCTTTTCCTTTCTGCCAATCTTCCCTTTGTTTGTGTTTTTCTATTGCCGCAAGGATTAGAGCTAAAAGGGTATCATCTGCTTTTAACGCTATCCACGCTTTCAAAGCGTCCTTCCTTGCGTCTTTTTTAGGATAGGCTTCCCAGAATTTTTCAAACCCGTAATCTCCCCCCTTGGGGGGTAGGGGGGTGTCTTTCTTTTCTTTTAAAGACAAAGATAAAGAAGAAGACAAAGACAAAGAAGAAGAGTTCGTGTTTGGTTCGCATTTGGTTTGAACCATTTTTGAACCAACCTTCGTGGTTAAATTCCTTTTAATTCTACGGACTTGACCTGATTTGATACCTGCGAGCTTACTTTTTTCGACCCATTCTTTTTGTTTTTGCCGCTCTTTTAACATGCGCAAATTAACCAAACGCGAACCAACCTTCGGGTGTGGAACGAAGCATTTTTGAACCAACCTTCGTAGTATCTTTTTATCCGTTAGCCGCGACAACTTCAAGAGGATTTCATCATCATCAGGCAAGCTGCATTCTGGGTCACTCCACATGTGGCAGAGCAGGTGAATATATGCCCCTTCCTCTTCTGGGGTCATAAGGGTAATTTGTGTGCTTGATAGCCAATCAGCGGGGTAAAATTGGAAAGCCGGAGTATGAGCCATTTACATCTCCTTTAAAATGCACAAAGCCGTTCACAACGGGGGCGATATCCCCTTCCATGCGCAGATTGCCCACGCATGTTTGTGAACGGCTTTATAAATTCTAATGGATTGTATGAAACCATATCGCGGTTCATTCTTTTATCTTACCACCTTTTAAAAAAAAGTCAAGTGAAAAATCTGGTTATTTTTTTAACTTATGAGTAACTGCCCATGCTAAATCGGATAGTTTTTTTCTGGCCTGCCTTGTGTAGATGTAAAAACTATCAGGCGGCATCCGATTGGCAGGGTCTGTTTCTATTCTAAGGCGTAACTCGTCGAGTTCTGCCAAAGTCAATTTGCACATTCTGAGATTTTTCATCACACCCCTCTTTGCATCATGCACGCTTTATTTCGGAGTATAGGCGGTTCAACTCCTCAACTACGAGAGCACCGTCTCTTGTCCATGTTCTGTCCTCAGGTTCGCCCAAATAGCAGGCGAACCCGTTTGGCCCAACCAGATAACAGGAGTCGTTGGTGACGTAGTATGCCTTTTTAACCTTATCCGTCATATTCCCCCTTGTCCCCTATTCCTCATGCAAAAAAACATTTGACACAACACGCATATTTATCGGCGAAACACCCCGGACATCCCTCAAAATCATGGTTCGGTTTATGCGTGATAGCTCCGCAGAATACGCAAAAACGCCTCATTGGAGCGATTATTCAAATAATATCGTTTGGTCGTCATCGTCATCACCCTTACCCTTCAGCCACCAATTGAACATTTCCTCCCAATTCGCCCATCTGTCAACCGAGGGATTTCCTTCAAGTTTGCGCTTGGCATAAAGCCGCATAAAAGCTCGCTTCCAGCCATCTGCAATTTTAGGAAATTGTTCCATTTCTCTTACCTTTGCAGCATAAGAGGCTTGCGGACAAAGGACACAACCGAGGCGCTTAAATCCTCTATCATATAAATTACAATAG
>Ga0315281_10002273_pt1 | contig 28519 bp, 20 predicted proteins | sample YL17G07_0_MG_FD_204540 | JGI IMG/M metagenome (GOLD analysis project Ga0315281, IMG submission 204540) | Sediment microbial communities from Yellowstone Lake, YNP, Wyoming, USA - YL17G07_0 | ecosystem: Environmental > Aquatic > Freshwater > Lake > Sediment | place: USA: Wyoming | collected...
GGAGATAAGCGGCCGGGCCACGCGCCGCGCTCCGGGTCCGGACCGGCCAAGACGCGCCTGTAGCTCAGGGGATAGAGCAGCTGCCTTCTAAGCAGCGGGTCGGGTGTTCGATTCACCCCAGGCGCGCTCCCTTATTCCTCGAGAAATTAGCCGTTTAGCGATCATCCCCAGCACTCTAAGTTTGTCGCAATTTTGTACAACTACACACCGTTTTAGGCCTCCGCTGGGCATAATGGGCTCGCCGGGCTGAAGGGCCAGGGAGGAACGCCGGCCTGTCACGCCGGAGGTCACGAGTTCGAGTCTCGTCGGCCCATCCTCTCGTTGGCTCCTCGAAATGCCGTCCGTATTCGGACCCGGGCGCAGGCACTTGACATGGGATCGGGACCGGAGATACCGTTAGCTGAGAGGGGGATCGCTGCCAGTCTTTAAAAGTGAGCGTGGTTCGAATGGGAATAGGGAAGCGCCCGTGAAGACCATTATCAAGTCGGTTTTGGGTTGTCTCATTTTCGGAGCCTCTGTAGGCTCAATCGCCGAACGTCCGCAGCCGGCAAATACGGCGAGGTGGAATCATGCCGCTGTCGCCCCACGAACAGACGCCAAGTTTGGGCGGATGCCGCTTTCTTTTATCCCAAACGAGGGCCAGCTCGACAGCATCGTGGTCTATTACCTAGCGGGCCGCGACACGTGCATATATTTTGAGTCCACGGGAATTTCGATATCTCTCATGCGTTTTGCCGCTCCCGAGAATGCCGCGCCAGGTTACCGTACGGCTGTCCCACTCTTGGGGAATAAACAAAATCAGAAAAGCTGCTGGACCGTCAAACTGGACTTTGTCGGAGCCGCCGCGGATGCGCGCCCCTCTGGAGATAAGAAGACCGGATCGGTCATCTCCTATTTTAAGGGCCTTCCGGATGAATGGAAGTCAGGCCTCCCGACCTTTTCCCGGATCGTTTATAAGGACCTCTGGCCGGGAATCGACCTGGCGTATTCGGGCAGCACCGACTGTCTCAAGTACGAGTTTGTCGTCCAGCCGGGCGTCGCCCCGTCGACGATCCGGCTCGCCTATCGTGGGGCCTCCCGAGTCGCGATCGACGCCAGCGGGCAACTCGAGGTGGACACGCCCCTGGGCGGTTTCCATGATCAGGCGCCCCTGGCGTATCAGGATCGTAACGGAAAGCGAATCCCTATCCCCGCGACCTTCCGGATGGAGGGATCGGCGGACCCATCCGCTGCCTTTGGCTTTGCGGTCGGTGCGTATGACCGGAGCCTGCCGCTTGTGATCGATCCGGCCACGGTCATTTATTCCGGATTTATCGGGGGCGCCGCGGACGACCGCGCAACGGCGGTGGCCGTCGATGGTTCCGGCCATGCTTACTTGACGGGTCGGACCGCCTCCCTCGATTTCCCCGTGACGGCGGGCCCCGACCTGACCTTCAACGACGTCTCGGGGAAAAGCGACGCGTTCGTGGCCAAGGTGACCGCCGACGGCACGGCCCTGGTCTATTGTGGATTCATCGGAGGAATCGCGGAGGACGTCGGCACCGGCGTGGCGGTCGATTCCGCCGGCAACGCTTACGTTTCGGGCTGGACATTTTCCTCCGACTTTCCGGTCGTCGTCGGCCCATCCTTGACGCATCGCCCTGAGATCGCGCAATACAGCGACGCGTTCGTAACTAAAGTGAACGCCGCGGGCACGTCACTCGTCTATTCGGGCTTCATCGGCGGGAGCCTCGCGGACCAAGCCAACGCGATCGCGGTCGATAGCTCAGGATGCGCCTACCTCACGGGCTGGACGGAGTCTGGCGATTTCCCGGTCAGTTTAGGACCCGAAACGTCGCCCAAAGGGGGCCGTGACGCTTTCGTAGCTAAGGTGGACGCCTCAGGTGCGTGGCTCGTCTATTCCGGATACATCGGCGGCTCGCGGGCAGACGTCGGATCGGGCATCGGCATCGGCTCCTCGGGAAATGCTTACATCACAGGCAGCACGAGTTCCTCCCCGGCCGGGAATTTCCCCGTTCGGGGAGGGCCGTCCTCCACCTATAACGGAAACCAGGACGCCTTCGTCGCCGTTGTGAGCCCGTGGGGCACGATTGGGTACTGCGGCTATATCGGAGGCGCAGGCGTCGACGCCGGAGCCGCGATCGCCGTCGACTCCCACGGGAGCGCCTATATCACGGGGACGACCAATTCCGGATCGCTGTTTCCCGTCAAGGGAGGGCCGGACCTGGTCAATCATGGCGGCAACGACGCCTTTGTGGCCAAAGTCTTCGAAAACGGCGGCAACCTTTACTACTGTGGATTCATCGGCGGTTCGGGGGACGACCAGGGAAAAGCCATCGCGGTCGATTTCGCCGGGCGCGCCTATGTCGCCGGTTCGACGTCCTCCGCCACGGATTTCCCGGTCACCGGCGGGCCGTTCCTCGCTCATGCGGGATTGACGGACGCATTTGCTGCCACGGTTAGCACCCCCGGCGAAGGTTTGCTCTATTGCAGCTACCTCGGAGGCTTGGGAGACGATGGGGCCGCGGGGATCGCCACGGACGGGTCCGGGAATGTGTTCGTCGCCGGCACTACGCGGTCGGCCGACTTCCCCATTTCCGCGGGCGCGATTCCCGCCTCCGGCGCGGCGCCTTCAGGGCTCTCCGACGATGCTTTCATCGCCAGGATCTCCGAAGACCTGCCCCCCTGCGGCCCCTGGATCTTGGGGATGGGGAATGTTACGCCGAACGGAATCGAAATTACCTGGACCGACGAGTCGACAAACGAAACCGGTTTCAAGATCGAACGGCAGAATAATCCACCTCAAGAATGGGTCCAGATAGCCACAGTCGACGCCAATGTCACAACTTACGCGGATACGGGCCTTAGGGAAGGATGGCCGTATCTCTACCGTGTCCGGGCCTACAATGATTTCGGCGACTCGGAGTATTCGATCACCTGCCTGTTCTACACGCGGCCGGAAGCCGCGACGAACCTCACGGCGACGGCCGTCAACGAACGGCGGATCAACCTTTCCTGGGTCGACAATTCGAATCAGGAGATCGAGTATCTCGTTCAACGCAGGGTCTACGCCTACGATCCGTGGAGGATTCTTGGCCGCCTGTACTATAACGCAACCGCCTATGTGGACACGAACTACGTGGCGGAAGACACAACATATTCCTACAGAGTCCTGGCCTTGGCTCACGACTATACGGAATCTTACCCATCCAATGAAGCCACGGTGACGACGCCGCCCCTGTCACTCCCGATCGCCCCGTCGGGCCTTCAAGCGACGGCCCCCTTGGCCACCCAAGTCACCTTGACGTGGGTCAACAACGCCTTCAACGCGGCGGGTTTCAAGATCGAACGGAAAACGGGCGCCGCCGGCGCCTGGGGCCAAATCGGCAGCACATTGATCGGTTCGTATGGTTTCGCAGACGGGAGCGCGGCGGAAAATACGACCTACACCTACCGGGTTTGCGCCTATAACAACGCGGGGAACTCCGGATACTCCAACGAGGCGCCATTGACGACCCCGGCTTACCGGTCCGCAATAAGGCTGCCGATTTGGGACTTCAGCTTCGGCTACGTGGATGTGTGCACGGGCGTCTACCAAACGGCGTACCTTTACAACGACGGCGACGCACCCCTGGTCGTGGGCAGCGTCACATTGGCCTCCGGGTCCTCGGATTTCGGCTACCTGGGCCCGCCCACGCCGTTCTCCGTCCCGCCGGGAGGATTTATCGAGATCGGGATCGGGTTCCAGCCCTCCGCGGCAGGCCCGGTGTCGGCCGTTTTTGTTGTCCGCTCGAACGATCCCGTTAACGGCAGCGCCCCCTTCACGGCCACCGGCCTCGGCATGGGACTTTCCGTCTCGGCGCGGCTCCAAGTCGAGCGGGGGTTCGTCAGGGCCTGGATCGCGCGGATGGAATATGCCCGGATCAACGCGGAGGTCATGATGTCGATGCATCGGAGCAAGGTCACTTTTCGCTTAATGCGGAAGGCGGGAAGCGCTGCCTACCAGGCCCTTAAGCATTTCACGTGGGCCGATACCGCGGCAGGTCAGTGGACGTACACCGACATGTCCCTCGCGAGCAATATAACTTATGCCTATAAGATCGAGGCGGTGGACTGCCGGGGCGTCGTGATCTATGCCTCGCCGGGGCTTGAGCTGGCGCCTTTTTCTCAGCGGCAAAAGCTGGATAAGGATCCCCTGCGTAGATTCGTGAAGAGGTAAAAGCCCATGAAAAAGGCGGCGCTCATTCTTGTCTTCCTGTGGGTGTCCGGTCCGGGTCGAGCTGCCGACCGTTTGCTGCTCTCGGCCGGGGCGAGTTATATGAAGCATGCGGATGCGTCTTACCGCGCAACCTACGGCAGCGGCGCCGTCCAGCCTGAATTTGAGCTCGGCTTCAGGATCTACCGGAGCCTCTATGTGATGGGGGGGTACGGGGCCGTCAGCAGGAACGGCCAGATCCCGGGCTTCGGTCTCGACGCTCGGTCAACGCAGAGTTTCCTTTCGGCCGGGTTCGGATTCGTCGATAGGATATGGAAAATACTGATGTTCAAGCTCGAGGCGGGCCTCGCCGACGTGATGTACACCGAAGATGCTCTGGAGTCCAGCTTCTCGGGATCGAAGCTCGGTTATCAAGCCGAGGCGGGTCTGATCGTGGCTTGGAAGATCGTTTTTGCGCAAGTCAAGGTTGGATACATCTCCGCCTCGGAGACAATCGGGGAGGTCAAGTTCAAGCTGGGAGGCGCCCGCGTCGGCTTTTTGGCCGGTATCAGGCTTTAGCGGCTTGCCGTCCGCTGTGGCCATGTCTGTTTCCTTCTTGTGATGAGCAACGGCATTTTGCGGGCCAGGCGCTCGCGCCTACGGCTGTCGATGACGCGAATCTCACAATATATTTGGGCGAAGGACCCCGACAATGCCTCCGATGAACGCTCGCATCGGCAGACAGGGAATGGGAACATACCGAAAACTATATTAAGGGAGGTCCGCTCTATGGCAAAAACCAACGTGGCCATGAAGATCGAATATTTTCACGCCTCGAAGTATGGGAATGGAGCCATGGTCGCAGAGGAGTTCAAGAAGCAGATGGCCGCTAAGGAGGTCAACGTCAACGTTCATCACATCCGGGATGCGAGGCCAAAGGAGATGCCGCCAGCCGACCTGTACCTGTTCAGCTCACCGGGCCGCATGGGCAAGCCCATCGGAGGCATGCGCCGTTTCCTGAAGAAAGCCAAGTTGCCATCGGGAACGAAGTACGCCATCCTGACCACTGAGGGCGCACCTCAGCCAGATAAGAAGACCGGACGGATGCCCTCAGAAGAGGAGCAGGCCAGGTGGCAGCGCATAATCCCTATCATGAACGAAATACTGCAAGAAAAGGGCCTGGCCAAGGTCGCCGAGGGCAAGATTCTGGTGACCGGCCTCAAGGGGCCGCTGGAAGAGGGCTGGCAGAAGAAATTGGAAGCCTTTGCATCCCAGATTCCCATCCTGCCGTAATACCCCGGCAGATGGGAACCTGCGATCGAGGTGATGGATACCCCCAGGCCTTTCGGCCGCCCCTGGAGAGGCGATGTCCCTCACCGCCGGAGATGAGACAAAAATTGTAAATTTCACCCCGCCAATGCTCACCCACGGTGATTGACGGAAAATGTCTCATCACGGAAACTAGGGGCTGTCGAAGCTAAAAATATGCCCAGAGCTGAGATTGCATCGCCCAGAGAAAAAATAACGGCTCCGGCGTTTATAACAATGGCTCCCTCAGAGGACTAAAGGATTGACAGGAGTTGTCAATAACTCTAAGATTGGGAAACTAAAATGGCATCGAACCTTGGCGAACTTCTGTTAAGAGAAAAAATTATTTCGACCGATCAGCTGCAGGCCGCGCTGGACTTTCAGAAGAAGAACAGCCTGCCCGTCGGGACGTCTCTCGTCCAGCTCGGTTACATTTCGGAAGAGGAGATCGCCCAGGCCCTGAGCCGCCAGCTCGGTTATCCCTACATCGACCTCGATCAGTTCGAGGTTTATCCCGAGGTCATCAACCTTATCCCCAATGACGTGGCCAAGAAATACGTGGTCATGCCGATCCACCGGATCCGGTCGTTCCTGACCCTGGCCATGGTCGATCCCACGGACCTCGAGGTCATCGAGGACATCCGTTTCCGCACCGGGCTCAGCATCCAGCCCGTCATCGCCTCGGAATCCGGCGTCATGAACGCCATCAACAAGTACTACGGGTCGGCCGACGCCATCCGGGTCAAGAAGATCGTCGAGGATATCGAGCTCGCCGAAGAGGGCCGGATCAACATCGTCGAGGTGGAGCCCGAGGAGAGCGATCTCCACGAGCTCGAGGCGGAGGCGGAAGAGGCCCCGATCATCAAGCTCGTCAACCAGACCTTTATCGATGCCGTCCGCCGGGGCGCGAGCGATGTCCACTTCGAGCCGTACGAGACGACGTTCCGGATCCGGTACCGGATCGACGGCGACCTCTACGAGATCGTCAACCTGCCCCTCAAATACAAGAACCCGGTCGTGTCCCGCGTCAAGATCCTCTCGAACATGGACATCGCCGAGAAGCGCCTCCCCCAGGACGGCCGGATCAAGATGCGCGTCAAACTCGAGAACGGCAAAAAAAAGGAAGTCGACATGCGCGTCTCCTCCCTGCCGACCATGTGGGGGGAGAAGGTGGTGGCCCGAATCCTGGACAAGGACATGCTGCGGCTCGACCTGACCCAGCTCGGCTTCGAAGAGGAGTCCCTGGCGCTCTTCACGGAGGCCATCCACAGGCCCTGGGGCATCGTCATCGTGTCGGGGCCGACCGGAAGCGGCAAGACGAACACCCTCTATTCGGCGGTCTCGACGATCAATTCGCTGGACATGAACATCATGACGGCCGAAGACCCCGTCGAGTTTAACATCCAGGGCATCAATCAGGTGCCGGTCCGGGACGAGATCGGGCTGACGTTCGCCGCCTGCCTGCGGACCTTCCTGCGGCAGGACCCCGATATCATGCTCGTCGGAGAAATGCGCGACCTCGAGACCGTGGACGTCGCCATCAAGGCGGCCCTGACCGGCCACCTCGTCTTTTCCACCATCCACACGAACGACGCGGCGAGTTCCATCACCCGCATGGTCAACATGAACGTCGAGCCGTTCCTGATCGCCGACTCGCTCATCCTCGTCGTGGCCCAGCGGCTCATCCGCCGCCTGTGCAAGAAGTGCGCCCAGCCGCACAGCCTGCCCGAGGCCGCCCTGCTCGAGATGGGTTTCCAAAAGGATGAGGTCAAGGGCCTCCATATCATGCGCCCGAAGGGGTGCGAGGCCTGCAACAAAACCGGCTACAAGGGCCGCACGGCCCTGTTCGAGGTGATGAAAGTCGACGAGGACATCCGCGATTTGATCCTCTCCCGGGCGCAATCCCGCGAGATCAAGAAGAAGGCCATTCAGAAGGGGATGCTGACCCTGAGGCGGAGCGGCCTGACGAAGGTCAAACTCGGCGTGACCTCGGTCGAGGAAGTCCTGCGGGAAACCGTCCGGGACGAATAAAGAAGATCCGGGGAGGAGACTATGGCTAAAGCAATGTACGAACTGCTCAGAGCGTGCGTCGAGGCCGACGCGAGCGACCTGCACATCACGACCTACATCCCGCCGCGGCTCCGCGTCCACGGGTCGCTCAAGGACATCGACCATCCCGCGCTGACGCCCTCGGAAACCAAAGAGGTCATCTACAGCATCATGACGGACAAGCAGAAGAAGATCTTCGAGGACAAGTGGGAGCTCGATTTCTCGTTCGGCGTCAAGGAGCTCGGGCGTTTCCGGGCCAACGTCTTCATGCAGAAAGGGGCGGTGGCCGGCGCGTTCCGCAGGTTCCTGCCGACGATGTGGAGCTTCGCCCAGCTCGGGATCCCGCAGCGGATCCAGCAGCTCTGCTACCTGCCCCGGGGCCTGGTCCTTGTCACCGGGCCCACCGGGTGCGGCAAGTCGACAAGCCTGGCCTGCATGATCGAGCACATCAACCACGAGCGGGGCGTCCATATCGTGACCATCGAGGACCCCATCGAGTACTACTTCTCGCCGAAGAAGTCCATCATCAACCAGCGCGAACTCTTTGCCGACACGCAGTCTTACGGCAACGCCCTGCGTTCGGTCCTCCGCGAGGACCCGGATGTCGTCCTCGTCGGCGAGATGCGCGACCTGGAGACGGTCGAGGCCACCCTGCGCGTCGCCGAGACAGGCCACTTAACCTTCTCGACTCTTCACACGAACTCGGCGGTGGAGTCCATCAACCGGATCATCGACATCTTCCCGAGCCAGTACCAGACCCAGATCCGGATCATGCTCTCGATGTCGCTCGAGGCCGTCCTGACCCAGTCCCTTCTGCCGCGGATCGACGGCAAGGGCCGCGTCCTGGCCATGGAGATCATGATCCCGAACACGGCCATCCGGAACCTTATCCGGGAGAACAAGATCCACCAGATCTATTCCGCCATGCAGATGGGCCAGGAGAAATTCGGGATGCAGACCTATAACCAGTCCCTGGCCAACCTGTATTTCCGCAAACTCATTACGCTCGACGTGGCCATGGGGGTCACGTCATTCCCCGAGGAGTTGACCGATATCATCCAGCGACGCGAGGGGACCAGGCCGGTCTCCGCGGGGTCCTCGAGGAAATAGGACAAAGTCCGATAAAGGCGAGGTGAACGATGCCGACCTATTCTTGGAAGGGAAAAAACCGTTACGGAGACGTCGTGGGCGGCGAACGTGTCGCGGCCTCGACCGACGAGCTGACCCGGTACCTGCAGAAGGACCAGATCACGATCACCAGCATCACCCCCGTCAGGAAGGGGCTCCAGCTCCCGTTCCTGAAGAGGGAGAAGGTCAAGCTCAAAGAGCTGGCCGTCTACAGCCGCCAGCTCTCGGTCCTGATCGACGCCGAGTTGCCCCTGATCCAGAGCCTGAGCATCCTGGAGGAGCAGCAGAAGAACAAGTATTTCCGGACCGTCATCCGGACCATCAAGCAAGACGTCGAGGGCGGCTCGACGCTGAACCAGGCCAAGAGGAAGCACCCCAAGGTGTTCGACGACCTCTACTGCAACCTCGTGGCGTCGGGCGAGCAGAGCGGTTCGCTCGACATCATGCTCCGCCGCCTGGCCGAGTACATCGAACGGTCCGTCAGGTTGAGGAGCCAAGTCCGCCAGGCCATGATCTACCCCGTGGCCATCCTGATCTTCGCCGTCGTCGTCAGCATCTTCCTCCTCTGGAAGGTCATCCCGGTCTTCGCCTCCATCTTTCGAGACCTGGGGGCCGAACTTCCCCTCCTTACGGCGGTCATTGTCAAGATGAGCGGTTTCGTCCAAAAGAACATCATCTTCATCTTCCTGGGGATGATCGGGGCCTTCCTGGCCCTCCGGTATTACCGGAACACGACCCAGGGGCGCTGGACGACAGACCGCCTGATGCTGAAGATTCCCCTCTTCGGCAAGCTCCTCTACAAGGTGGCCATGACCCGCGTCACCCGGACCCTGGCCACGCTGATCTCGGGCGGCGTGCCCATGCTCGAGGCCCTCAAGATCACCTCCACGACGGCCGGAAACACGCTCATCGAGAAAGAGATCCTCGACGCCCGGAAGCTCGTCTCGGAGGGCAAGACCCTGAACGAGGGCTTCCAGGAATCCGGCCGTTTCCCCTTGATGATGCTGCAGATGATCAACGTCGGCGAGGCGACCGGGACACTGGACGAGATGCTGTCGAAGCTGGCGACTTTCTACGACGAGGAGGTCGAGACGAGCGTCGCGGCGCTGATGTCGGTCATGGAGCCGATCATGCTGATCTTCGTCGGCGGCATGGTCGGCAGCCTGGTCATTGCCATGTACCTGCCGATCTTCAGCCTGATCTCGAAATTCTAAGAGGCGGGGGGCGGCACGGACGGACGCAGAGGGATGAACGCGGCCGGCGACCCGGAACGCACGATGAGTCGCCAGGGCCTGACAGGACGAGAATAGGAATATTCGGGTGAAAGAACAGATCGATCGCAAGAACATCCTCTGGATGATTATTTTCAGAGGCCTCATCGTCACCCTTCTTTTGCTTCTGGCGCTGGCCATCGAGTACTCGGCGTCTTTCAGCTTCTCCTTCATCCCCTTCGTGGAGATCATTCTGGCGGCCTACCTGCTCTCGGCCGCCTATTTCCTCTTTTATTTCTGGGGGCGATTTCTGGCCGCCCAGGCTTACGTCCAGGTCCTCGCGGACCTTCTCCTGATCACGGCCCTTGTCTATACCACGGGCGGGACCGCCAGCTCGGCCTATTTTCTCTACGTCTTCCCGATCATGGGGGCGGGTTTCGTTCTTTCCAACCGGGCCTCCTATCTGACCGCCGGCCTGGCGGCCATCCTCTTCGGCGGCCTGGTGGACATGATGTACCTGGGCCTCGTCCCGCTCCCGGGCGGCAGCCCGGCCGGCGGGATGACGCTCGGTTCCGTCCTGTACCTGATTTTCGTTCCCTGGAGCGCGTTCTTCCTCATCGCCTTCCTGACGAACTCCCTGGCCGGCAGGCTCCGGAAAACGCGCCTGGCGCTCCACGAGGCCGAGCGGGAGCTCCTCGTCCGGGAGCGGCTGTCGGAAGCCGGGCGGATTTCGGCCATGCTGGCCCATGAAATCCGCAATCCCCTGGCGGCCATTTCCGGGTCCGTCCAGGTCCTGAAAAAGGACCTCCCGCTCAACGACGAGCAGCGGGAGCTCATGGACATCGTCCTCAAGGAATCCGACCGGGTCTCCCAGAGCCTCGGCCAATTCCTGGATTTCGCGCTGCCGACCAAGCAGGTTTTTTCGGTCATCTGCCTGCCCGATATTCTCGACGAGACGCTCAAGATCCTGCGGGGCGGCGGCGAGCTCAACGGGCAGGTCGTCGTCCAGGGCAACTTCCTGTCATCGGGGCTCCACTATTACGGGAGCCAGGGTCAATTCAAGCAGGTCTTCTGGAACATCATCAAGAACGCCATCCGGGCGATGCCGGCCGGCGGCGTCCTGAACGTCGATTTCCTCGAGCCGCGCGAGGGCGAGATCGAGCTCCGGTTCTCCGATACCGGGAAAGGCATGACGGCGGCGGACAAAGAGCATCTGTTCGAGCCCTACCATTCGGGATTCGAGGGCGGGCGCGGGCTGGGGCTGGCCGTCGTCCGCAGGATCGTGGACGACTATGACGGGCGGATCGACATCCGCTCGGAACTGAACCGTGGGACCGAGGTGGTCATCACCCTCCCGGTCCGCGAATCTCCCGTGAGTTAAGGCGACGCCCATGGACAACGTAATCATCATCGACGACGAAAAGAGCCTCCTCGACCTTCTGTCCGTCGTGTTCAAGAAGGAAGGCTACGGAGTGAGGACGGCCCTCTCGGCCAAGCTGGCCTTCGAGATCATCGACCGGGAGGACATCGACCTGGTCGTGACGGACATCAAGATGCCGGAGACCGACGGCATGGAAGTGCTCCGGCACGTGCGGGAGGCCCGGCCCGACGTCCCGGTCGTCATGATCACGGCCTACGGCAGCATCAACCAGGCCGTCGAAACCCTCAAGGCCGGCGCCCTGGACTATGTGGTCAAGCCGTTCGACGTCGAGGAGCTGAAGATCATCGTCGCCCGGGGTCTGGACGAGCGCCGGCTCAAGCAGGAGAACATCCGGCTCAAGCGGGACCTCAAGGAACGGTACAGCTTCGAGAATATGATCGGCAAGAGCCGGGCCATGCAGGAAATCTACACCCTGATCGAGAAGGTGGCGACCACGGATTCAACCGTCCTGGTCACCGGGGAGAGCGGCACGGGAAAAGAGATGGCCGCCCGGGCCATTCACTTCCAGAGCGGGCGCCGCGACAATCAGTTCGTGTCGATCAACTGCGCCGCGCTTCCGGAGAACCTCCTCGAAAGCGAGCTCTTCGGCCACACCAAGGGTTCGTTCACAGGGGCGGTGGCGGACAAGAAGGGCATGTTCGAGGTCGCCACCCGGGGGACGCTCTTCCTGGACGAGGTCGCGGAGATGTCCCCCTGGACTCAGGTCAAGCTCCTCCGTGCGCTCCAGGAGCGGAAGGTCAGGCGGGTCGGGGGGACGGAGGAAATCGCCGTGGACGTCCGGATCATCGCCGCGACGAACCAGGAGCTCAAGAAGAGGATCCAGGAAGGGAAGTTCCGTGAAGAGCTCTTCTACAGGCTGAACGTCATCTCGTTCGATATGCCGCCGCTCCGGAGAAGGACCGAGGATATCCCCCTCCTCGTGACCTTTTTCCTCCAGAAGTACTGCGACAGGCTGGCCAAGAAGACCAAGAGATTCACGCCCGAAGTTATCGGCCTGCTCGAGGCCTATGCCTGGCCGGGGAATATCCGCGAGCTCGAAAACGTCATCGAGCGGATCGTGGCCATCGAAGACCGGGAAACCGTGACGGTGGGTTGTTTGCCCAAGGAGATCATCTCTCCCCAGAAGGCCAAGCACGACACCCAGTATTTCTTCGAGCCGGGCTTCAACCTCACGGTTTACCTCGACGACGTGGCCAAAAACTACGTGAGCCAGGCCCTCGTGGCCACGGGCGGGAGCATCCAGAAGGCCGCGCCGCTCCTGGGCATCAGCTACCGGACCATGCGATACCTGATCGGAAAGTTCAGCCTGAACAGGGCCAGGAAGAATGACAAAAAGGCGATCCCCGATGAAAGGCCGCCTCTCTAAATGGCAAAAAGTGTCATAAATCGACAATATCCGGCTACTTTCCAGATAAATTTCGTGCACGTCAAATTATGCAACTTGTTATATATTAACAAGTTAACGTTATGTTCGTGACTTGGCACGCTTATTGCTCTAATAATAGCGTCAATCAAGTTAACAAACCTTGACTGAGAAAAACAGCAAGGAATAAGGAGGTTTTGAAATGCTTAAAAAGATGAGAGGATTCACCCTCATCGAGCTGCTGATCGTCGTCGCGATCATCGGCATCCTGGCCGCTCTGCTCATCCCGAACGCCCTGGAAGCCATCCAGAAGGCCAAGCAGAAATCGTCCATGAAGGAAATCATGTCCATCGCTACCGCCTCGGCCGACTACATCACCGACCATGGCGACTGGTCCCTCGCCCTGCATAATGGACCCCTTGCTACCGCTGACAATTTCGTGGGTGTAGTGGCCACGTTCTACCTGAAGATCTGCCCCATCAATGATCCCTGGAACACCCCGTACCAGGTGTTCACCGGGGAGAGCGCAACGTCAGGTTTCCTTAGCGGCGCTAACGCCGCTGACATCGGCGCTGACGACTTTGCGGTGTGTTCCTTCGGCCGCGACAAGGCCTCCGGACCCCTTGCGGCCGCGAACTACACTACGGGCACCCCGGAAGCCGGCTTCTACAACGTCAGCAAGATGGCCGACTTCAACAACGACCTCGTTGTCTGGAACGGCAACTGGGTTGTGGGTCCGCGGACGGCCCTGGTTACCGGCAGCTGATCGCCAGACCTGATCCTTTCGTTTCTTCTTGGGGCGGCGGCAACGCCGCCCCCCTTTTTTTATCCTCCCCCTGACCGTGGCGCCGGTTGGCGGGAGGCTCTGGCGGCCGTCTCCGAAAAGGGGAACGGCCGCCGCCACCCTTCCCAGGATGCGCCGCCTTGATGGGCACGGGAAAAGGAATGCGCTATAATAAGAGGCCGACGATGTCCCCGAATGAATTGGCTCCCTTCGTCAAGCGGCTGACCTCCCTCATGCTTCCCGGCGGCGGGGTCCCGTACTATCCAGGCGGAGGCCCCTCCGCGGAACCGTCGCTCCTGGGCCTTCTCGCACTCTCGGCCTGCGGCGCGCCGGCCGGATCGGCGAAGCCCCTGCTCTCCTGGGTCGCGGAGCTCCAGAATACGGACGGCTCTCTGGCCATCCAGCCCGGCCACCGGGGCCAGGGAATCTGGCTGACGGCTCCGGCGGCCGTCGTCTTCCACAAGTACGGTCTCGTCGAGGCCCGAGACCGCGCTCTGGGTTTCGTCACGTCCCTCAAGTCCGAGACCGTTCCCAACGACCCCAACGTCGGGCAGGACAACACCATCGTCGGCTGGCCGTGGGTCCGGGGGACTTTCGGCTGGGTGGAGCCGACGGCCTGGTCCGTCATCGCCCTCAACGTTTGCGGGCTCGGCGGCCACCTCCGGGCCCTCGAAGGCCGCAGGTTCCTGCTGGACCGCCAGATCCCTTCCGGGGGCTGGAATTACGGAAACCCCGGTTTGAACGACCGTGAGCTCCTGCCCTTCTGGGATACGACCGGGCTCACGCTCGTCGCCCTTGGCGGACTGCCGGACGTCGGCCGGGTGCGGCCGAGTGTCGACCTTCTCGAAAAGAACCAGGGCAAGATCGGGTCGTTGTGCGGGCTGGCCTGGGCGGCGCTCGGCCTCGAAGCCCACGGAAAGAATTCCCCGGAGGTCGAGCGCAGACTCACCGCGGCCATGGCCGAGCAGCCCGACGATGGGCTCAACACGGCCCATTTCGCCGCCGGACTGATCGCCCTTTCGGGTCGGAAGGTGTTCACGTCATGAAGAGGCGGGATTTTCTGAAAGGCGCGGCCGTCCTGGCCGACACGGCGGCATTCGGAAGACTTCACGGCGGCGGAACGCAAATGACGCCGGCGCCCTGCCCGGTGACCCTGCTCTCCGTACCGGATTACGGCCGGGACGTGGAAAAGGAGATCGCCGCCGTCATGTCCGCCGACGGGCTGGCCCTCAAGGGGAAGAAGGTCCTGCTCAAGCCGAACTTCGTCGAAACGCATCCGGAAAGGCCCATCAACACGAACCCCGCGGTCATCGCCCATGTCGCCCACGCCTGCTTGCGGCTGGGCGCCGCCCAGGTCATCGTCGGAGAGGCCTCGGGGCACCGCCGCGATCCCTGGTTTTCGGTGCTCAACCCGGGCCTCAGGGCCATCCTGGACAGAAGAGTCAAGTGCCTGGACCTCAATCACGGCGACGCCGCGATCGTCCCGAACAGGGGAAGACTGACTCGCCTTCCGGCGTTCTATCTGGCCCGGCCCGTGGCCGAAGCGGACGTCGTGATCAGCCTGCCGAAGATGAAGACGCATCACGGCATGGGCATAACGCTTTGCCTGAAAAACCTCTTCGGGACCCTGCCCGGGATCTACTACGGCTGGCCCAAGAACCTGCTCCATTGGAACGGCGTCAAGGAATCCATCCTGGACCTGGCGCGGACGGTCCGGGTCCATTACAACATCGTCGACGGCGTAGTCGGCATGGAGGGCGACGGCCCGATCATGGGGAAGGCCAAGCCGGTCGGAGTGCTTGTCCTCAGCCCTTTTTCGCTGGCCGCGGACGCGACGGCCTCCCGGATCATGGGCTTCGATCCGCGCAAGGTCCTCTATCTCGTCCAGGCGGGCCAATTTCTGCCCGGGCTGAGGCCCGAGGACGTCGCGCTCAGGGGCGAGAATCCCCGCAGGTTCGCGACGCAGTTCGAGTGTCTCGACGATTTCAAGGCGATGCGGGGCGGACCCTTCTTCTGAGGCGCAACCTCGGGGCGAGGGCGCCCGCCAGGAGGCAGAGGGCCGTGGCCAGGCTGACGGCCGCCCCGAGGATGAAACTCCCCGGAAGATATCTCAGCTCGATCTCATGTTTGCCGGGCGGGACCAGCACCCCCTTGGCGAAAAGATTCACCTCGAACACCCGGGCGCTCCCGCCGTCGATCCGGGCCCGCCAGCCCCGTGCGGAGTTGCCGGGGAAGACGACGATGCCCCGGCGCGGGAGCTCCGTCTCGTACCAGCCCCGGCCCTGGACGGCTTTCCGAAGCGAGACGGCCGCGGACCCGGCCGGAGGGGCGGGGGCGGGCCCTGACTCTATCGACATCTCTTCTTCCGTCAACGCGGTTTCCCATGGATCGAAATCCCCGCCGGTGAAGATGCCGAGCTTTTCCTCGGTCGTCACCGCCTGCCGCGTGGAGAAGACCGCATAGGGCCCGCGCGGCCGGACGGGGATGCTCTCCACAAAAACGGGAAAACCCTCGACCTGGAGGCGCCGGGCCGTATCCTTGGAGAACAACGGGCTGTCGCTGATGTAGTCGTCGCAGCCCAGGTATTGCAGGACCTTGAGCTGGCCCTCGGCGGGGAGTCTTCGGGCTTCCCGCACGAGCTCCGCGTAGCGCTTGGGGTAGGTCCCGTAAAAATCGATGTTGAAGACGTACCGGACACCGTCACTCATGGCGCTTAAGGGGTAGAGGGTGCCGCGGTAATAGGCCAGGAACCTGACGTTGCTGCCGCTTTTTTCGCGGCGGTCGAGGAAATAGTCCTCCGCCCTGTAGACAGTCACGGGCGGCTTGAGGTCGGCGAGCAGCGGGGGCTTGGCGAAGAATGACGCCGGCGCCGTCGGATTGATCCACCTGTTATGAAAGGCGGGGTCGACGAGGACGAGCACGACGAAAGCCCAGCCAAGGGCCGCGCCACGCGCCCTCGCCGCGTAGAGGAGGAGAAAAAGCGCGGCGTAGGCGGCCAGGAGAACGAGGCCCGTCGCGATAGACCTGCCGAACTCGGCGAGCGACGAGTCCTTCTCGATCACCATGAGGGCGTTGAGGAGCGCCAGGATCCGCCCCTTGAAGACCAGGAACACCGCCAGGGCGAGGCCCGACGTGAGCGCCAGGGTCCGGACGGCCTTCTTGGCGGGGGCGGCGCCGGACGTCAGCCGGTCATGCCCGAAGGCCGCCAGGATGGCCAAGCAGAAGACCGAGCCCAGGAAAAACTTGACCGGATAGCGGATGGACGAAATGAAGGGGGTAAAGCGATACAGGAAGAAGAAAGGCGAATAACGGCCGCAGGCTAGAAGGAAGAAGACCGCGAAAGCGGCGAGAAGAACTTTGCGCCGGCGGTCCCAGGGGCTTCCCAGCCCGTAAAGAAACAGGAGCAGAGCGCCGAAGCCCACATAGAGACTGTAATAAAGGGGGAAATGCCGGTCGAAAAGATGCCAACCCCAGTAATCGTGGTGCCCCGGTTCGCGGTCGTTTCCCAAAACGTCGGGGAAGGCCAGGTTGGGAAGCTGAAGGAGCTCGAGAGGCCAGTCGACCGACTGGGACTCCCGCCCCGTCCGGCTCAACATCTCGAAGGACGGCGCGAGTTGCGCCGCGGAGAGAAGGCAGGCCAGGACAAAGGGGATGACCACCGCCCCGAGCCGCCTCCTCCACGCGGCGGGCTCCATGAGTGCCTGGGCCAGGGCGAGAAGCGCGGTGATGACGATGACCTCCGGCGACCCGGCCAGAATGAGCAGGGTCCAGAAAATCGTGAGCGGAACGAACCGCCGCCGGCCGGGGGCCGGGCCATGGCTCCGGCTGAGAAGGAGGAGGACCCAGGGCATCCAGGCCAGGGCCGCGATGTGGTTATAAAATTCGAACGAGGACAGGTACATGCCGCTGAGCGCGAAGAGGCTCGCGCCGAGGAAGGCGGATTTCTCCGGCAAGCCATAGGATTTGCAGAGGCGGTAGAGACCGACCCAGCCGAGGACGACGTGGATGAAATAATAGAGTTTGAAGGCGGTGAAAAGAGGCAATAGGAGGTAGAGCAGGGTGGCCGGGTAGAACACGGCGTTTTTGGGATTGGCCAGAAACGGCTGGCCGTTCCCGTAGGCGTCCGTCCAGAGGGCGAAGTTCCCCTCCCGGAGAAGGCTCACGGTCAGCTTGCGGGCCGGGATTTCGACCACGGTCGTGTCGCGCTCGAAAAAAACACGCCCCGTGAAAAAGAACTCCCGGAACGTGAGCAATAAGAGGAGGAGGAAAAGACAAAAGAAAAGCAGGTCCTTTTTCGCGTCCCGGGCCGGCACTCGATGATCCGACAACACTGACCTCATAACTACCAGAAAACAGGGTTTTTCTCAACCTTTGATTTTTCGCCGTTTCTTTCATTATACTTGTCGGAGACCGATGCCAGAAAACCTGCCGGCGCCGGGCCGGACGCGGGACGGGAAGGAGAGGGCCCTCCTCGCGGCCGGCCTCTTCGCCCTGGCCGCCATCCCCATCCTCCTCGCGCCCTTTCCCCCTGCGACCGACCTCCCACAGCATATCGCCCAGGTCCGGCTGTTCAAGGACGCCCTCGCCCATCCCGGCGGACCGTTGGTGATCCAATGGCTTGCGCCGAACAACCTGGTCTACGTTCTTCTCTACGTTCTTTGGTCCGTCCTCCCGGCCGGGATGGTCGGGCCGGCGGCGCTACTGCTCATCGTCATGCTCTGGATCGCCGCCATCCACCGGCTCGGGGCCTGGAGAGGCCGGAGCCCGGCCGGGGCGGCCGTCGCGTCGCTCCTCGTATTCAATCAGTCGTTCTACTGGGGCTTCCTCAATTTCCTGGTGGGTTTCCCGGTCTTCGTCCTCTGGTTTTCGCTGGCGGCCGCGGAGCCGCGGCGTCCGTCGTGGAAGCTCTGGGGAGCGCTCGCGGGGACATCCCTCCTGCTCTATGGAAGCCACGCCCTGTGGTTCGCCGCCGGGGCGGTCTGGCTCGTCGCGGCCGGGATCATCCGGAAAGTCCCGGTGAGGACAATCCTCGGGCGCCTGACGGCGCTCCTGCCGTGCAGCGTGATCGCCTTTCTCTGGTATCCCTCTCTGGCCGCCTCGCGCGCCACGGCGGGATTCGATGTCGCGGCGCACTGGTCGCCGCTCTTCGACCGGCTGGCTTCCGCTATGGACGCGGCCTTCGGCGGCATCAGGGGGCCGGCCGAAACCGTCGCCTTCATCTTCGTCATCCTTTGGGCGGGTCTCTCCGTCTGGCAGTCCCGGAACCGCCTCCGGGAGAGCATGGACCGTGACCTCCTGGCCGCGGCGGTCTTCTTGCTGGCCGTCGTGGCCGTCGCCCCCGATAAGTACATGAATACGCTCTTCTTCTCCTCGCGCTGGCTGCCGCCGGCCTTAATCTTTCTCCTTCTGGCCCTGCCTGCGCCTTCGTTCCGCCGGCCCGCGCCGAAGACGGTCGGGCTGGCCGTTGCCACCCTCTTTTTCATGGTTACTGCGTTCGCCTGGCGAAGATACACGGCCGAAGACCTGACGGGATTTCGGGCCGGCCTCGACCGGCTGCCCGCCTCGTCCCGGGTCCTGGGGCTCGACCTGGTCAAAGAGAGCGAGTTCATCAAGGGCCGGCCGTTCCTCCAGCTCGTGGCCTACGCCCAGGTCTTCAAAGGGTGCGAACCGAGCTTTTCCTTCGCCGAGCATTATTCGGGCCTCGTCGCCTACAGGACCCGGCGGGATGTCCGCTGGACCCCCGGGCTGGAATGGTTCGGCGAGAAGGTCAAGAGGAGCGATTTCGCGTTCTTTGATTTTGTCCTGGTCAACGGTGAGGAGAAGGACCACAAAACCCTGTCGACGTTCGCCGAGCTCGCGCCGGTGACCGGGACAGGGAAGTGGCGGGTGTATCGCGTCAGGAACTAAAGCTCCACGGGCTGGCAGCCGGGGGGGCTCTTGTTTCTTGAACCCCCGCAGTCATCGAGAGGCTGCCGAGGGCGGCCTGTTGATGGCAGCCGGGGGTCCTGTTGGCTTGAACCCCCGCAGTCATCGAGAGGCCCGAAGCGATGTGGCGATCTCTCTCGGCGGCCTCTTGATGGCAGCCGGGGGTCTTGTTGGCTTGAACCCCCGCAGTCATCACGAGGCCTGAATCGATGTGGCAAACTCTTTCGCAGGCCTCGTGAGGGCAGCCGTGGAATCCCGCGAAAGGGTTGACCGACAGACTCCTCGGAGATCGCGGGGTCAGTTTTTCAAGCCCAGAATCTGGCGGCAGAAACTGATCCTCATTTGGACTTCCTTCTTTTCCATCGGGTTACGAGCCAGAGCCAGGCTCGTCTCGAAATAGCGTAGAGCCGTCTTAGGATCATGCTTGGCCAGATAATGGTTCCCGAAATATAACTGGACGGAGTAGCTCTCCCTATATCGGTCCTCGTTTTTGAAGAAGTCGACATACCGCGGAACATCCAGGTTGTAGGAGTTGGCGCTCATTACGAACTGGGTCTTGTTCAGACCGCCGATAACGATGCCGGCCAGGAAGACGCCAAGCCCTGCCAGCACGCACTTCTTTAGGGCCGCCCCGCCGAATGAACACCCGGAATCGGCGCCGTCGTCCACAGAGCCCGAGAGCGCGCCGCGCTTCTTCCAGGCCCTCCGGGCCAGGACGTAGCAGGCCACGGCCAGGGCCAGCCCGGCCAGGACGTCCGTCACGTAGTGGTCCCCGCTGTAGACAATGGCGAACAGCACAGCCAGCGTGTAGATATAGAAAGGCGCGGCTTTCCAGCGGTAGAGCCCCCAGAGGAGCAGGCAGCAGAGGATGGGGAAGCCGGCGTGGAGCGAGGGCATGGCCGCGATGGGGTTCGTGTCGAAGCCGCTGGTCAGGTCGGGGATGGCGAAATTGAAGAGAATGGCGTTAAACCGGGTAAGAGGCGGGATGAGTCCGAACTGGCTCGAGGCCATCCACGGCGGGACCGTGGGCGCCAGGGCATAGACGAGCTCGCCGACGAAGATGAGCGGGTAGAAGGACATCTTGTACAGGGAAAAAGCTTTCGGCCGGGTCAGCCAGATGAGGAACCCCACGAAGAGAAAGGCGATGAAGTGGCTTCCATAGCAGACGGTCAGCGTTTTCTCGAGCCAGGTGAAATTGCCCAGGGGATCCGGCTGGAGGAGCGCATTCTGCAGGGCCGCCGACGGGACACCCCCGAAGAGAGTTTTTTCGATGTTCAGGACATACAGCGCGTAGGCGGGCAGCTGGAACTTGCAAGTCAGAATATAGATCGTTCCCCGAAGGCTGTCGAAGAGGTAAATGAAGGCCATGAAGACGAACCAGTCCCTGACCAGGGGCCTGATCCGACCAGCCAGGGCGGCCGCCAGAAAGATCAACCCGGCCATCAGGATCTTCGGCAGGAAGAGGAAGCGCTGGAAAAGGACGAAGAGCGCCAGGATGGCCGCCAGGGACGCCAGGACCATCCAGAGCGCGCGTTTGTCGCCAGCCCGCAAATCCCGGCTCATCGGACTCTCTTCATGTATGCACTCAACCTGCCGACATGATGCTCATCAAGTACCGGCCGAGATCCTTCATCGGCCGGGGCTAGGGCCGATCCGCTTGAGATAGCCCCGTGGACAGTACGTGAACATCAAACGTTCACGACGACTATCAATTTGGAATTCGTCGTTGCCGGCCATGAATTCGTCGATGGCTTCCCACGGGCCACCCGTCATCTCATCCTTCACGGGATGGCCGCTCAAGATCCCGTCCTGAACGATCAAATAACTCCCGAGAGTTACGATAGAAGCATAGGCGCGCATCTCAGCCAAGACGTGCTTCTTGCTGTGGTCCGAATCCAGCAGGACGAGAACCTTCTTGCCTTCCACTCGGTGTTTCACATCGTCCACGATCTTCGGGTCCGTGGAACTCCCCAGAAGGAAATCGACGCGCTCCTTGAAGAGCGGCAATTCCCGGGCTTTCGCGACTTTATCAACGATATCGATCGTGATGACCCGGGATTTCGGATTGACCTCCCGCATGATCATCGCCCAGATCAACGCGCTTCCGCCGTTTTTTGTGCCGGCCTCGACGAGAATGTCGGGTTTTTGCTCAACAATGATCTCCTGGATGATCCAGACGTCATTCGGGTTCTGAGATGTTTGGATTCCGAGCCAATGGTTGGCCAGCCAGGTCTGGCCCTTCTTGGCATAAAATATTTCGTGGAAACTGTTGATGATCTTCACCTCCCGGCCGGCCGCGTCTTCGCTTGGGGTCTTACGGGAACGCTGATAGATATAAAGGAAAGTGGCCAAAAACAAGATGGCCAGTAATATAGCGGGTCTTTTTTTCATGGCTTCACCCTTTCAATAGGACACTTCGAATAATTTCTGATATAGATCCTTTGGAGCGAAATACCAGTTGCGCTGGTCGAAGAGAAAATAGACGTCCACCCGCGCGTAGCCGTGGGCGCTGAAGTAAGCGAGGATCTGGTCCCGGACCTGGTGATGGGCTTCGACGCAAACCAACTCGGGCCGATACTTCTCGATGTCGAAGCCGGCCAGCGCCCGGGGCTCCCAGAGCTCGATGTCGATGCTGAGAAAATCGATCTTTTTTGTCCCGAGCCTGGCCAGGAGGTCGTTCAGGGTGATCGTCGCTACCTTGACCTCTTCCGTCTTGCGGCCCCTGACGAAGTCCCTGTCGGCCGTGGATTTCGTCAGGTGCCCGGGGTCCCGGACGATGTAAAAGTCCGCCTGCTCGTCCGACTTGTCGGAGACGAAGAAGGTGAAGAACCTGGTTTTCGGCCGGTTCTCCTGGTAGCCGCGCGCGAATTCCCCGTTGGCGTCGATGGCGATCCCCCCCCAATCCAGGGCCTTCTCGAGATAGTACGTGTTGCTGCCGTTCTTGTAATGGTAGGCCCCGACGTCAAGGAACAAGCCCGCCCGGCGGTCTTTGAAGAAATGCCGGATGATAATTTCTTCGTTTCTTTCGGAGTAATGCTTCGGACTATAGCGGTCGAGCTCGGTTTGGAGTCCCGCGGCCTGAGACGGCGCGGCCTCAGGACCGCCCGCTCCGGGCAGCAGGAACCGGCCGATCGCCAATCCGGCGACGGCCACAAGGATGATCAGCAGGATGTGGATTCGTTTCATCTTCTTCTCGCTTCCGCGATCCATGAGAACCAACCCGCGGCGACGGACGGCCCCCGGGGACGGCATGGGCTATTGTGACAAAGAGAGCCCCCCCTGGCAATCATCATCGCCGGTGAATCCGGGGGGTGATATTCGGCCGCGGGCGCTCCCCCCTGAAGAGGATGGTTCCGGACGAGCCTCGGACCCCCCCCCCCCGGCGCGTTCCCGTGTGCTATAATCGGGCCGTCGGGGTCCCATGCGCACCGCTCTCCTCGGCGTCTTCTATGCGGCCCTCTTGATCTTCGTCTCGCCTTACATCCTGTTCTGCTGGCTCACGGGCCGGCGTGACCCGCTGATCTCGCTCGGGCAGTGGGCGGTCCGTCTCGGCTCCCGTTTCCTGCGGATCAGGGTCGAGGTTTCGGGTCTCGAGAGCGTCGAGCCCCTGGCGCCGTGCATATTCATGGCCAATCACGCGAGCTTCCTCGACGGCCCGATTCTAGCAAGCGTCATCCCGCGGCCGGTCCGGATCATCCTCAAAAAACAGCTCTTCAGGATACCCATCCTGGGTCTGGCGATGTCGCACGTGGGGTTCATCGCGGTCGATCGCCGGGGCGCCAGAGGGGGCCAGAAGAGCATGCGCAAGGCGGCCGGGCTCATGCGGGAACGCGGTTATTCCTACCTCCTGTTTCCGGAGGGGACGCGGAGTCGCGACGGGGCGCTTCAGGCCTTCCGGCGGGGCGGCTTTTTCCTGGCCCTCGAGAGCCGGACGCCGATCGTCCCCGTGACCATCATGGGGTCTCACGAGTTCATGCCCAAGGGGCAATGGCACGCGCGGAAAGGGGCGGTCAGGATCGTTTTCCACGCGGCCGTCCCGGTCGATAGTTATCGGCCGGATTCCATGGGAGAGCTCATGGACAAGGTCCGGAACGCGATCGCTTCCCCCGGGGGATGAGGGAAGCCCCCCCTTATCTACTTTCCGAGGATATCCTTGATCTTATCCGCCCCCGCGACGCCGCTGTTGAAGAGGTAGCATTTCGTGACGTCCAGGAGGCGGCCGAAAAACGCCTTTTGGAGCTCCAAACGCCCGGCGCCCGTGTCCGGCCCGGCCCCGTCGGGCCGGGTCCCCGTGAGCCAGTGCGGATTGAAAAACGGCTGGCTCTTGGCCGGCGTCAGGGCCTTTTTGGCCCCGGCGGCTTCGCCCGTCTCCAGGATCCTCAAGGCCTCGTCCTTGGCGATCTCGACCGCCGCTGGAGACGTGGCGTCGTTCCGGAGGAGGAAGAGCCATCGGAGGTTCGTCCGCCGGATGAAAGCCGCCGGCCCGCCGATCCACTTCGGGTCGACCATGCCGTGCGCCCCTTTGGCGGCCTTGTAGCAGTAGGGTGAGCCCCGGTCGAGCCGGCAGTCGTCGCCCCGCTGGCATTCGGCGTCCGCGCAGTCCTCTTTGTGCGTGACGACGTTCTCGCACTTGCTCCTGTCGAAGAGCCCGACCAGCCGGCCGTCGAGCTCGACCGTGTTCGTCGGCAGGTAGAGCTTCCGCTCGACGCTGTCCGCGGCCGCCCGGCCCCCGGACAGCCGGACGAAAGCGAGGTCGTTCCCGTGAAGCTTGAACCGGGAATCGGCGAGGAGTTCGAAGAATAGTTCGGTCTTCTTCGTCCCCGGCGGGCCGACCAGGATGAGCCCGTCGCCGCCGAGGTCCGCCGACATGCCGCGCACCGCCCCGGCGCCGCCCGCCCCCGACATGCGCTCGGCGACGTCCATGACCAGCCCGAGGGCCAGCCCGCGCAGCGGTCCGTAGAAGTCCGTGTTGACCAGGACGCCCGTCTTTGTCTCCGAATTGTAGAACGCCCGGGGCTCCCTTCCGGCGATCCCGTCCACGGCGTAGATCGTCCCGTGGGGCTCGACGTCCGCCTCGAGCTCGGCCGGGTACCAGTTCTCCATCCAGAAGTCGTTGAGGTGGGCGACGTTGGTCCGCAGCTGGACGATGGCGCCGTTGATGTTGGCGTTCCATTCGTAGCGGCCTTCGTAACCCAGATGGCCCTCCATCTCGGCGACGAAGGCCTCGCGCATCCGGACGTCGATTCCGGACTCGACCGGCACGGATTTCCTGACCCGCGTCACGGTGTTGTTGAGGGCGACCCGGCGGGCCTTTTTGGCCGTCTTGAGCTTGGCCAGGGCATCGACGATCCGGTCCATGCTCTTTTCCAGGTTCTCCATGGACGTGGCGTAGGACATGCGGATGTAATCGTCCGCCCCGAAGGAATCGCCCGGCACGATGGCCACCTTGGCTTCCTTGAGCAGGTAGTAGGCCATGCCGTAAGAATTGCGGATCCGGGCCCCGCCGAACTCTTTGTCGTAGAAGGATTTGACATTCGGGAAAAGGTAGAAAGCGCCCTGGGGCTTGAAGCAGGCCAGGCCCGGCACCGTGGCCAGGCGCATCAGGCAGTAGTTGCGGCGGCGTTGGAACTCGGCGACCATCTTCTGGACGTCATGCTGGGGCCCGGCATAGGCCTCGAGGGCCGCCTTCTGGGCGATGGAGCAGGCGTTCGAGGTCGTGTGGCTCTGGATCTTGGACATGCCGCCGATGATCTCGGACGGTCCGGCCGCGAAGCCGATCCGCCAGCCGGTCATGGAGTAGGTCTTGGAGACCCCGTTGACGATGATGGTTTTTTTCTTGACGTCCTCCCCGAGGGAGGCGAAGCTCGTGAATTTGAAGTTGTCGTAAACGAGCTTGCCGTAGATCTCGTCGGCCACGACGTACATATCCTCGCCGCGGATGACGTCGGCCAGGGCCGCGAGTTTGTCCCTGGTGTACGCCCCGCCCGTCGGGTTCGAAGGGTTGTTCAGGATGAGCGCCTTGGTGGCGGGCGAGATCGCCGCCTTGAGCGCGTCGGGCGTCATGAGGAAACCGTCCTCCTCGCGCGTCGGCACGATGACGGGCTTCCCCTTGGCCAGGTTCACGCACTCGGGATAGGTGACCCAGAAGGGGGCCGGGATGATGACCTCTTCCCCCTCGTTGACCAGGGTCTGGACGAGGTGGAAGAGCGAGGACTTGGCCCCGGCGGAGACGATGATCTCCTTGGGGCTGTACTCGAGCCCGTGATCATCCTTGAGACGCTGGGCGATGGCCTTCCGGAGGGAGGGTATGCCGTCGTTCTCGGTGTATTTCGTGAAATTGTCGCGGATGGCCTTGACGCCCGCGTCCTTGACGTTTTCCGGTGTCGCGAAATCGGGCTCGCCGACGCTCAGGTCGATGACGTCGATGCCCTCGGCCTTCATGGCCTTGGCCTTGGCCGAGATCTTGAGGGTGGGCGAGGCGCCGATTTTCTGGACTTTTTCCGAGATCATGGTTCACCTGCCTCGACGCCACACGGGACGGTCACTTCTTCTCGTCTTTTTTGGCGTCCGGGGAGAGCTTGGCCTTCAGGAACTGGGTGATGTCGGCCCCGGTCAGAGACTTCACGACCTCGGGCAGCTGGGCCAGGACCTGGGCGACCTGGGCGGTGATCTTGGTCGTCCCGAGCTCCTTGTCGCCGCCGACGATGACGATCTTGTCCACCTTGGAGAGCGGCTCGGACACGGCCTTGGCCAGCTCGGGCAGGATCTTGATGTAGGTGTCGAGGACGGCCGCCTGGGTGTATTTTTCCCAGGCTTGGGCCTTTTTCATCATGGCCTCCGCCTCGGCCAGGCCCTTGGCCTTGATCTGATCGGCCTCGGCCAGGCCCTCGAGCTTTATGGCCTCGGCCTTGCCCTTGGCCTCGGCGGCGATCCGGTACTCCTCGCCGTCGGCTTCGGCTTTGATCTGGTATTTGCGGGCGTCGGCCGGCTTCAGGACCGTCGATTCGAGCTCTCTTTCCTTGCGGGAGATCTCGAGCTGTTCGGTCTTGATGGCCTCTTCCTTCTCGACCTGCTTGACCTTGGCCTCTTCCTTCCGGATCTCCTGGTTCAGCCGGTGCCGTTCGAGCTCGTAGGAGAAGTCCGCCTGGGCCTTCTTGGCGTTGACGAAGACCTGGGACTCGGCCTTCTTGGCCTCGTTTTCCCACTGGGCCTTGGCGATCTGGGCCTCGGACTGCAGGCGGGCCACCTCGGCCTCTTTGCGGGCCTGGGACGACTTGATGACGGATTCCTTTTCGGTTTCGGCCTGGGCGATGGCCGCGTCGCGCTTGGCGGCGGCGATCTGGGGCTTGCTCAAGGCGTCGATGTATCCCTGCGTATCGCTGAGGTCCTTGAGGGAGAAAGACAGGATGACGAGGCCCATCCGGCTGAAGTCCTCGCGGACGGCCGCGATGACCCGGGTGGAGAACTCCTGCCGCCCACGATAGATCTCCTCGACCGTCATGGTCCCGATGACCTCGCGGATCTTGCCTTCGAGAACGTTGACGGCCACGTCCCGGATGCCGTCCCGGCCGCTCCCCAGGAACTGCTCCGCGGCGAGGTGGATGGTTTCCTCGGAGGAGTCGACCTTCACCTGGGCCGAAGCCTCGGCCAGGATGGGGACGCCGCCGTGGGTCAGGACCTCGGGGGTCCGGATGGATATGGAAATGACGTCCATGGGAAGGACGTAGACTTTCTCCAGGCCGGGCCAGACGAAGGTCCCGCCGCCGAGGCGGTAACGATAGCCCACCTTTGCTTTCGTGCCGTCGGCCGCCGTTACGGTCCGTTTGCGGCCGCCGGCGATGATCAGGGCCTCGTTGGGTCCCACTTTCCGGTACCGCACGGCCAGGACGGCGATGATGATGGCGAAGAAGACGACGATGGCGCCAGCGATGATAAGCCAGGACGTAAGGTTCATGACAACCTCCTTCAGGTCAACCCTTCAACGGCGCGGACTCAAATGAGAAAAAGACAGCCTCCATGAGCGGCCGAAGGCCTTTTCCTTGCTGGGTATTCTAAAGATTGATATTATTCAATTTAAAGGCGCCCTGTCAAGCTGGCGCCGGGGCCGTTACCGCTTGTATCCGTAAGCCATGAACAGGATGCTCTTCTTTTTGAGGGCTTCCTTCTGGACCTGGACGAGCTTGGCGACGCCCCTGTCGGCCAGCTTGAGGAGGTGCAGGAGTTCCTGCTTGGAGAAGGGGTTCTTTTCCGCCCCGGCCTGAACCTCCACGAGCTCGCCCCGGTCCGTCTCGACGACATTCATGTCGAGCTCGGCATGGGAATCCTCTTCATAATCGAGGTCGAGGAGGGGTTTGCCCCCGACGATTCCCACGCTCACGCCGGCGACGAGATGACGGAGAGGCATGTGATCGATGAGCCCTTCGTCGAGCATCTTCTTCAGGGCCAGCCCGAGGGCCACGCACCCGGCGGTAATCGAGGCGACGCGCGTGCCGCCGTCGGCTTGAATGACGTCGCAGTCGATGATGATCTGCTTCTCGCCCAGGGCGCGGAGGTCGGTCACGGCCCGCAGGGAGCGGCCGATGAGCCTCTGGATCTCCTGCGTGCGGCCCGAAATCCTGCCTCCGGGGCGTTCCCGGGGGGTCCTTTGCTCCGTGGCCCGCGGCAGCATGGAATACTCGGCCGTGACCCAGCCGGTCCCCGTGCCCTTGAGGAAGGGCGGGACCCTGTCGTCGATCGTGGCCGCCGCGAGAACGCGGGTCCGGCCCATCTCCATGAAGGCCGACCCGTCGGCGACATCAAGGTAGTCGACGGTGATCTTCATGGGCCGGAGCTGGGTTGGGGTTCGCCGTCCCGCGCGGGTCGGCTCGGCGGACGAGAGTTCAGGTTTGGCTTTTATTTTCATGGAATGTGACCGTGCTTATCTTAGTGCATGTCGGGACATTTTTTCAATCCCGTCCGCGGAGCTTCAGCCTCCCGCGCCGCAGGCGGTCTGTCTAAGCCGAGTCAAGATGTCCCTTTATCTGCCGGGCAAAAATGTCCCCATGGAGTGGGGGCAGGTGTAGTCTCGAGATAGGTTTGGAGGATGTGCCGGGTCCTGCGGTTCTCACCACGTTGG
>Ga0315281_10002274_pt1 | contig 28517 bp, 22 predicted proteins | sample YL17G07_0_MG_FD_204540 | JGI IMG/M metagenome (GOLD analysis project Ga0315281, IMG submission 204540) | Sediment microbial communities from Yellowstone Lake, YNP, Wyoming, USA - YL17G07_0 | ecosystem: Environmental > Aquatic > Freshwater > Lake > Sediment | place: USA: Wyoming | collected...
GTTCTTACAGTCGCACAGGAAAGCGCGTAACGCACTGCTGAGGTAGCTAAGCCCGGTTCACGGCGCCAGCCTTGAGAGTTGGTGGTACTCCGTACCTCGGGAGTTCAAATCTCCCCCTCAGCGCCTTTTGTACTAGTATCTTAAATACTGGCAGCTGCATACCTTTTTCCGATGGCGAAGCCGAAAGGGAGGCCGAACCGAGGCAGGACTGAGACACTTAAACAGCGTGCTGTGTACCTTTACGTGCCCACGGAGAAGATGCTGACCAAGTGGAGAACAGAAGCCGACCGCTTCGGTATGTCGCTATCGGGCTTCTTGGTCGAAGTCATTGATGATGCTATGCGGAGAAGTCCATCAGGTCTCACTCCCAGGGAGAAGGTGGAGAAGGAGTTGATCCAGGCGACCTCCGACCTCCAGGCAGTCCGCATGCAGAGAGATTCTTTTCGTTCACGCCTCGAGGATTCTGAGGCCACCATTGCGAGATACCGAGAGTCTCTGGAAGACGTTCTCAGCTACGTGCCCGACGAGAAGATGCAGGAGAAAGTGGTCTCGCTGTTCCTCAAGCATAGAAGATGGCGGACAGACGAGTTCATGAGAGTGATGGGAGTAGACTCGGGGAAACCTGAGGAGCTGAGCAAGTTACAGGGGACGATCGAGCACCTGAAGAGGATTGGCCTGGTCGAGGGTGACTTTGGTGAATGGAGGTGGTTGGGCGGTGTCAAACGCATACCGAGAGCCCCAGCTGAAGCCCGCAGGAGACAGAGACTTAGGAAGCTTGGCAAGCGCCTACCTAAGAGACTGCGGCCTTCAGGGGATGACTCATCAGTCGGTTCAATCATACGCATCGAACCTGAATGACTTCCTCCGCCACTTGGAGCGTCTCGGTGTAAGCGAAGTCACCGGGATTGACAAAGGTGTCATCCGCGAGTATATCCGAGTGCTACGCGAGGAACGTAAGGTCACTCTAACTACCATAGAGAACCACCTATCCAGCATTTCATCGTTTCTCGAGTATCTGGTCTGGGAGGGGATCGTGGAGTCGAATGTCGCGCCCGCCGTGCGCAAGCGGTACCTGAAGCATTACAAGAATGGTGATTCTGGAGACTCGCATTCCCGCAAGCTCATCACGATCGAGCAGCTGAAGCTCCTGATCGACTCGATCATGATTCCGAGAGACAAGGCGATCATCCTCCTGCTCGCGAAGACCGGCATTCGCAGGGGCGAGTTGATATCTATCGATGTAGGCGACGTGGACTTAGTAGGCTTGAAGATCATGCTCAAGCTGAAGAAGAAGCGGTCCAACAGGCTCGTGTTCTTCGATGAGGAGTGCGCGAAGGTGCTACAGGACTGGCTGAAGGTGCGCGAGAGGTACGCCAGAGAGGACGTTCCGGCGCTGTTCATTACAGAGACCGGCGGCAGGCTGGAGGATAACGGAGTCTACTTGGTGGTCACGAAGCATGCAGCTCGGGTGGGGCTTCACGACGAGGTGTCAAAGAAGCTCGAAGATCACCTCACGCCACATTGTTTCCGTCACTGGTTCACAACCTATCTCCGAAGAAACGGTATGCCTAGAGAGATGGTCCAGGAGCTTCGCGGAGATGTCCGGACAGATGCCATCGACATATACTATCACATCGACGAGGAGCAGCTAAAGGCGAAGTATCTTGAGTGCATCCCTGTCCTCGGGGTCCGCTAGGCCGTCCCGCCCGACATCTGCGCCGTCGCCCTCAGCATCTTAGCCGTCACGCTCAGCATCTAGGCTGTCACGCCCAGCGTCTGATCCGTCATGCCCGATCAGCAATCATTCCAGCTGTATGTGACTTCCAATCCGCGTGAACATGATGGTTTTGACATCCAAATCGTATGAGAAGGGCAAAGTCATAGTTGTAAGCGGTTGCGTTGGTAGTCGTGGCCGGGCGCTAAGATTGGTCGGTGCTGTCTTTCGCTCACGGCTTAGGTTGAGAACAGAAAAAAAGTGAACTCTGGCCGTTGCCAGAGTTCGGTCAAAGGTTTGTCGAACCCCGCTCTCGATCCCGGCACCTGGCGGGGCCCGCATTCTGAGAGTAGGTAGTTCTCTGGGAACCCCTACGTCTCATCTTCTATCCCGGATTCGGAATCGCCATCAATTTCTGGCTCGTCCTCACAATACTGGTCCAAATAGGACCTCAGTATGTGGTAGGCCAGAGTCTTGAGGTCGACTCCTTCCGCCTTCGAGAACTCTCTCAAGTCCTCGTACAGCGCTTCCGGGATTTCAATGGCGTACTTTGCCACGAAATCACCTCGCGGTATGATGGCTGAGACCACAGAAGACAAACTTGCTACAAATTGCTATATAATTAGCAAGCAAGTATCCGCTCCTAGTGAAAGCATGTCGGGACGATTGCGGCTGACCTCGGACGAGCTTATCTTGAGAAGACCTTACGCCGATGTTATTGGTTTATTGGCGGCGCATGAAGACGGTTTGACTCTGACGGAAATGGCCGACACACGAATCACAGCGTACAGCAACGCTTCGCATCCTATTGGTATTTCGTGGCTTTCCAGAGTCATGTCACGCTTGGTTAACGAGGGAATTGTTGTCAACATAGAGGGCAAGTTCAGGGTGACCGGAAAGATTTGGGATATCTACTCAAGGCGGCTGATTGTCGCCCGAGTAAGAGGCAATGATAGCAAAGCTCTTGACCCGCCCTCGTTTGAGAAACTAAAATCTTCGGAACAGGCGACTGACGATATTTCTGAGTCTCTTAGCGTCCGCGTAGTGTGGGGAGACTTTTCAAGATCAGTCAGGCTGGCCGAGCTGCTGCGCGGTCATATTACAGCCATTGAAGGGATTCTCAGAGACGAATCTCTGAAGATGGCAGTCATTAATCTCGAAGAAGAAGTGGACCAGATTCTTGGGGATCCACGGATGAAGATGCCAGAGAAAGTCTGTGCCATCGCAGAGGCAGCACAACTCCTCGAGGCCGAGCTTGTTCAGTCTAATGTGCCGGACTCAAAGCTCGAGGAATTGAAGTTGGACACCTTCACGAGAAGACTCTTGACAAATGACGGGATCGGACTGGTTGCAGATAGGTCCCTTAAGCTTCTTATCAGAAGAAAGCCAAAGAAATATCTGAAAGGTGGGGAATGGAAGCTCAGGAAGCAACAACGAAGCGAAATCATCAAAAGACTCACAAGCAGCCTGGACCCGCTGAAAGTGTCGCCGCTTGTTGCAGTCCAAGTGGCAGTCAGGTACTAGGCCAGTCTACCTACCTGTAAGTGGATCACTGCGGGCTTGAATCATCTAGCGAGGGCCGATGTCCTTGCACAATATGACTTGCTGAATTCAATGTTTCCTCTTGATGACCCCACCGCTATTGAAGTGAGATGCAGGATTTGCCATGGAGTTCATCACTATGACTCGGAGAAGGGCGGGCTGTTCATTGGAAACAAGTTGACAATAGTCTGTCCAGACACTCACCGAGGGTACGAGATTTGAATGCTCCCCTGACATTTGAACATGATGTGGAATATTGGCAACCAACGCCAGTGAGAAGTGGGCAGCGACTCTTCCCCGTCTTGTTTGCATGCTATCGGATATGAACCCAGAACCAGGCATAAATACTGGATAGCTCATTTTAAGCCGTTTACACGGTGGATACCATGGGAGAACCCCTCAATGTCGAGCGAAGCTGACACATGTAGGAAGTATGTTGTTCCCAAGCTCGAGAGCGCCGGTTGGGACAGATCTCAGCATTCCTACATCGAGCAGAAGGAGTTCACTGATGGTCGAGTAACCAAAGTGGGCGACAGATACGAGCGTGGTCCTAAGAAAAGGGCCGACTACATCCTGCGCTATTCTCATGACTTCTCGATAGCTGTTGTTGAGGCAAAGGCCGACTACAAGTTGCCGGCGGATGGCCTCCAGCAGGCGAAGGATTATGCTGAAATCCTCGGATTGAAATTTGCCTATTCTACTAACGGTCGCTCAATTGTGGAATTCAACTACTTCACCGGATTGCAGAGGGAAATGTCAGAATTCCCCGCTCCTGACGAACTCTGGAGCAAATACTGCGAAGCAAAAGGCCTCAAGGACGACAAGGTAAAGAAAAGCCTGTTGACACCGAATGACAATACATCAGGAAAAGTGATGAGATACTATCAGCAGATTGCCATCGACCGCACCGTAGAAGCTATTCTGGGTGGGCAGAAAAGGATTCTACTCACACTGGCTACAGGAACGGGGAAGACGGACGTAGCATTTCAAACCTGCTGGAAACTGTGGAATGCGAGATGGAATAGGACCGGGGAATACCGGAAACCAAAGGTGCTTTATCTTTCAGACAGAACCATTCTCGTTGATGACCCCAAGGATAAGACGTTTGCCCCTTTCGGCGATGCTCGATGGAGAATTGAGAGTGGTAAGGCAACAAAAGGTAGGGAAATCTACTTCACTACGTACCAGGCCATAGCAGAGGATGAGAGCCGTACGGGTCTCTATAGAGACTATTCTCCTGACTTCTTCGACCTGATTATTGTCGATGAATGTCATCGCGGTAGTGCAAGAGACGAAAGCAACTGGCGGGAGATTCTGCAGTATTTCAAGTCTGCATATCAGCTTGGCATGACAGCAACCCCACTCAGAGATGTGAACCGAGACACATACGAGTACTTTGGCAAGCCTTTGTATACATACAGTCTGAGGCAGGGGATTGAAGACGGTTTTCTTGCACCCTATCGAGTACACCGAATAGTGACGAATGTCGATGCAGCAGGATGGATGCCGTACAAAGATCAGAGAGACAAGGATGGCAAACCTATTCCACAAGGACACTATGGAACGAAGGAATTCGAGAGCCTGATTTCTCTGCATGCACGGACTGAGGCGATTGCCCGGAACATAACTGAGTTCATGAAATCAACCGACAGATTCGCCAAGACCATGGTCTTTTGTGTAGACCAAGAACACGCTTTGGATATGCAGAAGGAGTTGAACAACTGCAATGCTGACCTTGTCAGGCAATATCCAGACTACGTATGTCGTGTCACTGCAGATGAGGGTGACCTCGGGAAGGCCGCTCTTAGCAGATTCCAGGAACTAGAAACTCGAACACCGGTCATCCTGACGACTTCGAGGCTTCTTTCCACAGGAGTTGACGCTCCACTGTGTCGCAATATCATTATCGCAAGAGTAATCGAGTCTATCGTCGAATTCAAACAGATTATCGGTAGAGGGACGCGAATACGAGAAGACTACGGCAAGCTGTTCTTCAACATTCTTGACTATACTGGGTCAGCGATAGTCAAGTTCTCAGATCCAGAGTTTGACGGTGACCCATTACCGACGGGCAAGACTATACCGGGCTTGCAGGCGAAGGAAGGTCCAGGAACCCCGAGGGAGAAGTATCACGTTGATGAAGGGTACGTCACTATCGACACTCATCTCGTATATGAGATGGACAAGGATGGGAGAAGGCTCAGAGTAATTGAATTGAGGGACTACACGGCGGAAAGAGTGCGAGCAATGTATGTGTCTCCTGGAGAGGTTAGGAAGGATTGGGTAGATGTCGACAGGAGAAATGAATTGGTCTTGAGCTTAGAGGACAAGGGTATAAGTCTGAAAGAGCTGGCGGAAATTGTGAAACGACCTGACGTAGATCCATTTGACCTTCTCTGTAACCTCGCCTTCAATGCTCCAATCAAGACTAGATGGGACAGAGCAGACCAGATGAGGAACAATAACCAGGACTTCTTCGACCGCTACACCCCCGAGGCCAAGGAAGTCTTGAACGAGATTCTCCAGAAATATGCGGACCATGGTGTAACTCAATTCTCCTTCCCCGACATTCTGAAGGTACCTCCGATATCCAATCATGGGAACATTGGGGAGATCGCGGGTCTGTTTGGCGGTGCGGAGCATCTGAGAGATGCAATCACGAAGATGCAGAGCTTGATATACTCTGAGTAATCGAGGGACTTTGTATGGCAAGGACAAAGAAATCTGAGGACAAGCCGGCTACTACTACCCAGCAATTGGCGAGCATAATCAAGACATCAAGAGACATAATGCGCAAAGACAAGGGATTGAATGGCGACCTCGACCGTTTACCTATGCTCACTTGGATCATGTTTCTCAAGTTCTTGGACGACATGGAGAAGCTCGGAGAACAAGAGGCTACCCTTTCCAGAACCCGCTTCAGACCCGTCATAGAAGCGCCCTATAGGTGGAGGGATTGGGCTGCGAAGCCGGACGGGGTAACGGGCGATGAGCTGGTCGCATTCATCAACAATGATGAATCAGTTCGACCCGATGGGACACGTGGCCCAGGCTTATTTGCGTACTTGAGGAGTCTACGCGGTGAAAATGGCGCGGATAGGAGAGATGTCGTAGCCAACGTGTTTAGAGGGACTGTCAACCGCATGCAGAACGGATACCTTCTTCGAGATGTTGTAAACAAGACTGATGGGATTCACTTCACGTCCTCTGAGGAGATCCACACGCTGGGATTTCTCTATGAATCAATGTTGAAGGAAATGAGGGATGCCGCCGGCGACTCAGGGGAATTCTATACTCCGCGCCCGGTCGTCAAATTCATCGTGGCGGTTACGAATCCAAGGCTTGGAGAGACGGTCCTCGACCCAGCATGCGGGACTGGAGGTTTCCTTGTCGAGTCGTACCTGCATCTCGAGAAGCAATGTAAATCGGTGGAAGACCGCAAGCTACTGCAAACCTCGAGTATCATCGGCGGAGAGGCGAAATCCCTGCCTTATCTTCTGGCGGAGATGAATCTGCTTCTTCACGGCATGGAATCCCCAAAGATAGGACTCGGGAACAGCCTGGATACTCCGTTGAGGGATATTGGAGATAAGGACCGAGTTGACATCATTCTAACGAACCCTCCATTTGGTGGCGAGGAGGAGAAGGGTGTTCAGGGCAACTTTCCAGCAGACATGCGCACATCAGAGACCGCTTTGCTGTTCCTGCAATTGATTATGCGTAGGCTGAAACGCAAAGAGGGGAACAAGAACGGTGGACGGTGCGCGGTGATTGTCCCAAATGGTGTCCTTTTCGGGGACGGCGTTGCCGCACGCATCAAAGAGCAGCTCCTTGGAGAGTATGACCTTCACACGATCGTTCGGTTGCCCAACGGGGTATTCGCCCCTTACACGGGAATCCCCACCAATCTGCTATTCTTCGAGCGTGATGGACCCACGAAAGAAGTGTGGTTCTATGAGCTCCCACTTCCAGAGGGGAAGAAGAACTACACGAAGACTCGACCGATACAATTCGAGGAGTTCGCGCAGTGCATGAAATGGTGGAAGAATCGAGAGGAGAACGAACATGCTTGGAAAGTCCCCGCCGAGGAAATACTCGCACACAACTGCAATCTCGATCGCAAGAATCCCCACGGCAGAGCGGACCTTGAACATATACCTCCAGAGCAATTGGTGGAATCCATCCTTGAGAAGGAGAAACGAATCGCCGAACTCATGATTGAACTCAAGGATATGTTGAAGGAAAAGCCATGACCGAGACATGGCCTCAGGTGAGGCTGGGGACAATCATCACTGAACGCCGAGAAACCCCAGATGTGGCTGATGTGGCCGCCGGAATGTACCCGATCATATCGAAGATTAGTTTCGGCCCAGGAACCATTGAGCTCAGGTCAGAAATCGGCAGCAGAACCAACATGATACTGGTCAGGCCAGGCGATTTACTGATATCTGGCATCAATGCCAACAAGGGTGCGATTGCAGTGTACGACGAGGAGAGTGCAAAACCAGCAGCTGCAACCATACACTACAGCGCATATGAAGTCAAGAAGGATAGAGCTCACGCAGATTACTTATGGTGGTTTCTGAGAAGCGAGGAATTTCGCAAGATCTTACTAGGCGCTCTCCCTAATGGGATAAAGACGGAACTGAAATCTAGTCGACTTCTCTGTCTAGAAATCCCCCTCCCTTCACTTGATGAGCAGAGGAGAATTGTGTCTCAAATGGAGGACCGTTTCAATAAGGTCAAGATTGCGCATCGTTCAAGACTTGAGGCCAAATCCCTGGCCGACACGGCTATGGACAGCATGATTGGCGCTCAAATGGGTGGCTTTCCTATCACGGGCAGCCTCGGAGAAGTCTTGACCGTGAAACCAAGAAGCGGACCTTCTTTCGCGACTAGCAGAGATTGGTCAGGCACTCCGGTACTCATGCCCTCATCGGTGACCGGTTTTGGAGTCGACGTCACCAAGGTCGAATATGGCGCCGGAGCCATCATGGTGTCCGAAAAGGACCAGCTGCAACCCGGGGATATCTTGATTGCCAGAGGAAACAAGCGTGATCAAGTCGGCAATGCGGGCATAGTCCCACCTGAAGCAGCTGGATATGTCTGTGCCAACTTGCTGATGAGAATGCGATTAGATGAGAAGCTGGCAGACGCTAGTTTCTGCATATACTGGCTAAGGTCCCCTATGATTCGCAAGTATGTTCTGGAGCATATGACCGGGACTAGTCCCCACATACAGAAGATCAATCAGAAGACAGTGCTTGCACTTCCGTTTCCGACGAAGACGCCAGTAGTTGAGCAGCGCCGTGTTGTGAGATTGCTGGACCGACTGCAGAAGAGCGTGGACGCCTTGAGGAGACTGCAGGAGGAAACGGGTTCAGCATTCGATGCATTGGCCCCTTCGATCTCGGACAGAGAATTCAGTAGATTGACCAAGGAGACTTCATGAACTCGACTTGGCGGAGAGCGAAGCTGAACGAGGTGCTAAGGCCAATCGAACGGCCGGAGAGGCCAGTCTCGGGAAGGACGTACCGTCAGTTAGGCGTCAGACTTTGGGGAGCGGGCGCTTATGAAAGGGAGTCTATCGAGGGGGGCGCAACTAGGTACAAATCGTTGTCACGAGTCGAGACCGATGATGTCGTGGTGAACAAGATTTGGGCGAGGAACGGCAGTGTCGCTGTGGTTCAACCAAGTCTCGCTGGGTGCTACGTCAGCAGCGAATTCCCCACTTACGCACCACTCCTTGACAGAATTGACCCAAGATGGATGCACTGGCTGACGAAGACGGCCGAGTTCTGGAATCTGTGTGACGAGAAGTCTCAAGGAACCAGCGGCAAGAACAGGATAAGGCCGGAACAGTTCCTGAACATTGAGGTGTCGCTCCCTTCCCTTGACGAGCAACGCCGCATCGTTGAGCGTCTGGATGCGTTGACTTCCATGGTTGACGGTCTGAAACGGGAGCTTGAATGTCAAATGAGTTCTGAACTCGCGTGTTCGCAATCCCTGATTGACTATGGCATCGCAGGCGGGTTGTCGGAGCACTGGAGACGAGAGCATATGGGAACACTCGCAGGATCTCCTGCGATTGGGGGTCCCATGAGTAATAGCGACACATCCGTAGGAATTCGTATTCCAGGGTCCTGGAGATGGGTCAGACTCAAGGCTGTCGCCGCCGTGCTTGATGTTGACCACAGAATGCCTGAGAATTCCGAGAATGGCATACCACTTGTCTCTCCAAAGGATTTCATAGGCGATGACCAAATCGACTTCGTTGGCACCAAGAGAATTTCCGAAGACGACTATTTGAGAATGTCAAAGAAATGCAAGCCCCAGCCCGGGGATGTCCTGTTCTCGCGATATGGAACAATAGGGAACGTTAGAAGGGTACCTTCTGGGATGAAGTTCCAGATCTCATACAGCCTGTGTATTGTTAGACCTCTACCTAGATGCCTATCAACCGACTACCTCTATTGGCTCCTGAAGTCGAGTCTGGTGCTCGATCAAGCACTTAAGGCCAAGAGGCATATCGCGGTGCCAGATCTTGGGCTTCGGTACATCAGAGAATTCGACTTACCTATCCCACCAATGAGCGAACAGGAAGCAATCGCTGAACGCTTGGCGACAGCATACTCGAAGGCAATGTGCATACAGAACGAAACGCTGGCGACGATTGACGGTGCCAAAAGACTCAGAAGCAGCATCTTGACGGCGGCCTTTCAAGGAGATTTGGCTGAGTAAGGGGTTTGTGAGGGGTGATTAACCCCTCCTTTTCGATACCCTTCCCGAGATGCCATTCTGGAAGGACTGTGTACCTTTTTCAGTCGAGCCAGTCGAAGAAGTGGGTTCAAATCCCCTTCGGTCCACCACTATTCCTAGCGCAGTAGTGAGAGGCGGTGCTGTGATCCTTATCAAGGGATGATGATTCAGATTCAATGAGAGTGCATAGAACAGGCTTTGAACCCGGTTTCTCTCCACGCTCGAATGGATCGATCGTGCACGGTTGTCGCGAGTCTACTGTCGCGCAACTATTGGCGATTGACCCGCTGTACGCCCACCCAGTCGACGTGCGATGTCCCAGAAGTGACAATTGTTGCCTGAACTCACACTAGACTCTGCGGAGACTGATGGCAACTACACGTGTGTTCTTCTTGCCGTAAAGCGAAAGCAGCAGGAACCATGGTCCCTGTTTCTTGACCTTCCACTTTACAGTCGACGCTCCAGTGTCCTCATCGCTCTTCGCTGGACTGAAGTCTTCTCCTTTCTTGAACTTTACCAAGTTCTTCTCGTTGACGATGTACCAGTCAAACTCATCGCCGTCCACCTCTTCAATTCTGCCGAGGATGTTGTCTCCCTCATCTACGTCGAGGGGAATCTCTGTGTAAGTTCCTGGATCGATGTCATGAGGCCCCTCATCGCACACTTCCCTCGCTTGAGTAAGTTTGAAGCTCTTCAGTGCATCATGGATGATTGAGCCTAGCTTCCTAATGCTGTCGTCATTCAGGCCAACGCAATCGCATCCCTCGAGGAGCGCGGGGGGTCTCACTCCTTCAGCCTTGAGTGGAATGATTGGCAGCTTCCCTTTGGCATATCCGATCTCCTGTTGTACCCAAGGAGAGGCAACTGAATTTGCGGTCAGAATAACGACAAACGCATCCGAGTTTCTGATTGCCTCTTCAATCTTCCTCGAAATGTGCTGCCCGGGTTGGACAATTTGAGTAGCCACGTAGGGAATGAATCCTTGGTCCTCCAGGGCAGTCTTGACTTGCGAGACTGCTTGAATATCATCTTTGCTGAAACTAATGAATACGCGGGCTTTCTTCGCCATGATCAGTGATTCTCGTCGTCTGAAATAACACCTTCTGTCCTGGGTGGCCCCTTAGCACTAGACTTCGAGCCTTGAGGATAGGCAGCTTCGGGTATTGAGTTTAGAATCAATGGGATGCAATCGCGAGACATGGCTCAAAATCAATCCTGTGCAGAGAGCCCGAGTCATAGTTCGCCGTCTGATCGCCGCCGGACCGCGGTTCAAGCAGCGATTTTTCCATCATGTGGCACCCGGATGGTATTCGCATCGATTCCCACGTACGGCGTGTCGTTGCATGTTGCCACGATGATTTGACAACTCGCTGCGGCTTCCTGGATGATAAGGCCGAGCCGCTTTGCGCGGATAGGGTCTGCATTTACCAACCGGTCATCGATCACCACAAGGCCACGTTCATCCCTGCTCAACAGCACACCTATGGCCAAGCGCAGCAGAACAACGACCTGTTCACTTGTGCCATGACTGATGCTTTCGAGTGGCAGGGACTGGACATATCGTGAACACTGAAGCGCTACTGGAATCAGATTCTCATTCAGCGCAAGGCTTTTGTAAGACTCATCGGTAAGCGTGCACAACCATCGGTTGACAAGATCCGCTACAGGCCCTGCAAGTGCCACAGATTGTTCCTTCTGATATGCTCGAATCATCTCGTACAGGAGTTTGGCAACCTTGGCATGCATCTCCAAAGCTTTGTGGCGGCGCCACAACACGCCGAGCTCAGCCTCCCAATCTGACATCTGCGAGTAGAATCCCTGAGCGGTAGCTTCCTCAATCCGGGCCATTCGGTCAACGCTATCTTCCCGGATCTTGTCGAGTTGCTTCTCGAAGTCTTTCGCGCGTCGCTCCGTCTGCTCGTAACGACGACGCGGGATCTCCACTCGCGCTTCATATTCACCAAGAAGGTTTGCGAGCGCTTTCTGGGCTTCTTCCTTAGCCTTTTCTGCATCTTTCACCAAGCGCTCCAGATGTTTTGTCGTACCATATTGTTTGAGGGTCTCCGCATTCTCTTCGTTGGCGCTCGCTATTTGAGACTGAAAATCTGCCGCTGACACGGACAGATTTCCACTCTCTTTGACCAACTCGTCGTGTCTTGTTCGAGCTGACTGTTCGTTCCCTTGCTCTTCCTCTATTGCCCTGATTAGCTGCTTCTTGGATGGCTGCAACTCGCCGAGGCGGTGCTTAATCTTGCTTGAACTCCATTTGTCGATCGCCTTCGGCAAACCCTTCGATTTGCCCCTCTCTTCTTCGATTGCTCCCTGTATCTGCAGGAGCTTGGCTTCGACATCTTTCGGGCCCTCGCTCAGGATTTTCTTGTACTCTTTTTCCAGCTTCTTGACCTGGGCCTCAGATTCGACCTTGTTCCTGTGGAGGCTGCCAAGTGCTTGCTCATTCTTGACCCCAAATCTCGCGAGCGTTGCCTCAATTTTCTCCTTCAGACCGCTTGCCTTCGCAGTCAATTCCTCGAGAGACTCGCCGCCACCCCAGACCTTCACTCTCCCAACTTCATCGATGTTAAAGGTTGTAGGACCTGTAACAAGATACTCGTTCTTGCTGGGTGTTGACTGTGGGGCTGGTTCTGCAGTTATCTTGGCCCGTATGGACTTCAGATCGAATCCAACGTGTATGGCACTCGCCTCGGCCTGAATCTCCAGGTCTTGAAATTGCCTTGCCATCCCTTCAAATTGGTCCCATTCAGTGCTCGAAGGTGCGTGAAGTCGCAGGAGTTCCTTTTGCCTGATATCGAGATTCTTCTTGGCGTTCGCCACCTTGCGCAGATGACCTTGCAAACTCCCTTCATTCTCTTGCAGTTCCCTCAGACGCCCCAGAGCTTGAAGAGCCTCGAGCTCGGTTTCCACCGTCTTCAGCTCAGGTTCTAATTCCTTCTTCCACTTGGCTTTGTATCTTTCAGTTGCAAGTCTCTCCCGCTCAGCATCCGCCTCGGCCTGAACACGCCTTTTCTGAGAATCATCAAGTTGACCTCGAAGACCGGCGACTTTCTTCATACGGCGCTCTATGGCTTCAAAATCGCTTCTGAGCGCAGCTAGTCGTTGTTCCTCTGACTCCATGGAGTGTTCCAGGCTCTTCTTCTCTGCCTCAAATGCATCCGCTTGTTCGACCAGTTTAACTAGTTCTCCGAGTTCCCGTCTGGCCTCCTCCATTTGCTGCGTCTTATCAACGCGTTGGCTCTCCAACTCCTCCAGATCCTGTCTGTGTTTCTCCACCGCACCTGACTTCGATTTCAGGTTGGATAGTTCATTCTCCGCCTGTGAAATCGTGTCTTGAAGCGTGGCAAGTTCGCTTGAGGCTTTCAGACGACCGGTAGGGCTGTAGTACTGCTGATACGCAGTTTCCACTTGTGAGACAATCCGCTTCTCTTCAGGTGAACCCGCGATCAGCTTTACAAATCCCGAAAGACCCTCACGGACTGCCTCATTCCATGTGGATTCTGGAAGCGGGCTGTCGCGTTGCAGGTACCAGAGCGCCTGAGCTAGACCTCGATGCTCTGGCTTCACCGCGCGTCCGAAAGCTTCCCCCCGGAGCAGTTCACGCACTTGCGCATCCGCTTGGTCACCGTCATGGTCCAGTTCCCACGTTCCACTTCGCTCGCTGTACAGCTGGACAGTTGGGTTCTCAATGAAACGTTTGAAGACTTTGTACCTACGACGGTTGGCCCGAAATACAACAGTCACTTCAGGACCGAGGGTACTGTCTAATGGTTGAGCTCGTTTGATTTCCTCAGACTTGCCTGTGTGGCGATCAAAGAACGCGCGAGTAAGGGCTTCGAAAAGTGCCGACTTCCCGGCCTCGTTGCGGCCAACGAGTAGGTTGAAACCTTCAGCGAACCTAAATGTGTGAGGCTCCCGATATCCGCGCCAGTTGTTGACCGTGATCTCCTCTATGATCATGAGCCATCCCCTCGAGCCAGTGTGCGCAGAAGATCTCTGGCTTCATCCACAACAGCAGGGTCTTCGGCTGCATATGGCTTGCCCGGACCGTCAGGTATTCGGCCTTCCTTTATTGCTGAGAGAGCCTCATCGACAAGCTTCAGTACACCCTCAGGTAGGGAACTTGCAGTCGCCTCAGTCTCGGGCGCCGTCGGCTCGTTCCAGTCCACAAAGAAAGCGCACTCTTCAAGTTGCCGGCGCAATGCCCTGAGTCTATCCCGTGTTGCTGGCGAGACATATGGACCGTAGGAAATCGTAACCCGCGCGATCAAATTGGACACAGATGCAGCAGAATTTTGCATATCCGAGTCGAGTTTCTCGACGTCAGTTTCGTCGCAAATGGTCAGCGACGCATCTGTCCATGTGAGACTTGAAACGCGGTGTTTTTGGATGGTAGGATCCTTGCCAGGACCGGGGATGTCAACGATTAAGGCGTTTCCCGGCTCTTGCTCTGTGAAGCATGTGGGTTCTATTGTTCCAGGGTAGACCGTTCTACCTCTCTGGACGAAGCTATGCCAATCTCCAAGCGCCAAGTAGTCGAGATCGCTCAATTCCGCACGTTTGCTGTCTATGGGGAAATTGACATTCCCTGGCAAATCATCGAGAGACCCATGGGCAACACCTATCCGGATGCGGGAATCATCCTGCCTTCGTGCCGGAATCCAAGCTGTAGGGTCCAGCTGGCTTTGTTTCTGCTTGAGAGGACAAGGGTACAAGGCGACCTTGCCTCCCAGCTCCACTTCCTGCGACTCCTGCATCAAATGAACATGGTCGTCTACGCGTTTCCAGCTGTGACGATTCCAAACGCTCCCCGGGACGAGCGGGTCATGATTGCCCGGAATTACGAAAACCTGAATGGGCTTCAGACGATTGAGGGCATCGACTGTGCGCTTTACTGTGGATTCATCAACATCGTTATTTTCGAAAACGTCACCCGCCAAGAGGACGAAATCGACGTGTTCCTGCTTTGCGAGATCAACTATCTTTGACAAAGCCTCGTAGCGTTTGTCGCGCACCTCCTTGCCCTTGCCCCCTACAAGAAGAACCTTCATCCCCATCTGCCAATCAGCGGTGTGTAGTAACTTGACCATGTCATGTTTTCCTCCATTTCCTTGCTCCTTTCTTGGCCACAGGGTAGAGCGAACCTTGAAGCGCAACGCGCTCAGAGTTTCTCTCTTGGTCGGCTAGTGTGGGAATCGGACCAAACCACGTCAAAGCGCCCCTCCACCGCAAAATGGACTGTCTCCATCGAAACGGCGGCCGCTGCTCATCCTCCCCTCTTTCCTTCCGGACGGTGGAATCCCCTACTCGATATATCAATGCTTTACCACTAGGTGACCGCTCAGGATTCAGACGGCGGATGCGAAGCGGAGATGAGCGCTTCCGGATCAAATGGAACAACATCTGAACCCTCTTACAAGAGAGCGCTTCATTGGGTGATCCCGCTCACTCTTCAATCTACGCTTGAACAATCACGGTTTCTCTGAGGTCGTTTCTCCCGTTGTGATACGGTCTCAGCTCAAGTATGTGGTCGATGCGCAGAGTCCGAACGTTTGGGTCGAAATGCGAACAAGACTGACCCGAGAGTATGTGCCCTATTTACTCGGGCAGGGGGTGATGTGATTTGGCAAGGCGCAAGAGAAACTGGAACGTGACCGTCGGGATATCTTCCCATACAGGTCGGCCTTATGGGAGGCTAAGCCTAAGCTCCAGTCGTAGTCGTAGGCGACGATAATAGATGATTGAAGCGGCAATGTCTAAACAATAGATGAAAGGTTTCCCGCTATCGCGGGGCAGTTAGGGCAGCAGTAGCTTTCTGCAACAGAAGACTCTCAAGATCACAGGCCAATGGGATGCAAACTAGAGCAGGACTTGAGTCGAGATTCTACGCCCTTGACTACCATGTGAGAGTCAGAGTGGACGCCAACCTTACTTCTTGGGAACGGCCAGCCTCGAAGTAGATCTTGTGCCACCCACTGGAGAACGGCAGGTGACTTCCCACTTTGGCTTCCGGGGCCCTCTCGCCAGAGAGCACTAAATACCTTGACGGCCTTCCCAGAATGATAGTTGAAAGAGGAGATGACCTTCGCATCTTTGTTTAGCATAGCCACATATTGTGGGAGCATCGAGGCTAACCGGACCGTTCGCGACAAGATTCTCGCGAGGCTGCAGGCACAGCATCCCGGCCGCAACACAGGAGTTACAGACCTCATTAGTCTACGGCAAGCGTATTGGAGGCGTGTCCGTCCGGAGGTCAAGATCGACATGGAACGAAGTGCGGACATGCTCGCTGGCTCGGGATTCCATGATGCGTTCAACTGGAAAGTCTCCTCTGAGGAATGGATTGAACAGGGCGTTTCATATCAGGACATTGTTGGACGCATTGACATATTCGAGGACCGACCTCTAGAGTTGAAGACCTCCAAGGTCCTCGTTGAGCCACAGCAGATAAAAGTACTTCGTCCTAACTACCTCGAACAACTAGGAATGTATTGCGCGATGGTCGAAAAGCCAGATGGCCACATTCTAATCTACAATAGAGGCCCCGGGCACTCCTTGACAGGGGCCTCGGTTCACTTTAATGACATAAGAGGAATCCAGAAGGAGATGATCCATCGCAGAGACCTCTTGAGGGACGCGCTCGCTAAGAAAGATCCTTCGCAATTGCCAGCCTGTCCTTGGAAGGGAAGGGGATGTGCCTACGATGGTATCTGCGACTGCAGTCAAGAGACGCTATCATACCCAATTGCTGACCAAGCTGACGTCCAAGAAGACCACGCTCTCGAAGAGGATTTTTCGACTCGATTCAAAGATGCGCCTACCCCTCAACCTGATGGCCTAAGGATCAATGACTTGGTGTTTCCTCGAAGGACCTTCTTCAAGGCCCATAGCGACGAAGAGGACATTGAATTGTCAGAGGAGTTGGCTGTCTTTGAGAGCATGGCAGCGAGGCGTGAATTCAAGTATCGAGGCCTGGGAGCCCCCGGCGAACTGACCTCGAAACCCGTCCAACTTGGAGCGGTCAGCGATAGAGTAGACTTCCACGAGGGTCGGACTCTGTGGATCGCCAGGAGTAGTTTCACGAAGCCTGTCGAGAGGTACAGACTCACCTCAGCTCTGGAACATGGCATGTTACGCTTGGGATTCAACGCCGCCCTCGCAAACAAGGGGAGATCCAGATTGGTTGTCCACTATCCTCAGGTCCCGGACGACAGGTCCAAAGTCATGGTTTATGACTTCACTTGGACGGACTTGCGGCCGATTCAGGAAGAGGCTCAGAAAAGGTCCGAAGCGCTGGTGGTCGCCATCGCAACCGGAGACCACAGAGAACTCCCTATGTGCCCCAATTGGATGTGCAAAAAATGTGAACATTCGAAGAATTGCTTTTTCACCTGACTGAGGACGTCTAGCAGATGGAGCGTACTAGGAGCGCGCCTGGCGAAGGCCGAATCCATCGAATCTTAAATACCACACAATCTTATCGACTCCTGAAATGAGAACAGGCAGAGATGCTTATGCAAGATTCCAGGATAACATCAGGAAAGCTGCAGCTTTGGCGAAGACCCAAGAATGCCTGAAGGATATCCTTGAACGAGGTGGTTAGCAAACTCTAATTGCCGTCCGCAGCATCCTTGAGGACGACAGAACCGATCCGGAGGGGACAGTCCCCGCGGAGCTCTGGATATGCGACCGATGCCAGACGGCATGCTTCTATGCGTTCGCCAACACTTGAGAACAGCATTCTCGATGGGTCTCAGTCTACTAGACTTCGAGCCACATTGAATACTCACCTTTCGTTTTCATCGAGATTTCTTTCCTTAAGCGTCATGTACGGACTCAAGCATTCCGCCATCTAGAAATCAGGTATCAGTCGGGTATGGTTTGATTCTGAGTTGACCTCGCAAAGTTATAAGGCAAGCTCAGCAGATTGCATGGCGTGGGAGAATGATTGGGAGGATAACAAGAGTCCCTCTTAGAGATGTATGGAAGCACGAAGCAAAGGACTTCACGAAATGGCTCCAGGACAACATAGATGTCCTGAATGAGATGCTGGATTTCGAAGTCACAAGAGCCGACACAGAGCAACCGGCGGGCGATTTCTATGTTGACCTCGTCGCCAGAGACGACGAAGGAAACCCTGTTGTGATTGAGAACCAGCTGGGGAAAAGTGATAATGACCATCTTGGCAAGATAATCACCTATATGACGGCGGTCGAGGCGAACAAAGCGATATGGATTGTGGCAGACCCGAGGCCCGAGCACATCAAGGCCGTGGCCTGGCTGAACGAGTCAATTGAACCTTCATTCTATCTAATGAAGATCGAGGCCGTGAAGATTGGAGACTCTTCCCCGGCATTGCTCCTGACCCCTATTGTCTGGCCTACCGAGGAAGGCAGAAATGTGGGTACGACAAAGAAGCAGATGGCTGAGACGGATATTCTGCTAGATGAATTCTGGAAAGGCTTACTTGAAAGGGCGAGAAAACGCACGAAGTTGCATGCGAACATCAGGCCCCACCCAGGAAGCAGTTGGTCGAGCACTGGGGCGGGGAAGAGCGGTTTAAGCCTGAACTATCTGATTCGACAAACATGGGCTATGGTAGATCTCTATATCGACAGGGGGAAAGACGCGGAAGAGGAAAACAAGAAAATATTCGATGAGTTCTCTGAGAAGAAGGCGGAGATCGAGAGGGCGTTTGGAGAACCTCTGGAATGGCTGCGCCTCGAAGGGAAGAGGGCCTGCAGAATCGGCAAGAAGATCGAAATTGGCGGCTACAGAGACCCTAAGGAGAAGTGGCCCGAGATACAGGACAAGATGGTTGATGCCATGATTAGGCTGGACCAAGCGCTGAGGCCGTACATCGAGAGACTGAGGACATGAACGCAATCGATGACATCGTTCGGGAAACGATAGAGGGCCACTGTCTCGAATTTGCCGAACACCCCTACATCTGCTACACTGAGCATGGGATTCACGCGCTGTTCTTAAGTCGCTTCTATGACGCTCTCCCCGAGGACCAGAGGTACTTCGAGTGGAACGGCCAGAAGGTGTGCGCGATCCAGAAGGAGTACGCCACGGCCCACGACCTGGGCAAGTCGAGGCGCCAGCACTGGGACATCGCCGTCCTTAGGAACCCGCCTATCACAAGAGGGGAGCATCCATACGACTTCTTCGAGATCGAAGCAGCCGTCGAGTTCGGCCTGAACGAGGGCAGAGACCATCTAATCGAGGACATGAGGCGGCTCTCGCACAAGGCATCGAACGTCAAGACTGGGTACGCGGTCCACCTCTACCGAATCTCTGAAGGGGTCTCGGAGAGGGACATGAGCCCGAGGTCGACCCGAGTGTGGCCTGGGGAGAGCGCCGCCGAAAGGGACAGGCTGATCGCCGAGGTCAGGAGGACGAAGGTCACGGTGTACTACGTTCTGGTCGACTCGACGGGCACTCACAAGCCCGAGGCGCTGGTTTTTGAGCAATCGGGCATTCATCAGATCAGGGCATGATTGGACTAACAGAGACGTCTGGCCTTTCCGAGGAGATTTCAGGCTTTCTCGAGGACCGCCCAAATCAATAGCACGACTTCTGTCGACCGTTTCTTGTTGTATTGAGTCACATCTCTTCCGTGAAGCAACGGGTGCCGAAACCCCTCCGAATAGTACTCCTTCTTCATCTTCTCGAAGAACCTGTCGTATGTGGTATCCGATGGCGATCTCCTCCAGAGTTCTGACACGAGTTCATGAAATGTCCAATCACCTTTGCCATTTAGCTTCTTCCTACTGTTGTACTCTGGGGAAACCAATCCTCTAGCTATGCCTACGTCCCAGATTATTCCTTCGACTTGTGGGAGCAGTATCGATATGGATGCAGTGTAATCTGCTTCAACATGAGCCTTAAGCCCCCGCTCAATGGCTTCCTTTCTCCTGTTCAGAAAGTCGTGCGAGGAGACGAGCTCGGTAATGGTAGATACTATCTCGGGGTCTGAAAAGTAGCTCTCGATGGTGCCCCATCCGGAGTCATCGGCGCGTCCTTTGTAGCCACGATAGAAGTACCAGAACTGATCGACTGTCAGGAACCACAGATAGCCCAAATCGTGAGAGCATTTTTTGTATTCTGGGGTCTGCATCTCAGCAATGGCCTTGAGCATGCCATCCATCCATTCTGGTCCGAAAAGGGCTAAAGCACGGGATGCGTTGATTATGTCCTCAGAACTCATCTTCTTCCCTCGTGTCGTTGACTAGCCATATCGCGAATATAAGGATATTGACCAGAGGTAACCGAAAGCAGTTGCATCACACGTGCGAAAACCAAGAGGCTCATGACAGGGGCACACTCTGAACGGAAGTCCCCGGTGCAGTACTCCTTGATTACCTGAACCTGGGGTGATTCGCTAGCCGCGAGTATTTTAGACTCAGAAGAAATGTCGGAGGCAGAAGAGGAGATGGTTATTTGTCCGATGAAGATGCCGCTGCGAGCCTCAGTGACGAAGATTGTGCCAAGCTGAGGGAATGGTACAAAGACATTTGCGGCCAAGAGAGTGAGGAAGGTTTCAGGGAGTTTCTGAGCAGCAATGGCAGAATCTTGGGCAGGTTCTTCAATCTGAAGGGCACAAATGACCAAGCCAAGCTTCAGTACTTCTTCAAGGTGTACATGCATCAGGCTGCTGGCGATCGAGCGGATTCTGAGAACTGGTACTGGCGTCTGGCTTTCCTTGTCGGACTGATGGGGTTGGCCGTTGTGTTCTTGGTTGAGTTCCTGGTGCGAGCCCAGGCGTCAGAATGGGACCCAGTTACATGGTTTCTATTCATACTCTTCTTGGCATATTCGGGTATTTCATTTCTAATCGGCCTGTGGGGGAACGAGATCTACAAGTTGCTGAAGAAACTCAAGAAGGGAGGACCTCAGTGAGTGCTGCTCGAAAGGAATCGACGAGACACGGGTGGAAAGGCAACAGAGAGAACCAGGTCGAGCGAACATTCAATGAGCTAAGGGGCAGGGGTCTCGTCCAGAGAGCTCGCAGAGTCAGAAGAAAGCCGGCACCAATTCACCCAATGCTGCAATTCAGGGCAGGGTCCTTCTTCTTTCCGAGAGCCATCATATACAGCTCAAGATTCGAGAACTTGACAGAGAACGCAGCTAGGTATGCAATCCTCCACGAAGAAGGGCACTTAGGAATAAAGCAGAACTCAAGGTGGGTCGTTCTAATTTACAAGATCTTCTTGTATCTTGTCGTTCTTGCAACACTAATCATAGTCCTCCCTATCCTGGTCACTCTCGTCGGGATCGACATCGACTTCAGTATCGTCCCCACAGTGGTCGAGGTCCTCCTGGTTGTCGAGATACTGTTGGCGGCCGTGATTGCTACTACCATTCGATTGGGACATAAGAGCCTCGAGGTCGACGAAGACAATTCGGACGATTTCGCCGCCAATAGCATGAAGAGGACTTTCGGAATCCGATGCCCCTCTAAGGTTCTCAGGACCCTCCTCGGCGAGCTCACCGTCAGTCATCCGATAATTCGTTTCATCTACCGACCGATTCTGCTGCTAGTGGGCGGCGATCTTCACAGAGATGACGAGGCGAGAGTAGAGAGAATAGCGAAATTGCTCGATGAGCCGCCGTGCACAGACTAGGATGCTGAGGGTTGGGAGCAGCTTCGGTGCCAAGGTGTTCAGCGCGATAGAGCGGCACACCGAGCTCCGCCCGCTCTTCGAGCCCGTCTTCGTGTCGCCGTGGCGCGCGGCTTACAGGCGACAGGTCAGGCGCATACTCAAGAACCACGGCCTAACCCGGCGGTCCAATCGGGTATCAGCGAGGGCCAGCGGAAGGCGTAAGCAGCCATTCGTGCAGGGGCGGCGAGGTTAGCCTGGGCTTCCGGTGCCATCCCAAAGAGGTTTTGAAACCCGGAGGCTAGGTAGAACCCAATCCTGTCAGTTGGACCTCAAGGGGCAGCTCTTTAGCTACAAGTAGCGTGAATCCTAAGCTACTAGCATCGTCATTCTGTGGCACATGGTTATGATCTCCTTGGGGAGCGATGGCGAACCTCGCCCTGACTTGCTAACCAAAAGGAGACAAACCTACCGTCCTCTTGAGAACGATGCACGATGCAAATGGGATATCCCGTACCATCAGTAAAGTCCTTTTCTCAGAGCTCTCCTTGGGTTCACAGGCAATGGGATGTGAACTAGAGCGAGAATTGGGCCGAGATTCCGCGCCCTCGACTACCATGTGAGAGTAGCGACTACCACATGGGAGTACGTTGGGTCGACTTTGCCACTTCAGGCTTGGCTCCCCAGCCCACCCAATTAGGAAGCCTGATCTGACGCTCGTCGAGCTCGCTCCACCAAGAAAGGTCTGAAACTTGATTCCATGGGCTCGCTTCGCAGGACATCTTCAAAGAAGATGTCGACGAGTGTCTCGATGACGTAGACCGCATTGACTTCAAGGTTTCGAAGGTCTGCGTATGCTTGATATTTCTTATCCTTGCCTAGGTTTCCTAGTTCATGCTCCTTGAGGTCTTGCCCAAGCAGTTTGCGGAGATGGAGCTCGGGACTGAATCGGCTCTGGAATTCAGGTCGCTGAGTCGTCACTTTCGCATACAGTTTCAGCAGGCTGTTCAAGGGAATGAAAACGATGCGGACTTTGTCGGAGACACGTTTTCTTATCTGCAGGGCTTTGTTAGCCATATTCTTCTGATTGAAGTCATTTGCCACATAACATCCTGCCACAAGCTCAGCCTGAATTCTGTCGTCTTTGAAGAGGTCCACATATCGAACGAACTCATCCTCATCAGACTGGTCTATGGATCTGATGTAAACGGGTTTCTTGTCTTTGCCCGCAGTCTTGGCGTCATAGAACATGAGTCGTAATGGCTTGCCTGGAACTATCACGACCCCATCAGGTATTTCGAGCCCGGGGAGTCTATGACCAAACTGAGTCATGGGGAGGAGAGAACTGAAGAGCGCCGCTACATTGTTCTCAAAGACAGTCCTTTGACCTGTGGTGGCCGCTTGAGTAGACTCCCTCACCAAATCAGCGTTGTACTCAACTACTTTCTTATAGAAATCCGGAGAGACCACCAGTTTGATGCTCTGGAACTGCTTTCTTATCCATTGAGCAAGGCGAATTGTTTCTGAAATCTCCCCAGAAGTTACATCCTTCAGCGCCTTCTGGATCGATCGTGGAGATTCAAAAAAACCAGATAGTGAAAGAGGTTGAATTGCCCCATTTGATTTGAAAGCCAGCAAGGATCTTGCATCATCATCTATTGAATCTGTCAGTATGAAGAACACATCCTCCGTCATGAATGCCAGGAAACCCAAGAGCGTGCAAGCTTCCTTCAGCTTGATTCTGACGAAAGGCAATAGAACGGCAACTCTTAGTCCATCGAGCGCTGTTGTTCCAATGAGATCCAGCTTCACTGAGGCGAAGGGCAGAAACTCCTCGATGTCCGCAGTCGGAATCTCGATGTCTACTTCACGTAGGATCATATTCCTAACGTATTCTAAGACCCCGGCTCGATTTATAATAAGAGACTTCAGCGAGTACTTGTCACACTCGAACCTATGCCCACTTTCACAGGTGCAGATGCCTCTGTCAAGATCGACAACGCTCGCTTGCTGATGACATTCGGGGCATGTCTGAGTCTTCTTGGCGTCAACTGTCGCAATACCGTTTTCTTCAAGAAAATCGACAAAATCCTCCAGGTCCTCTGGACGGAGATTCAACATTGATTTGACGCTAGAAAGAGGATAAGGGGGACTCTGATCGTCAATGTATCTTCTCAGTAGACCGCCAAGATGCTTTGTCCCTAGATCAGTGTCGATAGTCCCAACCTTCCCAACAATGCGTTGATGTTCTCCCTATCCTGAGCATTGATTTGGCCCACTTCGTAGTATTTGCCGCTTGGGAATTCGAATGCTATTCTCTTGTGGTCAAATGACAGAGAGATCTTCACTATTTCAGAGAGGTTTGGACCTAGGAGTCTTATTCCGTTTTCCTCTAGGTGGGTAACCGTCTTGACAAGATCGTCACCTTGGAGTTGCAACCTAGAAGGATATCCCTCCAATGGCACTTCCCTAAGCTCAAGCTCCGTCACACGAATTCCTCTGTTTGTGAGATCCTTTCTCATGGATTCACTAGTGAATATAGTATGTATCTTTGTTCGATCCGGCTGCACTTTAAAGAACCCGTCAGTCCTCTTCAGAACCGCCGCTGAAAAGCAACTGACAAAGCCTTCGGAGAGGGCACTCGGAGCAGACATTCTTAGCGTTCTCGAAGATCTATTGTAGCTCGCTCGGATGTATCTCAACGGGTAGGCAAGGTACGACCCCTTTCTGCCTGGATACTTGGGGCTTTTCGGTCTTTCATTGATCCGTCTTCTTTGGTCCACGCTTACGACAAATCTGATGTCGTCTCCAATCGACGCAACTCGGTCGAGCTGTGCAATAGTGTCCTTCCCCTTGTCGCTCAACTTCTCACTAATCAGTTTAGGAAGGCGTTCGATTGCCTTGTCCAGGGTTGCTGATGAAATATCCTCTTTTGTGACGAATGCCGTTGTGGTAGTTCTTGGAGCTGCACTCTGATAGTCGTGAAGCTCCTGCAGTGCTTGCCGGTCTTTGATGTATATTCTAGTTGCCAGTGCGAGGGGGGACAAGCCTTCTTCATCGACCCCAAGCTCGATAGCCTTCTCTTTCAGGGTCCATTGCCTGAGTCCTTTCCTAAGATCCACGATTCTTGAAAGCTCCTTGGGGGCATCCTTACTCTCTCTGCGGAGGTCTGCGAGAATCTCCCGTCGTGAAGGATGTCTATTGTCGATGTGACTGTACTTGATTCCATGCACCGCAGCATATTGCAGTAGGATAGGTCTGCTGTAGCGTCTCAATAACTGGTTTTCGTCCTCCGTAGGCGTAGAGCTCACACTCGCTATGGATTAAGTATCCATTTCCTTTGCTTAGACTTATCATCATGCCCTCTATTATGCCTTTTTGGTATCTAGTCAAGGTGGCTGGTCGCCCCTGCTGGGGATAGAACGCAAAGGTCCAGAAGCACCGGATGAAAGGTGCCAAAATGGTCCTTCTCCATTCACCATCCGATTGGCCTTTCCGAGGCTCAAACCCTTGGCTAAGCTTCGATAGGGCCGGGCGGGACGACCGTCGCCGCCACTGAGACCCTTACACATATCAATCTGAAAACAGGCCGCGCTCATACGTCGACACAATCTCACTTAAATAGGCCACACGAGGTTTGCATAAGGTCAGAGGAACATGAGCGGTGGTAAAAGTCCCTTCAAGCGCGTGAGAGCGGGCGCGACGCTTACCACGGACCCCGAGGGTCTCTTCAAAGAGCTGAAGAATCGGTCGGCCGACATCCATGACCTCTACGCGCACCAAGCGGACATTCTCCGCGCCTACTACGGCTCTCACCTAAAGTCGAGTGACGTCAGTCTCGAGCTGCCGACGGGATCCGGCAAGACCTTGGTTGGACTTCTCATTGCAGAGTACCGCCGCCGGTATTTGGGCGAGAGAGTGCTCTACCTCTGTCCGACAAAGCAGCTTGCATACCAGGTAGGCCGCCATGCAAAGGAGTATGGAATTGAGGCCCGCGTCTTCGTTGGGTCAAAGCGAGAGTACAACCCAACGGATGTGTCTTTGTATCGGTCGGCAAAAGTTGTTGCTGTGTCCACATATAGTGGACTCTTCAACACGAGCCCAGGACTCTACGACCCCCAGGCAGTAATCCTCGACGACGCCCATAGCGCGGAGACGTACATCGCCTCCATGTGGTCGGTTGCCATCGACCGCCAAGAAAACCCGGACCTGTACCGCAGGGTGCTGGAGCTCTTCGAGGGGGAGCTGCCATCCCAATTCACTGCCACCCTGCATCCGGAATCTCGACCGAGGAACCCGCAGAAGCCCGAGATGGTCCCCTATGGAGCCCTCCATCGCAGCCTCGCGGCCCTCCAGGCGGTCCTCGACTCGGCGATTCCGAGCCCCGAGGAGACCGATCTCTTCTTCCCTTGGACGACGGTGCGTGACGGACTCCACGCATGCCACGTTTACGTTTCGTGGGATGGCATTCTGATCCGGCCGCTTACCCCGCCCACGCTCACGCACAAGCCATTCGCGGGAGCGACGCAGCGAATCTACATGTCGGCGACCCTCGGACGTGGCGGCGAGTTGGAGCGGGCGACGGGGGTCCGCTCGATTAGCCGCATTCCGACGCCCAAGACCTATGCCGCCCGCGGCGTCGGCCGTCGGCTGTTCCTCTTCCCCGACTATGCTCAGGAACCCAAGGAGTACAACTCATGGATTGCCCAGAGGCTCATGGCGGCTTCCACTCCCCGGACTCTCGCCCTGTCCCCGACACGGCTGCATGCGGAAGGCCTTCGCAGAATCATCGACGAGTGTCCGAAGGAACTCGCCAAGCTCGGTTCCAAGGACATCGAGGAGTCGATAGAGTCATTCTCAAAGTCAAAGCGGGCCGTCCTGCTCCTGACGAATCGCTATGATGGTATTGACCTCCCCAACGAGGATTGCAGGCAGCTAGTCATGTATGGCCTGCCCAGCAAGACCAACCTCCAGGAGGAGTTCCTCGAGGATAGGCTTGGCCTTGAGGTCCTGCTGCGGGAGAGAATCAAAACGAGGATAGAGCAGGGGACAGGTCGCTGTACAAGGAGCGACACCGACTACGCAGTCGTCGTCATGGTAGGACGCTCACTCCTCGATTTCTGCACCCGGACGGAGAACCAGGGGATCTTCCACCCCGAAATCCGCGCAGAGATACGCTTCGTCTTGAATCAGCAGCCAGGAGGCACGTCTGACCTGGAGGACATGGTGCGGTCGTTCCTTAACAGGGATGAGAACTGGCAGCAAGCCGAGCAAGACATCACGACGCTGAGGGCCACAGAGCCACTTCCCGAAGCCACCACAACCAACGCTCTAGCATCTATAGTCTCGGAAGAGGTCGACTTTGCCTATGCCCTGTGGAACCAAAACTTCGAAAAGGCCGTCGTGCATGCGCGGCGGGTCACCGATGCTCTGTCCGGATCGGAGCTGGCACCCTACCGAGCGTTCTGGTATTACATGGTCGCAAGCGCGGCCCATTCGGCGTCGCAGACCAAACCAGACCTGGACAAGGTGGCCGAGGAATTCCTGGGCCGGGCAACCGATGCCTGTCGCACAGTGTCATGGTTTGCATACGCTCTGAAGTCGGCTTCCCCAGGTCTTCGGCACCAAATCGAGGAGAATGAGATCCAGGCAATTGCGGTGGAAGGCATACTGGGGGTACTCAGTAAGCTTGGAACGACTGGGCCGCGGTTCCAGAAGCGAACAGATCAGGCCGCCAAGCTGCTTGGATCCCCGAAGGCTGACTCCTTCGATAGAGGGTTGGTCGAGCTCGGCGCGTTCCTCGGGTACGACTCCTGGAAGCCGGAGGGGGACGCGACGCCCGACTGTGTGTGGATCCTCGGTTCGCGACTGGCCTTCCTCCTCGAGGGCAAGTCCGAGCAGTCGCCTCATGGAGGAATCTCCGTCTCCGATTGTCGTCAAGCTGCTGGTCACCTTAACTGGGCCAAGCAGGATATTAGGGTGAGTGGCGTGGAGTCTATCTTCAGCGTGCTGGTGAGCCCGAGAGACCATGTTGACCCAGACGCAATTCCCCATGCAGACAAGGTGTACCTCTGGGGGGTACCTGAAGTCCGCATGCTGTTCGAAAAGGTGAAGGTAGCCCTCGTTGAGATTCGAGCCACAACTGCCACTGAAGCCTCAGAAACGCAGAGGGACCGAATCATCGAGAGACTTACAAAGTCGGGGCTCGACCCGGATTCCATCCGGGGACTCCTTCTATTAAAACCGGTGGCGAAACTGCCGCACTCCGAGTAGCTGAAATTGGACGTCACGAATCGGAGGCGAGTAGCCATGCGTGCCCCAATAGAATTCGTCACCGAAGAGGACGCCGTGCAGACTAGTCTTGGTGCTTGAAGTCAACCAATTACATCTCGAAATTCGACTGTTCGAGAACCAAAGCCCCGGTTCGCGATGGGTTGAGCTTTGGGGCAAGAATATGTTTTCCCCTGCGGAATCTCTATGCGTGAGTTGCCGTTGCGGTCCCCTCTGCTTTGCATAAGCTCGTGGCGCCATCCAACATCAAGGCTCCAGCCCTGGATCCTGAGCGATCGGTTCTTTCGACCCTTTCGTGTCCATCCATTTTGGCCTCGGGTAGCAATTTGTATTCGCATCAGCGGGGGCAGGACTCTGCTCGAGTCCGTTTTTTGCTAGCAACAAACAGCATTTTGACCTTAATTGCCAGTATCGAATTGAGGGAGTCCAAGGAAATACAGAAATACGAATAATGACGGCATTTCCCCGCCAGCAGTTACTGGCCTGGAATCTCCCCCTCAGCGCCTACGCATCTTGATGTCGCAAGGTATCAAATATCCCCCTGGAGGATAACTTGTCAGAGACCTCATTGATGGCGGTCAGTCCAAAAGAAC
>Ga0315281_10002275_pt1 | contig 28503 bp, 31 predicted proteins | sample YL17G07_0_MG_FD_204540 | JGI IMG/M metagenome (GOLD analysis project Ga0315281, IMG submission 204540) | Sediment microbial communities from Yellowstone Lake, YNP, Wyoming, USA - YL17G07_0 | ecosystem: Environmental > Aquatic > Freshwater > Lake > Sediment | place: USA: Wyoming | collected...
CCGCCGGCGGCCTCGAGATCGTCGGCACCGAGCGGCACGAGTCGCGGCGCATCGACAACCAGCTGCGCGGCCGGTCGGGGCGCCAGGGCGACCCGGGCTCGTCGCGGTTCTACGTGTCGTTCGAGGATGACATCATGCGGCGGTTCGCGCCCGACTGGCTGCCGGGGATGATGGCGCGGCTCGGCATGGAAGAAGACATGCCGATCGAGAGCAGCTGGGTGAGCCGGGCGATCGAGACGGCGCAGACGAAGGTGGAAGGCCACAACTTCGACATCCGGAAGCACGTCGTGGACTACGACGACGTAATGAACACGCAGCGCGACGTGATCTACTCGGAGCGCCGCAAGGTGCTGGAGGGCGCGGACCTGAAGTCCAACATCCGGGACATGGTGCGCGAGGAGCTGACGCAGGTCGTCGACGCGAACACGCAGGCGAAGGACGCCGAGGACTGGGATCTCGAGGCGCTGATCGCGGAGGCGAACGCCGTGGTGAAGCTCTCGGACGAGTTCACGCCGGCAGCGCTGGTGAAACTCTCGCCGGACGGCATCCTGGAGGCGCTGATTCAGTACGCGGAGGACGCCTACGAGGACAAGGAAGAGGAGTTGGGCGCCGAGATCATGCGCCAGCTCGAGCGGCTGGTGATGCTGCGGACGATGGACTCGCTGTGGGTGGAGCACCTGACGGCGATGGACGATATGCGCCAGGGCATCGGCCTGCAGGCGTACGCGCAGACGGACCCGCTGGTGGCGTACAAGCGCGAAGCCCACGACATGTGGCAGCAGCTGCTGGGCAACATCCGCAACCAGGTGACGCGCTCTATCTACCACGTGGAGCTGGCCGTGCAGCCGCAGCCCGCGCCGCCGCCGGTGACGGTGGCGATCCAGCCGGGCGTATCGGACGGCAACACGGGGACCGGCGATGCGCTGATGCAGGACGACCGGGCCCAGCGTGCGGTGGCTGCGGCTGCCGGCATGAAGGCACCGCCGAGGAACCTTCGCACGAACCAGCCGGTCGAGGGCGGGGGCGGACGCACGGTGGTGGCGGCGCAGAAGGTGGGCCGGAACGATCCGTGTCCCTGCGGCAGCGGCAAGAAGTACAAGAAGTGCCACGGCTTGGGCGAGTAGCGCCCAAACAATCGCATCACGATCGACGCGCCGGGCACTGCCCGGCGCGTTCTTTGTGTGCCAGCCGCGTGCCGCGCGGCGTCGATGCGCCGCGCGGCGCGGGCGGGGGCGGCGCCAACCTCTCGGTACTGTGAGTGCTTCACCAGTGATGCGTCAGCAGTGACGCGCGCGATCGGCGCGCGTGCGCGTGGCACGAGAGCGCCGCGACGATCGCGCGCGCAGATTCGATTTCGGTGATCGCGGCGCGGCGCTGACGGCGCCGTTGCGTCTTGCGCGTGCGTGCGAATCGTGAATGGCGCTCAGCGTGGTGTGAGTTGGCCGTGGATCAACCTTGATCTCCGTGCGCCGAACATTACTCCAGTGACACGCCGGGTTTCCGGCGAGACCGTGCGCATCGTCAAAGGGCGGCGATGCGGGACACGCCGACGTTGTTGGCAGGCGCATCCTGTTCGGCATTGGCATCGTGTCCGAAAAGCCCGCAACGGGGAGGTATCCGACCATGTCTGAGGAAGCGCTGACGAGGGCCGAGCTGCAGCTGGTGGTGTTCCGCCTGGCGACGGACATCTACGGGCTGGAGATCCAGGCGGTGCGCGAGATCATCCGCATGCAGGAGATCACGCGCGTGCCAAACGCGCCCGATGTGATCGAAGGCGTGATCAACCTGCGCGGGCGTATCTGCCCGGTGATGGACCTGCGCAAGCGGTTCAACCTGGAGATGGGCGAGCCGACGGCGGAGAGCCGGATCGTGGTCGTGGAAGTGAACGGCGAAGACGTGGGCATGATCGTGGACGCCGTGACGGAAGTGCTGCGCGTCCCGGGCGATCGCATCCAGCCGCCGTCGAACGTGGTGGCCGGCTCGGACATGCGGGTTGTCGAGGGCATCGTGAACCTGGACGACCGCCTGATCATCCTGGTGGACCGGGATGCCCTGCTCAACGCGGACGTCGAGGCCGTGCTCAGCCGTGAGCTGCTCGCGGCCGCGTAAGGCGGCAGCGACCGCGTACGGATACGCCATCGGAGCAGTCAGGAGTAACCCATGCCCCCGCCAGCGATCGACCCGGAGGAGCTGAAGGTCTTCCTTCAGGAAGCCGAAGAGCACCTCCAGGTATTGGACGAAGACATCATTCGACTGGAGAAGGAGGCCGGCAACACGGACCTGCTCCAGGGGATCTTCCGTGCGGCGCACACGCTCAAGGGTTCGTCCGGGATGCTCGGACTGACCCGGATGGCGGAGTTGACGCACCACATGGAGGACGTGCTGGACCGCGTGCGGCGCGGTGTGCTGGGCGTGACGCCGGAGCTGGTCGACGCGTTGCTGGAGAGCCTGGACGGGTTGAAGGCACTGATGCAGGGCGTGATTACCGACGGCAACGACGACGTCGACATCTCCGCGCAGGTAGCGATGCTGCGGGCGGCGGCCGATGGGCCGGCGGCCGGCGGCGGGGGCGCAAGCGCGGCGGGCGGCACGCTGGACGACCTGATCGCTGCGGATCCGGCCGCCGGCGCACAGATCGCGGCGGCGGCGGGACACGGGCTGCACGCGTGGCGCGTCAAGGCATCGCTGACGCCGGGGACGGCCTGGGCGGCGGTGCGCTGCTTCCAGGTGATCACGGAGCTGTCGCTGCACGGCGAGATCGTCGTGTCGCAGCCGTCGCTCGAGGACATCCAGGCCGAGAAGGTCGCGGAAGAGATCGAACTGGTGATCGTCACCTCGGCGCCGGCGGACGAGCTGCGCATCGTGGTGGAAGAAGTAGAAGACATCATGAGCGCCGCGGTGGTGCCGTACGACGCGGCGGCAGCCGTGCCCGCTGATGTGCAGGCGGCGGCGGGCCCGGCGGAGGCACGCGTCCGCGGCGGCGACGATGCCGCCCGTATCGAGCCGCAGCAGTCGGTGCGCATCGACGTGGACAAGCTGGACGCGCTGATGAACCTGGTGGGCGAGTTGGTGATCGACCGGACGCGCGTGACGCAACTGACGCGCACGCTGCAGGCGCGCTACCACGGCGACGCGACGGTGCAGTCGCTGGAGCAGATCTCGGCGCACATCAGCAAGGTGATCGAGGACCTGAACGACGGGATGATGCAGGCCCGGATGCTGCCGATCGGCACGCTGTTCAGCAAGTTCCCGCGGCTGGTGCGCGATGTCGCGCGCAGCACGGGTAAGCAGGTGGAGTTCGAGACGGATGGTGAGGGCACCGAGATCGACCGGGCCGTCATCGAGAAGATCAAGGATCCGCTGATCCACCTGCTGCGGAACGCGGTGGACCACGGGATCGAGCTCCCGGCGGCGCGGCGCGCGGCGGGCAAGCCGGAGGCCGGGACGATCCGGCTGGCGGCGACGCACGACCAGGGGCGCATCCTGATCACGCTGACGGACGACGGCGGCGGCATCGACACCGCGGCGGTAAAGCACAAGGCGGTCGAGCGCGGGCTCATTCCGGCGGAGACGGCGGAGCGCATGACCGAGCAGGAGGCGATGGACCTGATCTTCGAGTCAGGCCTGTCGACGGCGGCGCGGACGACGGACATCTCTGGCCGCGGCGTGGGCATGGACGTGGTGCGCAGCAGCATCCAGGCGCTCAACGGCGTGGTGACGGTGGAGTCGCGGCCGGGCGGAGGCAGCGTGTTTACGCTGCAGCTGCCGCTGACGCTGGCGACGTTCCGCGGGCTGCTGGTGGAGTCGTCGAGCGCGGTGTACGCCATCCCCCTGAGCTATGTGCAGGAGACGGGACGGCTGGAGGCGAAGCAGGTGCAGAACATCGTGAACCGCGAAGTGATCAACCTGCGGGGCACGGTGATGCCGCTGTACCGGCTGAGCGGCATCGCGGAGCAGGGTGCGCAGGCCGGCGTGGAGGACTTCATGGTGGTGGTGCGGGTCGGCGACAAGCCGACGGCGCTGGCGGTGGACCGGCTGCTGGACCAACAGGAAGTAGTAGTGAAATCGCTTGGAGGCACGATCGGCCGCGCGCGCGGCGTGGCCGGTGCGAGCATCCTTGGCGACGGTGAGGTGGCATTGATCCTGGACGTGGCCACACTTCTCAAGGCAGCGTAGAGCGGAGGAAGGGACATATGAGCGAGGTGCAGACAAGCGAGGCCGCTTCCGGGGCGTGGGCGAAGCTGATCCAGAAGGGAACAGCGAAGTCCATGGAGAACCTGTCCCAGATGGTCGGGCAGACGATCGAGACGAAGACGTTCTCGCTGCGGGAGATCCCGATCGCGCAGATCTCGCAGCTGGTGGGCGGCCCGGAGGTGATGTCCGTGGGCATCTACCTGACGGTGTCGGGCTCGGCGGACGGCCACCTGATGCTGATCTACGATCCCGGGATCGCCTGCGCGTTCGTGGACCTGCTGATGATGCAGCCGGAAGGCACGACGACGACGCTCGGCGAGATGGAGCAGTCGGCGCTCGGCGAGATGGGGAACATCGTGGGCGCATCGTTCCTGAATGTGCTGGCGGACGACGTGGGTATGGACCTGCGGCCGTCGCCGCCGGCCGTGATGCTGGACATGGCGGGCGCGCTGCTGGACCTGGTGGCGGCGGACCTGCTGATGACGCAGGACGACGCATACGTGGCGGAGACGACCTTCTCGGCGCCTGGCCGCGAGATCACCGGCATGTTCTTCGTGATGCCCAGCGCCAGCCTGCTGGAGAAGCTCATGGAGTGGGAGCGCGCCGCATGACGTTGATGGTGAACCGTGAGCAGTCCGTGGTGATCAGCCTGGGCGAACTGCACGTCACGAAGGAACCGGAGACGCTGCTGGTGTGCTACGGCATCGGCTCGTGCATCGCGTTTGCGGCGTACGACCCGGCGACGAAGGTGGCCGGCATGGCGCACTTCGTGCTGCCGGACAGCACGAGCGGCAGCCGGCCGAAGACCCTGGAGCGCTTCGTGGACGCGGGGATCCCGGTGATGCTGGACCAGATGCAGGCGGCCGGGGCGATGCGTTCGCGGACGATCTTCAAGATCGCGGGCGGGGCGCATATGGCGGTCGCGAAGGGATTCGAGAGCCGGTTGAACATCGGGGAGCGGAACATTGAAGCTGCCCGGGAGACGATGAAGTCGCTGGGGTTGCGCCTGCGCGGTGAAGACGTGGGCGGTACGCACGGACGGACGGTGCGGCTCTTTGCGGGCACCGGCGCGTTGACGATCTCCACCGTCGGGGGGTCGAGCTATGAGCTGTAGCGCGGCGGGTGCAGGGTACACAGAAGAGTTCGGAGGATAACGATGGCGAAGGTGCTGGTTGTAGACGACTCGGCTTTCCTGCGTATGCGGAACGCCGCGATGGTGAAGGAACTCGGGCACGAGGTCATCGAGGCGGGCGACGGCGCGCAGGCGGTGGAGTCGTACAAGACGAACAAGCCGGATGCCGTGCTGATGGACATCACGATGCCCGGGATGGACGGCCTGGAGGCGCTGAAGGCGATCCTGGCGTTCGACCCGGCGGCGAAGGTGGCCATGGTGACGGCCATGGGGCAGCAGTCGATCGTGATGGAAGCGATCAAGTCGGGCGCCCGCGACTTCGTGGTGAAGCCGTTCGAGCCGGACCGGGTGAAGTCGGCGCTGTCGAAGCTGGTCGCGTAGATCAAGGGTTCGGAAGAGGGACTCATCGTGGAATCAGGGATGAACACAGAACGGAAGATCCGCCTGCTCGTCATCGACGACTCGGCGACCGTGCGCGCGATCCTCTGCCGCGAGCTGGCCAAGGACGAGCGGTTCGAGGTCATCGGCTACGCGCGGGACGGGCAGGACGGCGTCGAGAAGGTGGCCGCGCTGCGGCCGGACGTGATCACGCTTGATGTGGAGATGCCGCGGCTGAACGGGCTGGAGGCGCTGGAGCGGATCATGCGCGAGACGCCGACGCGCGCCGTGATGGTCAGCTCGCTGACCAGCGCGGGCGCGACGGCGACGATGACGGCGCTGGACCTGGGCGCTGTCGACTTCATCGCGAAGCCGGTGCACGGCGGCGTGGCCACGGTGCACGGCGTGATCGACGAGCTGCGCGAGAAGATCGCGCACGCGGCGACGGCGCGGCTGCGGATCCCGCACCTGCGGACGGCGTCCTCCGCGCCGATCGCGCCGCTGGGCGGGGAGTGGCGCGACCGCGTGGTCGTTATTGCCAGCAGCACGGGCGGGCCACAGGCGCTGCGGTCGGTGCTGACGGCGCTGCCCGCGGACCTGAACGTGCCGGTGCTGGTGGTACAGCACATGCCGCCGGGCTTCACGCGGGCGCTGGCGGAGCGCATGAACGAGCTGGGGCCGCTGGCGGCGAAAGAGGCCAAGCCGGGATCGCGCGTGGAGCGCGGCACCGTGCTGATCGCGCCGGGCGGGTTCCACATGACGGTGCGCAAGGGCGGGCTGATCGAGCTGACGCAGACGCCGTCGGAGTGCGGCGTGCGGCCGGCGGCGAACGTGCTGATGGAGTCGGCGGCCGCGGTGTACGGCGCTCAGACGGTCGGTGTGGTGCTGACGGGCATGGGCAAGGACGGCACGCGCGGTGCCGGGCTGATCAAAGCCGCGGGCGGCGAGGTGATCGCCGAAGACGAATCGACCTGCGTGGTGTACGGGATGCCGCGCAGCGTCGCCGAAGCGGGGTACGTGGACCACGTGGCGCCGCTGGACAAGGTCGCGGGCGCGATCGTCCATGCGTGCCGCGTGCGGGCCGGAAGGTTGGAGCGAGCCGTATGAACGACGTTGATTACACGCTGCTGAAGCGTCGCATCAAGGAGTTGCTGTCGATCGACATCGACGCCTACAAGACGGGGCAGATGCGCCGGCGGCTTGAGACGTTCGTGTCGCGCCGCGCAACGGCCAGCGTGGCCGAGTTCTGCCGGGATCTGCCGAAGGACCAGGACGCGCTGGATGCGCTGCGCGACATGCTGACGATCAATGTGTCGGAGTTCTTCCGCGACCCGCAGCAGTTCGAGCGGCTGCAGAGCCAGGTGATGCCCGAGATCCTGCAGGGCGGCCAGAAGATCCGCATCTGGAGCAGCGCCTGTTCGCACGGCGAAGAGCCGTACTCGATCGCGATGATCCTGCACGAGCTGAACTCGGGGAGCCGCGCGACGATCATGGCCAGCGACATCGACCGGACGGTGCTGGCGCGGGCGAAGGCGGGCGGGCCGTATGTGGGGCAGGACGTGCGGAACGTCGGGAAGCAACGGCTGGAGTCGTTCTTCACGCGCGACGGCGACAACTACACGGTCGTCGACATGCTGCGCCGGCGCATCGACTTCCGCGAGGTGAACCTGCTGTCGGACCGCTTCGAGCCGAACTTCGACCTGATCGTCTGCCGCAACGTGATGATCTACTTCTCGGACGAGACGAAGCGTGGTCTGTTCGAGCGCTTCCGGGCGTCGCTGCGGCCGGGCGGCGTGCTGTTTGTCGGCGGCACCGAGGCGCTGTTGGGCTCGGACAGCCTGGGCTACGAGCGGATGGGCGGAAACTTCTATCGGCGTACCACCGAGGCGGCGCAACTGCGCCGCACGGCGTGACAACGGGAGGCAGGTAACGTGCGACGCGTGCCGGCAGCCAACGCTCGCGTTGGGATGATCCTGAAGTGCACGATCTACGACGTGAAGGGGATGCCCGTGCTGTCGCAGGGCGAAACCCTCACCGAGGAGAAGCTGCCGCTGCTTGCCCGTTCGTGCTCGGCGGAGATCCTGGTGGAAGACTCCCGCACGGAGGACATCCTCGTCGGCACGCTGTTCGCCGCCGACCTGGAGGCGAAGGCGTCGCAGGCGCTGAACATCCTGATGGTGATGAACCAGGGAGTGACGTCGGGCATCCAGAAGAACGGCCTGATGGGCCTGGTGCCGCCGATGAACAAGCTGGTGAGCTGTCTCTACCCGAACCTGATGGGCGAGGCCGACATCTCCGGCACCTACTCGCTGCAGGGCTACCAGTACATCCACCCCGTCAAGGTCGCCGAGCTGGCGATGGTGATGGCGCGGCTGGCCGGGGCGGAGAAGATGGAACTCCTGACGCTGGGCATCGCGGCGGCGCTGATGAACATCGGCTACATGTCGATGCGCCCGGGCCTGCTGGAGCAGCCGCGGCCGCTGGAGAAGGACGAGTGGGAGCTGGTGAAGAAGCACCCCCAGCTCAGCATCGAGATCCTGCAGGCTTCCGGCCTGCAGAAGGACGCGATGGAGGCGATCGCGCAGCACCACGAGCGGTGGGATGGCAAGGGCTATCCGAACGGCCTGAAGGGGCACGAGATCTCGCTGTACGCGCGGATCCTCGGCATCTGCGACTCGTATATCTCGCTGCGATCGCGCCGGCCGTACCGCAAGGCGCTGAAGCCGCACGAGGCGATCGAGTTCATCATCGCCTACTCGGGCGAACTGTTCGACCCGGAGCTGGTGAAGATCTTCGCGCGGCAGATCCCGCAGTACCCGGCGGGCATCACGGTGGTCCTCAGCAGCGGCGAGGGCGGCGTCGTCTCGGCGCCGAACCCCGGCCACGTGGCGCGGCCCGTAGTGCGCGTGCTGACGGTCAACGGCGTGCCGGTGAGGGAGCCGTTCGACCTGGATCTGAGCGATCCCGAACACCAGAAGAAGATCATCGCTGAGGTGGACGTGTGAGCGATTCCGTCCTCTCGCAGTCAGAGATCGACGCGATGATGTCGAAGGTGGCCGCGGCGCCGCCACCGCCGGCGCCCGCGCCGGCACCGGAGCCGCCCGCCGTGATGATGATCGCTGCCGAGCCCGAGGCGGAGCCGCCCGCGGTGCCGATCATGCCGCGTGCGGCCTCGGAAGCGCCGGCGACAGCGGCACAGGCCGCGCCGCCTCCCGCGCCGGCGCCCGCGCCGGTCGCCGTGAAGGTTGCCGCGTCGCCGCCGGCCGCGGCACCCGCACCCGCACCAACGCCGATTCGCGCCGTCGCCGCCGCACCCGCGCCGGCACGCGCCGCAGCGCCCGCCGCTTCCGCCGCGGACCCGGCCGCGTTGCGCGAGGTGACGCGGCGCATCGGGGCGCTGGAGCGCCAGGTCGCGGCGATGCCGCGCGCGGCGGAGGCCCGGCAGCTCCGCACGCAGGTGCGGGCGCTGGGCACGCAGGTGAGCACGCTGCGGACGCGCGTCGACGAGGTGGAGCGGCGGCTGCCCCAGCGCCGCCGCGGCGCAGGGCGCGGGCGCCGCTCCCTGTTCTCGGCCGGGCTCTACGTGGAAGCGTCGGCGAGCGGCGGCTGGAACTCGCTCTGGCAGTAGGCGCCCCGCGCGCCGCCTGCGAATACTGCATCCCCTTCTTGCTGGCACGCGAGGTGCGACTTCGACGATGATGTCGTCGTGACGACGACGCACGACTTGACGCGCATCGCCGAGGGGCGCGAGGCCGAGATCTACGCGTGGGAGGACGGCGCGGTGCTGCGGCTGTTCCGCGATGCGCGCTCCGGCGCGTCGCTGGCGAACGAGCGGCGCGCGATGGCGGCCGCGCGCGCCGTCGTGCCGTCGGTGCCGGCGATCCTGGGCGAGGCGGAGGTGGACGGACGCCCCGGCCTGATCATGGAACGCGTCGACGGGCCCGATCTGTTGACGCTGCTGGGCAGCAAGCCGTGGCGCGTGTGGATGATCGGCACCATCTGCGGCGACCAGCACGCGCGCCTGCACGCGGCGCCTGCGCCACCGGAGCTGGCCTCGGCGCGCGAGTCGATCGGCACGCACGCGGCGGCGGTGCTGCCGCACCTGCCGGCGCAGATCGCCGAGGCGGCATCCCGCGTGCTGGCATCGGCGCCCGATGGCAATGCGCTGCTGCACGGGGACTTCCATCCCGGCAACATCCTGCTGTCATCGCGCGGACCGGTGGTGATCGACTGGCCGAACGCGACGCGCGGCGACCCGCACGCCGACGTCGCGCGGACGCTGCTGCTGGTGGGCGGCGGGGCGCTGCCGCCGGGCACGCCGCTGGTCGTGCGGGTAGGGGCGCGCGTGGCGCGGAAGGCGGTGCGGGCGGCGTACCTGCGCGCGTACCGGCGCGTGCGGCCGCTGGACATGCGCCTGGTGGAGCGCTGGCTGTTCGTGAGCGCGGTGGAGCGGCTGGCGGAGTCGATCGAGGAGGAGCGGCCGATGCTGCTGCGGATGCTGGAGGAGATGTACCGCCGCTACTAGCGGGCTACCCGGCGTCGGCGGTGACGGGCCGCGTCTCGAGCGAGTCGAGCGCGGTGCGGACGTTCTTCGCGAAGGCCTGGAGCTGCTCGTCGAGGCGGCGCAGCATCTCGGTGGCGTAGTGGTCGGCCTCGTCCATCTGCTGGTTCGCCAGCTTCTCCGCTTCGGCCAGCCGCGACCGCGCCGTGTTCTCGGTGTCGAGCAGCATGTGGTCGCCGCGCGCCTCGGCCTCGCGCACCAGCATGTCGGCGCGGGCCTGCGCGGCCTTGACGATCGATTCGTTCGCGAGGATGTCGTCGACCTGCTCCTGCCCGCGGCGGAGCTTGATCTTCGCCTCTTCGTCGGCGCGTTGCAGGATCTCGTCGCGGCGGCGCAGGATGTCCTCCGCTTCCCTGATCTCGTTGGGGAGGGCGGCGCGCATCTGGTCCACCATGTCGAGCAGGCGGCGGCGGTCGACCACGACGCCCGCGCCGATCGGCATCCGGCGCCCTTCGGCGACGAGCTCTTCGAGACGGTCGATCAGGTGTAGCGAGTCCATGTGGCGCACCTCCCTGCGTGCCTGTACGGCGGGTCCGGGCTTAGCCGCGCTCGGCGTACTTCTTCTGGAGCGCCGCCCAGACGTGGGGCGGCACCAGGTCGCTCACATCATACCCGAGCCCCGACACCTCGCGGATGCGGGTGCCGCTGATGAAGAGGTGCTCAAGGCTGGCCATGAGGTAGACGGATTCGATGCCGGGGGCCATCTTCTTGTTCATCAGCGCCATGTCGAACTCGGCCTCGAAGTCGGTCACGGCCCTCATGCTGCGGACCATCACGGTGGCGCCTTCGGAGCGCGCGAACTCGACGGTGAGGCCGGAGTATGGCTTCACCTCGATGTTGGGCATGTCGGCGACGGCCTCGCGCAGCAGGGCGACGCGCTCCTGCGTGCTGAAGAGGTAGTTGGCCTTGAGATCGGCGACGGCGACGATCACATGCTCGAACATGCGGGCGGAGCGGCGCGCGATGTCGCGGTGGCCGTTGGTGACGGGGTCGAACCGTCCGGGGAACATGGCGATCGTCACGTGGGTTCCTCCTCCGCGTAGATCGAGACGATGGTGTCGCCGTGCCGCCGCGACCGGTAGAGCGGCAGCGGCCCGAGCGACGGCGGCGGCTCGATCTTCCGAGGGTGTTCATACACGAACACCGTCCGCCCGTCCACCAGCGGCGAGGCGGCGATCGCCTGGACGGCCGCCAGCGCGCCCTCATCGTAATATGGCGGGTCGGCGAGGACGAGGGTGTAGGGCCCGGAAAGACGCTCGGGAGCGCGTTCGGCTGTCAAGCGGTGGACGTGGCCGCGAGCCTCGAAGCCGAGCAGCGCCAGGTTCGCGGCGGTGATGCGGGCGGCTTCGGGGTCGCTTTCGACGAAGTCGGCGGCGCCGTCGCCGCGGCTCAGCGCCTCAATGCCGAGGGCGCCCGTGCCAGCGTACACGTCGAGCACGCGGTCGTACTCGGCGCCGAGCGCGTCGAGCATGTCGAAGATGGCGCCGCGCACCATGTCGGAGGTGGGGCGGACGCCCGGCTTGCCGGAGGCGCGGACGCGCGGCGGCCCGTTGATAGTGCGTCCGCGCGCGCTCCCCGCGATCACCCGCACGGCGCTATTGCGGCTTCTCTACGACGTCGATGGAGAGTTGCTGGCCGGCGCGGATAACGCCGTCGCTGACGACGAGCAGGATCTGGTAGGTGCCGGCCCTCGCGGGCGCGGTCCAGGTGGTGGTATCGCCGGCCTGCGGGTTCAGCGTGCCGTCGGCGGTGGACCACGCGGGCTGCAGCAACTGGCCGTTGGGGCGGACAAGGGTGAGGCTGCCGGCATCGGAGAGCTGCTGCACGGGCGCCCACACGTCGGCGCCGCCGTCCTCGGTCGAGACGTCAGTGATCGCGACGCCGCCCAGGCCGAAGCGCTGCGCCAGTTCGAGCCGGAACGCGGCGCTGAACTGGTTGGCGATCCACACCGTGCGCTTGCCGCCGAGGCCCGGGTAGCTGAAGGTCACGGAGCGCGCCTGGTCGTCCCAGTGCAGCCCGCTGCTGCCCTCGCTCGAAGCGACGTTCTTTGCGATGAGCTGCACCTGCGCGCCGGGCGTGATGTCGCCGGTGGTCTTGAGCGAAACGCCGCCGGCGCGCGCGAGCGCGTTGTCGAGCGACATGGTCTTGAGGCCGTCGCCGCCGCGCTCCACGCTCAGCGAGCTGATGCTGAGCAGCACCTTGGTGCGATCCACCTTCTCGGTGATGTAGGTGAGCGCGGCCTCGGTGTTCTGGAAGTACAGCTCCTGGTCCAGCTCGCCCGCCAGTTCGATAGTGTCGGCCTGCTTGCCCAGGGTCTCCCAGTCGTAGGCGCCGGGGTTGACCGTGCCGTTGTCGTTAGCGGGCATCGGCAGGGTCAGCGTCAGGGTCCGGCCGTCCTCGTGCAGCGCCTTCGCGAGCGTGGTGACGAAGGCGTTGAAGCGGTCCTTCAGCGATGGGTTGACGTTGCGGTAGTCGACGTCGATGCCGGCGAAGTTCCCCTGCTTCACCTGGGAAGCGATGTTCGCGGCGTGCTTGTTCGTCAGGTCGCTGGAACGCAGCAGCGTGTCGATGGTCTCGGGGTTCGGCGCGACGATGGCCGGCACGACGCGGTAGCCGGCCGGGGGCACCGCCGGCGGCAGGCCGACGATCGTGGCGTCGTTGACCGGGATGAAGACGATGGGGTGCAGCGTCGTGATCACCGGCTCGGCGCGCGGATCGAGCACGGTGCCGGCGGGGATGGATCCCGCCACCTGCATCGTCGCGCGGCTGCGGCGCAGCACGGCGACGTTGCCGGGCAGCGCGCTGACACTGGCGCGCGCGGCGGTGCCGCTGGAGACCAGCGTGACGTCGGCGAGGCGCTGCCACTTGCCGCCGATGTAGGAGTACAGGGCGAGGTTGCGCTGGTCCGTCTGCTTCTCCTTCAGCGGGATCGTGATGCGCGACGCGCCGCGCTGGTCGGCTGGCGCGGCCAGGTCGAACATGGCGGATGCGGCGGCGAGGCCGGCGGGCAACTTCGGGATGCCGCTGCGGACGGTGGACGTGTAAGTGTCGGCGGTACCGGGGGCGCTGGGGATGTTGGAGCCGCCGCCGCCCCGGCTGAGGATCGAGACGGGTGGCAGAAGGAGGACGAGCAGCAGCAAGGCCAGCCCGATGATGGTCCCCGCGATGTAGATGGGGGCGCGGTCGGGCTGCGCGGGCTCGTCGCCGGTGCTGGACTTGAGGATCCGGTCGAAGGGACCCCGTTGCTCGCTCGCCATGGGCAATCGCGCTTCCGCTGCGGCGGAGGCGACGGATACCTCCAGGTGCTTGGACGTGGGTGTGGTCGCCGGGGCGCCCGGCGCTCCGTCTGTGCAGTGTCGCCCTCGCGGTGCGGTAGGGCAAATCGCGGCTTACCATGCAGGCGGCCGCGGGAGCGAAGCCATTCTAACAGAGCGGTTACGACTGCACGGGTTTGAGCGGGACGATGTTACAGGATCGTCGCACCTGCATCTTTACAGGTGGAGGCGCGCATGGGTATACTCGGCGCGAACTTCACGACTGAGGCGGCACGGGCCTCAGTTCTTTTTTTCACAAATGATCGTGCCCTGCGGGCGGATCCTCGCCCGCCGACAATGAACGAGCCAGACATAACGAGACAGCGGCGCTTGCAGGCGCGCATTGCGGCCTGCGCCACGGCATCGGGAGGACGCACATGGCAGAGAAGGCCCAGCCGATCACCCGTGACGGTCTTGCGAAGATTGAAGAGGAGTTGCTGCGCCTGGAGACGGTGCGCCGGCGCGAGGTCGCGGACAAGATCCACCAGGCGAAGGAGCTTGCCAGTACGCAGAACAACGCCGAGTACGAGGACGCCAAGAACGAGCAAGCGATGGTCGAGGGGCGCATCCAGCAGCTCCAGAGCCTGATCCAGAACGCGACGATCATCGACGAGGACGGCGCGCACAAGTCGAAGATGGTGATCCTGGGCAGCCACGTGAAGGTGAAGACGAACGAGGGCAAGGCGCAGGAGTACGTCATCGTCGGCCCGGCCGAGGCGGACCCGCGCGACGGCAAGATCAGCAACGAGTCGCCGGTGGGGCGCGCGCTGATGGGCAAGAAGCTGAACGACCAGGTGCAGGTGAACGCGCCCAAGGGCGTGGTCACCATGAAGATCACGAAGATCAGCTGAGGCGCGGGCGGCCGCGCCGGCACCACTCACGGACACGGCGGAGCGCCGGGCGACAGCCCGGCGCTTCTGTTATCCGGCGCCGTCCCCCTGTAACCTGACGCCATGCCCGGTGAAGACGAACTGATCCAGTCGCGGCACGAGAAGCTCGCGCGCTTGCGCGCGCGCGGCATCGATCCGTATCCGCCGCGGGTGGTGCGCACGCACGCGTCCACGGCCGCCGTCGCCGCGTTCGAGGCATGGGAAGCGGCCGGGGCGGCGGGCGACGCGCCAGCGGTCAGCGTGGCGGGCCGCATCACCGCGATGCGCGACATGGGCAAGGCGGCGTTCCTCGATCTGCGCGACGGCGACGGCCGCATCCAGTGCTACATCAAGAAGGACATCATCGGCGCCGACGAGTATGCGATGCTGGCGGACGTGGACCTGGGCGACTTCATCGGCGTGACGGGCGCGCTCTTCCGCACGCGCACGCAGGAGATCACGGTCGAGGCAGGCGAATACACCGTACTGACGAAGGCACTGCGGCCGCCGCCGGAGAAGTATCACGGCGTCGAGGACGTCGAGATCCGCTACCGCCAGCGCTACCTGGACCTGATGGCGAACGCCGAGGCGCGGGAGATCTTCCGCACGCGCGCGGCGGTGGTGGCGGGCATCCGCCGCTACCTGGACGACCGCGGCTTCATGGAGGTGGAGACGCCGGTGCTGCAGCCGGAGGCGGGCGGCGCCGCGGCGACACCGTTCGTGACGCACTTCCGCGCGCTGGACCAGGACTTCTTCCTGCGCATCTCGCTGGAGCTGCACCTGAAGCGGCTGGTCGTCGGCGGCTTCGACCGCGTGTACGAGATGGGCCGCATCTTCCGCAACGAGGGGCTCGGCTGGAAGTACAACCCCGAGTTCACGATGATCGAGATCTATCAGGCGTACGCCGACTATCACGACATCGCGCGGCTGATCGAGGAGATGGTGTCGTCGGTGGCGCAGCAGGTGCTGGGCACGACGATCGTGCGGTACGGCGAGCACACGCTGGACGTTGCGCCGCCGTGGCGCCGCGTGACGATGCGCGATGCGCTGATCGAGCACGGCGGCATCGACTTCGAGGCGCTGCGCACGCGCGAGCAGCTGCTGGAAGAGCTGCAGCGCCGCAAGTTCGACGTGGACCCCGGCTGGTCGTGGAGCAAGCTGCTGGACGAGGCGGTCTCGCACTACGTGGAGCCGAAGCTGATCCAGCCGACGTTCCTGATGGACTACCCGAGAGAGATCTCGCCGCTGGCGAAGGACAAGCCCGGCGCACCCGGCCTCGTGGAGCGATTCGAGTTCTTCTGCGCGGGGTTCGAGATGGGCAACGCCTACACGGAGTTGAACGACCCGGTGGACCAGCGCGAGCGCTTCGAGACGCAGGCGCGCCTCGCCGCGGCGGGCCTGGAGGAGGTCGAGACGCTGGACGAGGACTTCCTGGTCGCGCTGGAGCACGGCATGCCGCCGACCGGGGGCATGGGCATGGGCATCGACCGGCTGGTGATGCTGCTGACCGGGAACGAGACCATCCGCGAGGTGATCCTCTTCCCGCAGCTTCGCAAGAAGGACTGACGGGCGCGCCCTGCGCCGCCCCGGCTGCGCTTTCCGCAATCCTCCCGGCTTGAGATGGCCGGGCGGATCGCGCGACAATGGCGTCCACCACCCCGGGAGGGACACACCATGGGCGTCCATCGTTTCGAGCTACCCGTCACCGCCACCCTGCGCCTGCAGTCGCGCTCCGGCAAGGTCGAGGTCTTCGCGGAGCCGCGCGACGACGTGGAGGCCGAGGGCGACAAGATCGAGTCGCTGTTCGACGACGGCGGCGCGACGCTGCGGATCCGCAACGGCCACGGCCACGGAAAGTTCACCGTGCGCTGCCCGATCGGCACCGACGTGACGATCGGCACGCAGTCCGGCGCCGTGTTCATGGAGGGCGAGTTCGGCATCGTCTCTGTCACGACGATGAACGGCAAGATCGACGTGGACCGCGCGGACGAAGCCGATCTGCGCAGCGTGTCCGGCTCGTTGACGCTGGCGGCGTGCCGCGGCCGTTGCCGGATGAACAGCGCGAGCGGCAGCGTGACGGCGGGCACGGTAGGCGCGGCGTCGGCGGGCACGATGTCCGGGGCGATCAAGCTCGCGCGCGTCGACGGATCGCTGAAGGCGCGATCGGTGAGCGGATCGATCGACGCGGCGTGCGGCGGCGAGGGCGCGATCGCTGTGAAGACGGTGTCGGGCAAGGTGCACATCCAGCTGCCGGCGGACGTGGAGCCGAAGACGCGCTTCCGGACGCTCTCGGGCCGCGTGCACTGCGCGTGCCCGGAGGGCAGCGACGTGCTGATTGAGGCGATGTCGGTGTCGGGCTCGATCGACGTGGTGCCGGGATGATCGCCGACGCGCCGGCGGTGGTGAAGGGCACGGTGATGTTCACGGACATCGTGGGCTTCACCGAGTTCAACGCGCTGCGTGGCGACGACGAGGCGATCGCGCTGCTGGCGGTGCAGGAGCGCATCGTGCGCGAGGAGTTGGGGCCGGACGCGCGCGTCGTGAAGGAGCTGGGCGACGGGCTGATGCTCTGGTTCGCCGATCCGTGCGACGCCATCGAGACGGGGCTGCGCCTGCAAGAGCGCTTCGAGGGGGAGTCGTTCTCCATGGACGCGCCGCTGTGGGTGCGGATCGGCATGCACTCCGGCCAGCAGACGCGCCGCGGCGACGACCTGCTCGGCCACGACGTGAACGTGGCGTCGCGCATCGTCAACCTTGCCGACTCCGGCGAGGTGCTGGCGTCGGCCGCGACGGTGCTGAGCGCCGATGGCGGCGTGACGGGCGTCGCGTTCAAGCGGCTCGGCCCGGTCGTCATGAAGGGCATCCCGATGCCGATCGACCTGTACCGGGCGGAGCGCCTCGCCGGGTAGGTAGCCGGCCCGGGAAGTCCCTCATCCGGCCGATAGGCGCTAGTATTCAGTATCAGCCTGTGCGCCTGCGGCCGCAGCAGTTCGCTGTCGCCTGGGGGTTACCGTGCTTCCGTTCCTCGAGATCATCGTCCCCTGGCTGATCATCGTACTCGTGACGATGATCGTCATGAGCTACCTGGCGTTGCGCTGGGGCCGCGACCCCTTCGGCTGGCTGCTCCTCTCGGCGGTCCTCGGCCCGATCGCCATCGTTGCGCTGATCGGCACCCGGAGCGCCGATGTCGAACGTCAGCGGCTCCCGGTGCGCGGCACGCCACGGGCGGAGGGGCGCACGCGGATCATCGTGGGCAGCGATGGGTCGACGGCCAGCACGCGCATCGCCCGGCACATCGTGCGTGAGATGAACCAGCACTCTGAAGTCGTGCTGGTCTGCGTGCTGCCGCTGGAAGCGGAGCCCGGTACGAGCGAGCAGGCGCAGCGGGACCTTGACGCGCGCGTGGCAGAGATGACGGGCGCGACGCTGGAAGCGCTGTCGGCCGGAGGCCTGAAGGCGCGCACCGTCGTGGTGTTCGGGCATCCCGGCGAGGAGATCGTGCGGCTGGCCGAGCGCGAGCAGGCGGACCTGATCGTCGTCGGGCGGCGCGGCGCCGGGCTGAGCCGCGCGCTGCTGGGTTCCGTCTCCGACCATGTCGTGCAGCACGCGACGCGTCCCGTCCTCGTACTCGACTGACTGTCCTACGTGCGACGGTCGTAGAGCTGGCGCGTGAGCTGCATCTGCCCGACGTGCTCGCGCAGATGCCCGATCAGCCGATCCGTCACGGGCAAGCCTCTATCATTTGAGCTGGCAGCGCCGGGTCGAGCGGCAGCACCACCGTCCGCACGGCGCAGTTCTCCAGCTGCAGGATCTCGAACTCGTCGATCGGCGTGCCCCGGAGGTAGGTGAGCGCGACGCTCATGGCGCCGCCGTGCGACACGAGGATGATCTCGCGCGCGGGCGGTGCGGCGCGCAGCGCGTCGAGGAAGCGCCGCATGCGATCGTAGACGTCGGCCCAGCTCTCGCCCTGCTCGATACGATAGTGCGGCGCGCGCCAGAGCGCCATCTCGTCGTCGGCGAACTCGGAGTAGAGGCGGCCGCGCGCGATGCCGAAGTTCCGCTCGCGCAGGGCGGGCTCTTCGACGACGGGCAGCGCCAGCCGCGCGCTAATCGCCGCGGCGGTTTCGAGCGTGCGCGCGTAGTCGCTCGCCAGGAGCGCGCCTGCGCTGGTGGTTTCGAGCAGCGTCTCGGCGACGGCGGCAGCCTGGGCGCGGCCCGTCTCGCTGAGGGGCACGTCGGGCGTCTGGAATCGGCGTTCGGCGTTGCCGGGCGTCTCGCCGTGGCGTACGAAGTGCAGGATCAGTTCCGTCATCAGTCCACCATCATCTGCTGCTCGCGTGTCGCATGCAGCTTACCGGCCCGCGCGGCGGACAGCATCACGGCGTGGCGCGCACGAAGCGGGCGCCGGTGACGGCCGCGAGGTCGCGGACCGCGAGCGCGATCTCGACGCCGCGCAGCCCCGCGCTGATGTGGATCTCGGGCAGGGCTCGGGCGCGCTCGTCGATCAGGATGTCGAAGCCGGGCTTGCGGAGGCCGAGGGCGGAGATGCCGCCGGCCTGCATGCCGGTGAATTGCTCGGCCTCGCGCTGGGTGGACATGCGGAGCTTCTTGTCGCCGGTCGCCTGCGCGAGCAGCTTGAGGTCGAGCTGCGCGGTCGCGGGCACCATCACCAGCAGCGGCTTGGCGCGCGGCTGGCCGTCGCGCAGCACGACGAGCGTCTTGTAGACCGCGTCCGGGTCCGCGCCGGCCAGCGCGGCAGCCTCCTCGCCGGAGTGGAAGGCGCCGGACGTGTCGTAGACCGTGGCGCGGTAGGCGATGCCCTTCGCTTCGAGCACGCGCATGGCGTGAGTGTTCTCGTTCTTCGGCATGGTCACAGAGTACCGAGGTCGCGGCGTACCGTTACGGTTCCAGCCGCGGGCGGCACGAACGAAGGCGCCTCCTTTGTTGGAGGCGCTTTCGTTCGGTCAATGGACCGGCGGCCGAGGAGGAGCTTGGGTCCTAGTGGCCTGGTGCGTTGCCGGCACCCTCGGTGGCATGAGGGTTTGCCTGCGTCGGAAGCGCACGCGGTGTCTCTGTTGCGTTCGCCTCCGGCGTCTCGTCCGCGACCGGAGTCTTGTCGCCCTGGCCGTTGCTGTTACCGCTGCCGTGATCCGCGCCGGTCTGGCAGGGGACGCTGACCTGTTCGCCGGACGGGGTCGTCTTCACGACGGTCTCGCCCTTGTTGCATACGCCTGGCGTCGCCTCGGGCTGGTGGTTCGGGTTATCCGTCGGGATGCCTTGGATTGCGCGCCGGGTGCCCTCTGCCTTTGGCGTGCGGGAGGCCTCTGCCGTGGCGTCGCCCGGGTTCCCGTGCCCCTGTCCGTCTGAGTTGTGCGTGATGTGGAGCGCCGAGAGCACGCTGTTCGCGTTGCTCGCTGCCCCCGAGACTCCGCCCGACGCGCCGACGGTTGCAGCGCCGCCGGCGAAGATTCCGGCCGCCGCCAACAGGGCGAGCCCCTTTGCGCTCAGTAGTTGTCCGATCATGGGTCTTCGTTCCTTCTCCGACGACTGATTCTGCTTCTGGACTACCGCCGACAGCAGCATGGCCCGCCCAATCGCCGGGTTCACGGGCGCGCTGTGGTCTGCGAGACGGCCAAGCTGCTGCATGATCTGCTGATCCGCGGCGAACTCCTGCTGGAGTTCGGGGTCAACGGCCTGAAGGTCGCCGTCCCCCTCCGCCGCGCGATACAAGTCCTGCAGCTGTGCCTGACGGCCGTCGCGTCCGAAGAGCTTCTTGTTCATCTCACCTTGTCTATACCCGGGAGGGGGCTGTTCTTGTCGGCCCGGGGCGGCAAATCCGTTACGTTCCCAAGTAGACGGCGGAGCGCGGCGATCGCCCGCACTTCGAGCGAATACACCGCCGCCTCTCGCTTGCCCATCGCCTGGGCGATTTCGCGCGTGGAGTAGCCGGCAAAGAAGCGGAGCGCCACGACTTCCCGCTGCTCGGCTGTCAGCCGCCGGAGCGCGTCCGCCAGCACGATGGCATCCAGCCCCTCCTCGGGCGAGCCGCCGCTCGGCTCGACGTAGCCTTCCGGAATCTCCCGCTCGCGCGGCTGCCGTGCCTGCTTCGCCGCCACGTTACGGGCGATGCGATAGAGCCAGGCAAGGATCGGCCGCCCGCGATACTGGTAGCGCCCGATCGAGGCCAGCGCCTCGGTGAACGTCTGCGCCGCCACGTCTTCCGCGACCTCGCGGCTGCCCGTTCGGCCGTACGCGTAGCGGTATATCCGCAGGTGGTGCTGGTCGTACACCTCTGCCCACGCGAGCTGGTCGAGCGCCCGCAGCCGATCGACGAAGGCGGCAGCCTCTTGCTCGTTTCGATCGGTAGTCGGCTCCGGTGGCGGTGGGTTGTCCATACTCACGCCATAGTATCGACTGACCGGCAGGCGGGACGATTGGAGCAAGGCAACGAATGCGTCCTGGCGACCTATTGTCGAGGAGGAGCCGTACATCACGTGTCGTTCCAAGTCGAATCCCGAGGCCTCCCCTGCAAGGGTGGCCCACACTGCTTGGCGAGTCGAGCGCCCCGCGTCAAGGGTCAACCTTTCGCCTTGACGGAGTCAGGCGCGCGCCCCAAGAACGCTCTTGACGAGCGGCGCGGCGGCGGGTAAGGTCGCCAGCACAACGTGGGGAGCCATGAGGTAACGCCATGGCTATCGCTTTTGACGCACTGACCGACGAGCGCGCGCTCGTCCTCGCCTGCCAGGCGGGGCAGGACGCTGCGCTCGCTTCCTTTTACGAACGATTCTTCACGCCCATCCATCGCTACGTACTCGCCTCGATGGGAAGCCGCGAGGACGCCGAGGACGTTACCGCTGAGGTCTTTATCAAGGCTCTGCGGGGAATCGGAAGCTTCCGTTTCGAAGAGGAGTCTAAGCCGGTCATGGCCTGGCTCTTCCGTATCGCCCGCAACGAGATCGCCGACCACTTCCGCCGCGCGCGGCGCCGGCTGGCGCCTTCTTCGCTCAGCGCTCAACAAAACGATGTCCCCGGACGTTGTGATACGTGGGATACCAGGGATCTCGTGATGGATCTCACCCGCGCGTTGCGTACGCTGCCTGCCGCCCAGCGAGAGGCAATCCGGCTTCGACTGGCCGCCGGGCTCTCGACCCGGCAGACGGCCGACGTGATGGGCAAGCCCGAAGGGACCGTACGCTCGCTTCTGCATCACGGGATCAAGGCCGTCAGAACGGCGATGGAGCGCTGACCATGCCTCAAACCGACCAATCACACCGCAGCCGCGCCGCCGACGCGTTGCGCGCCCTGGACACCGGCGCCGATTTGGAGAAGCGCCGAATCTGGCGCCGGGTACAACTCGGCCTGGCAGAGGAGCAGCTTCGCGCTCGTCGGCGCTTCCGCTGGATCGCCGGCATCGCCGCGAGCGCGGTTGCCGCGCTGGTCCTGGTACTGCCGTCCGCCCGCGATGCCGCCTACGGCTGGGCGGAGCCGTCCCGGCAAGACCAGCAGCGCGTGGCGATCGACGCCGTGATGGAGATGATCAACGGGCAGCAGGCGCACGCCGCACCCGGCAACGACACGTCCGGCGTCGGCGACTTCGCAAACTACATCGTGACGGAGGCACACCCCGGAGCCGAGTAAGCACACGCGGCGCGCTCCGTCCCCTATGCCACTTCGATTCCCGTTCCCATTCGTCCTTGTCTGCGTGCTCGCCGCCACGCTCGCCATGAGCCGCGGCGGCGCGCGCGCCGCCGACGGCCCCGAGATCTTGGTCTCGCCGGCCACCACGACCGTCAACGTCGGCGACGACGTGTCGCTCGACATCGAGGCAGCTAACGTCCCCGTGTCCCCGGGGCTTGGCGGCTACCTCGTCTCGTTGCAGTGGAACCCCGCGGTCCTCCAACTGACCTCGATCACGGATGCTGGCTGGGTGACGAATGGGAACATCATCGATTCCTGCGAGACCACCTCTATCGACAATGCCGCCGGTACGGCGGCATTCGACTGCACGCCGGCTCTCGCGTTCGGCCCAGGCGTGTCGACGACCGAGCCGCGCGTCATGGCCCGCGCCATCTTCCACGCGACGGCGACCGGGACGACGGCGATCGACCTCACCGGATCGACGCTGATCAACCCTTCCAACATCGTCATCGCAAGCACGATCACGGGCAGCTCCGTAACTGTCGCCGCGGCGCAGCCTTCGTCGACACCTTCGCCGAAGGCCACGGCGACCGCGCAGCCGACGGGCACCCCTGACCCGACTGCGACCTCCCCGTCAATTTCCGCGACGCCTTCAACGAATCCCACCGCCGGGGCGTTATCCAGGGTAGAAGTGCCACAGACCGGTTCCGGTACGACGGCCCGCAGCGACAGCGGGATGACGTGGTGGATGACCGCTCTGGTGGCGGCCGCGGCGCTTCTCGGGGTCGGTGGATTCGCCGCCCTCCGCCGGGCCAGCAGGCGAACGGACGACAGGTAAGGGTTCACATGGCGCCGGCAAGGCTGCCGGCGCAACATCCAGGAGGAGGAACGGCATGATCAAGCGGATTCTACTGGTCAGCACAGCGGCTCTCGCGCTCTCCGTGGCGGCGTTCGGCGGTTACAGCGCGTTCGGCCACAAGGGCCACGCCGAAGCGGCGCGCCTCATCAACTGCACGGTCGACAGTTCGGCCGCGCCCCACATCACGGTCACGTGCACGGGCAAGATCGTCATCGTCACCCCGTTCGCGACTGCGACGCGGGACTTCACGCTCGTCGTGGATGCCACCGACAACCCGCCGGTCGGCCCGAGCTTCGGCGATGTCATTCTCGGCTGTACGCTCGGCGTCAACGGCGCGGCGCCGACGCCCATCCACGTCGGACCCTGCCCATAGCCTCGGTTCCAGGCGAATCCAGTCAGCAGACATTCGCAACCCCGCCCGGCTTACTATGAAGCCGGGCGGGGTCTGCGCATCGGGGGGAGGGGAGAGAAGTGAGGGCGGATGAAGCGACGGCTTGCGCTGCTGGTTCTGACGATCCTGCCGATGTCGGCGCTCGGGTTCCTGTGTCTGCCGATGCTCCCCGCGCCGGCGCTGCCGTATTCCGGCGCTGCGCCAACCGGCACCTTCAGCCCCACCGTCTCCGTCGCTGATAGCTCCACCTCCGTCGGCGCCGCAGGCAACCTCACCTTCAACATAGCCCTCGCGTCCGGCGACCTCCTGCCGCAGGGCATCGCCCTCTTCGTGCCGGCAGGCTGGGGCGTCGCCGCCGATGCTGCCGTGACCGACGGCGCCCAGGTCGGCAGCGTCAGCGGCACGTTCTTCGCATCGAACCTCGGCGGCCCCTGCACCACGCAGGCGGACTATCTGCCGACACTCTACGACGCCGCGACGAACACGAGCGATCCCTCCTACCCGGCCTTCCTCAAGACGCTGGCCCCCGGCACCCACAAGGCCCGATACGCGGGCACCGACACGATTGCCGGGCTGGCGAACGCCTCCGTCCCGATCAACATTCTCGTCGACCAGCTCCCCGCACCCGACAACCGCAACCAGCTCATCGTCATCGTCGGCGATACCACGACGGCACCCGCGCTCACCACCGAGATCATGTGCACGCCATTCAGCTTCACGCTGACGCTGCAGGGTCTGGCATCGAGCGGACAACACGTCTTCACGAACCCGTCGACATCCGGCACCTACCAGTTCCTTGCCGACGTGGCCAGCGAGTGGGACGCCGACAACGACGGCTACAGCAACGCCACCGACAACTGCCCGCTCGTCGCCAACGCCAGCCAGACCGACACGGACGGGGACCTCGTCGGCGACGCTTGCGACGCTGCTCCCGGCACGAAGAACGCAGACATCGACGGCGACGGCATCGGTAACGGATTCGACAACTGCCCGCTCTTCGCCAACCCCGATCAGAAGGACAGCGACTACGATGGGATCGGCGACGCGTGCGACGGCACCGTAAACACGCCCAGCGGTACGCGCTACGTCCTCGGCTGCACGCAGACCATCTACATCGGTGTCGCCGGCTCTGGCGCGGGCGCCTGCTCCACGCTTACCCAGCCCGTCACCACGCCAACTCCGTCCGCGCCGTCCGTCGGTGGCATCGCCGAGGCGCCGGATCTGGGTGCGTTGCGGACGGAAAGGGAGTCTCGATCCGGCGCGCACGAAGAAGCCGTGGCGGTCGCGGCGCTCGCCTTCGCGGCGATCGCGTTCGCTGGTCTCGCGTGGTGGCGAAGGGTGCGCGTTACCGACAACTGACCGCGCGAGTCACGGGCGGTGGTGGGGCGATGCCAGTGCGAGCAGGATGATCCCCCAGCCGAGGCCCACGATCTCGCCCAGTACCAGGAACGGCCACGGGGACAGCCCGGTGATCAGCCAGAAGGCGAGCGCGAGTACCGCGCCCAGCGCCGCCATGGCGACGGCGCCCACGATCACTTCCTCGATCAACGGGTCGATCCGCCTCACGGCATCGTCCGGCCCCCTGGCGGCTAATCGGACCGCAGCGCCTCGATCGGGTCGAGCTGCGAGGCGCGCCACGCGGGGTAGATGCCGAAGAAGAGCCCGATGATGACGGAGACGGCGAAGGCGACGACGACGCTGGACAGCGAGACGACGGTGTTCACGGTGGTGCCGGTGCCGAAGTCCTGGCCGTTGGCGAGCCGCGCCGCGCCCACGCCGAGGACGACGCCCACGATGCCGCCGGCGAGCGTCACGATCACCGCCTCGAGGACGAACTGCAGGAGGATGTTCTCGCGGTTCGCGCCGACGGCTTTGCGGATGCCGATCTCTCGGGTGCGCTCGGTGACGGACACCAGCATGATGTTCATGATGCCGATGCCGCCGACGATCAGCGAGATGCCGGCGATCGCGCCGAGCAGGATCGTCAGTGTGCGGGTCACCTTCTTCGACGTGGAGAGCAGGTCGTCCTGCGAGTTGACCTGGAAGTCCACGGTGTTGTGGCGCGCGCTGAGCAACGCCGTGAGGTCGGCCTTGGCCTTCGTCATGTCCTGACCGTCGCGCACCTTCACGACGATGGCCTGCACGTTGGACTGGCCGGTGGCGCTGCGCCCGAACGGCACCTTCGCTTGGAACGTGGTCAGCGGCATGATCGCTGCGGTGTCGTCGCCGCTGCTGCCGCCGCGCCGCGCCGCCACGCCGACTACGGTGAGGTTGAGCTGGAAGGGGCCGAAGCTGACGCGCACCGTCTGTCCGATGGCGGCATCGGGCGTGTCGAAGAGATCCTGTGCCACCTGCGAGCCGAGAACGACGCTGAGCGTCTTGCGCGTCATGTCGTCGGCGGTGAAGAAGTCGCCGGCGGTCAGTGTGACGTTGCGGATCTCCTGGTAAGCGGGCTCGCTGGCGGTGAGCGTCACGGTGGTGTTGCGGCCGTTGCCGATCAGCTGCTCGGTGAGCGGCGTGCTGCTGGTGCTGCCGGTGCTGCCGCCGAACTGGGCGACGGCGGCCTCGACGGCGGGCATCTGTGACGGGTCGTTGACGGCGGCCTCGTCGGCGGTGGTAAGCGTAGTGCTGGCGATGTTCCGGACGCCGCCGGAGGAGCCTGACGAGGAGCTGGCCGGCGTGATGAAGAGCAGGTTCGAGCCGAGGCCCTTCACTTGCGACGTGACGCCGGCCTGCGCGCCCTGGCCCGCGGCCATCAGCGCGATCACGGCGCAGACGCCGATGACGATGCCGAGCATCGTGAGCGCGGTGCGCATCTTGTTCGTGGTGAACTCGGCCAGGGCCATGACCAGCGTGTCCCAGAAGATCATGCGTCCGCCCCCCGCTCTTCCAGCTTGGCCTCGGCCGCGGTCGCCGGCGCCGGAAACTCGATGACGTTCGTGCGGTCCGGCGCGGCGTCCGAGAGGATGCGGCCGTCGCGCAGCGTGATCACGCGCTGGGTGTAGGCGGCGACGTCGAGCTCGTGGGTGACGAGGATGATCGTGATGCCCTTCTCGCGGTTCAGGCGCACGAGCGTGTCCATCACGGCGGCGGTCGTCTTGGTGTCGAGCGCGCCCGTCGGCTCGTCGGCCAGGATGAGCGCCGGGTTGGTGACGAGCGCGCGGGCGATGGCGACGCGCTGCTGCTGGCCGCCGGAGAGCTGGTTGGGCTTGTGGTGCCAGCGGTCGGCGAGGCCCACGTCGGCGAGGGCCTTGAGCGCGAGACGGCGGCGGTTGGGCGCGCCCAGGTAGATGAGGGGCAGCTCGACCTGCTGGAGCGCGGTCTTGCGGCGGAGCAGGTTGAAGGACTGGAACACGAATCCGATGCGGCGGGCGCGGAGGCGCGCGAGCTGCTTGTCGGTCATCTCGCCGACGTTGCGCTTCTCCAGCAGGTAGGCGCCGCGCGACGGCCTGTCGAGGCAGCCGATGATGTTCATCAGCGTCGACTTGCCGGAGCCGGAGGCGCCGATGATCGAGACGAGTTCGCCGTGGGCGATGTCGAGGTCGACGTTGTCCAGCGCGACGACGGGGACGTCGCCGGCGCGGTAGACCTTGGTGATTCCCCGAAGCTCGATCACTGCAATCCCTCAGTGGCGGATGCGCCGCCCGATATCGCTGGCGCGGAACATGCGGCGCCGTCGCGGCAGATCATGCGCGGCTAATCGCCCGGTGCGCGGAAGCCGGTGCCACCACCGCCACCGCCGCCGCCGAAGCCGCCCGTGCGGCCGGTGCCGCCGGTAGCGGGAAGCGCCGCCGTGGTCGTCGTGGTGGCCTTGCCGGGGATGCGGATCGCCTGGCCGTCGGTGAGGCCGGAGAGGATCTCGGTGTTGGTGCCGTCGGCGAGGCCGGTCGTCACGGTGACGTCCTGGGTGGTGCCGTCGGCGTTCTTCACAGTGACGAAGCTCGTGCGGCCGCTCGTCTGGATGGCCTTCGTCGGCACGTACAGGACGCCGGTGCGCTGGTCAACGATGATCGTGACGGTGGCGTTCATGCCGGGAGCGGGTTGCACCGCCGCGGCGCTGGCGTTGAACTGGCCGGAGAAGCCGCCGCCGCCATTTCCGCCGCGACCGGCGCCCGGTGTTCGGCCCGCTCCCGGGGTGCCGCTCGCCTGTGGTGTGCCGCCTGCCTGCGCGGTGCCCCCCGCTCGCGGTGTGCCGTTCGCTGCGGCGCGGCTGGCGCCGGCGCCGGAAGGCGCGATCGACCGGAGGATCGATGCGGCCTGCGGGCCGGTGACGAGGTGGGCCTTGGCCTGGTAGGTGACGACGCCCTGCGTCGTGGTGGGGTTGTCGCCGACGGAGTCGATGACAAACGGCGAGACGCCGGTGGGGATGGCGGAGAAGACGGCGTAGCCGCCGTCGCCGGCCTTGACGCTGGGGTAGTCGGTTTCGGAGACGGTGAGGTTTAGCACCACGAGGTCGGGCGTGTTGAGGACGATCGCCGAGCTGGCCGCGGTGCCAGTGCCGGTGCCGGCGGTGTCGCCGATCTGGACGTTCAGCGCGGCGACGGTGCCGTCGAACGGCGCCTTGAGGTGCGTGTCGTCGAGCGTCTTCTGCGCGTTGTCGACGCTGACCTGCGCCTGCTGCACGCTGTTCCGCTGCGACTGGATGTCGGCGGACGTGGAGCCGGCGTACGTCTCGTCGCGCTTGGCCTGCGCCGACTTGAGCGACGCGGCGGCCTGGTCCACGGCGGACTGCGCGTTGTGGAGGTCCGTCTGGGTGGGCCCGGCCAGCAGGTCGGCCAGCTTCTTGTTGGCCGTGGCAAGATCGATCTTCGCGCCGGAGACGGCGGCGTCGGCGGTGGCGACCTGCGCGGCCGACGGCTCGGCCTCGGCCGCGTCGAGCGCCGTGTTCGCGCTGTCGACGGCGGCGACAGCCTTGTCGCGCGCCGTCAGCGCGGAGCGGTAGGAGCTGTTCGCGGACAGGACCTTCTGCGCGAGCAGCGCGCGGCCTGCGTCGCTGCCGTTGGTGACGGTCACGAGCGTTGTGACGTCGCCGTCGGCGACCGGTAGGGCGTGTGCGACGCAGAACGCGACATCGGCGTCGGGGCAGTACGCGGTCTCCGCATTGTTGAGCGCGCCCTCCGCGGTGGAGAGGCTCGCCGCGGCGTCATCACGCGACTGCTTCGCGGTC